>Ga0265297_10000522_pt1 | contig 111437 bp, 101 predicted proteins | sample Munlanlwell13791_FD_192502 | JGI IMG/M metagenome (GOLD analysis project Ga0265297, IMG submission 192502) | Leachate microbial communities from a municipal landfill in Southern Ontario, Canada - Leachate well 137-91 | ecosystem: Engineered > Solid waste > Landfill > Unclassified | place...
GCGTCACCGTCAGCCCCTTGACCTGCGTCGCGCTCAATGTCGCCAAGTCAGACGTCGTCAACGCGCTCAACTGCGTCGTTGTCAACGCCGCCACCTGCGTCGCCGTAAATCCCGTCAATTGCGTCGTCGTCAGCGCATCAAAGTCCTCCGTCTCTATCGACTGAATCTGCGCCGCGCTTAACACAGCCAACTGCGCGCCGCTAAACACCCATTGATCGACAGTTAATGCGGGAATTGCCGTTGTCGACAATCCGCGCATTTGCGTAACGCTCAGTACCTGCAAATCTTCAGACGTTACATACTGTATCTGAGTTGAGGTCAGCGCAGCAATTTGAGCAGCGGTTAAAAGCGCCATCTCACTAGTCGTAAGACTACTGATGGTGCTTGTCGGAAGCGTCGAAATGATTGCCGGAGAAATACCGCTGATGTCGGTCATGACACTACCTGATGGTTAGAGCAAATTGGCTGTCATCCTAACCGCCAAGCAGGGAGAAATACCTTTTAGACTCAGTGACTTTGACATTCAAATATTAACGAGCCGTTAACTTATTTGTCAAGGTAAAGGGTATGGAAATAATCAAAAATCATTCTAATCAAACATGCTCATGCTGCGAATTTTCGCGCATTAGTTGCTCAACAATCACTTGAAGGATTCTTAGTACGTAACGATTTTAAAATGAAATTCAGGCATAGCATAAACAACATGCGTTACCAGGTATTAGTGAGTATCTATCAAATTAAGAGAATCACCCCTTGAAGGTATTGTTTTGGATTCACCATCAGCGAGAATCAACAAACCTTGGTCTTGTCTTTTCCACAGCAGTCCGCAAATTGTACATATGGGTGTATGCATCCTCCAGATCGCGTGTGTACTGAGTAATGTTGAACAGTGAACTTGTCAGCAATTTATCCGTCAATTTTCTTTTTATCTCAGCAAGCTTTTGTGGGTTGGTCGCAAGCTCCAGAGCTTGAGCCTCGTACTCAGCAACCGAATAGGTAATCAACTCCGGCAAGTCCATGGCTCGCAACAGGCTACCCGCAACGCGACCAACAAAAGATTCGCCAACACACGTCAAGATTGGCAGCCCAGCCCATAGGGAGTCGCTAGCCGTCGTGTGAGCACAAATAGGCAATGTATCGAGAAATAGATCGGCAAGCTTATGCCTAGCCAAATGCAGTGGCAAATCCATACCCTCAGCAAAAACCAACCGTTCTGATGCTACCCCACGCACTGCAGCTTCACGCCGAATATTTGCTTCAATTACAGGGGTCGTTACCAGCAACCATAAAACGCTACCGGGAACAGCTTTTAGTAAGCGCATCCAAACATCAAACATAATAGGTGTGATTTTGTATGAGCCGTTAAAGCTGCAAAAAACGAAGCCTTGATCCGGTAACTTGCATTCATGCCGCATAATGACACGATCAGATATTTCACGTTTTGTATCGTTGGGCTGATACGCGTTAGGTAAATGAATGATCTTTTCATCGAAAAACGGCTGATGTTCTTTGGGAGCAACGAATGAATCTGCAATTATATAATCAATAAAGTCGGCTCCCATTGTTCCTGGATATCCAACATAATTTACTTGAATCGGCGCCGGACGGTTTACAAGAATTTCTGTCCGCGCTTCGCCCGTATATCCTTTAAGGTCAATCAGAATGTCAATCCGATCATCATAAATGCGTTGAGCCGATTCACTTCGCGAGACCGAATAGAGATCGGTAAAATGATCAAACGAACGTACTAACCTTTGGCGAATAGCGCTCCCATCGTCATAACCATAAGAATAAGCAAAAATCTCAAAGCGTGCATGGTCATGGCGTTCAAATAACTCCGCCATTAAATAAGCAGTCGCATGACGACGAAAGTCAGCCGAAAGATAACCGATGCGAATACGTCCGGGAGTTCGGACTCGAGAATGATCAAACGCGGTGCCACGTGTTAGCTTTGAAGCCCATTTACGAGCGCATCTAAGTTGTTCTTCGGGCTTTGAGGGGACATTGAGAAAAACAAAGGGCTCAACTTGATCGGCCAGTTCAAGCAACCGCCGCGTATCGGATTCGAAGTTTTTCCATTCGCACACATGACGTCGCAGATTCATAATTTCAATTTCTGCCTTGATATCCCCCGGACAAAAAGTAAGCCCCTGCTCATACACGCGCAAAGCTTCTTCCAGCATTCCCTGTTTGCGCAAGGTCGTAGCCAAATTTCCGACAGCCGAAATGTAGGTAGGCCTCAGAGTCACAGCCTGTCGATAAGCATCCGAAGCCTCTTCCATTCTTCTCAGTTCACAAAGCGGCTGACCCAAATTGTTAAAAGCTTCAGGAAAATTTGGTCTAAGCTCAATGGCTTTCCGATAAGCTGAAATAGCCTCTTCACGTTTTCCTATATCCATATAAGCGAGGCCAATATTGCAATAGGCCTCAGGAAAATTTGGCTGCAAGTTTATTGCTCGTTCAAAAGTCTTGATCGCTTCCTCAGACATTCCTTTTTGTTGGATAGCAATACCAAGATTGTAGTAAGCAATTGAAAAACTCGGCTTCAGGCGAATTGCTTGTTGACTGGCCTCAATGGACTCATCAAGTTTTTTCTGGATCAGGAGGGCGCTAGCAAGATTATTATAGTTGTCGGCATTGTCGGGCTTCAACGCGATGGCTTTGCGATACAAAGCGATTGCTTCTTCTGTTTTTTCTTGAGCGACAAGAACCAATCCCAAATTACTCATTGCTTCAGCCGAATTGGGCTGAATCGATAATGACTGACGAATAAGATCGACGGCTTCGACAAACTCGCCTCGGTGATAAAGAATAATTCCCAAATAGTGCAGAGCTATCGCGTCCTGCGGATTTCCTGCCAGAACTTCACGGTAGAGCCTCTCGGCATCTCCGATGCGGCCATTGATGTGAGAATCTACAGCTTCGTGTAACTTGCTCTCATATTTCTTCGATTCAGCCACCATTTAATTCATTCCTCAACAAAGGGGATAAAACGATAATCGATATCCTGCTGAAAAACAATTGTAGATCCGGCATCAGTAAAAGCTTAAGTGCCTTCCTTTGTTGCGACCCAACGACATTTAAGATAGTTTCAGCGTCAACGTAGAAATTTCGGCTCTATTCATGACTTCTTACATCGACCCTTCCGCCATTACTAAAGCCGTTTGGCAACCAAAAATCTTTGCCTCTGCGCCACGTCGTAGTGAGCTTCTTCCCCTAAAACCAACTTGGGCTTGTCGCGCGATTCGTTTGCGTGTTCACCGAAACATGCCGTTTGAATTTGTCGCCAGCGCCCTGCCTGCTTTTCTCGCCTATGCCGATCTGCGCGCCGAAATAACAATCAGCGATTACGACGACGCCCTTAATCTGCATATCAAAGAAGGCGCGGATTGCGAGTTGATATGGCTCGATTACAGCCGGTATGCAGATCGCTTCGACGCCGGAGGCCTCGTTCAGTGGTTGTTGAGCCGTATCCAAGCCCTGCGTGCAACAAGTTCGGCCCCCATCCTTGTTGCCGATGGCGGCGGGGCATCACCGTTGCTCAACCAAAAACTATCGGAAATTACAAACCAGATTCCGGGATGCAAAGTATTTCCCCGTCAATCCATACAAGAAAATCTTGGTAATTGCTGGTTCGATGATCGCGTTAAAGATATCAGCGCCAGCACCATGAGCGATGCCGCGACGATAGCAACAGCGCGGCTTTTGGGATTAGTTTGGTTGCCGGCAGCCGTCAGTATAGGGCTGAAAGCCTTGGCTCTTGATCTCGACAATACACTTTATGAAGGAGTCTTGGGAGAAGACGGCATTAAAGGCGTTCACCTCACAGAAGCGCATCGCGCGCTTCAACAAAAAATTCTTGATTTGAAAAAGCAAGGTCTCTTTTTGGCCTTGCTTTCGCGCAACGAATTTATCGATGTCGAAAAATTATTTGCAGTGCGCACTGATTTTCCTCTGCGTTGGAGTAACTTTTCCGCGCGAAGCATCGGCTGGAATGAAAAAGCAGGTGGTTTGCAAGAACTGGCAACTCAATTGCGCATTCACCCCGATGCCATCCTGGTGCTCGACGACAATCTGGGCGAAATCGGAAAGATTGCGCAGCGTCATCCGACTACGCCCGTTCTGTATACGGCGGATGCCTCTCTCGCCGCGCAAGCGCTCGGCTTATTCCCCAGACTTTTGCGTTGGAATCAGGACCGTACCGACACGCTTCGTTCCGATGACCTTAAAGCATCCGAAGCGCGTGCGGAGGGATTAGCAAAAGCAGAAGATCCCATCGACTACATGCGTTCACTCGATATCAATCTCCGCTTTTGGCTTGACCCGCAGAATTTGCTTGGCCGCCTTACGGATCTCGCCAACAAAACCAACCAGTTTGTCCTAACATTGGCGCGCTTCAACGAAACCGAAGTAGCGCGGCGATTAAAAGACACCCGTCATGCAACTATTGCCGTCAATTTATCGGACAAGCTTTCGGACAGCGGCGTCATTGCCGCAATCTTCTGCACAAAGAACGGAACGTGTCTTGCCGTCGATGAAATATGCGTTAGCTGCAGAGCTCTGGGACGCGGCATTGAAGATTTAATGATAGCAATGGCGATTAGCCGGGCAATGCAAAAACTCCAGCTTAAAAAAGTTTCATTTGCCTACAATCGAGGGCCGCGTAACGACCCTGCCCGCCGCTGGCTTGAATCTTTTACCGGTACCCCGATATCCGACGAGGCGGGATATATAGAGATTGACGGACAAGAATTACGCCGTAAATTGACTCCGTTGCCGATACAGATTTCATGGGAAGACATATGACAGACAAAAAGATCGACTCTAAAGTACGCGAATTAATCGCTTTGGTATTAGATACATCTATCCCAGCAGATGCGGCGGTAACCCGTGACTCCGAACCAAGATGGACAAGTCTGAAACAAGTCGAGCTTATTTTCGCGCTTGAAGACGCTTTCAGCACGCGCTTTTCTGAAAAAGAGATGCCCGAGTTAAAAAGTATTGCCGCAATTATTGCAGCACTTGAAAAACACCGCGCAACGGTTTGAAAAACCGCCTAAATAAGCTTATTCTTTAAGGCGTTGGTTTTTTCCATGCGTCAATCAAAGACGGTGGAACTTCAACCGTTTCAATTAACCGCGCCGGATTTCCGATCATTGTCGCGCCGGGAACGACGTCGCGCAAAACGGCGCTGGAAATACCGATCATCGCTCCGGGGCCGATGCGCGTTTTCTCCATGATGGCCGAGGACGAGCCGAGAAAAGCGCCGCTGCCAACGCGCGAATTGCTGCCGAGAAACACTAACGGAGCCAATATCGCAAAATCATCAATACGCACGTACGGAGCCAAAACTGAATTCATGGATATCATGACGAAATCGCCGACGCGACAACACGCCATGATCACCGAGCCGTTATACAGAAGACATCCAGTCCCTATCGTGGAGCTTGAATAAACCTTGGCGCTCGGATGAATTAGATTCACAAAACGCTCGCGTGGCAGGCCTATCGACTTAAAAATTTCGATGCGCTTTAAACGATTCATGTAGGACGCAATCCCAAAGACAAAAACAATATCGGCATCCATTTTTGCCGCAAGGGACAGCCCCCCAAGCACACGTACGCCTTCGATAACCTGTCCATGCAAAGCGGCATTGTCGTCCAGAGCACCGATAACCTCATAACGCTTTTCCTGCGCATTGATATCGGCGATAAGCTCTATAATCTCAAGCAGACAAGTCGACCCGCCAATAATGACAAGCCGTTTACTTTTTTGCTTTTTACGAAAAGTCAGCACGCATGCCCCATATTTTATCTGTTAGCAGTCATAATACGTTTCATCAAAGCCACCCAACTATTGATGTCAAGTTGCCCCGTCCAATGGATCGTCAATCGATCATCGCTCTTGCGCGCCACAACATCGGTAGGCGGCTTTGAATCAAAATTTCCCTGCTTTTCAAAAAGCCATTCCATGCGGCGCAGGCCAAGATAACGAACGCCAACCCCTGCTGAACGCATCTGTTGGGTAAACTCACGATCCACCATAAGCACACCCGTCATGCTCAACCAGGCTATTTCCTCGGGATCAAGGCATGTGTTGCCTCGTTCCCGGACATGCCGGATCTGAAAGGGACGCAAGAAATGCTCTTTTGCCTTAGTCGGATGCCCGCGCAGCAAGGCAATAACGCCAAGAAGCATATAGGGTTCGGCTAAATGCCCAAGCCAAGTCAACATGCCATTAAGCATCGCTTCGGCTTCATCCAGAGATTCACCCACGAGTATTTTCTGCCATGCGGTTTTCATGTTCAGGCTGAATTCGCTGTCCTGAAGAGGCTCACAAGCAACCGCGGGCTTTTCCTCGCCGCCTGAAACAGCGACAAAGGACCCAAATACGCCCTGCTGCTGAACCGTCTCTCCGGGACGCAATGAACGATGGCATTCAAACCAATCCCGGATGAAATGCCATTTTTCACGGACAAAACGATCGCGCACCAAATTTTGCCCGTTTTTGCGTATGGTTTCGTACAGGTTCGGATCGTTGGCGACACTGGCGATTTTTTGAAACAGCTCAATTCCGGATCCCATAATGCAGTTTTCCATGTCTCGAAAACCGTAATAGAAAACGTCCGCCGTTGCCGGAGTCACAAGAACCGCACCGCATGCTGGAATTTCAAGATGTTTGCGAACAAGATAATCAAGACGCGTTGTGTCCGTCAGCGAAAAATGGCTGCGATTGAGCATCTTGGCATAATCGACGCCATTAATGGGAAAACGATAGCGTTCCGTCGTTTCTCCATATCCGGGATGAGTATAAACAAGCGTAGGGAAATAATTGATGATCTGGGGCACGACAGCCGCGCGCCAAGCATAAAAATCCGGCCCTACGCCCCAGCCAAAAACGCTCACGGGAATATTCTTTTCCAACCCGTAGTCTTTGAACATTTCTCCATCAAAATAAAGCGGCGCAATGAATACACGCCCCATCAACTCCGGCGATTGCCGCATGGTTGCGGCTCCCCAGATTGAGAAGAATCTCTCGATTTTCAACTCGTCCATCATGCGCAAGTACATGACGCGCGATGTGTCGTGCGGATCCTGATTAAAAAAACCGATTCGAGGAATATCTGGACGAGCGCTGCTGTTCTTTATGGTCAACGGCACGGAACGATGACAGCCCGGCGAATCAAAAATCACAAAATCCGGGTTATGCTTGTCGCATATTTCCCCGTAATCAAAATCTTCGTCAATAACAGTTATATCCAAATCCTGCGACAAGACGCCGACGATTTCATCTTGAAAATGGAGCAGCCAATCCGGAAGCTGCGTGCCAAATTTATTCCGAACAAAAAGAGCGCTATATTTCGGACGATCGTCAACGATGGCGGGCGGCATTATTTTCTCCAAAACATACAAACCACGGTCTCTATCCTTAATACCGAGGATGAGACGCAGCGTCCATTGCCATTTTTACCTTCCCTCAGTATTGCGCAACACACCGGCGTTTGGTACGCTGAAAAGACATTTCAGTCTGCCTGTCCGGGCAGCAGCATTTCTCAATAGAAAGTTCATTATGCGCGTTGACTTTTATCGTCACGATCTCGGTCCAAAAAATGCCGAAGCCGTCGCCAAAGTTCTGAGCACACCTTTCTTGACATCCGGCGCCGTATGCAAAGCCGTTGAATCAGATCTTATTGCCTATTTCGGATGCACTCATGCCCTGATGGTCAATAGCTGGACAAATGGCGCAGCGGCAACGCTGATGGCAATGGATATCGGCCCCGGGCATGAAGTAATAGTTCCAGCAATGACATTTATCGCGACCTCAAACGTCGTCGAATTGGTTGGGGCAAAGCCAATCTTCGTGGATGTCGAACCTGGAACTTTACTGATGACCGCCGATGCCGTGAAAGCGGCCTTAACACCGCAAACGCGAGCCATTATTCCGGTTCATCTCTACGGGCAGATGGTCGATATCGCGGCCATCCGTGCTATGTTGTCGAGCTGTGGTCGTAGCGATGTCAAGATTATCGAGGACTGCGCCCATTGTTTTGAAGGCCAAATCGACGGCAAAAGGCCTGGAGCGGATTCGACAGCGGCGATTTTCTCTTTTTACGCCACCAAGAACGTCACCTGCGGCGAAGGCGGCACTATTATTACGAACGACGATGATTTGTTCGCTAAAATTCAACAAACGCGTCTGCATGGAATGTCGGCAGGAGCGGCTGACCGTTTTAAGACAGGACACTATCGTCATTGGGATATGGCGCGCATGGGTATGAAAGCCAACCTGCCAGATTTGCTGGCTTGTCTTCTCCCTCCCCAGATTGCGACCATTGATCAAAGACTACCTGTTCGAGAAAAATTGGCGCAACGTTACGAAGCCGCGTTTGCCAAAACCCCCATCAAGTTCCAGCATCTTTTGCCCAACCGTCGCCACGCTCGTCATTTGTTCGTCATTCATGTGCCCCCCTCAATCCGCGATGACGTTCTTACCCACATGGGCACAAAGGAAATCGGGTGTACGGTTAACTACAGGCTTGTTCCGACATTGACTTACTATGCTAAAAAATACGGCTATACACCCAACCAATTTCCCGTATCCTCGGCTTGGGGCAACGGCACACTTAGTCTACCCTTTTTTCCATCTATGACTAAGGATGAGCAAGACTATGTTATCGATACCCTTCTGAAAGACGTTATCCCGATGATTGAAAAAGCCGCCTGATTATTAAAAATAAGGAGAAAGCTCTATGCAACACGTTCTCGTTACCGGCGCAGGCGGCTACATCGGTTCCATCCTGGTTCAACAATTGCTTGATGCCGGTTACAGGGTGTCGGCGCTTGACCGTTTTTTCTTCGGCGATAGCGTATTCGAACATCTCCCAAACAAGGAAAACCTCAATCTGATCCGGTTAGATATCCGCGATTTAAAACCTAAAATGCTTGAAGGCGTTGATGCCGTTTGCGATCTTGCGGCTCTTTCAAACGACCCAAGCGGAGACTTGGACCCCTCCCTTACGGAGGCGATCAATTATGCCGGACGTGTTCATGTCGCAAAATGCGCCAAGGAAGCCGGCGTTAAACGCTACATTTTATCATCGTCCTGCTCCGTCTATGGGACAGGCGGCAGCCAAGCTTTAGAAGAAACATCACCTACTGCGCCCATTTCCGTATATGCAAAAGCTTCCCTGCGCGCCGAACAGGAAACGGCAAAACTCGGCGATTCCCACTTCTCATGGACGGCTTTACGCAATGCCACTGTTTTTGGTTTGTCTCCGCGCATGCGTTTCGACCTCGCCGTAAATATTATGACTTTACATGCTGTAACCAAAAACAAAATCATTGTTCTCGGTGGCGGGCGGCAGTGGCGTCCCCTTATTCATGTCGGCGATGTTGCGCGCGGCTTTATCAAGGTGCTGAAATCGTCGCCCGACATTGTTAATGGACAAGTCTTTAATCAAGGACGCGACAATTACCAAATGCTTGGGTTGGCTTACACGGTACGCGAATGCATGCCCTTTCCGGTAGAAATTGAGATCGCTCCCGACGATGCCGATAAACGAAATTACAACGTATCTTTTGTTAAAATGAAAAAGGTTCTCGATTTTACCCCCTCGGTAACAATCGAGGAAGGCGTTCGAGAAATATACCAAGGCTTAAAACGGGGAGCCACCGAACCGGGCCCCAAGACATCAACGGTTGGGTGGTACAGGGCTATTCTCGAGGCGGATCGTCTGGTTTCGAATGTACGCCTCAATGGCCGCCTTATTTAACCCATGACAACTTCATAACCCCACTTGTAGGGACGGGTTCCGGCTGATATCGTCGGTCGGAACATTAATTTATCCAAACCCCTTAAGCACAATATTCAAATGAAAGCGGAAACCTTCGGCAATTCGTGGCTAGATATGGATCTTCCGTTTCCATGCGAATTGCATCCGCTGTTTCCGCAACCCTCGCATGTACCAAATGCCAAAAAGGTTCTGGTTGTTTTTTCCGAACCCAAACAGGGCATGGTGGATGATCAATGGATATTAAATAATTACAAAGAATACGACCTCATTGTTGCTTATAACCGTAAGCTGGCTCATTTGCCGAATGTTCGCATTCTCGACGCCGGCGGCACTCGCTGCAACCAAACCCCCGCCCTCAAAAGCGCAACCGTCAGCTTTATTCTTTCAACGGGCCATAATGCCCCCCATTTTGAAGGTTATAAGCTTCGTCGCGATGTCGTGACGCAGTTTGCGTCGTCCAGTTTACCGTTCAGGGTCTATTTGTCTTCGCGTCATATTGTTCTTTCCGAAGAAGAAAATACTCGCGTTCAAGAACACATGACCAATAATAAGTATGTTGTGTATCCTCTGGGCGAAAGCAAACTCCCGGCGTTTGAAAGCATGTTCCATGTCGCCGTTGAAAATTGCATGAACGACAATTTCTTCACTGAAAAGCTCCTTGATTGCTTCCGCACTTACACCATTCCCATATACTGGGGAACGGACGCCGTATTGGATATCTTCGACCGGCGCGGCATTATCTTCGCCCACAATCTGGAAGAAATCCAACAGGCGCTCGCCTCGTTGACCGTTAAGGATTACTGGGGTCGCCTTGAGGCCATGGCTAAAAATTATGCCCTTGCCGGAAACTATATGAATCAAGTCGGCGAACTAAAAAAAATGCTGCTTCAGGAATTTGAATGGTCGCTGTAAACTGAAAACGGATGCATATTTCATCCGTCCGAAGGAAAGAAGAAAAACATGTCTATCACTCTCGAGGGTAGTTTTGTCGCGCTCGTCACCCCCTTCAAAGACGGAGAGGTTGACGAAAAATGCATTCATAAACTGACTCAATGGCAGATTGAAAACGGTACGCGCGGAATTATTGCCTGCGGAACGACCGGCGAAGCCCCGACGCTTAGTTTGGAAGAACAAGGCCTCGTCATCAAAACGATCGTCGACGCGTCGGAAAAGAAAATACCGGTTTTTGCCGGAACGGGATCGAACGACACCAAGCACGTCATCGAAGCGACCAAAAACGCAGAGCGCAACGGCGCCGACGGCGCTCTTGTCGTTTGCCCTTATTATAACCGCCCTACTCAAAACGGACTTTATCACCATTACCGCGCCGTTGCTGAATCGACGCCACTTAAAATTATCGTCTACAACATCCAAAGCCGCACAGCGGTTAACATGGAAACATCGACTCTTGAAAGGCTGGCGAAGGATTGCCCTAATATTATTGGCGTTAAGGAAGCTTCCGGATCAATCGACCAGATGACGCAAGTTGTCCGCGCTTGCCCTAAGAACTTTTCCATGTTGTCCGGCGACGACAATTTAACACTTCCCTGCATGTCCATCGGGGGCAAGGGCGTCATTTCCACGGTTGCCAACATCGCCCCCAAACAAATGAGCCAGCTCACACAGTCCGTGCTGACAGGAAATTGGGATAAAGCGCGTGAGCTGCATCTAAAATTATTTCCGCTTATTAAAGTCCTTTTCATAGAAACCAATCCGGGGCCGATCAAGGAAGCCATGGCCATGATGAAGCTTATCGACAGCCCCGACATACGCCTGCCGATGTTCAGGATGGAAGACGCCAATCGCCAACGTCTGGCGGCTGTCTTAAAAGATTTTGGCTTATTGAATTAGAGAGCGCGGCGCGAGAAACTCAGCGGCGCGCGTATCCGGCACGGCGAAGGTTTTCCATGCGTTCCGGCTGCTCGAACAACTCCGAAGAGATCATGTCTCCGGCTGTCGCACTTCCCAGTTCTTTTTCTGCACGCTCCAAAATCGGCGTCGCGTCGCTGGGATATTGCAGCGCGTCGCTGACAAGGCCACAAAGGGCTAAATATGTTGCGGGCGTAAGTTCTACTAACACAGTGTTCTTCCTCTACTTCTTTTTCTCTGTTCTAAGGATCATTTCCTAAGGCAACCTTAACCCCAAATTCCCAAAGCGAAAAAACTTTCATGCAGCGTTTTTTATAAAAAAAGCATGAAAGTAATTAGAAAATACCCATATACGGTAAGTTATGACCAGATAATGGTAACCAAGAAAATTTCTGCAGCGGGTTGGTTACAAAGGCTATTTTCGGGGTTTATCGGGTATCTTTGAACGCCTGAGATTGTGGTAAAGATTCGGACTTAACCGAATATGGAGTGCACAGGGAACAGAACATGCCGCAGCCCCCCTTCAACAGCCGCGCTTTTGTGTCCGCCATGATGGCGATCTTATTTGTCATCCTTTTTGTCAGCAGCGTCGTTCTTTTAGCTTCGCCGCCTGGAAGGATAGCTCATGAATCAGGTTGGACGTTCCTTAGTCTCGACAAACGACTATGGGGAGACATTCACCGCACGTTCGGGATCCTTTTTCTCGCCATGGCACTCTGGCATCTGGCGTCCAATTGGAGGGCTTTGATGAACCACATCCGCCAACGGAGCGCGAGCCCCTCTTTGCGGCCTTTCCTCGGACTGAAGCGCGAGCCGGTGCTCGCTTTCTTGTTATGCCTGTTTATCCTTATCGCGGTGCTTATACCTTAACCGCATGTTATTTGCGGATAATCGCGATTTTCCCCGAGATTTCATTTTTTGCTGGTCAAATAAATACGCTTCCGCTAAAAAGCCCTGTCCCCCACATGATTAGTACTCAAGTCCGGCGCGAAAGCTCTGGACGGGGGACTATGAGTAAAAAGTTAGTAAGTGAGCAAAGCCTCACGAGATTGTGAATGCGTTCTAGAGGAGTGTAGCTCAATTGGTAGAGCATCGGTCTCCAAAACCGAGGGCTGGGGGTTCGAGTCCCTCCACTCCTGCCAACGCGAACATGTTGAATAGAGGTAAAAGATGACAAACGAAAATCAGGTCGACGAAAAACCAAAAAGAACGTTGGTTGATTTTGCGCACGAAACGCAGCGCGAAATTTCCAAGGTTACATGGCCGACGCGCAACGAGATTACCATGACGACCATCTTGATCGTCATTTTTGCCCTGATTACGGGCGTTTTCTTTCTGGTCGTCGATTCAGGGCTCGGCTTCGTCATATCGAAACTTTTGGGAATGAGCTAAGGCAGCATCCCGCCGCGCGCCCTTGCGTTCGGTGGAAATCACATCGTTATTTATTTGAAGAAGGAATCCTCACATGGCGCATCGTTGGTATGTTATTCACGTTCACTCCGGCTTTGAAAAGAAGGTCGCCCAGACCGTGCGGGAAACCGCAATAAAGAAGGGGCTGGAAGAGTTTTTTTCGGAAATTCTCGTGCCGACCGAGGAAGTCGTCGAAGTTCGCCGCGGCGCCAAAGTCAACGCCGAACGCAAATTTTTCCCCGGCTACGTCCTCATCAAGATGGACCTGACGGACGAGAGCTGGCACTTGGTCAAGAATACTCCCAAGGTCACTGGCTTTTTAGGCGGCAGCGGACGCCCGGCCCCCATTAGCGAAAGCGAAGCGCAGCGTATTCTGAACCAAGTCATCGAAGGCGTCGAGCATCCGAAGCCCTCCGTCACGTTCGAAGTCGGCGAACAGGTGCGCGTCTCAGACGGCCCCTTTGCCTCCTTCACCGGAACCGTCGAAGAAGTGGACGAAGCCAAGGCTCGCCTGAAGGTCGCCGTTTCAATCTTCGGACGCGCAACGCCCGTCGAGTTGGAATACGCGCAGGTCGAGAAGGTTTAAGGCCTTTTTCAACGGCTATAGCTTGATATTTTATGATTAAGTTAAGAACCGAAAAGTTCCGAATTCCACAGTCTATGGTCTGACTTTTTGCGTTTTTTTCAGACTATAGGCTGTCAAAAAAGCTCTTTTCTCAGGCTATAGCCTGTGACTCAAGCTATAGGCTGAATTTTTTAAAACAACTAACCCCTCACCCGCCGCCGCAAGTGGCGGAGAGGGTTTTAATGACACTAACAAACAATTTTCGGGATAAGCCTAACCAATAACCCCGCCCCTAACCGCGTTATCACTACTAATGTTCTTATGGCAACCGCCGTTTCGCGCCCTCAAGGGGAGGGGAATTCTTTAGTGCTTATGACATGCGCTGCTTCACGCCCTCAAGGGGAGGGGAAAGAGTCATATGCCGCGTGGACACGCGGCGCTGGATTCCCGCTTTCCCCCTACGCCAAGGCTCGGAGGACAAGTCGCGGGAATGACGAAGAAAGAATAGACCACCTCACCCTCCCCGCTACGCGGGGCCCCTCCCTCTCCCCCGCAAGCGGCGGAGAGGGATATGAACGCTGCCCTATCCTTATTTTTTCTTTTTATCGAACGTTATTGCGATGAATTGGAGGTCGTCTTTGCGGTTGACGAGGAGCAGAAGTGGCTTGCCGTCTTTTTTGGCCTGCTTGACGCGATCGGCCAAATCTTTCGGAGATTTGACGTCCTGCTGTCCCGCTTCGCTGATCACATCGCCCGTTTGAATCCCCTGATCCGCCGCGACGCTTTCGGGAGATACTGCCGTCACCACAACTCCCGTCACGCCCTTCTTGATATCAAAGCGCGTCCGCAAACTTTCAGTCAATGAAGCAACGGAGGCGCCGAGGTCATCGACTTTTTCCGCGCCCACGGGAGCCTTGGCAACGCCGGGCTTATGGGTTTCCTCTTCCGCGCTTTCCTTGGTTGAAAGCTCCGCGACCTTGACCTTCAGCGTCACGTTTTTGCCCTTGCGAATGACGACGACGTCCACCGTCTTATCGACATCCGTTTCGGCGACAATCAACGGCAGGCGGTGCATCTCAGGTATATCTTTGCCGTCAAAGGTCACGATGACGTCGCCTGCCTGAATTCCCGCTTTGGCCGCAGGCCCATCGGGAGAAATGCTGGACACCAGCGCGCCGCGCGGCTGTCCCAAACTCAGGCTGTCCGCTATATCCTGCGAAACGGTTTGAATGCTGACGCCGAGCCAGCCCCGGCGAATGTGGCCGTTGGTTTTCAATTGCTCGACGATATTCTTTGCCAAAGACGACGGAATGGCGAAGGCGACGCCGACCGAACCGCCCGAGGGCGAGATAATGGCCGTGTTGATGCCGACGACATTGCCGTCCATATCGAACATCGGGCCGCCGGAATTGCCGCGATTGATCGGCGCGTCGGTTTGCAGATATTCATCATACGGGCCGGAGTTGATGTTGCGCGCGCGCGCGGAAATAATGCCCGCCGTAACCGAACCTCCGAAACCATAGGGGTTTCCTATCGCCAAAATCCAGTCTCCGACACGCACTTTGTCGCTGTCGCCGAACGTTACAGCCGTCAGAGGCTTTTTCGGCGTGATTTTCAGCAGCGCAAGGTCGGTCTTTTTATCCGTTCCGACGACGGTTGCCGGTAAATTGGTGTCGTCCTGCAAGATGACGTTGATTTCATCCGCGCCGTCGATGACGTGATTGTTGGTGACGATGTATCCCGAAGCATCGACGATAAAGCCGGAGCCGAGCGCCGTCGCTTTGCGCTTAACCGGTTGGTCGCGCCCCTGCTGTTGTTTTTGCAGAAGCTCTTTGAAGAAATCCTCAAACGGGGAGCCCGGAGGAAATTGCAGTTCGGGGAAACCTTCGAAGCCGTCTTTGGCGGTGATCGTCTGCGTTGTCGAAATATTGACGACGGCGGGTAAAAGTTTTTCCGCCAGATCGGCGAAGCCCGGAGGGCCGCTGCGCGCATTTGCCTGCGCGGGAAGGGTGGACGCGGAACCGGCGATGGCTAATATGATGGCGGCGGCGAAAAGTTTGCCGGAATAACGTGCGGGAGAAAAACGGGTGGAAAGTGTCATGGTTTGACCTCGTACGTGGGAAGGGGGTAGACGGCGCGCGCCCCAAGAGTATCAGGGGTGCGACCTTGAGACTACTCTAGAATTTGGCAATTTTAGGGCGGGATTCAAGGGGCGCGGAAAATCATCCCCCATATATTAGAGGCCGGCTTTCCGTGCTTTGGCGTCAGAAAAACCAAAGTAGTTCAAGAAATAGTCCCGATGCGGGGCGAGGCTGGGATCGCAAATATCAAATATCTGTTCGCGCAAATCTTTCTGTCTGCTCTCGTTGTTGAGGCGAATCTTGGCGCTTATCGATTGAGCTTTCGAGAGATCGACCCTCAATTCAAGAGCCATCTTGTGCAGCTCTTTGACCTCGTCGTACGTTATCATGGAAAGCTTTGCTCCATAATAGCTGCTAAGCGTACTCAACGTTTGCTTTAATTCGCTTTGATTGATCGCCACCAGTTCCCTTGGATCGTAGGCCCAATCGCTCAGCATTTTATCCGTCACCCAACGCATTTCAGGCCAATAATCAAATTCATTTTCCCTCAAATCGTCCCTGCTTAGGGGAATGTTGTGGGCTTTGACATAGCAAGCTTTTATTTTTTCAGGCATCACGTTATCAAATCGCGCATCCCAAAGCCAACGAGCCTGGATAATTCTTACAAGGTAATATTTCGACGTAAGCGCCTTTTGGGCGTCTCTAAAAGCATTCCTGCCAACGTTTTGCGTTCCATACCAATCGGTAAACGCGAGTTTAAATTCTTCATCGCTTACAGCCGTCATAAAATAAATTCCTGCTTAGTCATTTGCATTAAATGAAATTACTTTATCTATATCTATTGCCGACACATGAAATCAAGGCAAATTCGGGCTGCGGAGGACAGGTCGCCGGAATGACGAAAGAAGAAGAGCCACCTCACCCTCCCCGCTTCGCGGGCGCGTTATCACCCCTGCCACGCTTTTTGGCAGATACCGTTTCGCGCCCTCTCCCCCAGTGGCGGAGAGGGTTTTGTTGTCACTAATGAACAATTATTAGGATAAGCCTGACCAATAGACCCCGCCCCTTAACCGCGTTGTCACTACTAATGTGTATTATTATAAGCGCTGCTTCGCGCCCGCAAGGGGAGGGGAATTTGTGTGGGATTGCGGCAAGTAAGATGGATACCCATTATCAAATAGAGCTCTAGCTGAACTCCCCCCTCCCTAACCCTCCCCGCGAGGGGGAGGGGAATTTGTGTTCAAGCTCTTGCATCGGGTAATTTTTGAACCGCAAGCTGATACCCCATCGCGTGCATAATGGCGTTTACGCTTTCGAATTTGGGATTGCCTTCTTCGGAAAGAACTTTTTGGACGCCCTTGCGGCTAAGGCCGGAGGTTTCCGCTATGCGGCTTACGCCTTTGACACGGCTGACGACACGCAAAGAAGATAACAGAGAGGCCGTGTCCCTGTCCTTGGCGTATTCTTCAAAAAGGACAGCAACATAGTCGTCAATCTCCTTCGGATGATCGCGGAGATAACTTGCTTCGACATCTCTAATGCTTCTGTATTTTTTCATGATTTAAATACTCCTTCCAATAGGCCTTGGCCTGTTGAATGTCCTTGTTCTGGGTTCCTTTATCTCCGCCACAAAGCAACACGACTATGTTGCCTCCATGTTCTCCAAAATAAACTCTGTACCCAGAACCAAAAAACAGCCTCAATTCGCTAAGACCTTCACCAACGGATTCGCAATCTCCATAATTTCCTTCTTCCAATCGCGCGACACGAGCGAGAATGCGTTTGCGCCCCATGACATCTCGAAGATCATAAAGCCATTCGGTAAACGGTTCTTTGCCTGCCTTATCTGCATAAACAATAACCCGCTTAGGCTTCGCTTCACCGGCCATAATTCTACTCTCTGCATTGTATCACTGCGTACCGTGGTACGCAAGTAAAAAATGGGCTTTTCGAAGGCATTGTAGGTCAAAATTCGCAATATTTACAATGTTCCGGCCAAAAAATATTCTTTTTAACGCATTAATTGGTGGAAAACGGCGCGTATATTGGTACAATGCGGGTGAAGTCTCCCTATGGCGGCTTTAACCGATCCTCAAAATTTGTTCGTGGATCGTTCGGTCGCTTAATTGCGTCCGGCAGGAATGGTATTTTTTGTTTAACTAACATTGAGGGCATGTCGTTTTTTGATGATCTGCTCGAGGAGAATATGATGGCCCTACCCCTTATGCCCAAAGCAACCGCCGTGTGGATGGTTGAACACACGACTTTGTCGTTCGATCAGATCGCAGAATTTTGCGGCCTTCATAAGCTTGAAGTCCAAGCCATCGCCGACGGCGAAGTCGCGGTCAGCATTGTCGGCCTCGACCCCGTTTTCAACCAACAATTGACGCAGGACGAAATCAAGCGCTGCGAAGCCGATCCGCGCGCGCGCCTTAAAATGGTCAAAAGCGACCTTCCCCGTCCTATCGCCCGCACCAAAGGCGCGCGCTACACGCCCGTATCCAAGCGCGGCGAAAAACCCGACGCGATTGCGTACCTTATCAAGAATTATCCCGACCTTTTGGATGCGCAGGTTGCGCGCCTTTTGGGAACGACCAAGGAAACCATCGCGAAAGTCCGCGATCGTTCGCATTGGAACACTACGAACATCAAGCCGCAAAATCCGGTTCTTTTGGGGCTTGCGAAGCAGTCTGACCTCGACGCCGCCATCAAGCGCGCCGAGCGCCGCGTGATCCGCGAGAATAAGAAAAAGCCCAAGGAAGAGCAGCCCAAGGCCGATGCCATGGATGAAGTCCCGCAGACTGACGACGGATTTGTCGCCACGCCCAGCGAGACGCAGGACGAACAGCCCGCGATTGATCACGATGCGATGATGAAGACGCTGGGGTAAGAAGAGAGCATTCAGGGGTCAGCATTTAGGGAAGATGGAAGGATCCCCGCCTTCCGGCTATGCCAAGAGGCTTCGCCGGACAGGTCGCGGGGATGACGCCAAAAAGAAAAAAGGCTGGTGGTTCCTCCACCGGCCTTTTTTATCGTTTCCAGACTTCAGCGCTGGCACGTTGCGTCTTTGTATTTTCTGTCTTAAAGGCGCGGATCTTGCCCTGCCTTGATTGTCGGTTGCGGAAAAATATCTTTTATTTTCTTGCAAATGGCGACTTCAAGTTCTTCGGGAATATAAAATATGATGATTGCACGCAACCGATCAGAGGCTTCGTTGTAAGGATGGTCAAATCGCACTTTCGGAAGTTTCGGATAAAACCCCATATCATCCATGCTAACTTCTGCGTCAGAAAACTTTTCAAGAATGCTTCTGTTATTCATTCTTTCTTTTTTGAAAGCAATCCAGTCTTTTCTCTTATTTTCAATTTGCGCCCATTCTTCTGGAAAAGTGTCTTGAATCCATTTTAAAATGAACGCCGACATCTTGGATTCTGAATATTCAGCTGGTATTTTATAACTATGATCTACTTCCGTTCTTGTCTCCCTTTCCCGGAGAGAATAACATTCTTTATAACTATCAAATTTAGGACGACGACTGAAGCTAATATCCTCTAAACGAATGGATTCGGATTCTTTTCCTTCACCGAAAATCTTCGCGTGCCTGAGCGCACACGCAATCGCGCCTCTCGCATAATCAAAATTATCGCCAAGAAAGTCTTCTTCTTTTGTACGCAAAAAACACATTTGTTTTCCCCAAAAACAGAAAAAACGGAAATTTCTGCAACTGAATTTCTAAATCAATGGTTGAGTATAACAATAGAGCGCCAAAGCCCCAAAACTTTCATGGACAAAATTAAGGTTAACGGGAGCGACGATCACGATGCGATGATGAAGATGCTGGGGTAAGAAGAGAGCATTCAGGGGTCAGCATTTAGGGGTTAGGGAAGAAAGATGGATCCCCGCCTTCGCGGGGATGACGCCAAAAATAAAAAAGGCCGGGGGTTCCTCCACCGGCCTTTTTTTATCATTCCAACGTTAGCGCGTCCTACGCCACGTCTTGGATCTCTTCCTGCGTTTCGGCAAGACTTTCGGCAACATCCTTCAGCGTCGGCTGAGGCGGTTGCGAAGAAATAATAGGTTGTCCAGGCCCTTGCTGTGCCCCTTCGACGCGCGCACGCGAGATGTGCGGCATGAGGTCTTGCAGTTCGATAAAGTTGTCGGCCTGACGGCGCAGTTCGTCGGCCACCATCGGCGGCGAAGACCGCATCGTGCTGACGACGGAAACGCGAACGCCCTTGCGTTGCACGGCTTCGACCAGACGGCGGAAATCCCCGTCGCCCGAAAAAATGATGATGTGTTCGACGTGGTCGCACATTTCCATGACATCAATGGCAAGCTCGATATCCATGTTGCCCTTGATCTTGCGGCGGCCAAAAGCGTCCGTGAATTCCTTGGTCGGCTTCGTGACCATGGAATAGCCGTTGTAATCGAGCCAATCGACAAGCGGGCGAATGGGCGAATATTCTTCATTCTCGATGAGAGCGGTGTAATAGAACGCGCGCACAAGGCGTCCGCGACCTGCAAAAACTTCGAGTAACCTCTTGTAATCTATGTCAAAGCCAAGTCCGCGCGCGGCGGCATATAGGTTGGCTCCATCAATAAACATCGCCGAACGTTCTTCTTTATAAAATATCATTCTTCCCTCATATCTCCTGAATAGAACCGTTTACAGCGTATGGCGCAAAAAGCCAGCAATTTCTCTCGCACTACCCAAAATAGGTACCTCTCGTCTTAAGCGTATTTGGCGGTTCATTGGAAAGGGTCAAGAGAATCAACCCCCTTAATATACCTTAATTCAATTCCGTTAACAAGAGAACGAATAGCCCCTTATGCCCATTCTTGAAACATCGCACTTTACAAAGGGTTGGATAAAATTGTAGGTTCCGCGTTCAATAATTATCCACATGCTTGATGGTTCCGGCTTTGAAAAAAGCGGGTTTCTCGACACAAGGAAGAAGGTTCTGATGGCTCGCGTTACCGTTGAAGATTGCGTACTTCAAATTCCCAATCGCTTTGAACTCGTCATGCTGGCGGCGCATCGCGCGCGCGCGCTCGGCTCCGGCGCCGATCTGAAGGTTGGCCGCGACCGCGATAAAAATCCGGTTGTCGCTTTGCGCGAAATCGCCGAGCAGAAGCTGGAATTGCCCGGCATCGAAGAGTCCCTTATTAAGAGCCTGCAGAAGCGCATCGAACCCGAACAGCCCGAAGAAGAAGTGACCGAGCTGATGGCCGGAGAACAGCAGAGCTGGATCAATTCAGCCGACGCCGATGCGGAAGACGCCGACGAAGAGCTTCTCGATGAAGGCGAGGAAGAAGCCATCGAAGGCGAGGTAGTCCCCGCAGAAGAAGGCGCAAATGAAGCCCTTATCCCCGGCTCGTTCGAAGACGTAGAAGTTAAGGACTAGTTAGGGTGAAGCTGCTATCATCGTTCTTCTTGAAGGAACATTGATGCAGACTGACGACACCATAGCCGCGCCACAGGCAGACCCGACCGAGAAACCACCGCGTTCGCATCTTATGCGGCAATACGAGTTGGTCGAACGCGTGCGGTCTTACGATCCCGACGTCAACGAAGACCTTCTTAACCGCGCCTATGTTTTTTCCATGCAGGCGCACGGCTCGCAGACCCGCGCGTCGGGCGACCCTTTCTTTTCGCATCCTTTGGAAGTCGCCGGCATCCTCACCGAAATGAAGATGGACAGCACGACCATCGCTACGGCGCTGTTGCACGATACGGTCGAAGATACGCTGGCCTCTCTCGACGATATTCAAAAGCAATTCGGCCCCGGCGTTGCGCGCCTTGTGGACGGCGTGACCAAGCTGTCCCGCATCGAGCTGCAGACCGATCAGGGCGCTCAGGCCGAAAATTTCCGCAAGCTCGTCGTGGCGATGTCCGAGGATATTCGCGTGCTTTTGGTCAAACTGGCCGACCGCCTGCACAACATGCGCACGCTGCGCCATCTTAAAGACCCAGAAAAACGCCGGCGGATCGCGCGCGAGACTTTGGACATTTACGCCCCTCTCGCCCAGCGCATCGGCATCGAAAAGATGCAGGACGAATTGGAAGACCTCGCGTTCGGCGAACTGAACCCCGATGCGCGCGACAGCATCATCGCCCGCCTGAATTTTTTGCGCCATGAAGGCGGCGCCATCGCTCAAAAAGTTTTGAAAGAACTGCATTCCCTTCTCGACGAATCCGGCATTCCGGCTACGGTCGAGGGCCGAGAAAAAACGCCTTATTCGGTCTGGCGTAAAATGCAACGCAAGAACGTCGGCTTCGAGCAATTGTCCGACATTATGGCTTTTAGAATTTTGGTGGATTCACCGGATCAATGCTATCACGCTCTCGGCGTCATCCATAGCCATTATCACGTCATTCCCGGACGTTTCAAAGATTACATCTCGACGCCAAAACCTAATCGGTATCAAAGCCTGCACACCGGCATTATGGGGCCGGAACAACAGCGCATCGAAATTCAAATCCGCACGAGAGAAATGCACGAAGTCGCCGAACTGGGCGTCGCCGCGCATTGGGGATACAAGCAAGACAACCAAGGCGCGCCGCGCACGGACGGGCTGCAATACCGCTGGCTTCGCGAGTTGCTGGATATCGTCGAACATGCGCAGAAGCCCGAAGAATTCCTGGAAAACACCAAATTGGAATTATTTCAGGATCAGGTTTTTTGTTTTTCGCCTAAAGGCGATTTGATCGCACTGCCGAACGGCGCTTCGCCCGTCGATTTCGCCTACGCCATTCATGGCCGCGTGGGAGACGCTTGCGTCGGCGCCAAAGTCAATGGCCGCATGGTTCCCTTGCGCACCGTCCTGCGCAACGGAGATCAGGTTGAAATCGTTACGCAGAAAGGCAGCACCCCCTCCCCCACATGGGAACGGTTTGTTGTCACGGGCAAGGCGAAATCCTGCATTCGGCGTTTTATCCGTTCCCAGCAAAGGACGGAATACGTTCTTTTGGGCAAATCTATTTTGGAAAAGGTCTGCAAGCAGGAAGGCGTCGATTTTTCGGATAAAGCCTTTGAAGCCATCGCCAAAAATTTTCAAAGCGTCACCGCCGAAGATTTGTTTGCCGGCATCGGCGCATCGCTTCACCCCGTGCGCGAGGTCTTTAACGCCGCTTTCCCCGATCATCGCCCCAAACAGCCTGAAAAAAGCGCCGGCAAAGGCGTCACCGTCAAACCCAAAACCTCCAAAAATTCAGCGCCCTTGACGCTCAAGGGTCTGATCCCCGGCATGGCCGTGCATTATGCGCGCTGCTGCCACCCTCTGCCGGGTGATCCCATCGTCGGCATTGTGACAACGGGCAAAGGCGTGACCATTCACACGACGGATTGCGAAACGCTGGAAAGTTTCGTCCGTTCGCCGGAACGCTGGATCGATGTCGGATGGAACGACGAAAAGGACAAAGTCGAGCTTATGGTCGGGCGTTTAGACGTGGTTTTGATCAATCGCCCCAACAGCCTCGCGACGATGACGACGATTATCGCGAAGAACAACGGCAATATTTTCAACATGAAGATTACAAACCGCACGCCGGAATTTTTCGATATTACAGTCGACGTCGAGGTTCACGACCTGAAACACCTGACGATTATCATCGCGGCCTTGCGCGCGAGCTCGTCCATCAATTCGGTGGAACGGACGAAGGGGAGATAGGGGATTAGAGCGTTTTCCGTTCAGTTGGAATCGGTCTCTGACTACTGAAAATGGAAATAAACAAGAAAACAAATGGGATGCCCGCCTTCGCGGGCATGACGGTGGTTCTATCTGAGCGAGAAAGGCTCTAGGTGTTGTTTTCTTGAAATTTCCTCCCGGAAATTCCTAAACACATAAGCTCTCAGCTGCAACGCGTAAAATTTTAGCCCGTTCAGTAATGAAATCGGCATAAACGTCATTAAAAAGGCTATCTGGACAAAATGATTGGTTCAGAATCGCCTTAATGTCTTTCGACATTTTTGTTCTATATACACTTGGAGCGACGCCCCCAAGTTCTCGATTGTCCGATCTTGAAATAAAAGCAAAATTTGCAAGACAGTTTGTGCTAGGTGCTTTTTAATAATACTGAATTTGATCGATTGTTGTGTCCATAGTATTCCCTTTTAAAAAGAAAACAAATGGGATGCCCGCCTGCGCGGGCATGACGGTGGTATTTGATAGCGTGGGTGACGCCAGAATAACAATTATAGGATTAGCCTAACTGATGACCCCTCCCCTAACCGCGTTATCACTACTGACGCCCTTATGGCAGCCTTAGTTTCGCGCCCTCAAGGGGAGGGGAATAAGAAGGCAAAAGTTTTCAAACTAGATTCGCTGAGTTCACAAACGAAGTGCAACACCCTGTTAAGGTGTTGCGGTCATGGGAAAAAGATACAAACAGTTCTCGCTGGAAGCGCGAACGAAGTCATGCGTCGCGCAGACGCGCTCCGCTGGATCCCCGCTTTCGCGGGGATGACGAGAAGAGAAAAAGACGAAGGGGAGATAAAACAGGAATCCCCGATTAGCGTCCGCAAACGAACATCTGTACTATTTTTCCATCCTGCGTTTTTTGCGTTTTGTTCGGAGGAGGGGACGGTTTTTTATCTTCTTTAAGCGCCTCTTTCTCAGCTTCCTCTTTTGCCATTGCCTCAAGGGTCTGTTTCATGACCTGCGCCATCATCATGACAATCGCAGCAAGCTCGGGTTTATCCGAATAAATCAAACCGTCAGCTCTAAGAATGGGCGTTCTACTCCCTACCGTCCGACGAGCCATCTTCATCATCGCAAGAGGGTCTCCGATAAGAGTCCCCCCTTTGGCGCCTTTTTTCAGAAAATTATGATTCCCTGAAAAGGAATACCCCTCGGTTTTCATGTGTGGAAGCGTTCCCTTTCGCGCATATGCTGCGGCCAGCGTGAGTAACGCATGAATGTCTTTGCGACCGGAGAAATCAAATCCATCCGCCTTCATGTAATATTTTATACATTCCGTCATTTTATTTTCCTTAATAATGATTTCGATAAAATTAGGCTAAGCGTCTCTATTCCCTTCGTCTACGAAAAAACGCTCACCCTCTCAACATCATCGTGATGTCGCTGCCGCCGCGGCGGATTTTTATGCGCCAGCCCTCTTGCGGCGCTTTCAACAGGCTGACGACGTCGCCGACTTCCGAAATATTTTCATGATTAATTTCGACGAGCCTATCCCCCGCCCGCAATCCAATCCTTGACGCAACTGAGCCTTCCTGAACATGCGTAACGACAACGCCGCTTTGAGCGTCCTGCAAGCCCAGTTCCTCACTCACGGCGGGAGAAATATTGGCGATTTTCGCGCCCGCGAGAGGATTGAGCCCCGCAATCAACGTTTCGTTGCGCGGGGGATTTTCGGGGGGCGCGATCATCTCAATGCGCACGTTCGATTTCTGCCCGTTTCTGACAATTCCCACTTCCGCCGTCGAGCCGACGGGCAAGGCCGTGATGCGGTAACGAAAGGCTTCGGGATTTTCAACCTCGCGCCCGTTGACGGACATAATCACGTCGCCGGATTTCAAGCCCGCCTTTACCGCAGGGCTGGCGGGATGCAGGCTCTTGACTAAAAGCCCCGTCGGTTGAGCCATGCCCAAAGACGTCGCGATATCCTGAGAAACCTCCTGCCCCATGATGCCCGCCCACGGATACTGAAGGCGGCTTTTGCCCTGCGCCATCGCATTGATCAACAGACGCGCCCTATTGGAAGGCACGGCGAAGCCGATGCCCATATTGCCGCCGTCGCGCGAGAAAATGGCGGCGTTAATGCCGACAAGCTTGCCGTCCTGCGTCACCAATGCGCCGCCCGAATTGCCCGGGTTGATGGCGGCGTCCGTCTGGATGAAATAGCCTATATCGCCTGCGCCGATTGCCTTATGCGTCAGCGCGGAAATAATGCCCATCGTTACCGTCTGCCCGACGCCGAAGGGATTCCCGATGGCAAGAACCAAGTCTCCAACCTGCGCGTCGTCGGAATCCTTCAATTCCAGAAACGGCAAAGTCTCTCCTTTAAAATCGACGCGCAAAAGCGCGAGATCGGCGTGTTCATCGGTCATAACAACTTTGGCGTCGAACTCGCGCCTGTCCGACAAGACGACGCGGATTTGATCGGCATCGGCAATCACGTGCCGGCTTGTCACGATAAGCCCGTCGGCGCGAACGATAACGCCGGAACCGAGCGAGTGTTCCATGCGCTCGCGCGTCATGCCGTGCGGAAGCGTGTTGCCGAAAAACTGGCGGAAGAAGGGATCACCGAATAAAGGCGACACGCGCTGCAAAACTTTTTTCTGCGTGTAGATGTTGACGACGGCGGGCGTCACCTGCTTAACGAGCGGCGCGAAGCTGAGGGTCACCTGCGCGCGGGATTGAGGGACGACGGGTTCGGCGCGGGTGTCGGGTGCGCACACCAGAAGAGACAGAAAAAGGAAGATGAAGGCAAAAAGGGTTTTCATGTCTACATATACCCCGCGCACCTAAAGAGTTGGCAATTGAAGAGCGATCGAGACATAATAATAAGAAGAGCGCTGGGGACACAATAAAATGGGCTCTAATGCCTGTGGAATAAGAAAAAACCCTTCAAGCCCATTTTATTGTGTCCCCTGTGCCAGATATTTATCAAACGCGCAGCGTTTGATAAATGGGGCGATCGACGGGGCTCGAACCCGCGACAACCGGAATCACAATCCGGGGCTCTACCAGCTGAGCTACGACCGCCACATAGAAAACCAAAACCAAAACAAACAAATCGGATTCCGGATAAATTCGCATTTTTGTAAGAACAAAAAAGCGAATTTTCCGGAATGACGGGTTTATTTATAGGGTATCTCCCGCCACATCATATTCGCAAAACAAAACCGCCGACCCTATGGAGTATAGGCAGGCGGTTTACACTATCTGCGGCATCCAAGGAAACCCCTAAACGAATCTCCTTATGGACACCATGACACGCTGCAAAAAGTAACAAAACTATGCAAATTTGTCAAGAAGTTAGACATGTGCCAGACTTCTTCTTGCTCCGCAGACACCTTGCTTTATCACAATTAACCCAACCCCCGAGGAACGCGTTCCATGGCAAAAGCAAACGCTTTATTCGATCTGATAAAAAAACATAACGCGCAGTATGTCGATCTGCGCTTCACCGATCTGCGCGGCAAATTGCAGCATTTGACCCATCATGTTGATACCATCGACGATGCGGCCGTTGCTCAGGGGCTCATGTTTGACGCCTCCTCCATCGCCGGATGGAAAGCCATCAACGAATCCGACATGACATTAAAAATGGATGTCGATACCGCCACTCTCGACCCCTTCTATGCCGAACCGACCATCGCCGTTTATTGCGACATCTACGATCCCCTCACCAACAAGCCTTACAGCCGGTGCCCGCGCTCCGTCGCCAAAAAAGCAGAGGCTTATTTGAAATCTTCGGAAATCGGAACGCACGCTTTCTTCGGACCCGAACTTGAATTCTTCGTCTTCGACCACGTCCGCTTTTCAACCGAACCGACGGACACTTTCTATAAAATAGAGTCGATGGAAAGCCCTTCGAACAGCGGCAACGATTATCCGGAGGGAAATCTTGGGCATCGCCCGCGCACCAAGGGCGGCTATTTTCCCGTCAATCCCGTCGACAGCGCGCAGGATTTGCGTTCGGAGATGCTTTCGGTCATCAAGCAAATGGGCGTCGATGTCGAAAAACATCACCACGAAGTCGCAGCCGCCCAACACGAACTCGGCATTAAATACGCTCTTTTGCTTTCATCGGCAGACAACACTCAAATATTGAAATATGCAGTACACAATGTCGCCGCAATGTACGGAAAAACGGCGACCTTTATGCCAAAGCCCATCTTCGGCGATAACGGTTCCGGCATGCATGTGCATCAATCGTTGTGGAAAGACGGAACGCCGCTTTTCTCGGGCAGTGAATACGCGGGGTTATCGAAAACCGCCCTTTATTATATCGGCGGCATTATCAAGCACGCCAAAGCCCTCAATGCCATCACAAACCCGTCGACCAACAGCTACAAACGCCTTGTTCCAGGCTATGAAGCGCCGGTGTTGCTGGCCTACTCGGCGCGCAATCGTTCGGCGTCGTGCCGCATTCCCTTCTCTGACAACGATAAAGGCAAACGCGTCGAAGTCCGTTTCCCCGATCCTTTGGCAAATCCCTATCTCGCGTTTGCTGCGATGCTGATGGCGGGATTGGACGGCATCAAAAACAAAATCGATCCCGGCGAAGCGTCGGACAAGGATCTCTTCCACCTGCCGCCGAAAGAATTGGCCAGAGTCCCGACCGTATGCGGATCGTTGGAAGAAGCCATTAAGGCTTTGGAATACGATCACGACTTCTTGCTGGCAGGCGACGTGTTTACGCCGGACTTGATCGAAAGCTATCTCGCACTGAAGCGCGAGGAATGGGATCGCTTCCGTATGGCGCCCCATCCGGTCGAGTTCGATCTTTATTACTCGGCGTAAAAAGACGTCCTTCGTTGTTAATTATAATGACGTTTTGAGTCGTCATTTATCTTCATTAATTCCCGAATCCATAAATATTCCCATGACTAACAAGTGGTTGCTGCCGCTTCGACTCATCGCCTAAATTTGCTTCACTTTCATTCAAATTGGGTCTAACAACCCAAGCCGCGCGAAAGACAGTCATCCTTTTTCGTCTTTCCAGGTGAATTATAAAATGATCATCGTCAATACGAACAAGAAAGATCCGGTGACGGATTCTTTGAGCGAAGAACGTTGCGCCTTTATAAAGGATATAAAGGATTTCTGTTGTCGTTCTCTTTCGGAAAAAGAAAACGCTTTCAGATCCCTCAGAATCGACGGTGAAGGAATCGACGATTACAGCGTAACGCTCCTTGTCTCTCTTTTTGAACACCTGAAGGCGCAGCCCAATGGCGCATGGTTTCATGGATCCTGCGCATATAGTCCCTATAAGGATCTAGAGAATCACGGCCTCGTAATATTTAATGAGCCAAATGACAAAAAGTCACATTACGTCCGCCCAACCAAGGAGCTTTTCAAACAACTGGCCGTTCTACGCGCACCTGAGCAGGCTAATACTGAACTAGCTGAAATAGCTGTTCCAACAGCTCGACCCGCCTCAGAATCAATACGTCCTTTCTGGCCCAACGGAGATATCCTCAATAGAGCCATCGGCACTCCGGGGCTTCACTAGCCAAAAGCGTCAACGCGTTAAAACGCGTGTGAAAAAGATTTTTGTTGTTTTTCTTTTTTCCGCAAATAATTCTCTTAGCTTTTTGAATCGGAATAGAGCTGTTTCCCAACTTCGTTTCGTTACCGCAATGTCTGATATTTGCATGCTTCTTGCATTGATGTATCAGCGTTGATTTGTTGCATTACGAACACATTGTCCGTCACTGCGGCAGATTCTGCCGGCTTCGTTAAAAAGATTTTTACTTATGAACAGCTTTTTTTAACGAACAATAATTTTTAGTAGGCAATTTCTGCCTGATTATGGTTAATATACTAAAGGTCGGGTGATTCGGTTGGATAGCACCCCACAGGTAGAGCAGGAGAATACAAACGTGAATGCTTTTCTGCAAACTTTGCGCAATTTAGGGCCGATGCGCCTTGTCGCCATCGCCGTCGTCGGACTTAGTTTGCTGGGCATGCTGGGCTTCATTACGACGCGCATTTCGACATCTCCTCTCGCCCTTCTTTATACCGAACTTGACCAGCAGGACTCGGCGGCGATTGCCCAAAAGCTGGACGCTCTCAAAATTCCCTACGACGTTGACGCCAGCGGCGGCCTGATCCGCGTTCCTTCCAATCAAGTCGGCAAGATACGCATGCTGATGGCGGCCGACGGCCTGCCCAAGGGCGGTTCGATCGGTTATGAAATTTTCGACCAAAAAGAAGGCTTTGGCACAACAAGTTTTGTGCAAAACATTAATCACTTGCGCGCGCTCGAAGGAGAGTTGGCGCGCACGATCAGCGCCATGGATCCCATTAAAAACGCGCGCGTTCATCTTGTTCTTCCGCAGCGTGAATTATTCAGCCATACGACGCAAGGCGCGACAGCGAGTATTTTTCTGAAGACGAGAAACGGCGCGGTTCTCTCGCGGGAGCAAATCGCCTCTGTCCAACATCTTATCGCCGCCGCCGTTCCGCAGTTACAGCCCAGCCAAGTGTCAATTGTCGACGATCGAGGCAGTTTGCTGGCTCGTCCCAGCGCAGGTGCAGCAGGAGGAAGCGTCGGCAGCGGAGCCAGCGACAGGGACGACATGCGTGTCCAATTCGAGCAGTCTCAAGCGCGCAAAATCGAAGACTTGCTGACCCAAACTCTTGGCTTCGGCAAAGTGCGCGCTCAGGTTTCGGCTGATCTGGACTTTGATCGCGTTACGACGAATTCCGAGATTTTCGATCCTGAAAGCCAGGTCGTGCGTTCAACGCAAAGCATCAGCGAAGACGCCGTCATTTCGGAAAGCGGCGATAAAGGACCCGTAACCGTCGTCAATAACCTGCCTACCACGCCTCAGCAGATCGGGGCAGGCGCAGGTGGCGGAGAAAGATCGTCCAATAAGAACAATCGTTCCGAAGAAACAATCAACTACGAAATCAACAAAACCGTCCGCAGTCAGGTTCGTGAAAGCGGGCAAATTCGCCGCCTTTCGGTCGCCGTCGTCGTCGACGGATCTTATAAAACAGCCGAAGACGGAAAGACGACGACCTACATCCCGCGTACTGATGAAGAGCTTGCTAAAATCAAGGAGCTGGTTCGCTCCGCTGTTACTTTTGATTCCACGCGCGGAGACGCTCTTGAAGTCGTCAATATGCAATTTGCTCAAGTCGACATGAGCAAAGACATAGGCGACGCGTCGGATATGCTTATGGGCATTCCCCGCGCCGATATTTTCCATGCGCTTGAAACAATCATTCTGGCAGTCATTGGTCTTTTGGTTGTTCTTTTGGTTGTGCGCCCGATCTTGCGCAAGATTCTTGAGAGCACAGGAGCCGGTTCATCAGAGTCCCAAGCGATGATAAGCAGCAACGCTTATACAGGCGGCGGTGGAACGACCCCGGCGCAGTTGCCACCCCCAGGGGCAACAACAGCCAGCAGTAATTCGGAAGCCGAGGCTGCGGCTGCGGAATCTGAAATCGAACGCATGATCGACATCTCGCGCGTCGAGGGACGCGTCAAAGCTTCGTCCTTACGCAAGGTCGGCGAAATTGTCGATAAACACCCGGATGAAGCCATCGGGATCCTGCGTAACTGGATGTATCAGGAGAATCGCTAATGGCCGGGCAACGTCTTCGCGAGGATATTAAATCCCTTACGGGGTTGGAGAAGTCCGCTCTGTTCATTCTGACATTGGGCGAAGAATACGCTGCGCGCATTTTCAGCCACATGAACGACGACGAAATCAAGGATCTATCTCAAGTCATGGCCAATCTAGGCAACGTCAGTTCCACTCTCGTGGAAAAACTTCTTCTCGACTTTGCCGAGCAGATGTCATCTTCCGGCGGAACGGTCGGCACCTTGGAATCAACCGAGCGCTTGTTGATGAAGGTTTTGGACAAGAGCCGCGTCAGCAACATCATGGAAGACATCCGCGGCCCTGCCGGCAGAACGATGTGGGACAAGCTTGCGAACGTTAACGAAGCCGTGCTCGCGGCTTATTTGAAAAACGAATATCCGCAAACCGTTGCTGTGGTTATCTCCAAAATTAAATCCGATCACGCCGCACGCGTTTTGTCGCAATTGCCGGAAAGCTTCGCCATGGAAGTCATCGCCCGCATGCTGCGGATGGAGTCGGTGCAAAAAGACGTCATCGACGATATCGAACGCACGTTGCGCAACGAATTCATGAGCAACTTGGCCAGAACCAATCGTCGCGACAGCCACGAAATGATGGCGGAAATTTTCAACAATTTTGACCGCGCCAACGAAGCCAAATTCATGTCTGCGCTTGAAGAACGTAGCCGCGATTCTGCGGAAAAAATCAAAGCCCTCATGTTCACCTTTGAGGATTTGGGCAAACTGGATGGAACCGCCATTCAAGCTATTTTGCGCGTGACCGACAAATCGAAGTTGCCGACAGCGCTTAAGGGAGCCTCGGATGCGATCAAGGATTTGTTCTTGTCGAATATGTCGGAACGCGCCGGCAAGCTTTTGAGAGAAGACATTGCGGCTATGGGGCCTGTGCGTTTGCGCGACGTTGAAGAAGCTCAGGCTCATCTGGTTGCGTCGGCCAAGGACTTGGCCGCCAAGGGCGACATCATTATTTCCAAGGGTGCGGAGGAAGACGAACTTGTCTACTGAAGCAACAACCACGGCGAAGAAAAAGACGGCAGAACCCGCAGCCGCGCGCAAATTCATGTTCGAACGCTCGTTCGACGATGCGGCTATCGTGCATCGCGCGCAGGAACGCAAGCCCGTGCTGATGAAGCCGGAACAAGTCGATGCCATGAAGAAAGAATCCTACGACACTGGATTTGCGGCAGGAAAGTTGGCCGGAAAGGAAGAACAGGTCGCAGAACAGACTTCCGTTCTGAACACTATCGATCAAAACGTCACCTCTCTGATAAAAAATATTGCCACCATCGCCCAAGAGCAGGAAGAACAAACGCGTCGCCTGGCTTTGACTATCTCCAAGAAAATTCTGCCGACTTTTATGTCACAGAACGGCCTTCAGGAAATCGAAGCGCTTGTTACCGACACCCTCCGTGAAATGGCGCGCGAGCCGCGCCTTGTCGTTCGCGTTCATGAGAGCGAATTCGATGTGCTTAACGAAAAAATCCAAAGCATCGCGACACAACGCGCTTATCCCGGAAAAATCGTTATTCTAGCCGACACTGAAGTCGTTTCCGGCGATTGCAGGATCGAATGGGCCGACGGCGGCGTCGAACGCAATACGCCGACGACAGAGAAGTCCATTGAACAAACCCTTCTTCCTTCTTCCTCTTCTTAACAGGAGCATTTTATGGCTGACGAAAAAGAACCCCTGACCCTTACCGAGCTGGAAGCCAATCCCGGCGAAACGCCCAAAGACGACCAGCCGATTACGGCAACCGATTTGGACGCCGTCTATGGCATTCCGGTCGAAGTCGCCGCCGTGCTTGGAAAAGCTGAAATGCAAGTCAGTCACTTGCTTAAACTTGGCCGCGGCGCCGTCATCGAACTTGACCGCAAAGTCGGCGAAGCCATCGACATTTATGTTAACAATCGTCTGGTCGCACGCGGCGAAGTTGTGGTCGTCGAAGACAGGCTTGGCATAACGATGACGGAAATTATCAAATCGGATCGGAATAGCTAGAAGGGTGAATAGGCCATGAGACTTCTTATCGTTGGACAACTGGACGGCCCCCTCGGCACTGCAGGACGCCTTGCAACGCAGCGCGGAGCTAAAGTCGCGCATATCGACAGCGTCGAGGGCGCGCTTAACGCCTTGCGCAGCGGCCAGGGTGCAGATCTGGTGATGTGCGACGTCGCCCTTGATATTGCCCAGTTTATCGACAGCCTGAAATCCGAACGCATTAACATTCCCGTCGTTGCCTGCGGCATCGGAGCCGATGCCGCAGCCGCCGTCCGCGCCATCAGGGCGGGTGCCAAAGAATATGTTCCTCTGCCGCCGGACGCCGATCTTATCGCAGCTGTTTTACAGGCCGTTGCTGAAGAAGATTCGACCTTTATCGCGCGCGATCCGTCGATGCAGCCTCTTTTGCAAATGGTCGATCGCGTCGGCGCCTCCGATGCCTCGATCCTTATTACCGGCGAAAGCGGAACCGGCAAAGAAGTCATGGCGCGTCACATTCACCGGAAAAGCCGCCGTGCCGCCGCGAATTTTGTTTCCGTCAATTGCGCCGCCATTCCGGACAATCTTCTGGAATCCGAGCTTTTCGGACACGAAAAGGGCGCCTTCACGGGCGCCGTCGCCCGCCGCATCGGTAAATTCGAAGAAGCCAATGGCGGCACGCTTTTACTCGACGAAATCAGCGAAATGGACAGCCGCTTGCAGGCTAAGTTGCTGCGCGCCATTCAGGAACGCGAAATCGACCGCGTCGGCGGCACGCAACCCATCAAGATCGACATTCGCCTGATTGCAACGTCAAACCGCAACCTGGAGGAGGAAGTCAAAGCCAAGCGTTTCCGTGAGGATTTGTATTTCCGGCTGAACGTCGTCAATTTGCATCTGCCTCCTTTACGAAATCGCATTGCCGATATTGTGCCTCTGGCCGAACATTTTGCCGAAAAGTACGCCAAAGCTAACGGCCTGCCGGAACGCTCCTTATCTTCCGGCGCTCTGGCTTCTCTTCAAGCGCATCATTGGCGCGGCAATGTCCGTGAACTTGAAAACACGATGCATCGCGCCGTTCTGCTTGCGCAGAGCGACAAGATTGAGCCTGAGGCGATCATGCTCTCGGGACAATCATTCGCACCGGCAGCGTCACCCCCAACGGAAGTAGTCGCCCATGCCGTCCTGAGCCGGTCGCCCACATCTGCCGCGGGAGGATTGGTTGGAAGAACAGTGGCCGACGTCGAACGCGATCTGATTATCGATACGCTAAGCCACTGTCTCGGTAACAGAACGCACGCCGCCAATATTCTTGGTATTTCCATCCGCACGCTGCGCAACAAGCTCAAACAGTACAGCGACGAGGGTGTTCTTGTTCCGGGAGGCGCAAGCGAAGAACGTGCAGCGTCGTAATTTGAGATGCTAATTTTTGGATGCTAATTTTATGACCGATCAAACAACATCCATCGAAAGTACCGACCCCTTCGGCGGGATATTTAAACGCGGGGAGGTTTGGCTCGGCCTCGGCCTTATGACCATTTTGACGGCGCTCGTCATTCCTCTTCCGCCGTTTTTGATCGATATCGGCTTGTCGATGTCGATTACTTTTTCCGTTCTTATTTTGATGACGGTTCTGTTTATCGGAAAATCGCTGGAATTCAGCTCCTTTCCAACCGTTTTGCTGATTGCGACATTAATCAGACTGTCCCTCAACCTTGGAACGACGCGTCTTGTGCTGACAAAAGGCAACGAAGGAACGGCAGCTGCAGGCCATGTCGTCGAATCATTCGCCAGCCTTGTTATGGGCGGCGATTTTATTATCGGCGTGATTGTTTTCTCCATTCTCACTTTGGTCAACTTTGTCGTTATCACCAAAGGTTCGGGACGTATCGCCGAAGTCGCGGCACGTTTCACCTTGGACGCCATGCCCGGCAAGCAAATGGCTATCGATGCCGATTTGTCTTCCGGACTTATCAACGAAGATCAAGCGCGCAAACGCCGTAGAGAGCTTGAAGACGAAAGCAATTTCTTCGGTTCGATGGACGGTTCCGCAAAGTTCGTTCGCGGAGACGCCGTCGCGGGACTCGTCATTACTTTCATCAACGCGATCGGCGGCATCACGATCGGCACGTTCCGCCATGATATGCCTGTTCTCCAGGCGGCAGATACGTACGTACGCCTGACGGTGGGCGACGGATTGGTAACTCAAATTCCGGCTCTTCTCGTTTCAGTTGCCGCAGGTTTGCTCGTGACCAAATCGAACATGACGGGATCGGCAGACAAGGCCTTATTTAACCAGCTTAGCGGATATCCCATGGCCTTGGGGCTAAGTTCGGCATCGTTGACGATTTTGGCAATCATGCCCGGAATGCCTTTTGTTCCATTTGCCATTTTGGGAGGGCTTTCCGGTTTTGCCTGTTACGCCGTCACGCAATCCGCAAAAGATAAAGTGGCTGACGCCGCCTCAGCGGCAACCGCTAAAACAAAAGCCGCCGCCATTGCCGAAGAACCCATTTCAAAATCTTTGTCCATCGACATGATCCGCCTTGAGCTTGGCTATGCTCTCCTTAGCCTCATCAACAGCGAAGCCGGACAACGCCTGACCGATCAAATTAAAGGCCTGCGCAAACAACTGGCGTCCGAGATGGGTTTTATTATGCCTGCGGTGCGCATTCAGGATAATTTGCAGTTGCCTCCCAACGCCTACATTCTACGCATTAAGGAAATAGAGGCCGGTCGCGGCGAGTTGCGCCCCGGTATGTTGCTCGTCATGGATCCGAAGGGTCAGGCCATATCCCTGCCGGGAGAAGCGACTAACGAGCCGACGTTCGGCCTTGCAGCAACATGGATCGATCCGACCTATCGGGAAGAGGCCTTGTTTAAGGGCTATACCGTCGTCGATCCGCCGACCGTCATCACCACCCATCTGACGGAACTTGTCAAAGACAACATGCCCGATCTTCTGTCCTACTCGGAGACGCAGAAGCTTCTGGACGAGCTTGGCAAAGATCAGCAAAAACTGGTTGCCGACGTCATTCCCAGCCAAATTACCATCAGCGGCCTTCAGCGTGTTTTACAGAATCTTCTGGCCGAACGCATTTCCGTGCGGGATTTGTCGACTATTCTCGAAGGCGTTTCCGAAGCGACGGCGATTACGCGCAATCTATCCATTATTTCCGAACATGTGCGCGCAAGGCTCTCTCGCCAGATATCCGACTCGAATACGAATGAAATGGGATACATTCCCATGGTTATGCTCTCGCCGGAGTGGGAACAAGCATTCGCCGAATCCCTCATCGGCGAGGGCGAATCCAAACAATTAGCCATGCCGCCTTCCCGTTTGCAGCAATTTATCACTGCCGTAAGGCAAATGTACGATCGTCTGGCAACGATGGGAGAATCTCCCGTCCTCCTGACAAGCCCGACGATCCGCAGCTATGTCAGGTCGGTGGTCGAGCGTTTCCGTCCATCGACAACGGTTTTGTCGCAGAACGAAATTCATCCGAAGGCAAAAATTAAAACGTTGGGTCAGATATGAGACTTAAATCCTTTCACGGAGCAACCTTAACCGACGCCATGCACGGCGTGCGCGAGGCCTTGGGCGAAAACGCCATCATCGTCGCGACGCATGAAGACGAATCCGGCGGCGTGCGCGTTACGGCGGCGATTGACGATGCGGCTCCGGCCGAACAGGCGAATACCGTCACCGCTCCGCCGGACGGTTCCGAAGCCTTGGAGAAAATTGCCGAAGCCCTGACTTATCATAACGTTTATCCCGTTCTTGCCGAAAAAATCATGGCGACCGCGACGCAGTTTGCGAATGAAGACCCTCTTTTGTCTTTGGGCGCGGCGCTTGATATGCATTTCAAATTTATGCCCGTAGAGAAAGACAAACCGCTCATCCTTGTAGGGCCTCCGGGCGCGGGCAAAACATTGTGCACGGCAAAATTCGCGACACAGGCGACACTCGCTAAACAAAAAATTACGGTCGTCAGCACAGACGTTGACCGCGCGGGAGGCCTGGAACAACTGGCTGCTTTCACGCGGCTTTTAAAGATTAATCTGGTCGAAATTGACGATTGGCATGCTTTGCGCGATCTCATTTCAACCCAAAAAAACATCTCCATTTATATCGATATGGCGGGACGCAATCCGTTTGACCCAAGGGAGAAAGAATCCGCCCGCGAGTTCATCGCAGCCGTCGGCAATGCGGCTCTTGTCCTTCCCGCAGGAATGGATGCGGTCGAAGCCGTCGATATCGCGCAAGAGTACCGAAGCATCGGCGTTTCGCGCCTTGTTGTCACGCGACTCGATACCGTCAGGCACATCGGCAGCCTATTGCGCATCGCTTTTGAATCGCGGCTGCCATTCTCGAACTTTGCCGCGTCGGCCAAAGTTACCGAAGCTCTGCAACCCATGAATCCCGTTGTTCTGGCGCGCATGGTTCTTCATATCAACGGCGTTCTTTCCAGCGCCCAGATATCCGGAAAAAAAGAGCGCGTCGCCGCCGGAGAAAAGAGATGATCTTGTTTTTGCCCCATCGGCGCTCGTCCCCTTCAAATGGAGTATTCCATGGCTGACCCTATTCCCTTAAGAGCCGATAAAGCAGCCCCTGCCGCCTCCCCTCTGCTGCGATGCCCCAATATGGTGGCCGTCGCCAGCGGCAAAGGAGGAGTCGGCAAAACATGGTTCTCGATCACCCTTTGCCATGCCTTGGCAAAAATGGGCAAGAAAGCCCTTTTATTCGACGGCGATTTCGGTTTGGCCAACGTCGACATTCAGTTGGGACTGATGCCGGAAAGAGACTTGGGTGCCGTTGTCGACGGAAGCCTTCCCATGAAGGCCGTTATTGCGCGCTATAATGAAGGCGGGTTTGATATTCTTCCCGGGCGTTCGGGATCGGGCAATCTCGCGGCGCTGCCTTCCGATAAACTGTCGGGGCTACGCAACGATTTAATCAGTCTGGCCAAAAATTACGACGCCGTCATCGTCGATTTGGGCGCGGGCATCGAGAGATCGGTGCGCCAGATGGCGGGGCCTGCCGCGATAACCTATATCGTGCTTATCGACGAGCCGACGTCGCTGACCGACGCCTATGCCTTTATCAAGCTGTCTCATGCCGCCAATCCGAAGGCCGATTTGCGCGTCATCGTCAATATGGCCGCCAACGTCGCCGACGGCAAAAAAACCTACGAGACCATTCGTAAAGCATGCGAAAGTTTCCTTCATTTTGCGCCGCCGCTTGCGGGCATTATCCGGCGCGACACGAAGGTGCGCGACGCCATTTGCGCGCAAACCGCGCTTTTGACGCGCTCTCCCGTCTCCGATGCGGCGAAGGATGTCGAACATATCGCCGCGCAGCTAAAATTTTAGGAAAAGGAGGACGAGATGGTCGATATTCCTCTCGCCCCTCCAACGCCTTCCGCGTCAACGGCCGCGACGACAACGGGCGCTCCCGGCCTTGTCGCGGTTCAAGTGTCGGTGACAAACGTCCCTTTGGCGCTTGAAAACCTGATTCGCACCATTCAAGCCAATGCGACCCCCCTCCTTATCTCCGATGCGAATAATCTAACTTTGTCGACAATCCTCGGCAGCATCACCGTAGCCCTTTCGCCGCATATAAGCGCGGCTGAAAAACAAAATCTGACCCAGCAGCTTATATCTCTTATGCAGGCTCAACGTTCCCTGACGCTGACGCTTCAACCGGGATCCCCGCCCACGCAGGGGGCTTTGCTTTTTCCGATGACTTCCGCCTCGCCCGTCCCGCAAAATATTAAGGGGCACGCTTCACCTTCGGCGCCCGCTCCGCAAGCGCAGGTTCTGACGACAGAGAGTCGTTTTCATGCGGTTGTCCTTCCTCCCGCGCCGTCTCCGGCAGCCGTTCTTGCCGAAGCGCCTTCCGCTGCAATGGTGACGACTTTTGCGGCATTGAAGCCTTTAAACCCGGCACCTGTAACCGAGAATATTTATACGGTTTTTGTACCCCCTTCTGGCGTCAGTGCCCCCCCTGTTACAAACAAACCCGCAACGACTGTTATTCAACAAACGGCAGCTCCCGTCGTTCAGAAAACTGACGCTTTGCCGCAACCGGTTCAACCCATACAGCAAGCGATTACCCCGCCAACAGCGCAAACGACTTATTCTGCCCAACAAGCAAACATCTTGCCTCTCCCGCAAACGCCGGTTCCCGTTCAGCAAGCCGCCCCTTCTCCCGTAACGATGGAAGCTCGCCCTGTTCCAAAAACAAGTCTTCCCAATATTTCAGCGGTAACGCCCCCTTCCCAGCAAACGGCTCCCCCTGTTCCGCCTCAACAGGCGTCTATCGCTCCGCAACCAAGTTTTTCAACAACGCTTCAAACGCCGATTCCACTTCAGCAACCAAGCGTTTCGACAACGCCTCAAACACCAAATCCACTTCAGCAACCGACTCTTCCGATAACGACCCAAACGCCGGCGTTTTCTCAGCAACCAAAGCCTCCGGTTTCGTATCAAAAAGCTTCGCCTGCGCCTCTACAGGTTTCCCCCACTCCTTCACAACCTGTATCGATACCTCAAAAGATCGTTGTTGAAACACAACCTCCGTCCGTTATGACAAAAACGGCGACGCCGCCTCCAATGGCGCCTTCGCCTGTCACATCACCCCATATTCAACCTCCGCCGCCCTCTTCTCCGAACGTTTCTTCTTTGCTTACGCCCGGCAATGAAGTTTCTTTGCGTGTCGTTTCCGTTCTTTCCGGCGCCGCCCAGGGGAGCCACACCGGACAAGCCCCTTTGCCACCCCTCGCACCGAACCAAATCGTGGCAACAGTCAGCGGCACAGGAACAAACGGCCAGCTCATTTTAAAAGCCGGTGACGCGACGTTGTTCGTCAAATCACAAATCACAGCCCCTGTCGGAACTTCCGTTATCCTCTCCGTCGACGAGGTCACTATTTCGTCTTTGGTTACATTGCCGCCTTCCGAAGAACTTTCTTTTCCGGCTCTTCCGCAAGTCTTAGCCGCGCTTGAGCAGGTTAGCCCCCGCGTTTTTCAAAACGTGATGCTGAATTTTTTACCCCGCCCCACGGAATCCCTGCCCGGCGCGTTGATGTTTTTACTGAGCGCCTTCGGGCAAGGCAGCGTGCGCAACTGGCTCGGCAACGACACCGTGGACGTATTAGCCAATGCCGGAAAATCGGCGATTGTCCGCAACCTGTCGAAAGAATTGAAGAGCACGGGGCAACCGGCGCAAGACGCCGTTGTGGGCGAGTGGCGCTCTTACCCCATTCCTTTGTTTTCCAACCAACAATTTCAGGCGTTGACTCTTTACGTTCATAACGACCGCGACGCGCGGAAAGACGAGGCTCAAAGTCCTTCCGGCGGCGGGAAGATACGGTTTTTGATCGATATGCGTCTGAGCAAACTTGGCGCGATGCAGATCGACGGCTTTGTGCAGTCGAAAAAGCTCGACATGATTTTACGCAGCGAAAACATGCTTCCGGAAGGGCTGCATCAGGAGCTGCGTCAGGGATACATCAAGGCGTTGGACGCCGTAGGGTACGCCGGAACGCTGAATTTTCAGGTCGGGCGGCATCATTGGATGGTGATGCAAAAAGCGGCGCCCGAGGGGATTGTGACGTAAGCCTTAGCCGTTATGCCGATTTTTTGCGTTCGTGCCTTACGCCGCCGATTTCGTCGAGTTCAATTCTTTCAAGGCGGCGTTCTTCTTTTTCGATTTCTTCGATGCGTTGTTCTTCAGCGATTTCATAGCGTTTTTGCTCTTCAAAAAGCTCGGCCATTCTTTCCTGAGCTTTCCGCACCGCCGCCGCCGCCGCTTGATGCTCTTTTTCCAATTCGCGCCTCTTAGCAATCAGGTTTTTCAAAAAGGCGCCGTAGGTCATGCGCGCAATTTCGTTTTTTGCCGCCGCCGCTTGTTCCCGCGCTCTTAGTGCTTCTAATTGCCTTATCCGGTTTTCTATCTTTTCCAGATTTTCCATAAGACGCGCCAAATGTTGCCGTTGTTCGTCAACAAGCGTTTTTTGCAACTTGATCAGCGTGGCAAAACTTTTCTTCATAAGGATCAGAGGCCTAAAATCTGCGACAATCGGGCATACGTTTCATCGAAATTCGCGCTTTCATCTTTGCCCTGACGCAGAAACTCTTCGAGCGGCGCATAGAAATTCATCGCTTCATCGACTTCGGCGTTGCTGCCCCGACGATAGGCGCCTAAGCGAATCATTTCCGCCATATTTTCGTAGGCCGCCAAATGATGCCGCGCCGTGTTGACCATCACATTTTCGGATTCATTATTGCAGGCAGGCATCGTTCTTGAAATGCTGCGCAGAACATTGATGGCGGGAAAACGCCCGCGCTCGGCGATCGAGCGGTCAAGGACGATGTGCCCGTCAAGAATGCCGCGTGCGGCGTCGGCTATCGGTTCGTTATGGTCGTCGCCATCGACCAGAACCGTGAAGAGCCCCGTAATATTGCCTTTGCCGTGCTCTCCGGGACCCGCGCGTTCCAAGAGCTTCGGAAGTTCGGAAAAAACGGTCGGCGGATAGCCCTTAGTGGTCGGCGGCTCGCCCGCCGCAAGGCCGATTTCGCGCTGCGCCATCGCAAAGCGCGTGATGCTGTCCATCAGGCACAAAACCTGATTGCCCTGATCGCGGAAATATTCGGCAACCGCCAACGTCAAAAAGGCTGCTTGCCGACGCATCAAAGGCGCTTCATCAGAGGTCGCCACGACGACAATGCTTCGCGCCAAGCCTTCTTCGCCCAGATCGTCGAGAATAAATTCCTGAACTTCACGGCCGCGTTCGCCGATCAATCCGATGACCGAAACGTCCGCCGACGTATAGCGCGCCGCCATCGACATCAGCGTCGATTTGCCAACACCGGAGCCGGAAAAGATTCCCATGCGCTGCCCTTGGCAAATGGTCGTAAAGGCGTTGACCGAGCGAATGCCAAGATTGAGCTTTCCGCCGACGCGTTGCCGCGTATGCGCGGGCGGCGGGGGGCTGCGAACAAAACGGGGATCCCCGCCATGGGGCAACAACCCCTTGCCGTCTATAGGTTCTCCCAATGCGTTGATAACGCGGCCAAGCCATGCCTTCGTGGGCAAGATAACCGGCTGAGAATCGACAAGCTCGACCTTACTCCCAAGCCCTACGCCTTCCAAAGCCGCGAAGGGAAGCATCAACGCTTTGCCGTCGCGAAACCCGACCGTCTCGCACAAAACCTTGCGTCCGCCGCGCGCGATGACTTGGCAACGACCTCCAACCGACAGGCGATTTTCAATTCCGGCGACTTCGATCAGCAATCCCTGCACGCCAACGACCCGTCCGAAAACATGAACGGAGGGAAGCGCTTCGATGCGATCGACAAGGGTCTGGATGTTCTGATTCATATTCGGCGGGTTTATTGTACTCTCTTTTAACTTCTTTTTCAGTTGGCCGGTAAGTAGCCTATATCCTTGATAATTTTGGTGAAAGCTACTCCCACTCGATCGTGCCGGGGGGCTTGCTTGTCACGTCGTAGGTCACGCGATTAATGCCGCGCACTTCGTTGATGATGCGCGTGGCGACCCTTGCCAGAAAAGCATGGTTAAAGGCGTAAGATTCCGCCGTCATGCCGTCTACGGATGTCACGGCGCGCAACGCCAAGACGTTGTCGTAGGAACGCCCGTCGCCCATGACGCCGACGGTTTTAACCGGCAACAAGACGGCAAACGCCTGCCAGATTTCGTTGTAGAGCCCCGCCTTGCGGATTTCGTCGAGATAAATCGTATCGGCCTTGCGCAGTACCGCCAGCTTTTCCGGCGTAATCTCACCGAGAATACGAATGCCGAGCCCCGGCCCCGGAAACGGGTGCCTGCCCACAAAAGATTCCGGCAAGCCAAGCTCGCGACCCAAGGCGCGCACTTCGTCCTTGAAGAGTTCGCGCAACGGCTCGACGAGTTTCAAGTTCATGCGTTCGGGCAATCCGCCGACGTTGTGGTGCGATTTGATGGTCGCGCTGGGCCCGCCCGCGAAAGAGACGCTTTCGATCACGTCGGGATAAAGCGTTCCCTGCGCCAAAAAACCGACGTCCTTGATTTTATGCGCTTCGGCATCGAACACGTCGATAAACAACTTTCCGATAATCTTGCGTTTTTTCTCCGGATCGCTGACGCCCGTTAGTTCTTTCAAAAACGTTTGGCTCGCATCTACGGCGATGAGAGGGATGTTGTAGTGTTTGCGGAACAAATCAACGACTTCTTTGGATTCGCCTTCGCGCATTAAGCCTGTATCGACGAAAATGCAGGTTAATTGGTCACCAATGGCTTCATGAATAAGGACGGCGGCAACGGCGCTGTCCACGCCGCCCGAAAGGCCGCATATAACCTTGCCTTTGCCAACTTGCTTGCGGATGCGTTCGATTTCCGTCGCGCGGAAAGCCTTCATGCTCCACGCGTTGCCGCAGCCGCAGATTTTATGGACAAAGTTTTTCAGAAGTTTCGCTCCGTCGGGGGTATGCACGACTTCGGGATGAAACTGCACGCCGTAGAATTTGCGTTTTTCGTCGGCGATAAAGGCGAAAGGCGCGTTTTGACTCACGGCCACGACATCGAAACCCGACGGAATTTTTGTGACGCGGTCGCCGTGGCTCATCCATACCTGATTTTGCGAGCCTTGCGCCCATACGCCTTCGAACAAAGCCGAGGGTTTTTTAACCTCAAGCTGAGCCTTGCCGAATTCGCGGTGGTGGCCGCTTTCAACCGCGCCGCCCAACTGCATGCACATCGTCTGCTGGCCATAGCAAATGCCCAAGACCGGAACGCCAAGCTTCCACACGGCCTCAGGCGCGCGCGGGCTTTTATCTTCAAGCGTCGAGGCCGGACTGCCCGACAAAATAATGCCTTTAGGATTAAAGGCGCGGATCTGGTCGTCGGTGCGGTTATACGGCTGGATTTCGCAATAGACGCCTGCCTCGCGCACACGACGCGCGATGAGCTGCGTCACCTGAGAACCAAAATCGAGGATGAGGATTTTTTCTTGAGAGGTCATTATGCTTCCTACCTATGACAACCAGCCCGGCTTCGTCTGTCACTTACCAAGCACATCAAGATGTGCTTAGTAAGTGACCGGCTACGCCAGAGCAGATTTCGCCCTTCGGGCGAAATCTGGTGCGGGCAGCCGGAATCGAACCGGCACGCCTTGCGGCTCAGGATTTTAAGTCCTGTACGTCTACCAGTTCCGTCATGCCCGCAGACCGTCGCCAAAACTATCAGCAAACACGGCTAAAGCCAATCCTATATTTGCCGGAAAAACGTTATTTATCCACATGTTGGGCGGCTCTCTTAATCTCAGCAGACGTCGCATACCGCCACGAGGACAAATGGACGACCACTAAACCCGCAACGCTGCCCGATTCAAGGCGCACAGGAAGTTCAGGCAATCCCTTGGCCGGAGAAGCCAACCAGATTTGAAAAGGTTCGCGTCCGGCTTCAGTTTCCGTCTTTTTCCAGAAGTTCGCGTGTTCGCGGTCTTTCCACTCGCCGGAAATCATTCTGAAATCCGCCGCGCACAAACGCGCGTTGCCGCTGTACACGCCGTATTCATCGCTGTCCGTAAAGTCATATCCGGCGTCCCTGCCCGTGATGTCAAAGCGGCGCTTGCCGTCGAAAACGGGAACGGGTATGGCGCAACTTTTGTCCACGGCGACATGCGCCAGCATTTGCAAAAGAGCCGTGACGGGATCAAGCGCGCCGCGCCGCTGCGCTTTCGTCACAATTTCTCGATTTTGATCGGTGTTGGGGGGATTGAATTCCGGAACAACATCGCCCTTGCGATTGAAGCGCAACGTTGTGATCTTGGGTTTGTTATCCCACTCGTCGCGGGTGTAAAACTCCTTCGGCTCCAGGCGCTTTCCGTTAATGCGTCCATGCGCATCCAAAATCGTATTCCAAGGGAAAAGCCATCCGATAAATCCATCGGTTTCCGCCCTCACGACGACATGATAGGCATTTTTTTGCTCCTCAAACCAGATGTTCGAGGTCAGAAGGTGAAACCCGCCGACATAGACGTCATAGGTCGTGTGAATGGCCGGTAAGACAGGGATTTTCGACGGCGCGGGCGCAGCAACCGCCAATGAAGGCAACACCGCAATTATCGCGGTCAAAAGCATCGTTTTTCCGAAGTTCATATTTTATCCTTACAATAAACGTGGCTTTTTACGCCAGAATCTTTCGGAAATATAGCGTTTCTTCGCTCTTGAAGCAAAATTGTCTATGACTTATGAAGGTGTGTTCCGTTTATAAACTTTAGTCTCTTTCAGGTGAAAAGTGTCGCAAGAAAAAGAATTTCAAACGTCAAAAGCTTCCGTGCTTGCTGAAACAGCCGCGTCCGGCGCGGACGGATTATGGGTCGGCAAAGTAACAGATAAGGTTCTGGCGGAATTCCCCAATCAGGAAATCTACACCTGTGCCGCCGGAATTAGCCCTTCGGGCGTCGTCCATTTCGGGAATTTCCGCGACATCGCCACGTCGCATGCCGTGATGAACGAGCTGATCGCGCGCGGCAAAAAGGCGCGCTTGCTGTTTTCGTGGGACAACTACGACCGTTTCCGCAAGGTTCCGGTCGGCATCGATCCGGCGTGGTCAAAGTACGTCGGGATGCCGCTGACGGCAGTGCCCGACCCGAAAGGCGAATATGACTCTTACGCGAAGCGTTTCGAGGTCGAGCTTGAACAGTCGATCAAGGAATTAGGCATCGACCTTGAGTTTCGCTATCAGACTGCCGAATATAAATCTGGCCGTTACGCGGAAGCCATGGCTTTCGCGCTTCAAAACCGCCGCAAGGCCGCCGATATTCAGCTTCAATTCAAAACGGATAAGGGCAATCAAGCGAAGGGTATCGATCCCGATGAATATCGGGAGACCTATTATCCCATTACCGTTTATTCGCGCTTTTCCGGCACGGATAAAACAAGAGTTGAATCCTACGACGGCGGAACCAAATTGACGTATCGCTGCCTTGTCACGGACAAGGTCGAGCAGATCGATTTCAAGGAAACGCCCATCGTCAAATTGCCGTGGAAAATCGACTGGCCGATGCGCTGGCGCGAAGAAGGCGTCAACTTCGAGCCCGGCGGCAAAGACCATGCGACCCCTGGCGGAAGCTACGACGTGTCCGCCACCATTGCGCGCGAATTGTTCGGATTTAAGCCTCCCGTTTTTCAGGGATACCTGTTTGTCGGCATTCAGGGCGTTAAGGGCGACAAAATGTCGGGCTCGAAAGGCGGCGCTATTTCTCCCGCGCAGCTGCTAGAAATTTACGAGCCCACTTTACTGAAGTGGCTTTATATGCGCCGCCCGCCGACGCAAAGCTTTAACCTCGCGTTCGATACCGAAGTCTATCGTCAATACGACGAGTTTGATCGTGAAATCGCAAAAGTTCAGAAGGGCGAAGCGTCGCCTGCCGAGCAAAAGATTATTTTGTTCAGCGGCGTGAAAAAAGACCGCGCCACGCCCATCGCTTTCAAGCAGGCCGTGGCACTCGGCCAAATTACGCAATGGCAGGCGGATAAAATGCAAGAATTGGCCGAGAAATCCGGCATCCCCTGCAGCAGCGCCTCCATCGCCGTTCGCCTGTCAAAGGCAAAGGCATGGCTTAATACCTACAATCCGGAAGAAACCATCGCCCTGCGCGCGACACCTAACGCCGATTATGCCGCGACTTTGGACGATAAACGCCGCGCTCAAATCACCAAGCTCCGCGACTTTTTAAAGGGCGATGTAACGTCCATTGCAGTGTTGGAAGAGACCATCTACGGCATTCCGAAAGACCCGGCTCTGACCGACAAGGAATTAAAAGTCGCGCAGCGCGGTTTCTTTAAGGATGTGTACAATCTTCTGATTGGCAAAGACGCCGGTCCGCGCCTTTCGACGTTTCTTTGGGCCATCGACCGCGCAGTCGTACTTAAGCTGTTGGTTCTCTAGCTCTTACTTTGCCGTCGTTGCAGGAGCCGCAGACGGCGCGAGAGCCTGAGACGGAACAAATGGAACGGCATCCGGTGAAATTGCGGGTTTCGCTTCCGTAGCAGGTACCGCCTTGGGCAAGGATTCAACCGCAGGCTTTGCAACAAGCGGAACCGTGTTTGGCGTCACCGCAGGAATGGCCGTCGAACCAGGAGTTACATCAGCAGGAACCGCAGGCGTTGCAAAAGGAGGCGCACTCGTCGAAGCGGCAGGCTGTGGCGTTAAATCAATACCGCCTGCTTTCTTGTCGTCCATGGGAACGACGGCTGTTTGCGCAGAAGCATCGGGGATAGACTTGCTTTTTGCGGAAACTGCCGCTTTTGCTTTTTTCACTGTCTTTTTCTTTTTTATCGCCTTCTTGGCCGGAGTTTTCTTACTTTTCTCGAAAGAAACGCTGCCTGTATCGTCCCGATCGGCTTCGAAACTCGTGCATCCCGTGATGCCCTGGAAGTACGCGCTGAGAGTATTTTTAACAGGATCAAAGCTGCCGACAATGACCGTGTTGTAATATCCCTTCGGACGCTTGATCCATTCGCCGGGATTAATCAGAATTCTTTTCGACGCACTGTCAAATTGGCCATAGACGGCATAAGACCCTTTGGAAACCGAAAGATTCTTTTCCGTCGGATAGAATTTGAACACGCCTTCAAAATCCTTTCCGTGCAGGGATTCAATCTTCAACGCGCCGCCGGTAAAACCCTGACTACAAGTATAATTGCCGACCCACTCGCCTATAGGAGAAAACCGTTCAACGACAATCTTCGAGTTATCGACGGGGGCTTTGGCTTCTGCCTTCTTCTTGCCTTTTGCTTTGCTTTGCGTATCAGCCTTGGGCGTTTCGGTTTGAGCAACAGGCAAAACATCCATTGGCATCGGGAATACCTGCACTGATGACGGGATCGATTTCGGGCTATGCGTCGGCGCGACAGGAACGCTTGTTTCGCATATATTCAAAACCAATCCTAAATCGCTCGCCGACCACAAAAACATAAGGTGTTTACTCGAACGATCCGCCGTAAAGACCGTGATGTCTTTAGCCGCCGATTTAAGATATTCGGGCGCAGCGACATAACCCTGCGTACGCAATTTTTCGACCGTATTATTAAAAATCTGGTTGACGCGGTTCTGCTCCGTTTGGCCCATATGCCAGCCATAGGCTTCCATCTTTCCACAGCTGCGCCCCAGCTCGCTGCTCACGGCCAACATGGCCATCCGAAAATTAACTTCAACTGGCAAAAAGAAGGGAAGATCGTCGAACGTTATGCCCGCGAGCGGCGATGCGCCTGCCAGCGGCAAATCTCCGGCTTGCGCCTGGGGGGTAACGCCCAAAACGGCTAAGGCAAAAACAGCAGCCAAGGTGATCTTTATCCGGCGGAAAGTGTGTTTCATTTTTGCTATTCCTCAATCGCGGACATGCGCGAATCGCGCAAACGTTAAATCGGCCTCATACTATGCCGTTCTACGCGGACCTGCGCAATAAGCAAAAACGGCGCTTTACTTAGAGGTAATGCGCCGTTTTCTCATTCATATTTTTGGATATTTATTCAGCAATCGTATTCAAATCAATCTTAACGCCAGGCCCCATCGTCGAAGAAAGGCTGATACGCTTAACGTAGGTGCCTTTGATTCCCGCAGGACGCGCCTTCATGATCGCCTGAATGAACGCCTTGGCGTTCGACAGAAGATCGGGTTCGGAAAAGCTGACCTTGCCGATTCCGGCCTGAACAATTCCCGCCTTTTCGGCGCGGAATTCGATCGAGCCTGCCTTGGCGGACTTAACCGCTTCTGCCACGTTTGCCGTCACGGTGCCGAGCTTCGGGTTCGGCATCAGGCCGCGGGGCCCCAGAACCTTACCGAGCTTACCGACGACGCCCATCATGTCGGGGGTCGCAATGACGCGATCGAAATCGCTTTTGCCGGCCATAATCGCTTCGGCCAAATCGTCGGCACCGACGAAATCGGCTCCTGCGGCTTTGGCGGCATCGGCTTTTTCGCCTTTAGCAAAAACGGCAACGCGGACGGTTTTGCCCGTTCCGTGCGGCAACGACACGACGCCGCGCACCGTTTGATCGGATTGCTTGGTGTCGATGTTCAGGTTGATCGCAATCTCAACGGATTCGACGAACTTACGCGAGGTTTGCGTAGCATTCGCCAAAACCATCTTCACCGCTTCCGCCAAAGCATAAGCCTTGTTGGCATCGACGTTCTTTGCGGCGTTACGAAATTTTTTGCCATGCATAATTTAAACTCCTTTTTTTAGGTTGGCGCGACTACTCTGCGGTACGCCGACTTCGTCGGCTCCCCGCAACCGTGACTGCGCCTTACTTCTCCACAACTTTAATGCCCATCGAACGGGCGGAGCCGATGATCATTTGGCTGGCCGCCTCGACGTCGTTGGCGTTAAGATCCACCATCTTCTTCGCGGCAATTTCACGCACCTGAGCCATCGTAATGGTACCGACCTCCTCGACCCCAGGGTTATGCGCGCCCTTTTCAAGCTTGGCCGCTTTCTTGATGAAATAGGTATTCGGCGGTTGCTTGGTGATGAACGTAAAGCTGCGATCCGAAAATGCCGTGATCACAACCGGAATCGGCATGCCCTTTTCCATGCCTTGAGTCTTGGCATTGAACTGCTTGCAGAATTCCATAATATTCAGGCCACGCTGACCAAGCGCGGGGCCGATCGGCGGCGACGGGTTCGCAGCGCCTGCCGGAACCTGAAGCTTGATTGTGCCTATGACTTCTTTTGCCATATTGCTCTCCTCGTCTATCGCGAACGATTATCGTCCGCGAACGTAAAACGCCCTGACGCGCAACAACGCGCGCAAAGCAAACCAAAATGTGAAGGGAATTTGCGTCCCCCGACCTAACATTTGCTTTGGTTGCGACTACTCTGCGGTACGCTAGCTTCGCCAGCTCCCCGCAACCGTGACTGCAACCTAGCTAGGTTGGCGTGGTGCAGCTTCTTCGGGTACCATTAAAGTGAAGAACGCCTACCACACCGATTTCACGGGCGTTTTGTAATCAATGTTCGTCCGCAAGTCCAGTCTATTCTGCTAACAAACTGTTTTTTTAAGAAAATTAAGGCTTACCTTAGCCCTGGCTTTAATCCGGGCGTAAAATCAGCTTCCCGCTTAGCTGCCAAGAATTGCGTAAAAGAAACACTCTTAAACGCTTTTGCAATTTCTACGGCTTTGGAGCGATCATTTGGAGGTACTTTTCTGATAATTGAATGCAACTGCCAAAGAACGGGATCCTTTTTGAGAGCCTTTGTATCCACCGCGCCTCGTCTTTCGATTTCTTCAATTATATGGACCGGATTTCTGTTAACGACAGGCCTATGAGCTATAATGTCCGCGTTTATCTCTTCAACACTTATAAAAAGATCTCTGGCTAATTGTTCGGAAGAATGGCCGCTATAATCCTGCATGTTTGACTCCATAAAAAGAGAGCTTCTGCGTAGCCATTCTTTTGCATTGGAGAAGCCAAAATGCAATGCTTTCATGGCGGTTACATTCGTTAAAATAATTTCTCATTAAGCCAAAAATATTCTAATCTTAACCATGCCTCTTAAAGACGCCATCAATGCCCTGAAACGCAAGGATTTTGCGGAAGCACGTAAGCTCATTGCGCGCGAAGACGCCGCAACCTACGGCATTCAGCACTACCTAATTTTGGGTTTGGCGGAGATGTCGTTGCAGGAATGGCAGGCAGCGCTGGAAGCTTTTACCGCCGCCACAAAGCGTTTTCCAAATCATGCCCCGTTCTGGTTCAACCGCGGCATTGTCGAAGAAAATCTGAAACTCATCGACGCCGCAATTGCGAGTCACGAACGTTGCCTTGCGCTGGCGCCCGATCAGGCCGAGGCTTGCGGAAATTTATCGAACCTCTATCGCAACAAGAGGCGGTATGCCGATGCGGAAAACATGGCGCGGCGCGCAATGGAAAAAGGCGCCGACAAAGGCGAAGCTTTGAACTGCCTTGGCCTTGCGCTTGCCAAGCAGGGAAAATTCGACGAGGCGAGAGACGCTTTTTTGCAAGCGCATGAGGCCGCGCCAGATAATCCAGCGTTTCTTTCCAATCACGCTAATCTGGAAATCGAAGTGTTCCATTTCGACCAAGCCTGGAAATTGTTTACCGCCGCGCGCGCCATCGAAGACCGACCCGTTTTCCGTTATGACGAGGGCTTGGCGCGGTTGCTCTCCGGCGATTTCAAACTCGGATTTAAATTGCTTGAATCGCGGCTTCTGATGCCGAACGCCTTACGCCTTATTCCTTCCTATCCGCGATGGAAAGGCGAAAGGCTGAAAGGCAAGAAGCTTTTGATCATTGCCGAACAAGGGTTCGGCGACGTGCTTCAATTCTGCCGTTATCAGAAATTTTTGCCCGATGTCGATTTGGTTTGGGCGGTTCCCAAAAATCTGGTGCGCCTATTGTCGGGGTCTTTGCGCGGCGACGTCGTGGATGAAAAATCTCTATTACCGCGATGTGATGCTTATGTTCCCATCCTGTCTCTTGCTCACGAAACCAAGGACGTCTTTTTGCCCGCCATGGAGCCCTACCTCCGCGCGCCGATGGCTCCTGCCCTACCAGCAGGAACTCACAAACTGAAAATCGGGTTGGTGTGGGCGGGATCGAGGACGCATGCCCGCGACAACGAACGGTCAATTCCCCTTAGGCTTCTCGAACCCATTTTAAATTCCGTGAACGCCGATTTTTATGCGCCTTTTGTCGGCGACGGGCTGGAAGAAATCGGAAAGTATCCAGTTACGCGTTTGGACGACCTTATCTCCGATTTTGCCGATACCGCCGCGCTTTTGAAACAAATGGATTGCCTTGTTACCGTCGATACGGCCGTTGCGCATTTGGCGGGCGCTCTCGGCCTCAAGACTTATCTGCTGCTTCCCCGTTGCCCCGATTGGCGCTGGGGGATTTTGGGGAAGACGACGCCTTTGTATCCCTCCATGACGCTTGTGCGACAGAAAACATACGGCGATTGGACGGGCGTTATCGAGAAGCTTTTGCCGATACTAAAAATCAATCTCGCACGATGGGACTGACTTTGCGGCGGCTCTTTTCGTCCTTAAAGCAAAGTTCCAAATCCTTCGCGATGGCCTCGCTGACAAACGGCCTGACATTACCGCCAAGCCGTGAAATTTCCCGGACGAAGTTCGAAGAAATAAACTGCGTGCCTTCCGTCGCGGACAGGAAAATCGTTTCGATATCCGGATACATGCGGTAGTTCATCGCCGCCATTTGAATTTCGATTTCAAAATCCGACACGGCGCGCAAACCACGGATGATGACCGAAGCGCCGATTTTTTGGGCAAAATGCATCAACAGGCTATCGAACGGCATCGCAACGATGTTGCCGCTGTTCTTGAGCCTTGCCACTTCGCGCTTAACCATTTTGACCCGCGTGGCGGTGTCAAAAAGCGGGCCTTTGCCGGAATTTTTGGCGACGCCTATGACAAGGTAATCGACAATACGGGCAGCCCGTTGAATAATCTCGATGTGGCCGCGCGTAATCGGATCGAAAGTTCCCGGATACAGGCCGATGCGTTCTTTTGCTTTTTTTGCCATTTTATAACCCGCGCGGTTGCGCATTGGAGAATCGCGGAAGTTATATCATGTTTTGATTTCTTGTCCTGTTATTATCATAGCTGTCGGAGGCGATAACGATCGTATGTCCTTTTTATTGCTTCTTTTTTCGGCTTTTTCTCCTCGCGCTTGGTGGATATACGCCTCTCGATCATGAGGCCGCGCAAGCGGCGGGGGGGGGGGGATATATCAATGCAAGTAATTACGGGTTTGAATTAACCATAGGGAAAAGCTAAATCGTACCTCCGTTAGTTAAAACAACTGTTTTAAACAAACCAATTAATGTTCAGGTGTTGATTATGTCGAATTCCGATGATTTTTCGAAATCTAAAAAAGCCGTTTGCGCAAATTGCATTTATTTCGTGGCGGAACACGACGCCATATCGAGCCGCGGAAAACCGCATCCAACGAAAGATAATATTTATACCCATTATGACGATATGTGCAACCAAGGCAGTTTCACAAAACATCCGAAGGCAACGAAAAACGCAAACAACGATTGCATAGGCTTTGTTCCCCGCAGGAAGGATTTGAAAAAATTGCCCCCCACCCAAAGATTCGGTCACTTGGTCGCGAAGGCTACTGCCCAATAATAGGTTCGGCTGTTTCCGTTTCTGAGGCTTCTTCGCTGTTGCCGTTAAGCGTGATAAGTTTGTTAGTTATAGTAACGCGGGGTGGGGGTGATGCCAAAACATGAACTCAGGCATGTTCTTGCGTCACCTTCACCCCCATCCCGCCTTCCCCCATCAAGGGGGAAGGAGAAGAGCCGACACCAAGTGGAAATTATTTGGTTCGACTATATTTTGTAAAACAGGCATATCAACTTTGCACCAACCACCTGTTTAAGGAGCTTGTTATGGAAACCGGTAACCGTGTTGTTAATGCATTAGTATCCAATCGCTATCTGAACGCGCTGTTTAGAAAAGCGAATTGCAATACGTGCGAGTTCAAAAGAGAGAATCATTTTTCAGCCCGTCTTTCTCTGTGCACGGAAATTGGGGGTAAACGTTCTCATGAACTAACCGACCGTCTCGCGTTTTGCGATATTAAGAATCCGAGCGGACAATGCTTGGGTTATAGCCCTCAGCGTCGAGTGAGAACTCTTCAGCATTGGCTCTCGTCTTTTACGCAGAATGTTGTTCATTAGGAAGCGCAGCACCTTCAGATTTCTCGCGCTGATCTTCCTCTCCATTCTCTCCTGAATGATCCCGCCGCCGTGAAGCGGCGGAGAGAGAAAAACAAATGGGATCCGCTTTCGCGGGGATGACGGAAGTATTTATTCGCTGGCAGGCTCTCCAGCTTCCGTTTCCGGCGCTTCTTCGCCCTCTTCACCATTAGCGGCGTCGCCGGATTGGTCGTCCACCGCCGCGACGGAGACAACCTTTTCGGCTTCACCCACACGAAATACCGTGACGCCTTGCGTGCGGCGACCCGCGATGCGGATGTCCTTGACCGGCGAGCGGATGATTTGCCCGCCGTCCGACACCAGCATGATTTCCTGATTATCCTTAACAGGGAAGGTCGCCACGATAAGCCCGTTGCGTTCCGACATATCCATGTTCCAGATGCCCTGCCCTCCGCGGCCTGAGATGCGGTATTCGTAAGCGGACGTGCGCTTGCCAAAGCCGCGTTCGGAAACCGTGAGCAGAAAATCTTCTGACGCAGCCAATTCAGCATAGCGTTCGGGCGACAGCGTTAGGTTTGTCGTCGTTTCTTCATCATCGCCTGCTGTCGGGGTTGTTTCGTCAATCTCGCCCGCCGCGCGTCTCGCGGCGTTGGCTTGCTTGAGGTAAGCGGCGCGTTCATCCGGCGTAGCTTCGACGTGGCGCAAAATCGACATCGAAATCACGCTGTCGCCTTCGGCCAATTTGATGCCGCGCACACCCACCGAATTGCGGCCCGCGAATACGCGCACTTCGTCAACCGCAAAGCGTATGGCTTTGCCCTGATGGGTCGCCAGAAGGATATCGTCGGCTTCCGTGCACGTATTGACGGAAATGAGGTGGTCGCCTTCGTCCAGTTTCATCGCAATAATGCCCGAGGGGCGCACGTTGCTGAAATCCGACAACTGGTTGCGGCGAACCGTGCCGCTTGTCGTGGCAAATACCGCGTTAAGCGTTTCCCACGTCGTTTCGTCCTCCGGCAAATGCAACATCGTCGTAATCGTTTCGCCTTGCTCAAGCGGCAAGAGGTTCACCAAGGCTTTGCCCCGCGATTGCGGGCTGCCTAGGGGAAGCTTGTAGACTTTGAGCTTATAGACGCGCCCCAAAGACGAGAAAAACAGCATCGGCGTGTGGGTACTCGCGATAAAGATGTCGTAGACGAAATCTTCTTCCTTCGTCGCCATGCCCACGCGGCCTTTGCCGCCGCGCTTTTGCGCGCGGTAGGTGGAGAGCGGCACGCGCTTGACGTAACCCTCGCGGCTGACGGTCACGACCATGTCTTCGCGTTGGATGAGGTCTTCGATATCGGCTTCGAATTCCACGGGTTCGATGCTCGTCCTACGCGGCGTCGCGAATTTCAGCTTAATGGCGGCCAGCTCATCGGACATGATCTGGAAAACGCGATCGCGCTTCGCCAGAATGTCGAGGAAGTCCGCGATTTGAGCGACGATTTCCTTCAGATCGTTGCCGATCTTGTCGCGTTCAAGCCCCGTTAAACGATGCAGGCGCAGATCCAGAATGGCTTTGGCTTGTACTTCAGAAAGCTGATAGGTCGGATTTGCCGCCTTGGCGTCGAAAGCTTCGTCCACCAACGTGATGAGCGGCCCGACATCGCCGACAGGCCATGCCTTCGCCATCAATTCCGCGCGCGCGACAGCAGGATCGTTCGCTTTGCGGATGAGCGCGATGATTTCGTCGATATTGGCGACGGCAACAGCCAAACCGAGCAAAATGTGGGCGCGGTCGCGCGCCTGCTTGAGTTCGAATTCCGTCCGGCGCGTGATGACCTTTTCGCGGAAATCGACGAAAGCCCTGAGCACGTCCTTGACGTTCATTAACTGCGGACGCCCGTTGTTGAGCGCCAGCATGTTAACGGCGAAGTTAGATTGCAGCGGCGTGTGGGCAAAGAGCAGGTTTAAAACGACTTCGGCCATAGCGTCTTTTTTGACTTCAACGACTACGCGGACGCCGTCGCGGTCGGATTCATCGCGCAATTCGGAGATGCCTTCGATGATTTTTTCGTGCACGCATTCGGCGATTCGCTTGACCAGCACTTCTTTGTTTAACTGGAACGGAATTTCAGTGAAAACAATGGCTTGGCGGTCTTTCTTGAATTCTTCGATCTGGTGACGCGCGCGCATGACGATGCTGCCGCGCCCCGTGTGCATCGCGGCTTTGCAGCCCGATGCGCCAAGGATGATTGCGCCCGTCGGAAAATCGGGGCCCGGGATAATTTCGAGAAGTTCCTCAATTGAAATGTCGGGATTTTGTATCATCGCCAATGTCGCGTCGCAGACTTCGCCGAGATTGTGCGGGGGAATGTTCGTCGCCATGCCCACCGCGATGCCGCCGCCGCCGTTGACGAGCAAATTCGGAAAACGTGAAGGCAAAACATCCGGCTCTTGCAGGGATTCATCGTAGTTAGGATGGAAATCGACCGTTTCCTTGCCGATATCTTCCAGCATCGTCTCGGCCACTTTGTCCAAGCGCGCTTCGGTGTAACGCATCGCCGCCGCGCCGTCTCCGTCCATGGAACCGAAGTTGCCCTGCCCCTCGATGAGCGGCAGGCGCATCGAAAAATTCTGCGCCATGCGAACCATGGCGTCGTAAATCGCGCTGTCGCCGTGCGGGTGATATTTACCCATCACGTCGCCGACGATACGCGCCGATTTGCGGAACGGGTGCGTGCTGTCGTAGCCGCTTTCCTTCATCGCGTACAAAATGCGGCGATGAACAGGCTTGAGGCCGTCGCGCACATCGGGCAGCGCACGCGAGACGATCACGCTCATCGCGTACGCAAGATAGGATTGCCGCATCTCATCTTCGATGGTGATCTGCTTGATGTCCGAAGGCGGAACTGGAGGCAATGGGGCAGCGTTATCAGTCACTTTTTTACCTGTTTTTTCTAGGAAATACGCGCGAATCGCGGGTCAATATTTGACGGTTGTTTGTAGCATTATTTGCCCTGCCAAACCAAGCGAAAAATGGGCAAAAAACATATGAATATCATAGTGTTATAGGGGGATTTTTGGTGGTGTTTTTCTTATTCGCGACCGAGCTTCACACGAAGCTCAACTGCCCGGCTTTGATTTCGACAATCGTCTGCATTCTTTCGGCGAGGTCGAAGTTGTGCGTGGCCATGAGAAGCGCGAGATTCTGGGACTCCACAAGCTCTTGCAGCATGTCAAAAACATGATTTGCCGTTTCGGGATCGAGGTTGCCGGTGGGTTCGTCGGCGATCAGAAGCTGGGGATTGTTCGCGAGCGCACGGGCAATGGCGACGCGCTGTTGCTCTCCTCCCGATAATTTTCCGGGTCTGTTATCGGCTCGGTCGGAAAGACCCACCGCGTCAAGCAAATCGCGCGCGCGGCGTTCGGCAACCCGCCGCTTTTTCCCCGCGATCATTTGCGGGAGGACGACGTTTTCCAACGCCGAGAATTCGGGCAACAAATGATGAAACTGGTAGACGAAGCCGATTGTTTTGCAGCGCAAGGCTGTGCGGTGCGCGTCGTCGAGCTTTGTTGTGTCCTGTCCGTCGATGAAGATTTGGCCCTTGTCGGGTTTTTCAAGAAGTCCGGCGCTGTGCAGAAGCGTCGATTTGCCGGAGCCGGATGGGCCGATAAGCGCGACGGTTTCTCCGGCCTCTATGGTCAGCGAGCAGCCGCGCAGGACGTGCAAGGGCTCGCCCGCTTGTTCAAACGTACGGGTCACATCGATAAGTTCAAGAACAGGAAAATCCGCAACCGAAGACCCCTCCCCTAACCCCTCCCGCAAGGGGAGGGGAATTTTATTATTGCTGTTTGTCCGTTCTCTATTCATAGCGCAGAGCCTCTACCGGATCGAGTTTCGCCGCGCGCCATGCTGGATAGAGCGTCGCAAGGAAAGACAGCGCCAAAGCCATCACGACGATGCGAATGACGTCGTTGACATCGACGACCGAGGGCATGTGAGTCAGGAAATAGACTTCCGGCGCGAAGGGGTCTGTATGCGTCAAGGCTTGGACGACTTTGCGCAGGCCTTCGATGTGATGCGCGATAAATAATCCAAGGCCGAGCCCTACCGACGTGCCGACAAGGCCGATAAACGAGCCGTTCAGGAAGAAGATGCTCATGATCATGCCGCGCGAGGCTCCCATCGTGCGCAGGATGGCGATGTCCCTGCCCTTATCCTTCACCAGCATGATGAGGCTGGAGATAATATTAAAGGCCGCGACGAGGATGATCAGAGTCAAAATCAAAAACATCACGTTGCGTTCGACCTGCAAGGCCGTGAAAAAGCTGGCGTTGCTTTGTTGCCAATCGAGCAGGCGCACGGGCTGCTCTTGGGTCGTGCCTATTGCCGCTACGATGTTATTGCGAGCCTCGCGCATATTCTGGGGGTCGGAGACGAACATTTCCAGAGCCGTCACGCCCGTGCCCGTGCTGAAGAATATCTGCGCGGACTCAAGCGGCATAAAGACGAAGTTGTTGTCGTATTCGAACATGCCGACGTCGAAAATCGCGCCGATCTTATAGCCCCGAAGGCGCGGCGCGGCTCCGAATACCGTTGTTTTGCTGACGGGGGAAATAAGCGTCAATGTGTCGCCTGTGCGCAGATCGAGGCGCTGCGCCATGCGTACGCCGATGGCTATTGTGTTGCCGCCGAAGTCGTCGAGCGAGCCTGAGGCGATGTGGTTGGCGATGGTCACGCGGCTGCGGATGGCTTCTGCCGACAACCCGCGCACGTAGGCTCCGGAAGCCGCGCCGTTGTGCGTAATAAGTGCCTGCGCTTCGACGGTAGGCGCGATGGCTTTGACGTCAGGCACTTTCGCGATGCGGTCGAGCAAAGATTTATAATCGTCGATCGGACCTTGCATGGCGTAGAGGTTCATATGCCCGTTGAGGCCGATGACACGCTGGAACAATTCCTGCCGAAAGCCGTTCATGACCGACATGACGACGATGAGCGTCGCAACGCCCAAAGCGATGCCGATCAGCGAAAACCACGTGATAACGGAGATGAATCCTTCCTGCCTTTTTGAGCGAAGGTAGCGCAAGGCTACGAAACATTCGAAGGAAGAGAAGATCATTGCCGCGGTTCTTTCTTCATTACCGTTAACAAGCTTTCGCCAACATCTTCTTCTATCTGAAGCCAACCACGATCCAAATAAAAGTTGCGGCGCTCACGTGAAGCACAAAGATAAAGTCGATTGCACCCAAAAGCAAAGGCTGAATTAACGGCATTATCGACAAGGGCTGCGCCAATACCCAGTTTTCTGTATTCAGGGTCAACCCAAACTGCGGCAACCCAAGGGCTATATTGGGGTCTTTCCTCTAAGTCTGAAAAAATAACCAGCGCCGACCCCATATACTCCGTTTTATCATGGGCTACCAAGGCAAATGGGATCGGTTTGGAGCCAAGATGTTCGCGCAAACGGTCTGCAATTTTTTCAATCGGGTAGCCTTTGTTTTTCCACCATTCTTGCCAAACACGATCTGCAACCACGTCAAAAAATTCAGGTTTTTGACGCAGGTCGGAGATATTTGGATCAGGCATTAATATGTCCTTGTGAAGAGGCCATCGAAGAACTCGCTTGTCGCGGATTTTCCATGGCAGTCGTTCACCCCTCCCCTAGCCCCTCCCTCAAGGGGAGGGGAATTTGTGTGGGATTGCGGCGCGGCCATTAGTACGCCCTCGCGAAGATGACGTCTTGGGTGGCGGGGGCGCCTGTCAGGACGCATTTTCCCTCGACGCCGTCCTGATCGAACGGGATACAACGGATGGTGACGCCGAGCTCGTCAATCGCGGGCAAAGATTTCAGGTCGCCCGACCATTTGGCGCGGACGAAGCCGGTTTTGCTTGTGAAGCTGTTATCGACCTTAAAATAATCGTCGAATTCGGCGCGGGTTTTGATGTTCGTGACGGTGCGCGATTTCATGAAGGCCGAGGCTTGGTCGAGCATACCTTTTTGCATGTCCGTCAATTCAGCCACAACGCCGCCGACAAACTCGGCGCGGGAGGCAAAACGTTTGCCTCTGTCGAATTGATCGCGCCGGATGATGCAGACTTTGCCGCTTTCAACGTCGCGGGGGCCGATTTCGAGAACGAGGGGCGCGCCTTTTTTCACCCAATCCCACTTTTTATCCGCGCCGGAGATATCGCGGGCATCAATTTTCACGCGCACGCGTTCGTCCGCGTAAGTTTGCGCCGCCAGTTCCGCTTTCAGGCTTTCGCAGTAAGCCAGCACAGGGCCTTTATCGCTGTCGCCGCGAAGAACGGGAACAATCACGACATGCCATGGCGCTATGCGCGGAGGCACACGAAGGCCATTGTCGTCGCTGTGCTGCATGACGAGCGCGCCAAGCAAACGCGTCGAAACACCCCACGAGGTGGTATGCACAAAATCCAGCGCGCCTTCGCGGTTTTGAAATTGGATGTTCAGAGACTTCGAGAAATTCTGCCCCAGATAATGCGAGGTTCCGGCTTGCAGCGCGCGCCCGTCCTGCATCATCGCTTCGATGGAGAACGAATTGACCGCGCCGGGGAAACGCTCGTTGGCGGTTTTTTCGCCCATAATCACGGGAATGGCCAAGACTTCTTCCGAAAATACACGATAGATTTCGTGCATGCGCCTGGCCTCGGCCATCGCGTCTTCTTTCGTCTCGTGCGCCGTATGGCCTTCCTGCCACAGGAATTCCGCCGTGCGAAGCAACAGGCGCGGACGCATTTCCCAACGCACGACGTTTGCCCACTGATTGATCAGCACGGGAAGGTCGCGATAGGACTTGATCCACTTCGCCATGGCGACGCCGATGACGGTTTCGGACGTGGGGCGAACGATGAGGGGTTCTTCAAGTTCGCCGTCGGGCGTCAGAACGCCGTCTTTCATCGTCAGGCGGTGATGCGTGACAATCGCCATTTCCTTGGCGAAGCCTTCGACATGTTCGGCTTCTTTCTGGAAATAGCTGAGCGGAATGAAAAGCGGGAAATAGCAATTCTCGTGCCCTGTCTCCTTAAAGCGGCGGTCGAGATCGCGCTGCATCAGCTCCCAGATGCCGTAGCCGTTCGGCTTGATGATCATGCAACCGCGCACGCCCGACAATTCGGCCATGTCCGAAGCGCGGACGACTTGTTGATACCATTCGGCGTAATTTTCCGCGCGCGTGGGCGTAATGGCGGTTTTGGGGGCTTGGGATTTGGGCGGCGTGGCGGTCATACATCATCCAAAAAAGAAAAAACTTATCGAAGATATGAGATTAACAGACTCATATGCGTTGCGGACGCAACGCAGCTGGATTCCCGCTTTCGCGGGAATGACGGCTCGTCTGAGGTTTTAACAAACTCTGGCCTACATGCCAATCAAAACAGCTTAGCCCCGTTTGGCACCTTTTTGTCCGGACTTATCAGCACGACGGCCCCGTTTTCGTCGGGAAAACCAGTGCATAAAAAATCCGACACAAAACCGGCGATGTTTTTTTCGCCAAGATTGAGGCACCCAACGACTTGCTTGCCGATAAGCGTTTCCGGCGCATAGTGAACCGTAATTTGCACCGAAGTTTGCCGAATGCCGAATTCGAGCCCAAAATCCGCCCATAGTTTATAGGAAGGCTTGCGGGCTTTCAAAAATGGCTCAACGCGGACAACCGTCCCTGCGCGCAATTCAACGGAGGAAAAATGTTCGTATGGAATCATGTCGTTTTTCCCTTCGCACTTGAAAATTGAGATGAGCTTAGCACGGCGTTTTTATCCGGTCTTATGCACCGTATAAATAGTTAATGCCGATACAGTCGGCAAAAACACGTCCTTCTTTAATCATATTAACGGCGTGTTTGAAGCCTTTGATCCGCTTTCTGCTTAGCGTTTGACAAGAATATTTTCATCTCTTACGTTCGCCGCATTGCATAAGTGCTTATTTTACGGGTCGTTTTATGTTTTCCAAAGCCAACTCAAGCGATGTTCCCACCGCACAACGAAGGGTGGAGTTTATCCTCAAGGATATTTACGATTATCATTTTTTGCTTTCTCTCCAAAAAAGCAAATTCAGGGCAATAGAATTTAAAAAACAGGCAAAAGACGCCAATACGGTGGAAGCCCTTTATTCCAAAAGAATTTTCAAAGCGGCAAAAGAAATAACGGTCCTTTCCGGCAAAGGCTGGGAAAAAAACAAAAATATCCTTAGGCTCTGGCGTCAAGTCGCGGAAGCCGTCCTCCTTTTCAGCGAACATCCGGACAAGAAGGTTGCCGCTCTCATCATCAGCGATAAAGGCGAATTGCTGGCCTTTAGCGCCAATCGTATGCTGAAGGGCGTTCCCAAGAACAACAAATATTTCACCCTGCATGATCGCAGAAAGCGCATCCCTTGCGCGGAAAAACTTGCGACGGCTAACATGCTAGAAGTCAGCACTAAACACCGTCAAGTTTCCGGCCTGTCCGATGCCGACAGGCTTTCGTACGTCGAAGACGAGGTTCTGGAACTCAACGAGAAAGTCATAGCAAAAGGACAAAAAGATAAGCGTTTTAAAAATTGCTTTATCTTAACAACGGCGCCGTCTTGCATGTCCTGCGCAGAAATGATTGTAGAGCTCAACTTCAAGGGAGTCATTGCCCCGGCAAAGGCCGATAAACACTTTAGATGCGAAGACGAGATGGTCATAGCAAGAAAATTTATGAAAAAACGAGGCATACAAATACATTACCTGCCAAAAGCCGTTTTGGCTCGATGAAAGTAAACGGGCTTGTACAACGCCCTGAGAAATATTTTTTAGGTTATGTAAATAAATGAAAATTTTTGTTCCAGCTCTCCGCCAGATTATTCCGGCCAAACATCCGGAAGAATTCGTCAATTGGATGGTCGAAGTCAACGAAGATGAAGTGAAAAACCTCGTTATCCCCCATTGGAAGAAAATAGACGCCGCAAAAGACATTCAGGAACTCCGCAGACTATATAAGATAAGCATCGAGGAAGTCTGCGGGCGCGACGTAGCCTATGGAACGATGGACCCCTTTATGCGCCGTCCCATCATGACGGTTCATGCGGGAGCTTCGCCCGGAGACGAAGATTGTTCCGATTTATTTTTGGCTCTTGCCCACAAGGTCGGATTCCTGACCGCTAAACACAGATGGACTCTCTTCTATGGGGGCGGCGAAACCGGCGGCATGGGCAAAGTCGCTAAAGGGTTTTATGCTGGGTTGAATGCGTTCGGCCGGGCTGACGACCAATACTCTGTGCAGGTTATTCCGGCCGATTTTGTCCTGGGCGTTAAAAGCCTGAACAACAACCGCCCCAAGAATGAAGGATTGTGCACGACAACGGACGCCGCGCTCGTCATGCCCGATTTCATGATGCGCCGTCACATTCTAAATTTCCGCGCAGAGGTCGCCATTACGAAGGTCGGCAGCCTCGGCAGCCTTGACGAATGGAGCGATATCGCCGTGTCCATCAAAACGGGTTTGAGCGACGTCAGGCTTTACACGCTCAATCCTTACGTCGAAAAGCTAAAAGGAAAATTCTATGCTCCTCTTAACGAGCAGATTGAGAATTCCGTCACCTGCGGACTCCAAAATCGGGATATCTATAACCACTTAAAGTTTATGAATTCGCCGGAAGAAATTTTCGCGGATCTAGAGAAAAATAACGTGGATCCGGAACAAAAATATCAGGCGCGGCGACAGAGATTCGGTTTTACACCCGGCATCCCGAGACCTGTTCCTTCTCTCGTTTAATCTTCCTGAATATCGGACACGACGGCGCGTGCGCGCCCGGCAGAAGGCCGATGCTCATCAGAAATTCGCCCGTAATTTCTCCACCGGTAAATTTAAATGTCTCGCGAAAGAGTTTAACCCATTCCGCTTTGCTGCGCGGATGATGCGCGGCAAGCCAAGGCGCAAAACCCCTATGCGATTTGCGCAAGGCCAGAATGATTTTGGCGTTGTCGATGATCGCCTGAATTTTCCGCTTATTTCGGATGATGGTTTCGTCACCCATTAAACGCCCGATATCCTTCGCGCCATATTTGGCGACTTTGGCGACGCGGAAGCCGTTAAAAGCCTTGTTGAGGGCTTTCCTTTTCTTTAAGACGATCTCCCACGACAAGCCCGCCTGCATGATTTCAAGGCACAGGCGCTCGAAGAGGACGCGTTCGTCCGATACCGGAAAGCCGTATTCGGTATTGTGGTACCCCGCGTGAATCGGGTGCTTCGGCGCCATTTTGCAGTACCAATAGGCCATGTTAACCTTTCAAGAGCTTGCTTACAGAAGAGCATTTAAGATAACCCCTCACCTGCAAAAACCAAGGACTTACTAGGGTAAGTCCAGGTTTTTGCTTCCTCTCACTCAAGGGGAGAGGGAAAATATATTTAATGCTCGCTTGTAAAGCTTGCATTTTTGCCGCCTTTTTCCTAGAAGATGCCCCTTGGCTTTAAGAAAGTAATGAAAATGAAAGACAATCTACACCCCGATTACCATGAAATTACCGTCGTTATGACCGACGGAACCGAATTTGTCACCCGCAGCACCTATGGCCAGACGGGCGCCAAGCTGCATTTGGACATCGATCCGAAGGTGCATCCGGCCTGGACAGGTCTGCATCGCATGGTCGATCGCGGCGGCCAGTTGGATAAGTTCAACAAGCGCTTTGCCGGTTTGTCCAAAAAGAAGGAAGCATCAGCGAAGGTTGATGAGGCTCCTGCCGAGAAGATTAAGCTGACGACGACCGCCAGCACCGCCAAGAAGGGCAAGAAAGAACAAGAAGCCAAAAAGGCGTAAGTTCTTTTTCAGTTAAACAAAAAGCCATTCCTGAAAAAATCAGGAATGGCTTTTTTGCATCTTATGCCGCGCAGACGCGCGGAGCTGGATTCCCGCTTTCGCGGGAATGACGAGATTAGCTTTATTCGACGAAGGCTTTCTTTTTGAAGTTATGGTGCGTTTCGATATAGCGCACCGTGCCGCTGGACGAGCGCATGACGACCGTATTCGTCTCGGCCCCGCCCGCAAAACGGCGAACGCCTTTGAGCATCGCGCCGTTCGTCACGCCCGTGGCGGAAAACATCACGTCGCCATGAGCCAAATCGTTCAGCTCATATTTGCGGTTGAAGTCCTTGATGCCCGCTTTCGTCGCGCGGCCTTTTTCGTCGTCGTTACGGAACAACAGGCGACCCTGCATAAAGCCGCCGATGCACTGAAGCGCCGCAGCCGCCAAAACGCCTTCCGGCGCTCCGCCCGACCCCACGTACATATCAACGCCCGTTTGCGCCTGCGACGTGGCAATAACGCCCGCCACATCGCCGTCGCCGATCAACATGATGCGCGCGCCCGTTTCACGGACATTGGTAATCAGTTCCTTGTGACGCGGACGATCAAGAATGCAGATCAGGAGATCGGAAACATCCGCTTTCTTGGCTTTGGCGAGATTACGGATATTTTGCGCCGGCGTCGCGTCAAGATCGACAACATCGTCGGGAAGACCAGCGCCAACCGCTATTTTATCCATATAGACGTCGGGAGCGTGCAGAAACCCCCCTGCTCCGGCAAAGGCGATGACCGCAAGCGCGTTAGGGCCTCCATGCGCCGTAATGGTCGTTCCCTCCAAAGGATCAAGCGCGATATCGACTTTAGGGCCTTTGCCCGTGCCAACTTTTTCTCCGATAAAGAGCATCGGGGCTTCGTCGCGTTCGCCTTCGCCGATGACAACCGTTCCATCAATATCAAGCACATTGAGCGCGCGGCGCATGGCGTTGACCGCCTTTTGGTCGGCCATTTTCTCATCGCCACGTCCGACCATGAGGGAGGCGGAAAGCGCCGCAGCTTCGCTGACGCGAGCCAACTCCATGGCCAAATTTCTATCGTTGTAGGATTGAGATGACGACATGGTTTTTCCTCAAATTTATGGGTTGGCGTTTTCTATCACGGTATTTTTGTTTTGACTACCCAACTTATTGGTTTATTGGAAATTCAACCTTATTTCCAGTTTCTAAACCATATTTTTTTGCCAGACCTGCGTTAATTTCTATTACGGCGATGACGGACTCTTGCAAAATAACCGGCGTTACGTCCTCCGGTTGCATATCGGCGGCTATGCCGCCTATCGTTCCGCCCTGACGCACGAAAATCATATCGAGCGGAATAAGCGTGTTTTTCATCCAAAAAGCGGCCAATTTGGGCGTAGCATAGGGGAAAATCATGCCTTCGTCGTCGCGCATCGACCGCACGAACATAAGGCCGTAGGCTTGTTCCTCTTCGCTTCTTGCCACTTCCGCCTTAAAGAAAAAACGGGTCCCATCCGCGCGCGTTATGGAAAAACCTGATTGCTCAAAAGCGGGGCGCTCTGTTGGCGCTCTTTCGGGATTGTAAAACCAAAAAACTGCCCCAAGCCCAAGTATTACCGCAACAAGGAAAATTATTCTTTTTCTTTGCATTTCTTCCGGCCTCGATTGACGCGAAGGTTATTCCAAACTAATCCTTATGTACTCGGATTTAGATTTATTTGACAGAGCAAATCTTAAGGGGGCATCTATGCGCCGCATTCTTCTTGCCGCAACAGGCGTTCTTTTTGCCGCATTGCTTATACCGCAGGCTTCGCATGCCGTAGGAAACGTTCTTCTTCCCGGCGGCAGTTCATCATCTCTTCCAAATCTAGGCCTCAGCGTTACGCCAAAAACTCCGGCTCCAGCCCCCGCCCCTGCCCCTACCGCAGAACCGAAAAAGAAACCCGAAATTCCGGCTCCTGTGACACCTCCAAAGGTCGTCGAAAAACCGCCGGTTCCCGCGCAACCCGCAGGCCCCACGCGAATTATTACCCAAGACGAGGCTTCTTTTCAGGGCGGGGAAAATCTACCCTACAGCCTGACGATCGCGGTGAGCGAAAAGTCCGCCGTCAGCACCAGCGACGTTGCCAAAATCAGCGATAGGTTGGGGCTCACCCACGAACAGGTTTCTTCTTCCTGCTTTCTTTCCTTGCGCGGAATGCTCAAAACGGACAAGAGCCTTTATTCCATCGGCGGCAGACTATCGCCGCAGGCCACGGTACGTTACGACGGGACGATCCAAAGATATATGATGACGGCGCAGGCGATGTGCCTTGCAAACCAGATTCCGCCTAAAGGCGGCATTATCGTGAAAATGAAAGACCGGTTTATTGTTTCCCTCCAGCAGGTGAATTGTAAGCCTCCTGAAAGCGGCAGGCCTGCCAGTCTTATCGTCGTCTATAAGGGCAGCGACGCGGCGGAGTGCAGTTATCAGTAGCCGCTTTCCGTTTGCATGCCGTACAAGCGGGCATAGACGCCATTTTTAGATAGAAGTTCGGCGTGGGTTCCCTCTTCGACCGCGCGGCCCCCGTCGAGGACGACGATGAGGTCGGCATCGACAATCGTAGTAAGCCTATGCGCAACGACGATGGTCGTGCGGCCTTGCTGCAATTTCTTCAACGCGCCCTGCACCGCCCTTTCGGATTCGTTGTCGAGGGCGGAGGTCGCTTCATCCAAAAGCAATATGGGCGCGTTTCGCAACATCGCGCGGGCAATCGCTATGCGCTGGCGCTGGCCTCCCGATAATTTGACGCCAAATTCGCCCACGTGCGTTTCATAACCTTGCGGCAGATCTCGGATAAAGCCGTCGGCGGACGCGAAGATTGCCGCCTTTTCAATTTCTTCAGGCAAAGCTTCAAGCTTTCCATAGGCGATGTTGGCGCGGATGGTGTCGTCGAAAAGCGCCGTTTCCTGACTCACAAGCGCAATTTTGGAGCGAAGGCTTGCCATCGTCACGCTGCACACGTCCACGCCGCCGACTGTTATGCGGCCAGATTGAACATCGTAAAAGCGCGGAATGAGGTTGATGATTGTGGATTTTCCGGCACCCGACGAGCCGACAATCGCCACGGTTTTTCCGTGGGGGACTTTGATCGAGAGGCGGTCAAGCGCACGCGTCCCATCGGCGTAGGAGAAAACGACGTCTTCGAGCGCGACGGAATAGTCGGAGACTTTCAGGGGTTTTGCCCGCGGCGCGTCGACAACCTGCGGCTCGACATCGAGCAGCGTAAAGACGCGATCCGCCGCCGCCAATCCGGCCTGGAACTGCGCGCTCACGCGCCCCAGACGCTTCATCGGATCGTAAGCCAAAACAAACGAGGCGATGAAGGCGACCAGATCGCCCGGCGTGTTTGTTCCGCGCTCAACCTGCAGATAGCCATAAAGGACGAGCGCCGTGATGGCGACGCTGCTTAAAATTTCCATAACGGGACCCGTCAACGCGGAAACGCGGACGCCCTTCAGGGAGAATTTATATATCGCTTCCGTCAGGGCTTGCACACGCGAGACTTCCAAAGCCTCGTTGCCATAGGCCTTGACGTGCCGGATGCCTTGAAAGGCCTGATTAAGAAGCGCCGATAAATCTCCCGTCGCATTTTGCGTATTCGACGCAAGTCGGCGGATTTTTTTGCTTATGCGCGCCACGTAAAAAGCCGACAGCGGGAAAATCACGGACACGATGCACGACAAGTGCCAATCCTGATAGAACATCACGCCGACCAAAAACGTCAGTTCGAGGCCGCCCCGGAACGAATTGAGCAGGCATTCGTTGACCGCCGTCCGCATGATTGTGACGTCGTTAATAACTCGCGACACGAGCGTGCCGGAAGCATTGGAATGAAAGAAAGCCAGATCGCTTTTCAGCAGATGCTCGGACATCTGCTGCTGCACGTCGGCGACAATGCGCTGCCCGATGCGATTGAGAAAAATGGTGTGGAGATAGACCATCGCGCTTCGCAGCCAGAAGCTGCCGACGATCAGGGCGCAAACCCAGCTCATGTAAGTAAGGCCGGACTTCTGAATCATTCCGTCAACGACGAGCTGCAGCGTATGTGTAAACACGCCGCGCATCGAGGCCGCGACAGTCATGAAAACCATCGCGCCGAAAAACTGCTTTTTATAGGGGCGCAGGTAGCGGTCGATGAGGCGCTTCATAAGCATCCACGTGCTGCGCGCCGTGTCGCCTTGGAGAGTAGTGAGGTTGGCAGAGGTTGCGTTGCTTGTTTGGGTCACGAGAACGTTGTTCTTATATGATTACGGTTTTTTCATCATAGTCTGTTGTTCACGCGTTTCGCAAACACAGGCTTATTGATCTGCAACAGATTGAAGATGATATAGTATTTTACTAGTCTTTATCATATGGTAAAGACAAATAGTGTCCTCCTGTTCTCTTTCTTCAAAGAAACGGTGGTGTTGAAATCGTCATTTTTTAGATGTGCAAATGAGTTTTATCTCTGATTCCGACCTTGTAAAGCTGGCGGCTGAATACCACACGCCGCTTTATATCTTTGACGAAAAAACCATTCGTCAACGCTGTAATGAGCTCAAGCAAGCCATAACGTACAAAAATCATCATATACGGTATGCCTGCAAGGCGTTGACGCTTCAAGCAGTCTTAAAAATCGTTCGAGACGAGGGGTTGTGGATTGACGCCTCTTCGGTCAATGAAGTTGATCGCGCCTTGCTTGCCGGATTCAAGCCAAGCGAAGTCTTTTATACCGGTGAGGGAGCGACCGAGGCCGTCTACAAATATCTTGCCGAAAGCGGCGTTCTTATCAATTGCGCGTCAATCGACCAGATACGGCTGCTTGGATCGGTCAAACGGAATCACACTTGTTCCATTCGCGTGAATCCCGGCGAAGGACACGGCGAAACGAACAAGACAAATACAGGCGGGCCGAGCAGCAAACACGGCATTTATTTCGATCAGATTGAGGCGGCAAAATCCGTCGCAAGCGAATTCGGAATAAAAATAATCGGCATTCACTCCCACATTGGGTCGGGCGCGGATCTTTCTCATTGGCTGAGAATTAAAGACAAAACTCTGGAGTTCGCCCGTTCGCTCCCCGACCTGCAGTTTGTCAACTTGGGCGGAGGAATTCCCGTCGTCTATAATCCGGACACGGATAAGCCGATGCCTTTAAAGGAATGGGGCGCGGCTTTGTCCGACAGCATGGAACAGTTCTCAAAAGAAATGGGCCGCGATATCACGCTTTACATCGAACCGGGCCGGTATGTCGTCGCAGAAAGCGGCATTCTGGTCGCAAAAGCCGAGGCGGTTAAATCGACGCCGGGGTACAACTTTGTCATCGTCAATACCGGGCTTAATCACAACATTCGCCCCGCCATGTATGGAAGCTATCATCCCATAACGTTTATCGCACGCGACGGACGCGCTCCCGGCATCGAGAAAGATTATGTTATCGCCGGATATTTGTGCGAATCCGGCGACGTTTTTACCGTCAAGAGCGATGGCACGCTGGCACCACGAAAGTTTCCGGAAATCAAGGTTGGCGATTACATGGTCATGGGGCATATCGGCGCGTATTCGTGGTCGATGAAAAGCGAATACAACTCGATGAACCTTCCGATGTCGCTTCTGATTAACCGCGAGGGTTCCGTTTCGATTATCGAGCGCCGCGGCAATCTGAACGACATTATGCGGAGAGAGCTCGATGTGTTGCCGCAAAGGGCGAGCAAATAAACCCGGCAGACGAAGATCAATTTATTCTTTAGATTCAATAAATTAATTGCATAGCAAGGGCTATTTCCTTGATGCAAGTATTATAAGCATGTAAAATGAAATGGTTATTTTGAAACAAAAATTTATATGTTTTTGGATAGTCTTATGAATAAGAAACAGGATAAGGACAGAAGTTACCAAGGCGCGAATATGTTCAAGGGCGTTTTGGCTCTTTATTACGCATATAAAAAGATCGGCGAAAAATCCGGATACGAAAAACTCATCGAAGCAATGCCCGACAGGCTTATTCCGATGGCGGAGTTCTTTGTCGAAAGAATGAGCGCCAACAGTTCGTCGGTAGTAAAAATAGCGGATATAAAAAATGATCCTGAAGCCTATATCGACGCCATTGAAAAGAGTTCGGCCTTTTGCAAAAAAGAACTCGATCTATTTAAAACCAGTAGCTCTGCAGATTATACGCAAGAAATGTTCGAGCAAGACGCGTCTCTTGAGCGGAGCGGCCTTTCGACACAGTATTTATCTCGAAAGATTGTAATTGACCGGCGCATACGCGAGTCTATCAACAACGGATATACCCAAATCGTCATGCCGGCTTGCGGACTGGACATGGCCGCTGAACGTTATGCTGCCAAGTATCCTAACGTTCATTTTTATCTGTCTGATTTGAAGGACATGATTAATGAAAGAAAAGAATTAGAAGACGAAACATTTGCGGAAAAATTCTACGGCACCAAACAATTGCCGGCAAATCTGCATTTTGGCGTTGTGGATCTTGAGGAGCCCAATGCCCTTGTCAAACAACTGACATCGACCCCTGACTTTAACAGAAATAATAAGACACTCTATATTTTTGAGGGCGCTTCGATGTATCTAACGCCGGAAAGCATCCGGCAGAATTTCCGCGATATATGCCAAACGACGCGCAAACACGAAATCATTATGGGTTTTGCTTTTTTTGTGCCGATGAAAGAACGGGTTCTTGTAAAGGGAGCCTATGATGGAAAATCCATTAGAAAGCTTTTTGAGATTCAGAAGTTATTCTTCCGCGGTGATGAATCTCAACCTGCCTACAAAGTAAGGAGCCTCCCTGCGGTTGATCAAAGTCCCGATGGACTTGTGAATTGGCCTTTAGTTATCAAGCTGCATAAAGAACATCACCCAGAGTCTTCACTAACAGAGCATGAGTTGGAAGATTCAATAATTTCATACAAAATAACCGGCGGAGCTCATTTTTCCTTAAGGCCGAGAAAAAACAAAACAGAACTTAAAAAGCTCAGAAAGAGTCTGGCTCTTCAATAAAGCCACAAAGAAAGGCCACGGCCTCGTTTATATCAAAAATCGCCTTATGAACAAACCTCAGGCGCCGTCGTCAAGGGCGGTTCGCGGAAATTATCCCACATGAACTCAAATGTGCTTTTCATAGCATCGGCTAAAAACGCGTTGTTAAAGACGTATATTTTGTCCATGTCCTTATTAAGCGCTTTTTCGTATACGTATATTGCAACTTTGTTTTGATAGATGATGGGAAGGCCAAACTTAAAATATTTTTCCGGAATCCACCTGCATTCGGACAAGGGAAAAACGATGTGGGTGTTTCCTTCCTTCATAAGCGATCTGTGTTTCAACCCACATTTTCTCAGTCTTATGTGTCCGTCGATCTCGGCTCTGTTCATTCTTGAGTTATCCGCGTTCATGAAGAGAATTTCGCCGCCGCATTTTTTTACGTCATGATAAACTTTGTCTAAAAACCGCAGATAACAATCTTCGCCTTCGATGACTTCCACACCATGCTTTTTCAACCGAACGCCGGTTGAATCAATAAACTCAATATCCGAATTCTTCAGCCCGGTGAGAATGGCCTTTGTCGTCTTTCTGCGAGGCGAAAGATGACCGCTTTCAATTTTGCGGATGGTTGTGACCGAAAGACCGGACGCCAATGCCAAACTCTCCTGCGACCAGTTGAGAAGCGCACGAGCCGCTTTGATCTGGCGCGCATTAATGTCGTCATTGTCCATGAGGCTACCCTTAAATATGGCAGTATCATTATATTTATTCAGCTATTTTGCAAATATAATCAAAAATTTACAATGATTTGAATATGATAACGCGTAATTTCACTATCTCTTTTCAGATAAAAAGAACGAAAAACGTCACGTAGCATGACAATAAAATACAGATAAAGATATTGTTTTCAGTTATTTAAGATCGATAATACTGCCACATATCGATGCTTTTATGGAGAATACGTACATTCATTGAATAGTTTTGTGTATTTGTGAAGGAAAAACATATGGTTAATATAGTTTCCATGCCTGATGCCCCGGAGAAGATGGGAATAATTCCCGGAATTCCATCAAGTCTTAAGTCGCCAATCGGTTTTACCGATGGCCGGTACACGATACAGGGCATTCCTTTAAGTGACATTGTCGAGCAGTTCGGCTCCGCCACTTATGTCTACGATCTCGACTTTCTTAAAGAGCAATTTCACTACTTTTCAAAAGTCGTTTGCGGCAGCAATTCCCGTTTCAAAATACATTACGCGATGAAGGCAAACGGCGAACCCCATGTCCTTCAAACGCTTGCCGAGGCCGGGGCCTATGTTGATACGACGAGTCCGGCAGAAGTTCTCCTTGGCCTTAAAAACGGCTTTACCGAAGACCGCATTCTCTTTACCGCTAACAGCCTGACGGACGAAGCCATAGCTTTCGTTCAAAACAGATTCGAAGGCCGCGTTCTCATGAACTTCGATTCGCTCGATGTTCTTGAACGTTATGGCAAGGCTTTCCAAGGCAATAAAGTTTGCCTTAGATTTAATCCCGATGTCGTCGCCGGCGAAGACCCGCGCTTGCAAACAGCCGGCGCCAAAACGAAATTTGGCATCGCCCTTAGCGACGCCGCCGAGGCCAAGAAAATCGCGGATGCTTATGGGCTGACCGTCGTTGGACTTCACGAACACACAGGCAGCGGCATTTCCGATAAAAACGCGCTTTTGAAAAGCATGGACAACCTTATGTCCGTCGCGCACGTTTTCCCGGATCTGAGGTTTGTCGATTTTGGCGGCGGTTTTAAAGCCACCTATAAGCCGGATGAAAAGCCCGTGAATTATGAATCATTGGGCGATGAAATTCTGGATAAACTTTCTGATTTCTCGAAAAAATTCGGACATGATCTCGATGTCTATCTTGAACCCGGAAAATATATCGTCGCTCAATGCGGCGTTTTTCTGGCCTCGGTAACCGAGGTAAGGCAAAGAGAGGCAGCGAACGGCGAAGTCAAAAGATTTGTTTGCGTCGATGCAAGCTCCAAACAATTCGCCCGGCCATCAAATCTTATGGATAACGGAAATACGGCCTATCACCACATCCTTATCGATAAGGATCCGCACTGCGCCTCTCAAAATGAACAGGAATATGACGTCGTCGGAAATCTTTGTCTGACGGGCGATTTGTTTGCCAACAACAGAAAGCTTAGCGACGACGTGCGTCCCGGCGACGTCATCGCCATTCTAAACGGCGGCGCCTATTGCTACGAAGTTTCCAGCATTTTTAACATGGTGCCTTCGGCGGCTATCGTTGTCGTCAAAGACGGTAAGGCTTCCTTGGTCAAGGCCAGGGAGTCTTATGAGAAATTCATCGAAAAATATCAGGCGGAATACACGGAGCCCCAAGGCGGGTATCCGTCTCTGAGCAGCAAGCAGCGAATAATTCAGTTTGGCTAAATTAACTTGTGGAGAAATACACATGAACGCATTTAAATCATTGTCGCTTGAAGAATTGGATCAAAAATTTAAAACTGGCATAGAATTTAAGCTTAGAAACGGAACCTTTGTCACCATTAAATATGCCGATGCGAATGATTTCATGGAAATCGCGCATTTGGTCCAAAGGCATCGTCTGTACAAAGACCCAAAGCCGAAAGGATACATTTCGGCCGCCATCCGTCAGAAAAACGAAGAGGACCTAAACTTTTTCGAAGCTCAATGGAAAAAAGTACTGGACAAAAACCACCCCAGCAAAACCCTCAAAGCCGTCCATAACGGCAAAATTGTAGGCATAGCCCGCGGCGAGGCGTACAAAGAATCTGACTCGGCGGATATAGTGGCTGCCTTAAAAGCGGCGAGCAATTCCGCCTTAAAGCCGTCGTTCGATCTCGTAGAAATCAATAAGAACATAAATCAGGATGAATGGATTAATGCAAAATGGAGCGAGATGCATCAGTTTTATCTCGATGCCGATAAAAAATACCAAGGAAATGGCTTGGGTACCTTTCTATGGGGTGCAATGACCAGCCTTCTTGGAAAAAGTGGCTGCACGATGATGCTTATCAATGCGATGGACTACACGGAAAACGAGCCCAGTCGACAAACATTAAAGTATCTTGAAGACAGGGGCTCTGTTTGTGGCGCGAACATTGTGGAACACAACACGAGAGACGGTATCGAGTTTCTTGTTCCGTGCAGATTATATGGCTGCAGGCTTTGATCTGTAGATCCTAAAAAGGTAAGGCCGTCTGCAACACTGTTTTCGCGCCCCCTATGACCGTTTAATGAGCGCATGTTTCTTTTTGCCGACGGAAAGGCGCGCCGCGCCGGTGGAATCCATGTCTTTGGAGCTGACTGTAGCCGCGAGCGACGTGACGGGAGCGTCGTTGAGGCGGATACCGCCCTGCTCAATCAGGCGCTTGGCTTCGCCTTTTGAAGCCGCAAGGCCAAGCTTTACCACGATGTCGATGACGAGCGGCGTCTCATTGCCCTTGAATTCAAATACCGGCAGGTCGCCGCCCTGGCCGCCTCCGCCTTCAAAAACTTCGCGGGCGGTGTCGGCGGCGGCTTTCGCGGCAGCTTCACCGTGGGCGAGTTTGGTCGCCTCGAACGCTAAAATCTTCTTGGCGTCGTTGATTTCGGCGTCTTTCAATTTTTCAAGGCGGGCGATTTCGTCCAGCGGCAGGTCGGTGAATAATTTCAGGAAGCGGCCGACATCGGCGTCTTCCGTGTTGCGCCAGAATTGCCAGTAGTCGTATGGAGCCAGACGCTCTTTCTTGAGCCAGACCGCGCCGTTGACGGTTTTGCCCATTTTAACGCCCGAAGCCGTTTGGATAAGCGGCGTCGTGAGGCCGAAGAGTTCGAGGTTTTTCATGCGGCGACCAAGTTCGACGCCGTTGACAATATTGCCCCATTGATCCGCGCCGCCCATTTGGAGCGTGCAGCCGACGCGCTTATTCAATTCAACAAAATCGTAGCCCTGCATAATCATGTAATTGAATTCGAGGAATGTCAGGGGTTGTTCGCGGTCGAGGCGGAGCTTGACGGAATCGAAGGCCAACATGCGATTGATCGTAAAGTGCCTTCCGATTTCGCGCAGGAAAGGTATGTAGCCGAGGTTATCCAGCCAATCGGCGTTATTGACCATGACGGCATCGGTTTTTCCCGTGCCGAATTTCAGGTAATTCGAAAAAATGGTTTTGATGCTGGCGGTGTTGGACGCAATTTTCTCGTCCGTCATCATTTGGCGGGTTTCGTCCTTGCCGGACGGATCGCCGACTTTCGCCGTCCCTCCCCCCATGAGAACCACCGGCCTGTGCCCCGTTTGCTGCAACCGGTGGAGCATCATAATCGCGGCCAGATTTCCAACGTGCAGGCTGTCCGCCGTCGGATCGTAGCCGATATATGCCGTTATCACGCCTTTCTTGGCCATTTCATCCAAAGCCTCCATATCGGTGCATTGGTGAACATGGCCGCGTTCGTGCATGACGCGAAGAAAATCGGATTTAAAATTTGCCATATGGAAACCTACGCTATGTTCGGGTAGCATTGTTTACCGTCATTGAGGCAAAAGACGGAATCCAGACTTATATGTCGCGCGGACGCGCGACGCTGGATTCCCGCTTTCGCGGGAATGACGAATGATTGCGTTATACTATCTAACCTTATGCCAGACATGAAGCATAAATTATACAAAGCCTTGGGGCTGATGAGCGGCACCTCGATTGACGGCATAGACGCCGCTTTAATCGAAACCGACGGGTATAATCATGTGCGGCCTTTGGGGTTTTTGGGAAAGCCCTATACCGCCGGTTTTCGCGAGAAATTACGTCGGCATTTGGGGAATGCGCTTGGCGCGGCCGACCCAGAAGTCGCGGCATTCGAGCGCGAATTAACCGAAATGCATGCCGAGATTGTTCAAGAACTTTTGGCATCACTAAAAAACAAAGAAGACCACCTCACCCGCCGCCGCGATGCGGCGGCACCCTCTCCCCCGCAAGCGGCGGAGAGGGAGGATTATTTGGTTGATGTAATCGGATTTCATGGGCAGACCCTTTACCATCATCCGGAAAAACGCCTGACGGTGCAAATCGGCGACGGCGCTCTTTTGGCAAAACTGACAGGCATCGACGTCATCAACGATTTCCGCAGCGCCGACGTTTTGGCAGGCGGCAACGGCGCTCCGCTCGTGCCGCTTTATCATCGCGCTCTTGTCGCCGATTTGCCGAAGCCCATTCTTATTCTTAACATCGGCGGCGTCTCGAACGTGACGTGGGTTAATGGGGATGGCGATAACGATATTCTCGCTTTCGATGTCGGCCCCGGCAACGCCCTGATCGACGATTGGGTTCTGCGGCATACGGGGCAACCCTATGACCACAAGGGTTTGCTGGCCGCCTCGGGCACTGTCGATGCCGACGCCGTCAATAAAATTCTGAGCATGGCCTTTTTCGATCGCCCTCCCCCCAAGTCGCTGGACCGCGACGAATTCGGCAAACATATGCCGGAAAATCTTAACCCTGCCGACGGCGCCGCCACGTTAACGATGATTACAGCCCACGCTATTGCCCATGCCCTTCTCTTTTTGCCGATAAAGCCGTCTGTTCTTTATGTCGCCGGCGGCGGGCGGCACAATGGCACTCTTATGCGTTGGATCGGCGATGTTTCCGGCCTGAAAGTCCTCCCTGTCGACGATTTGGGATGGAGCGGCGATGGGCTTGAAGCGGAAGCTTTCGGTTATTTGGCCGTAAGGTCAGTTTTAGGGCTTCCCTTAAGCCTGCCAAAAACGACGGGGGTTCCACGCCCTATGTGTGGGGGAAAGTTGCACAAAAATCAAAGGATTAATTAGACGCGGCCTTTGAAAGTATTATTCCGTTATAGGGTATTCGGAAGTTTCGGTAGGATTGGGCATTCATTTTTGAAGCAGCGCTGCGGTTAATTCATTTTTCGAAAAAGGCATACGATCATGGCCACATACTACGGAAACAGGGAATCCCACCGAAACACATATTTTCCACTGTTCGACACTTCATATTCCGACGACGACACAAGCAGAGCCATCAATGACCTTATTCGTCCGAAGCTCGAAAAATATTTGGAAATGCAGAACATCCATCTTTTTTGCGCGTTTCGAGATTTTGATGCCCTTGTTTCTTTTGACGTTGATGATGATGGAAACCACGTGATTCATTCAAAGGTCACCCTTGAGGAGGATTACCTGCCTCAAAATGAAAGAATCGATAAATCCGATATGATTGCCGATATGATCTCGGATAAGATTTTCGATATCTTCCGGTCATCCGGAAATACTGCAAACATTAAGGTGTTCAAAGCGCTCAGGTCGATTCCTCGACTTGATAAATTCACCATGCCTCAGGAACAATTCCGGAAATTAGCCGCTAAGTTAAGATGCGAAAAAGAATTCGACGTTATCATGGCGGAAAACAACCAACGGCGCGCCGAAGCGCAAGAATACGTCCACGCGGCCGAACGGGTCTTGGGCGAAAGCTTGCTTGAGAACAGTAACAAAATATTAAAAATCGACGAGCGCTACGGCTCAACGCTGGTTGTTTATCTTTCGAAGCCTCTTGGGTCTGATGCAGCAAAAATGATCGGCGATGCGCTGTTATCCGATAGGAGCTTTTTCATAAGAACCGAAGATGTGGCCACTTTTTATGAAAACGTCGTCAGGGAGCGAAATGCCCTGAAGCCGCCTCCCCGCGAAGAGCTGAAAATTGTGAATAATTCAGGAAGGCCTGGGATTCAAAATGTGTAATGGGAGGCTCAATAATCCCAATTAAAGTTAATGGGTTAGGGCTGAATTCTCACTTGCTATCGAATTGATTATAGGGAATCATTGCGGGACTGAAATGATTCGTTGGTTCGTACATGATCCAGAGTTTTCCAAAAGGCGACTATGAGATCGCGGAAGGCGCCCTCTTTCGGCGCGGCATGGGCGGGTCTATGTCCGAAATCGTCGAAGTAGTCGAAGTGGGACATGACCGCATGGGCATTCCCCACGTCCGGTTCAACACCCATCTCGTTCGCGGAAGCTATACCGGCGCTCAGGATTCCGAACAACGGACGCTCGCGCTCGATAGCTTCTGCGCAAGATACAAAGAACGAATCAAATTTGACGAAAAAACAAAGCGCGTAGAAGCGATTCAGTAGATTTCGTCATCATCCTTCCCGATTAATATGAAAAGAAAACAAATGGGATCCCCGCCTTCGCGGGGATGACGATGGCTTTAGACGCGTAGAAGCGATTCAATAGACTTCGTCACGACGGGCATATCGGCCATTCCATCAACAGACTTCAGCAAACCTTTTGCCTTGTAATACGGAAGGATTGGTGCTGTTTGTTCGTTGAAGGCTTTCAGACGAGCCTTCATCGTTTCGGCATTATCATCAGCGCGGCGGATGAATTCTGTGCTGCCGCAGCCGTCGCATGTTCCCGCTTTTTTCGTTTGCTTGAATTTATCATGGTAACCCGCGCCGCACTTGGCGCAGGTAAAGCGCCCCGACACGCGTTCGATCAGGGCTTGTTCATCGACTTTAAGCTCAATGACAGCGTCCAGTTTCTTTTTCTGCTCGGTCAGCATATTGTCGAGCGCCTCGGCTTGCGGAACCGTGCGGGGAAACCCATCCAGAATAAAGCCTTTGGCGCAGTCGGGCTTGGCGATGCGTTCTTTGATAAGATTGACGATGAGAGGATCGGGAACGAGTTTGCCCGCGTCCATAATGGTTTTGGCTTCAAGGCCAAGGGGCTCCTTGTTTTTAACGGCGGCGCGCAGCATGTCACCTGTCGAAAGCTGAATCATGCCGAATTTTTCTTCGATAAAACGCGCCTGGGTTCCTTTTCCGGCTCCCGGGGCTCCGATAAGGATGATGTTCATAATTTCAACCTTTCATTCTTGCTGAAAGAAACAAAATGGGACACCCGCCGAAGCCTGTCTTGTACCGGAACACGGTTCCCAGCTGCGCGCCCCCCTCCCTAACCCTCCCCGCGAGGGGGAGGGAAAAATTAGCTATCTCCCGTGCAGTTTCGACTTTTTAATCAGCCCTTCGTACTGATGCGCGATCAAGTGCGATTGAATGCGCGATATCGTGTCGATCGTCACGCTTACGACGATGAGAATCGACGTGCCTCCCAAGTAAAACGGTATCGCGCCCCTGCTCATCAAAAATTCCGGCAGCAAGCAAATGGCCACCAGATACGCCGAGCCCAAGACCGTCAACCGCGTCAGTACATAGTCAAAATAGTCGGCCGTGTTTTTGCCCGGCCTGATGCCCGGAACAAAACCGCCGTATTTTTTAAGGTTATCCGCCGTTTCGACAGGATTGAAAACAACCGCCGTATAGAAAAACGCGAAGAACACGATAAAAAGAGAATACAAAATCAGGAACAAGGGTTTTCCGTGCCCCAGTTGCACGACAATATCCGCCAACAAGCCGCCTTTTTCCTGAACGCTCGAAAAGCTGGCCAACGTCAAGGGAAACAGGAGAAGAGAGCTGGCAAAAATCGGCGGAATGACGCCCGATGTGTTGATCTTAAGCGGCAGATGCGAGGCTTCGCCACCAAACATCTTGTTGCCGACCTGCCGTTTCGGATACTGGATCAAGATGCGGCGCTGGGCGCGTTCGCAGGCGACGCAAACCGCGAGAACGCCGAAAACGATAGCCAAGATCACTAAAATAAACCAAGTCGACAACGCTCCCGTGCGGCCCAATTCCAAAGTCTGCCCTACCGCCTGAGGCAAGCCGGCGACAATACCCGCATAGATAATCAGCGATATGCCGTTGCCGATGCCGCGCGCCGTTATCTGTTCGCCGAGCCACATCAGGAATACAGTTCCGCCCGTCAGCGTTATCATCGTGCTGATGCGGAAGAAGGCACCGGAAATAACGACAGCGGAGCCTTGCGACCCCATCATGTTTTCAAGGCCGACCGCCAATGCATAAGATTGGACGGCGGCAAAAAGGACAGTCAGATAACGCGAATATTGATTAAGCCTCATATGCCCGGCTTGGCCTTCTTTTTTCAGAGCTTCAAAGTAGGGCATAATCGCCGACAAGAGCTGAACGATAATCGATGCCGTGATGTAGGGCATGACGCCAAGCGCAAAAAGCGTCATACGCTGCAAAGCGCCGCCCGAAAACATGTTGAACATGTCCATGATTCCGCCCGAGTGCTTGCGGAAAATTTCAGCCAACATGGCGGGGTCGATGCCCGGAACCGGAATATAGGTTCCGATGCGATAAACAATAAGCGCCAAGACGGTAAACCAGATACGGCTTTTAAGCTCCGTGGCCTTTGAAAAGGCCGAAAAGTTCATATTGGCGGCTAGGGATTCTGCGGCTGAAGGCATGAGACGTGTTCTAGGGTTCGGGTTAAATAACGTTTTGTCATTCCGGAAAACGCGCTTTTTGTACTCCACAAAATGCGCGTTTATCCGGAATCCGATGCGGTTTCTTTGTCGCAAGAAAACCAAATCGGATTCCGCATAAATTCGCATTTTTGCAAGAGATAGGGCAAAAAAGCGAATTTTGCGGAATGACAGAGTGTTTTATATAAGGGGTAAAGGCGGATATGACAAGCGGGGGGCGTCCTTTTGCTCCTGCCCGTCACTCAAGGCTCCAATTCACACGTTTTCAGAGCCTTTGTCTGGCTTTTTTCAAGCGTGTTGACATCAAAATCGCGGGTAATGTCGTGGAAAAGCCTGTGCCAGTTGATCTTGGCGTTCAGGCGCAAGAAAACCGAGCCGAGGCCGATTGAGGCTCTGTCGATGCAGACAAATTCGCGCGGGATAGATACGCCCCCGATTTTGCGCAATTCGGCGTGAACGCGGCCCGCCGTTTCGCGGCCATAAAATCCCGTGTTGGTTTCATCGATGGTGCGCGTTTTATCCTCTAACAGCGGCGCATAGATAAACTTTGCCCAGATATTCAATGTCTCGACAAGCTTTTTGCTCGGCCTGTCAAAGCCCCATTTTTTATAGGCTTCGACTGCCTGCTCCTCGCGCCCATCGCGCAACGCTTCGTAGAGCATAAGAATTCCTTCGACCAATTCCGGCTTGAACACGCGCACGCATCCGAAATCCAGAAGATTGATGCCGTTGTCCTTGCGCACCGTGTAATTGCCCATGTGCGGGTCACCGTGGATAATGCCATACGTGTAAAACGGCGCGTACCAGGCATGAAACATATTGACCGCGATTTCGTTGCGGTCTTTGAGGGATTTTCTATCGGCAGCCGCGATAAATTTCTCACCGTCTAGCCATTCCATCGTCAAAAGGCGGTCGGTCGAAAGTTTCTCGATGGGTTCAGGGATATAGACGTTTTTTGTATCGGCATGCATCAGGCGGTAGAGCCGCATATGTTTGGCTTCGCGCACATAATCCAGTTCTTCGTGCAGGCGTTCGGCGATTTCTTTTTGAACTTCTTTCGTCGAAACGGCGCGATCAACATACTCGAATATCTTGAGACCCATTTTCAATTGTCGCAGATCGGCCTCGACTGCGGATTCCATGTCGGGATACTGCAGCTTGCACGCCAACACGCGCCCATCATGCGCCACGGCTTTGTGAACTTGCCCCAAAGACGCGGCGGCGCAGGCCTCATGGTCGAAAGATTTGAATTTGCTTTCCCAGTCAGCCCCCAGCTCTGCCGTCATGCGCCGCCGAACGAAAGGCCAGCCCATCGAGGGCGCATCGGCTTGAAGCTGCTCCAGCTCAACAGCGTATTCTTTGGGAACCACATCGGGGATCGAGGAAAGGATTTGAGCCACTTTCATGAGCGGCCCCTTTAGTCCTCCCAAGGCGATGCGCAGATGCTCCGCCCGTTTTTTGCGGTCAGAAGTGCCGAGCAGCTTTTGCCCCGCCGCGCGCGCGCCGACCCCCGCCATGGAAGTCGAAACTTTGGCGTAGCGTGAGATGCGCTTGCGAAGAGACGAAGTGTTTCTAGATAAAGGCATTTTTTAGATATTAAGCATGTTTTTTATAAGGTTGACTAAAAAAACTTTCATTTGTTACGGTACCTTTCATATTTTAGCCCTTTCGCGGAGGATTTAACATGTTGCCGTTCGATAGTGATCTACAAGCTATTTATTCAAATAGCATGATTGAAACCCTTTACCCTTACCACCGCGTTTTTCAGACTAGTGTGGCTGTCTTGGCACCTGAGGAATTTTTCATTTTAAAAAATGAGGGGAAAGCGGAGAAAGAGGAATTTGTAAACAGATATAATAAAAGCTCATCGCCGCAATTCCCCTTCCAAAATGAAGGCGGGGTTCACGTTAACAATCAAGCTGTCATTATCAGAAAAACCGAAGTCGAGCTTTGCGGAAAGCTAAGGCCATTCTCACCATTATCAACCTTAAATGAGGAAGATAATGCCAAGAAATTAGCCGAGCATAATCAAATGGTCGAAGATTTTTCCTTGTCAGAACCGGCGGTCATAAAAGCTCTGCGCAGATTAGGTGGCAAAATTTTGGCGGAAGGTCCCAAAGAGGCGCTTGAGATTTATGTTCCCATTGAGCCCCCGAAAACTCAGTGCTATGGCGCTCCGCTTCGTAGTCTATTTGCCGGGAAAAACCTATAAAGCCTAAATCATCGCCATGCCGCCGTTGATATGCAGCGTTTGGCCGGTGATATAGTGCGCTTCTTCGGAGGCGAGGAAAGCGACTCCGTTCGCGACATCCTGCGGCGAGCCGATTTGCCCCATCGGAATTTCAGACAATATTCTCGCCCGTTGCTCGTCGTTCAAAGCTTCGGTCATGGCCGACGCGATGAATCCCGGCGCAATGCAATTGACCGTGATGTTGCGCGAGGCAATTTCCTGCGCCATGGATTTGCTCATGGCGATCAATCCCGCTTTCGACGCGGCGTAATTTGCCTGCCCCTTGTTGCCGGTAACGCCGACAACGGAGGCGATGCTGATGATGCGTCCCCAACGACGCGACATCATGCCCCTCATCGCCGCGCGGGAAAGGCGAAAGGCGGCTGCCAAATTAACGTTCATGACGAGATCCCATTCCTCGTCCTTCATGCGCATCGAGAGGTTATCGCGAGCCAGCCCTGCGTTGTTCACGAGAATATCGATTCCGCCATCGAGCTGCTCTTCAGCTTCCTTTATCAAAGCGGCGGGAACGGAAACGTCCGCAAGGTTTCCGGCAACGACAAAAGCTCGATCACCCAATTCGTCTTTCAAATCCGTCAGGAGCTCGGCCTTTACGTCGGCTAATACGACGTTGGCTCCCTGCTCATGAAGCGTCCTTGCAATCGCACTGCCCAAGCCGCCCGAAGCACCCGTTACAAGCGCATTTTTGCCCGAAAGTGAAAACATGAAAGACTCCATTCTTGAAATGACCAAATAACGGCAGATAGCCTTGATCTATTTAACCAAAAACGTCAACTTTTGCATCGATGAAAGAGGGGAGCCTTTCTTTTATGGTGTAAATTCAGAGCATTAACTATGAGTTCTTTTTTTCGCTGTTTTCATGTAAACAAGGCCTGTTACAAGAAAGTGACGAGTTGCTTGCATTTGAACCATTGATAGAGGTAATCGTTCAGAATCATATGGTTGAAATGCTACAAGAGCGAGTCGATTCCTTGAACAATTTTCAGGGAAGAGAATTTGTTTAACGGGAGAGTTTCTTGACAAAACCGCCTAAAGCCAAGCCGACGAACATAAAGCCGGAGAGGGAAGCCGTTGCCGGAGAATGTGAAGTCGAAGCTGCGGACGTTCATGTCGCTCCCGGCAAGCCGAAAACACCCCTCTTGGACACCCTTTGCACACCCGAAGATTTACGCAAGCTTTCGCCTGAGGTTTTGCAACAAGTTGCCGATGAACTCCGCGCTGAAACCATCGATGCGGTTTCAGTTACCGGCGGACATTTGGGCGCCGGATTGGGCGTCGTCGAATTAACCGTCGCGCTCCATTACGTTTTTAATACGCCCGAAGACATTGTTATCTGGGACGTCAGCCATCAGGCTTATCCCCACAAAATTCTTACAGGCCGCCGCGACCGCATTCGCACACTCCGCCAAGGCGGGGGCCTTTCGGGTTTCACCAAACGCTGCGAAAGCGAATATGATGCTTTCGGCGCGGGACACAGCTCGACGTCTATTTCGGCAGCTTTCGGTTTTGCCGTAGGGCGCGATTTCAAGAATAAGAAAAACAATGTCGTCGCCATCATCGGCGACGGCTCCATCAGCGCGGGCATGGCTTATGAAGCCTTGAATAACGCGGGCGCGTCGACTTCGCGGCTTATTGTGATTTTAAACGATAACGACATGTCCATTTCTTCCCCGACTGGCGCTATGAGCGCTTATTTGTCGCGCATCGTTTCGTCGAAGGAATATCGCGGCTTGCGTTCCGTCGCCAAAGAATTCGCCAAGCTTTTTCCCCGCCGCCTGACGGAAGCGGCGCGCAAAGCCGAACACTACGCGCGCGGCATGGTGACGGGCGGGACTTTGTTCGAAGAGTTCGGTTTCTATTACGTCGGCCCTATCGACGGGCATAATCTGGAACATCTGGTTCCCGTTCTGGAAAACATCCGCGACGATCCGCAAGGGGGCCCCGTTCTTATCCATATCGTGACGGAAAAGGGCAAAGGCTATAAACCCGCAGAGACAGCCGCCGACAAACTTCATGCCGTTCAACCGCGCTTCAACGTCGTCAAGACGGAAGCCGAGAAGGCTCTTGAAAAACCGAAGTCGTCGATCCCGTCGTACACTAAAGTTTTCGGGGAGACGCTGGTTGCCGAAGGCGAACGCGACAAGAAAATTCTCGCGATTACGGCAGCCATGGCGGCGGGCACGGGATTAGACTTATTTGCGAAAAGGTTTCCCAATCGTTTCTTTGACGTCGGAATCGCCGAACAGCATGCCGTCACGTTTTCCGCCGGTTTGGCCTGCGAGGGTTTCAAGCCGTTTTGCGCCATTTATTCGAGCTTTATGCAGCGCGCCTATGACCAGCTTGCGCATGACGTCGTGCTGCAAAAGCTTCCCGTGCGCTTTATCCTCGACCGCGCCGGATTGGTGGGCGGCGACGGCCCGACGCACGCCGGAACGTTCGATCTCGCCTATTTGCTTTGCCTGCCGAATATCATCGTCATGGCGCCGTCGGACGAGGCCGAACTGACGCATATGGTGGCTACTGCCGCCGCTGTGGACGACGGGCCCTCTGTCATACGGTTTCCGCGCGGCGAAGGTACTGGCGTCAAGCGTCCTGCCCGTGGCGAAGTTCTGCCCATTGGCAAAGGCCGCATTATTAAAGAAGGAAACAAGGTCGCGATTTTGAATCTGGGCGCGCGTCTTGGCGAATGCCGCAAAGCGGCGGAAATTCTAGAGGCGCGCGGCATCAGCACGACCATCGCCGATATGCGCTTTGCCAAGCCCATCGATTTCGACATGGTTTCCCGCCTTGCGGATGAGCATGAAGCGATTATTACCATCGAAGAAGGCTCGGCGGGCGGCTTCGGTAGCCATGTCTTGACTCATTTGGCGAATATCGGCGCGGTCGATCGCGGGCTGAAAATCCGCATCATGACGTTGCCCGACGCCTTTCAAGACCATAACGCCCCGTACATGCAATATGAAAAGGCGGGACTGAATGCGCCTCACATCGTCGCCAAGGCGCTTGAAGCCTTGGGCGCAGATGAAAAACAAATCGCCGCCGCCATCGCTTAAGAGTTTGGATAGCCAGAAGAGGAACACCATGACTTTTCTTCGCCGCTTGTTAGCTGTAGCCGCCGTTCTGGGTTTGCTTGCCCCCTCTTTCGCGCATGCTGCGCCTTCGCCGCAATCCATTATCAAGGAATTTTATGCGCAGTTGGTTTCGACGATGAAGCAAGGAGAAGAATTGGGCTTCAGCGGGCGGTACGAAAAACTCGCTCCTGTTATTCGTGCCTCGTTCAACATGCCTCTCATGACTCGTATGTCTGTCGGCTCCGGATGGAGCGGCGCATCGGAAACAGAACGGGTCGACCTTATCGCCGCGTTTTCCAATTTCAGCATTTCGACTTATGCAAACCGGTTCGCTTCCTATGACGACGAAGCTTTTATCGTAACCGGTCAAAATCCATCCGGAAAAGACGTCATTGTTAATACTCAACTGAAGCCGAAAAAGGACGACGCCGTGACGTTGAATTACCTGATGCGGTTGGACGAAAAAGGGAATTATCGCATCGTCGATGTTTATATGAACGGCACCATCAGCGAACTGGCGACGCGACGGAGCGAGTTTTCGTCCATTGTCAGGCGCGAGGGCGTCCCTGCCCTTATCAACATGCTGGAACAAAAAGCGAATCAGATGGGCACATTGCCCTAGGGTCAGGACCTAATTATTTTGGGAGGTTCTGTTTGCATGGGAACGCGAAATGTTAGGAAAAGACGCGATGCCGTGGCAGGCCCCACGGCAAGCGGCTTTGACGCGACAGTTCGCGTTCCCATGCAAACCCGAAGGGCGCGGGTTAAATGCCGTCTGGACGTTGCTAAAAAACTTGTCCGTATCACCTGATACGGCCTGCGTTTTTTGGCTAGCCAGACATCATTTTCCCTCGCGCAGAACCCCCAAAATAATTAGGTCCTGACCCTAAGCGCAAGACCCCTTCCGGCGCCAGCTCCTCCCAAATATTTTCTTAAGGCACCTTATCTTTGCGCCTCCCTTATGACATAATCTTGCGGCATTTGCGGGCAGTTTTCCCTTGTGCGTCATCCATTAAACGCTGATCTCATGTTTCGCCGTATCATCCCCATAATCGCTTTCGTCCTGCTCGCCAATTTTGCCGTGTGGGCCTTGGTCAATCAAAGCGTTTCCGAGCGAGCCTGGGGCGGCATTATTAACGGCATGTCCTACAGCGGCTATCAGGCCGGAGACGCCGACCATCGCCTGTCGGACGATGATATTGACCGCGATATGGCCACGTTGGCGGGACAAACGGCTTCAGTCCGCATCTACGGCGTCAGCGACGGCCTTGATCGCATCGTCATAAGTGCAGGCCGACATGGGATTGACGTCAATCTGGGCGCGTGGCTATCGCCCGATCAGGCCAAAAATAAAGAAGAAGTGGCGCACGCCATCAGCCTCGCCCGCGCTAATCCCAACGTCAAAAGGTTGATCGTCGGCAATGAATCTCTTTTGCGCGAAGACGTCACCATCTCCCAGATGATCGAGTACATCGACACGACTAAAAAGCAAATCGGCATTCCCGTTTCTACCGCCGAGCCTTGGCATATATGGCTGAAATACCCGCAGTTGGCGGATAGCGTCGATTTCATCACCGTTCACATCCTTCCCTATTGGGAGGGCATTCCACAAGAAGGCGCTTTGGGTTACCTGATGTACCGTTATCGCCAATTGGCGGCGGCTTTCCCCAACAAGCATATCTATATCGGCGAAGTCGGCTGGCCGAGCGAAGGCCAGTGGGTCAAAGGCGCGGAACCTTCTTTGATAAATGAATCAAGTTTTATTCGCGATTTTTTGAATATAGCCAGCACCGAGCGACTGGATTATTCCATCGTTGAGTCTTTCGATGCGCCGTGGAAGCGCAACATCGAAGGAACGGTCGGGGCACACTGGGGTTTGTGGGATGCCAACCGCAAGCCGAAGTTTTCCATGAGCGGCTCGATTACGGAATCTTCGCGCTGGCTTTTAGGATATGTTCTTGCCTCGCTGCTTGCGATTTATCCGATTCAATGGTTCATGCGTCGTAAAACCGTCTTAAACTATAAAGGGCAGTTATTTTATGCCGCGCTCATTCAAATCGTCGCAAGCGTGTTCGTCTGGGCAATCATGGCCGCCCTGGCGGAACATATTTTAAACAGCAATCTTGTGGCCTGGACGGCTTTGATCGGCGCTCAGCTTATCTTGCTCACCTTGCTTCTCGTCGACGGCTATGAATTAGCCGAAGTCCTGTGGGCACGTGATCACCGCCGCCATTTTGAGCCCTATAAAGATTGGGTTCCTCCCGCCGATGCGCCGAAAGTATCCATTCACGTTCCCTGCTACAACGAGCCTCCGCAGATGGTTATGCAAACGCTTGACGCGTTGGCGCATCTCGATTACCCGAATTATGAAGTGTTGGTCGTCGATAACAACACTGAAGACGATGCGGTTTGGAGACCGCTTGAAGAATATTGCCTTAAACTCGGCGGGCGTTTTCGCTTTTTCCATTTGCCGAAGTGGCCGGGATATAAAGCGGGCGCTTTGAATTTTGCGCTCATGCAAACGTCCGCCGACGCTGCCATCGTCGGCGTGATCGACAGCGACTATACCGTCAGTCCCGACTGGTTAAGAGCGACGATCCCTTATTTTTCAAAGCCTGAAGTGGCTTTTGTGCAAGCGCCGCAAGACTATCGCGACGAGTGCGAAAATATGTTCAAGCGCATGTGTTATTGGGAATATGCGGGCTTTTTCCACATCGGAATGGTTCAACGCAACGAGCGCAATGCGATCATTCAACACGGCACGATGACTCTCATCCGCAAAACCGCATTGCAAAAGTGCGGCAACTGGTCGGAGTGGTGCATTTGCGAGGACGCAGAGCTTGGGTTGCGTCTTTTCGAAAACGGATTCGAGGCCGTTTATATGAATCATTCTCTCGGCAAGGGATTAATGCCCGATAATTTTAACGTTTATAGAACTCAACGTTTTCGCTGGGCCTATGGCGCGGCTCAAATCCTCAAACGCCATTGGCGCTCGCTGGCCGAGGGCAGCCGCCTGACGCAGGGCCAAAGATACCATTTCATTTCAGGTTGGCTGCCGTGGTTTGCAGATGCGGCGCACTTCGTCTTTGCCATCGCCGCCATACTTTGGTCGGTTCTTTTGTTGTTCAAGCTTGTCGAATTTCCGCCCATCGTTTTTCTGGTGCCGACGCTCAGCGTCTTCATTTTCAAAATCGCCGCCGCATTCGTGTTATACCAAGTAAGGGTCAAGTGCGGTTGGCGCGACCGTTTGGGCGCTGCCGTCGCCGGCATGGCGCTTTCGCATGCCGTCGCTCGCGCCATGTGGCAAGGCTTGTTTACGTCCGACAAACCGTTTTTCCGCACGCCCAAATGCATCGGAAAAGCTCCTGCTTTACGAGCTTTTCTTATGGCACGGGAGGAGCTTACTTTATTGATTCTTCTGCTTTTTTGCGCCGTTTCTGTTTTGTGGCGGTTCGATACGGAAAACCGGAATGCCGTTCTTTGGACCGGAATGCTTCTCGTGCAAACGCTCCCTTACTGGGCGGCAGTATCGCTTGCCGCCGTCAATGCGTGGCCGAAAAAGCCAGCGGCGGCGCTTAATTGCGAAGCTTAAATTCCCAACCGACTTGGTTCGTGGCGCCGGTGCCGCTGCAAAGAACTTGCGCTTGCGCCAATGTTATATCCGTCGGGGTTGTGCATACTCCGGCGGTGCAGGTAATAGCGCTCCACGCCGTACCACCGGAGCATCCCGTACTGCTGCTTCCACAAATTTTTATGATTCCCATAGAGCTGTCTTTATAAGACATTCCTGAAATAAGAAGATTAGCGCATGCACTTTTCGTCAGGTTCGACAGCACAATCCGGTACCGATCCCCCGACGTGCTCGGACAAGTCGACGCATGTCCCCTTACTGAAAAAGAACCCGACGCGCTCGAAGAAGCAGAGCTGAACTTACAGCTGCTTGCCTGACTGGTTGTGCACTTGCGCATCTGTGCCGGGAAAATTTTGCTATCGAGAGTCGAGGATATATCGGCATTACACGCCGTCATGGGAATCCCTTGCGCGTTCATGTAATACGAGCGGATATTCTGTGCGACTTCTCCAACTTGCTGAGACGATTGAGCCGTCTGGCTGGCATTCGAAACCGTTCCGGCTGCAACCCAGATGGCGCCGAGGACGAGGGAGGCGACGGATAAAACGACGGCGGTTTCGGTTAATGTGAAGCCATAGGCTGAATTTTTCATAACCGAGCCCTTTCCGTGAATATTTGATTATAACCTGCGAACTGTGGTCCCTTCCAGACGCCAGACCGCCCCTAAAGCACGGTCGGCATCGCGCTCCGGAAAGGTGATGATCAGCGAGCCATTATCGACCGCCGCGTTGTATCCGCGCGTGCAGTTTTCGATTTCGAGCATCTTTGTGCCTTCTTTGGCCAAAATCAAGGCATGATGCTCGTAAGAGCACAGGGCGCTCTCGGGATTGTACGACGTGAGGATAATCACGTCTTCATCGCCCAACGCGTAGGTCTTCGACACGTTGATGACCGAGGACTGGCCTCCCACCATCAGGAGGGGTTCGCCGTTCAGGTTGACGTTGTAGCGTTTATCCATCCCCGATCCTGCTTCCGTGACGTTAAGTCCCGCAAAGCGCGTGCGAAGGAAACGGCTTCCGGCGTAAGCTTCGAGCGGCATCTGGTAATCCTGATGGATATCGTCGTCGTCCGTGATCAGGACTTCATCGTGCGTCAGGAAGGGTTGCTTTATCGACGAACCGCCGACGGCTTGCGAGGCTTCTTCGAGCGCGCGCATTGTATTCTTGCCCAAAATACCGTCGGGCTTCAGGCCGTGGTCGCGTTGGAAATTCTTGATCGCCCTCGTGGTCTGGGGCCCCAGAATGCAGTCGATCTTGCCCGTGTAGTAGCCGAGGCGCTTGAGTTGCTCTTGCGCCTTGCGGACGGTCTCGCAGTCGGCTTTCGACTTTTTGGCGCGGCTTTTCTTCGCCGACTTTTTGGCGTGACGGACTATCTTCTTCTGAACTTTTTGGACGGTTCCACAGGGGGCTGTTCCCGTTCCCGGACCCGGCTCATCGGCAGGAGCAGGCGAAACGCCCAACGTCAGAGCCAGACAGGCCAAGGCCAGAGAAAAAGCGCATTTGCGAATAAAAGTTGTCATTTCAATAATCCCTTATTTGATTCTCTAACCTATATACCATATTCTTATCAAGCCATTAACTCAGAAGTAGGCCATGAATTACCGCCACATCTATCACGCCGGAAACCGCCCGGACGTCGTTAAACACGCCGTTTTGACGATTCTTTTGCGCGCCTTACGCGAGAAGGAGAAAGGATTCGCCGTCCTTGATACGCATGCGGGGTGCGGCCTTTACGACCTGAACGATCCCCGCGCCCAAAAGACAGGCGAGGCCGCCGAAGGCATTTTGAATTTGCTGGAGGCTGATCCCCTGCCCGCGCTGGCGGACTACATGGCCGTGTTGCGGAAAGTGAATCCGTTGTGGTCAGGGAAAGGCGCGGAAGGTTTTCGCGTGTATCCCGGGTCGCCTTTGTTTTCTTTTCATAGGCTTCGCGAACAGGACAGGTTGGTTGCGTGCGAGTTACATCCCGACGACGCGAAGGCTTTGCGCGCGTTGGCTCCGGCAGACAAGCGTTTTCAAATTCATGCGCGCGATGGGTACGAGGCTTTGGGCGCGTTTTTGCCTCCGCCCGAAAAGCGCGGGCTTGTTCTTATCGATCCTCCTTATGAACAACAGGACGAATTTGACGTTTTGCTAAGGCGCGTGGGCGAGGCGCACCGGCGCTGGACGACGGGGATATTCATGATCTGGTATCCCGTCAAAGACCGCCCCGCGATTTGGAAATTTCAGGAAGCTTTGGCGGCGGCGGGGATTCCGAAAATTCTATGCGCCGAATTCGTGTACGACGAAAACGTGAGCGCCGACCATTTGGGCGGCAGCGGAATGATTGTCATCAATCCGCCGTGGAAGTTGGACGAGGAGATCAGGGCGTTGTTCCCCGCCCTGCATGGAGCCTTGAAAACGCCGTATGCCGGGGACGTTGTGAGGTGGTTAACAGAATAACGCGTTAACCGGCGTTTTTACGGTTATAGGCTGTGAATTCGGCCTTTTCGCGTTTCGGCGTTAATGTTTTTTTTCAAGTTATAGGCCAAAAAACAGTGCGATTTTTGAGCTATAGACTGTCAAAAGTGGCGTTTTCTAAAGTTATAGGCTGTGAAGTTTTGAGGGGGGAGCGGGGTTTTGGAGGGAGCTGAGGGGTGAAGAGACTTAGCAATCCCTTTTTGTTCTTATGACAAGCGCCGCTTCGCGCCCTCAAGGGGAGGGGAATAAGAAGGCAAAAGTATTCAATCTGGATTCCGGCTTACGCCAGAAGGAGGATGGTTTTTTTGGCGGGGATGACGCCAATCAGAGATGCCCCAGATTGTGGCAAGAACCTTTTCTCTTCACTCAAAAACAAAAGCGGAGAAGGCGAAGAGGTCGGTATCCTCGTCCTGCCATGCCTGTGGCGGGAGGCCTGCTTTCATCGCCGTTTCCTCGACAAATTGCCGCACGCCCATTTTATGTTCCGTCGCCACCTGCGGGAGCAAAATGCCCTGGCGGACGCCTTGACGTATCAGCAACCCGTCGCGACCGATTTGTATATCTTTTAAATCCGACACGCGGCGGAAGGGCGACAAGACCGAAATCTCATACTCCAGTTTATTCAGCTCTTCCTCCTCGACGGGCGCGAAGCGCGTATCGCTGAGCGCAGAGAGCATGGCGACCTCGCGCACTGTCTCCGCCAACGATTTATTCGGCGTAATAAAGCCCTTGCAGCCGCGCAGCCGTCCGTTTTCCGTCAGCGTGACAAAAGCGCCGAAGGGCGTTAGGAGCGGCTTAGAGAGCTTGTCCGGAAGCGGCGGGATTCTCTTTCCCCTTACCGAGGTTTCGACGGATTCTCTGGCGAGGGTGAGGAGCCTTTTTTTATCCTTTTCATCGAGAGAAAAAGACATTTGCTTTCCGTCTTCCCGTTCTTTCTCTTGAAAGAAGGCCATCGCGCCGTAACCGACGACTCTCGATTTGTCTCCCGTGACGTCGCCGGAGTTGGCGTAGGCCAGAATTTTGCGCCCTGTTGCCCCCATGCGCTCCGCCGCCATCATGGCGGCGATAATCGGCGCGCCACCGCACGCTTCCCATATGCCCAGATCTAAATTCTCGGAAAGGCTGAGGTAATCGTTTTTCTCAATCGCGCCGAGGGTTTTTTGATCGAGGGATACGGCCTCGTCATAGACATGAAAATGCGACAGGTCGGAGCTGGCCACGATAAGCGTGTCCGGTTCGTGCGTCTCTGTGTCGCGCTGAATCAGTTCGGACAACGCCACGCCCAAGGCGCGCGAGGCGTCATAGTCCCCCCTGCCCATGACAACCGGAACAATTTTGAGATCGACGCCGAGGCTTTCCTGAAGGAACGGAAGGTGCACTTCGACCGCGTGTTCGCAGCGGTCTATCGCACAGCCGTGACCCGCTTCCGATAATTTTAACGTGGAATCCTTTCCCGCCAGCTTTTCCGCAAAATTCTTGTCCACAGGAATGGGGCCGAGCGGCGTCGCATAGGCGTCGCCGTTATAAATCGAGGTGAAAGAAAACGGTTCCGCATGCGACGGCGCGATGACGACGACGCGCTTATATTTTTTTCCTTTGATTTGAGCGTATGCGCGCGCTGCGATGCGCGCCGAATAGACATAGCCCGCGTGGGGCGCCACTATCGCAAAAAGAGGGTCTGAAAGAGTTTGCGGCGGCGTTTCGGCCAACAGTTCGCCCACTATCGCTCGCAACTGCGCCGGATCGTCAGGGTAAAAGCTTCCCGCGACCAGCGGCGGCCGAATTTGGTTCTTCCCGTCCCCCCATCTGCCGTGCGCGCCTAACATGCCAAGTCCCGTTGCTAGAAGAATAACGATGATGATGATCAAGGATCGTTTCATTGACAAGCCTTGGGTCGCTTTAACTTTCGAGCCCGTAAATTGTTTTGGCATTATAAGGGGGTTCTTTCATTATCCCGACAAGAAAAATAATTGCTATACCCCTCGCACCCCAAAAGTTGGCAATTGAAGAGCGCTGGGGACACAATAAAATGGGCTCAAATGCCTGTGGAATAAAGAGAAACCCTTCAAGCCCATTTTATTGTGTCCCCTGTGTCCTGTCCCCTGTGCCCCCGTTACTGGACACTATAAGCAAAACGATACAGTGTTCCATGAACGGAGGCTAAGCGCATGGCAGAGGACAGAAAATATCCCGCCAGATACTGGCATTGGGCCGAGGACGGACGGATGCAGTGCGATCTTTGCCAACGCGATTGCAAATTGCACGACGGGCAACGCGGCGCCTGCTTTGTGCGGATGCGCGACGGCGACCGGATGATTTTAACCGCCTATGGCCGGTCATCGGGATTTTGCATCGATCCCATCGAGAAGAAACCTCTGTATCATTTTTATCCGGGTACCTCCGTGCTTTCGTTCGGAACCGTTGGATGCAATCTGGCCTGCAAATTCTGCCAAAACTGGGACATCAGCAAATCCAAGGATATGGATAGCCTGATGGATGCGGCATCGCCTGAGATGATTGCCATCGCTGCGGAACGACACGGATGTAAAAGCGTCGCGTTTACCTACAACGACCCCGTTATTTTTACCGAGTACGCCATGGATGTGGCCGATGCCTGCCATGCGCGCGGCATCAAAACAGTGGCTGTGACGGCGGGATACATGCACGACCCAGCGCGGCGCGATTTTTATTCGAAGATTGATGCGGCCAACGTCGATTTGAAGGCTTTTACCGACGATTTCTATTTCAAACTATCGGGGGCGCACTTACAGCCCGTTTTGGATACGCTTAAGTACCTGAAGCACGAGACCGACGTTTGGCTGGAGATCACCACCCTGCTCATTCCGGGCATGAACGATTCCGACAAAGAGTTAAAAGAGCTGTCCGGATGGATTTTCCGCGAGCTGGGCCCGGATGTTCCGTTGCATTTTTCGGCGTTTCATCCCGACTATAAACTGGTCGATGTTCCTGCGACGCCTGTGGAGACTCTTATCCGCGCAAGAGAGATCGCACGCGGGGAGGGATTGCATTACGTTTATATGGGCAACGTCCACAGCGCGGAGGGAGACACGACGTACTGCTTTAAATGCCAGAGGCCGCTGATTGTTCGCGACTGGTATCAGATTAATCAGTACCTGTTGACGGAAACAGGGCATTGCCCTCATTGCAGGACGGCTCTGGCAGGTCGGTTTGACGCCGAGGCGGGATCGTTCGGGAGAAACCGCATGCCGATTTCTATCAGCCAGAAAGACTAAAAACAAACATGCGTAGATTAAGCCGTTTGGATTTGATGAAGGAAGGTATCAATCTTGGCCTTCAGTGTTTCAGCCTGCTTGGAAAGATCGCCGGAGGTGCTCAACACTTGCGTTGCCGCCGCGCCGGTATCCGTTGCGGCGCGACTGACTCCCGTAATATTGGTCGTGACTTCCTGGGTTCCCGACGAGGCTTGTTGGGCATTGTGCGCAATCTCGCGCACGGCCGAGTTCTGCTGTTCCACCACGTTAGAAATATCCGACGCCATCTTGTTCATCTGGCTGATGGTCGCGCCGATTTTTGCAATGGCGTCAACCACGTCTTTCGTGGCGTTTTGTATGGTGCCGACCTGCGCGCCGACTTCCTCCGTAGCCTTGGCCGTTTGTCCGGCCAGATTCTTGACTTCCGACGCGACCACGGCAAAGCCTTTGCCCGCCTCGCCCGCCCGCGCCGCTTCGATCGTGGCGTTAAGTGCCAACAGATTGGTTTGGTTGGCGATGTTGCTGATGAGGCCCATAACCTCGGAGATTTTGGTGGTGGCTGATTCAAGACCGCGCACCGTTTCTTCGGTCGTCCGCGTTTGCTCAACCGCCTGATCGGCGGTTTTTTGCGATTCACTGGTTTGCCGCGCGATTTCCGTTACTGAGGCCGATAGCTCTTCCGCCGCAGAGGCCACCGTCGAAACACTGGCTGAAGCTTCTTCCGCAGCGGCTGCCACTGCCGTAGATTGCTTCGAGGTTTCCTCAGCCGTTGCCGACATGGATTCGGCCGTGGAGCGCATCTCGGTCGAAGCCGAAGCCAACTGGCTCATCGCCACCGTCGCTTCCTTTTGGAACACGGTGATGTACTGATCAATATTCTTCTGTCGCGCTTCCTTCGCGGCTTGCTCTTTGACCGAAATGCCCGTCAGGCGCTCGGTCTCAATGCCATTGTCCTTAAATACCTGAACCGCCTTGGCCATCAAGCCAATTTCATCGCCGCGACCCAAAAACGGAACTTCGTCCTCAAAAGACCCTTTGGCCAACGTGGCCATTCTGTCTTGCAGCTTGTGAAGAGGACGGACGATGGACGAAGTCAGCAGGATCGCGAAGAAAACTCCCAACGCGACCACCACAAAGCCGACGGCCATAACGATGCTTTCCATAAGAGCCGTATGGCGCATGGTGCTATTCTTCACTTCGGTAATCCGGCGATCGACCTGCTCGATGATCGAGTCTAATTGTTTTTCTTCCTCGGCGGCGGCCTTGCGCATCGGGATGGCAGCTACCATGCGTTCCTGACCGACAGGCACAAGTGAGACCGCCTGAAACAGCCGTTGATAATCATCGGCACCTTGCGCGAATTTTTTCACCGTATCGATCAAGGTGGGATCATTCGTGTTCGCCGCAAGGGCGCTGATCATCTTGCTTTCTTCGCGCACTTTGTCGGCAAAGCCGTTGATCGTTTTGATCAGAGAGGCATCGTCGTTGTAGAGGGCGTCTTTTTCGGTACGGCGAGCTTGAAGGAGGGCTATTTTGGCGGTGTTGCCGTATTGCATCATGGCGGTTTCATTGTCGATGAGCGACGAAAACGTCGATACCGTCGACGTAAGGGCATATTCGGCCACGATGGCAAGCATAATCACAACCAAGACTATCGCGCTCATGCTCAACGTAATTTTCCTCGAAATAGTCATCGAGCCCCATTTAATCATCACATTCTCCTAAAGATTGATAATAGATTTTTTACTCACGCACCGAAGAAGCACCCGACGACATGATTTTTTGTTCATCATGCCGCCGGGCACCGGAATCTTATTCCATAGAATAGCCAACGTAGTAGATGCCGATGACATCACCGGCCTCTGACTTGATGGGTTCGTATCCCGTGTCGTAAATCTTGCCGAGAATATCGACCATGCCGTAGAAGGTGTTGCCTTGCTTGATCGCTGCAGAGGCAGGGCCGGATGGATCAAGAACGGATCCGATGGCGCGGGCGCCTTCTTTCATCACGTTCGTGCTCACGCGCACAAACCCCGTGCCCTTCTTGGCGAACAAGGTGGCCGTGCCGCCGTGCTTGGCCTTGATGGCGTCAACGACAGCGAAGTCTCCATTTATCTTCGTCGCGCCGAAGAATAAATTCTCACCCTCAAGCTTGGGCTTTCCCAATGCGGCGGTTGAATCTTTCAGCGCTTGCATGGAATCTTTGACTTTGGAGTCGGCCGCATACGCAGGCGCGGCAATCAACGGAAGCACAAAGAGCATAGCGAGAGCCATTAGAAACGCGCGCCGTCCTAAGGTGGCGATAGCGAACCGGTTATTCATGAGTTTTCTCCTCCTGATGTTCAGATGTGTGCAAGAATCAGCACTATGCTATCAAAGTGCCAAGATTATGGTTAATAAATGATTAGCGGATCAATATAATTCGTTTATTTATCTTGCTTTCGTGCACGCTCTGGTGGTAAAGAACAAAACATGAACGATGGGCTGCCAGACGATGAAGTGCAATGGCTGTTTCTCGACCTGAACGCGTACTTTGCGTCGTGCGAGCAGCAGGAGAACCCTGCCCTGCGCGATAAACCCGTTATCATTCTGCAAACCATTGCAGACAATGCTTGTGCGATTGCGGCGAGCTATGAGGCCAAGCGGCTGGGCATTAGAACCGGAACTTTATTGCGCGAGGCGAGGCAGATTTGCCGCGACGTTGTGCCTGTGAAGGCGAGGCATGCCCTGTACACCCAATATCATCACCGGATTTTGGAGGCGGTCGATACGTGCCTGCCCATCGAGAAAATTATGTCCATCGACGAGATGGCGTGCCGGCTTATGGGACGCGAGAAGAAAATTCCGGCCGCGCGCGCGTTGGCCATGAAGGTGAAGCACGCAATACGCGAACAGGTCGGCGATCGGATGACGTGCTCGATAGGTCTCGCGCCAAATATATTTCTGGGAAAAGTGGGTTCGGATTTGAAAAAGCCGGACGGGCTGGTCGTTTTGACGAAGGCGAATTTGCCCGGCGCGATGCTGAACATGAAGCTGCAGGACATTTACGGCATCGGCCCGCGCATGGAACAGAGATTGAACCGCATGGGGATTTATGACGTCGCACGGCTGTGGCAGACGCCGCAGGACGAGATGCGGCGCGTGTGGGGCGGCATCAACGGCGTTTTGTTTTATCAGATGCTGCACGGCGCGGATATTCAGCCGCCCGAGTCCGCCGAAGCAAAAAGCATGGGGCATCAACATGTGTTGGAGCCGGAGCTAAGGACGCACGAGGGCGCAAAAAATTTCGCATTCCATTTATTGACCAAGGCCGCCGAGCGCTTGCGGCGCGGCGATTATTATTGCCAACGATTGGCGGTCAACGTGTCGTGGTGCGGGGACGAGGAAAGCTTCTATGACGAGATTGGATTTCAGGAAACGTGGGATACGAATTTTCTCTTGGCGCGATTGGAGAATTTGTGGGCGCGCGTGCCGAAAGTCGGGGCGGGCGGGCGGCGGACGTTGAAGCCTCTGTTCGTCGGCGTTGTTTTGTCGGGGTTGGTACCTGCGGACGCGCATCAACCGGATTTGTTCGCGCAGGACGCGGGGAGCGGGCGGCGCGAAAAGTTGTCGCCGCTCGTCGACGAAATAAACAACAGATACGGGCGCGGCGCGATCGGGTTCGGGATGATCTCGTCCGACGCGCGCGCGCGCGTGAGCGGGTTTAAGGGACATGCGGCTTTTACGCGCGTGCCGGAGGAGTGGGAGGGGTAGGAATTATTGCAAAATATGTTAGATATATTCTTGTCCGCGCGAAGGAATAAAAAATGAAAAGCGAAATTTTTGCACGCCCCCTAACCCCCAATGACTGGCAGATGTTTCGCGACGTTCGGTTGAGGGCTTTACGCGGCCATCCCGACGTTTTTTTGCGCTCTTATGAAACAGAGAAAAAATTATCGGAAATGGACTGGAAAAATACGCTAGACGGCAAGGGCAAATGCGTCATCGGGTTGTTCGATGATAATCAACTGATCGGGTTGGCCGCCGTGTTTCCCCGGCAAGGCGATTTAGGCGAACAGTATGGGTTGATGGCGATGGATTATATTGACGGCAAGTACAGAGGCCGCCATTTATCGAAATTGTTGTACGAGGCGCGCGTCGATTGGGCGAAAAATTCCGGTTTCAAAAAATTGATGACGTCGCACAGGGAAGGAAACGAAGCCTCTCGTCGCGCCAATCAGGCTTTTGGGTTTAGGTTTACGGACAAAACGCTTACCGAGTGGCCGGACGGAAGCAAGGCGATGGAATACAACTATGAGCTTGAGCTGGGGCGGGGGTGAGGGGGGGGCGGGGTTTTGAAGGGTGATGGGGTGTGGGAAGGGGTGAAGAGAATCACAAAGTTACTTTGTTGCTTCAATACTTCACTTTTGGTTTTATATGTGCTATCTATCGGATTCCTCTTGACAAAACAACAGTGTTGACTTATATGTCAATAGAAGAAATTATACGATTCCGGTGTGGGGATGGGACGCTTTATCCTATTAATCCTTCGGTTTCGAGTGACCCTATCATCAGGGGGTTGTACGTCTCGGCTGATATTCATGACCACCTGATTGGTCAAGAAAGTCTGGAAGTCCCGTGGGGTTTGGCTCGTTCTATCATGGACACGTTTGTTAGTGGAAAGTTAATAAGCGTAGCTCGGGGAAGAAATAACAGAAAACATACGTTCATGGGTCACTTAGACCCCCAAACGGATGGGATGTGGACAATGAAACCAAGTAAGCCATCGCCCGGAATTAGGATATTTGGTCAGTTTGCTAAACGAGATTTGTTTATTGCTTTAGATTGGGAGGATCGACTTTATTTAGAAGATTACAACTCTCGCCTTTGGAAAAGGGCTATTCGAAACTGCAAACAAAAATGGGCTACTCTTTTTAACCCTTACACACCTGTTACCGAGGATAACTCACATGCCTATCTCTCAAACATCATTCTTGTCTGAAATTCTCGATGAGAAAGCTGAAATCCCAGAAGGGAAATTAGCCTATTTTCGCGAACGTCTAAGACATAGACTGTATGATTTCATCGTCAGCGGTTTTCTTGAAAAAGAAAGAAATAATCGTTTAACACGATCCGATCTTGCACGTCGTATTCATAAAAGCCGTGAACAGATTACGAGATGGCTTGCTAGTCCTGGAAATTGGGAAATCGACACAATTAGTGATTTAACATTAGCAATATTTTGCGGGGAGCTAAAAGAGTTATCAGCACCCTTGTTTTCAGATATTAAGATGCGAAATTCTGACCAACTCTCATGTTTAGAAACTTGTTCTGGAACAAAAACTTTCTCTTTTGCTCCGATTTCTGCCAAAGAGCCAATATCTGCGACAATCTCATCCAGTACAGGGCGAATTAGATTCCAACAACAAGCCAGGAGCGAGGCACATGCCTGAGAATAAACAAATTAAAATTAAGCCAATAATGGCAGTTCTCTGCGATGATGTTCGTCAAGAAGCCAGTGGAAAACAAACTGTCATTGGTATGTATGTTGGTGGGATTACGGTTGAAATACCCGAAAGTGAAAGAGATGGTGTCCGTCCACACGGAATAGTTGTCAATTTATGGATGCCCTTTCAAATACCAGAAGCTGGGCTCGCCACAATTGAAGTAAAAGTAATCGGTCCTGATCCAAGTATTGAATTATCATTTAGTGCTGAGATGCTATTTGAAGAAGCACCACCAGATCACGAACAATCATCTGTAACTTTTCAGAAATTACCGATAAAAGTGGACAAAGAAGGAGATTTAAAAATTCTTTTTAAAAACGCTGGAGATAGTGAGTGGCAAACTCTGAAAAACATTCCAGTAAAAATCAATTCCCCAAAACAAGCTACAATTCCTGCTGCTAAAATCGTTTCCTGCAAAAGCGTAGACAACGAAGGGAAGTAATGCCACCTCACCCGCCGCGCAAGTGCGCAGCACCCTCTCCCCCGATGGCGGAGAGGGAAAGGAAACAATTTCAAAAGTGGGATAAGCCTAACCGCTAACCCCTCCCCTAACCGCGTTATTACTACTAATGTTCTTATGGCAGTCGCCGTTTCGCGCCCTCAAGGGGAGGGGAAATTATTTCTTTAGGTCGGGGGGAAGAGCTTCTGCCGACAGAATTTTGATGGCGTCGGCAAGAGTCAAAATTTCCTGTGCTTCGCCGCCAAGACGACGCAGGGCGACGGTTCGCGCATCCGATTCCTTCTTGCCCACCACAAATATCAACGGAATTTTTTGCAAGCTGTGGTCGCGGATTTTGGCGTTGATTTTTTCGGCGCGTGTGTCGATTTGCGCGCGGATACCCGCCGCCGTCAGCGCGGCGTATACCTCGTTCGCATAATCTTCGGCGTCGTTCGTGATCGTGCAGACTGTTGCCTGCACCGGCGCAAGCCACAACGGGAATTTGCCCGCGTAGTGTTCGATGAGGATGCCGAGAAAGCGATGCATTGAGCCCAAGACCGCGCGATGCAGCATCACGGGTCGATGTTTCTGCCCGTCTTCGCCGATGTAGGAGGCGTCCAAACGTTCGGGCATGTTGAAGTCAACCTGCAACGTTCCGCATTGCCATTCGCGGCCAATCGCGTCTTTCAGGTAAAACTCGATCTTGGGGCCATAGAAAGCGCCGTCGCCTTTGTTGATGTCGTAGGTGAGGCCAGCGGCCTTCAGCGCGCTGTGCAGTGCGCCTTCGGCTTTGTCCCAGACTATATCCGAGCCGACGCGCTTTTCCGGCCTGTCGGCAAGGCGCACGCGCGCGACCTCAAAGCCTAGGTCCTTATACATCGCGGCAAGCAGCGAACAAAACGCGAGGCTTTCGCCCTGAATTTGCTCTTCGGTACAGAAGATATGCGCGTCGTCCTGCACCATCTGGCGCACGCGGATGAGGCCGTGCATTGCTCCATGCGCTTCGTTCCTGTGGCAGTTGCCGAATTCGGCCATGCGCAAGGGCAAGTCGCGGTAGCTTTTGATGCCTTGGTTGAATATCTGGACGTGGCCGGGGCAGTTCATCGGCTTGATGCCGAGCCATCTGACTTCATCCGGCTTTTCTTCGTTCTTAACCGCGACTTTGAACATGTTGTCGCCGTAGACGTCCCAGTGACCCGACGCCACAAATATCGACTTGTCGAAAAGCTGCGGCGTGTGGACTTCGACATAGCCTTCCTTTGTTATCTGGCGGCGGACGTAGTTTTCAAGCGCCCTGTATAGCGTCCAGCCCTTCGGATGCCAGAAGACGCTGCCCGCGCATTCGTCCTGCATATGAAACAGGTCGAGTTCCTTGCCGAGCTTGCGGTGGTCGCGTTTTTCGGCTTCCTCTTGCAGCGTCAGATAGGCTTGAAGCTCTTTATCGTCGCGCCATGCCGTGCCGTAGATGCGCTGGAGCATCGCATTCTTGCTGTCGCCGCGCCAATAGGCTCCCGCCACCTTCAAGAGCTTGAACGCCGTGCCCGTTTTGCCCGTCGAGGGCATGTGCGGCCCCCGGCACAGGTCTTTCCATTTGCCTTGCGCGTACGTCGTGATGATTTGGTCGGCCGGCAGGTCGCGGATAAGCTCGGCTTTGTACTTTTCGCCCCGCGCTTCGAAATAGTCGATGGCATCGCCCCTCACCCACTCTTCGCGGGTCAGCGGTTCGTCTTTGGCGATAATCTCGCGCATTTTGGCTTCAATTTTAGGGAAGTCGTCGGTGCTGAACGGTTCCTTGCGCGCAAAGTCGTAATAAAAGCCGTGTTCGACATTGGGGCCTATCGTCACTTGCGTGCCGGGGAAAAGTTCCTGCACGGCCTCGGCCAAGATATGCGCCGTGTCGTGGCGGATGAGATCGAGCGCTTCGGGCGATTTGCGCGTCACGATTTCGACTTTCGAATCTTTTTCGATGGGGCGCAAAAGATCGCAAAGCTCTCCGTCAACCTTGACCGCGAGCGCGGCGGCAGCGAGTCCTTTCCCTATCGAAGAGGCAAGTTCCAAACCCGTTACGGAGCCGGAAAATTCTTTGATGCTTCCATCGGGCAGTGTGAGACGACGCGACATGTTTCCTAAGCCTTATGAGTTCGTTGAATAATTCATTTCTAACGCGTCGCGGCGACAAAGGAAAGCGTTTTGCGAGTCGTATGCTTTGTGAGTCATTCTTGCAACGCAAGGGGAAAATATTCGGACGCCGCATTGACCGCATGAATCCGCAACCTCTACAGTGGTTTTCCGATTCGAGTTCACCGGCTGCGAAAAATGAATAAATCATGAATCAGTCGCCGACGACTGTCCTTTTTGTTTCAACAAGGGATGCCGTAAGAGGCATCCTGGCCGAAGCGCTTTTAAGGCATACGGGCGCCGACCGCTTTGTCGCCTTCAGCGCCGGTTGCAACGCCGCCTTTAAGCCCGACGAACGCACTTTGGAGATTCTGGACGAAAAGGGCGTTTTTGTCGAAGGGTTGCAGCCTCAAAGCCTTGAACGCTTCTTTGAATCGCCCCGCTCCATTCTGGTTGACGTGATCGTGACGCTGTCGGAAGAGGCCAGAGAGCACTGCCCCGTCTGGCCGGGCGATCCCGTGCGCGTCCATTGGCCCGTCGACGACCCCTGCGCCGCCGCCACCGACGACGAGCGCGAGACAAAATTCAGAAGATGCTTTGAGATGATTCAAAACCGCGTCGAAGCTTTGATCAAGCAGCGCTCGCCCCAGTCATCGACCGAGCTGATGTTCCAGCTGCGGAGCATCTCGTCGGTGGTGTGAATCAAAATAATAGAAAACAAATGGGATGCCCGCCTTCGCGGGCATGACGAAAAAGGCTGCGGAGCATTTCGTCGGTGGTGTGAGTTTTGCGAACAATCAAAGTCGCACAAATTATGGTTAACGCCGTCGCGCATTTTGCGTTTCCTTCCTGCTGTGATTTGTTGATATATTATTCAAGGAATTTTGAAGAGGAGAAATTGGTTCATGAGATATAGAAACGGACATCAACATAATCCACTCAGGATTTTCACCATCGATACGCCGAAGGGTCATTACTTCAGCGAGGGCGGAACCGTCACTTTTGTGGTTACCGATGATAAAGAGGCTCCGAATAACTTGCCCATTCCTGATATTTACGACGAGAAGAAATTAATTTGGAGAGCTTATAATAAGGCAAAAAAAATTGTCCGCACGCGCATCGTTCCCTTAAGCCGCGTCGGTGTTTTCTTTGAGAACGATCCAGACGCCGCGCACACCTTTGCAAAAGCCCATCTCTATGAGTCGCCGGGATTTATCGTTGTGACGCGCCCCCAGTATGTACAACGCGTCTATCGCTCACTAAAAATCAATTTGAGAGAAGAAAATTTATAAGCCAAAAGCGCGGCGGTGGTTTAGTCGTCCCGATATTTAAGGTCGAGGCAACGATTGATGATGTCCTCGATCTCGTCTTTGCTAAACGGTTTAGCGATGAAACAGTCCGCGTGATTGTGCGCCGCTTTTTCTTTCTCTTCCACGATATCGTTCACGGTCGCCATCACGACGTAGGTCTGCGGATCGTCCTCTTTGATTTTTTTCGTCAGATCGTGGCCGTTGCCGTCCGGCAGGCGGATATCCATAAAGACGATGGCCGGTTTTTTCTCTTTGTAGAGACGCCAGCCTTCCTTGGCGCTGCGCGCCGCATAAACCATATATTCCCCGCGAAGCGCGAGACGAAACATCTCCCGCAGAACGTCATTGTCTTCAACGACAAGAATGCTCATTTTATGGTGATCCGTTTTATGTTTGTCTGCTTTATTGTTCATGACAGCTCCGTTGCCTTGCAAATACAGCCGATGAGTGTATCCGGAAAAGGTAAATAAAGTGCGTAGGTTTGACGCAAACTAGGCGACTTTGGCCTTTTCTTTGCCCGCTTTGCGCCCCGTCAGGAGCGCTTCGTATTCTTCCATCATGCGGTTAAACCAGTTCGCCTGCGGGAAATTGTCCTCGATAAAGGCGCGCGTGTTATCGGCTAAACTCACGCGCAAGTCCGTGTTCATGTGAATGGCGTCGTGCAGCGCTTTCGCCCAAGCCGCGGGGTTATCCGCCGGCAAAACCCATGCGGTTTCGTCTTTCAACACCATTTCTTCGTTGGCTCCTACTGCCGTAACCATCACCGGCCTGCCCAGCGCCTGCGCATCAAGAATTTCTATGTTTTGCCCGCGCACGACGCTGTTGGGCGCAACGACGACGTTCGCCAGCCAGAATGCCGCAGGCCAATCGGGACACGTTTCCGGCATAATGACTTTGCCGTTCAGACCCAGGCTTTCGACCTGTTGCTCAATTTCTTGGCGAAGCCCCGGCGCGTTACGGTCGCTGCCGACCATGACCGTGTAGATGTTTTCCTCTTTGTTTTTTTCCAAGGCTTTCAGAAAAACATCGTGTCCCATCTTGGGTTCGATCGGCATCGGCATCAGGATGACCATCGCCTGATCCGGCAGGCGCCATAAACGGTTAAGACTATGCAAACGCTCGGCGCTGATGGAGGCCGGATTATAGCTTTGCAGATCGATGCCCGGAGGAATGCACACGACGACGGCGGGGTTGATTTGAAACGTCGAGATCAGGTGCTTTTCCATCATGCGGGTGGGGACTCGCACCGTGCAAGACGCTCGCATCATGCGTGCAATCAAGCGGCGCGTCGAAGACGTTTCCGGCAAAGGCTGGGTCAGATCGACCACCAGCGGCAATCGGTGTTGTAGGCTGAGGCGGCAGCCCATATCGACCGTTCCAAGCCCGTGCGCATGGACAAGGATGGGGCGTTCGCGCTGCATCAAGGCTTCGAGATGCACGCGATTGCGCCAGTTGGAAAAGACTCCGTGATGATGAAGCGGCATCCGGACGTGCTTGACCGCCGCTCGCGCGGATTCGGTCACCAAGGTGCCGCCCGACGACGCAATCATGGCGCGCCAGCCCAAACGTTGGGTCAAAACCGCCAACGTCACCGTCTCTCGCGCCGGATCGCCGTAATCGAGTTTCGCGCATAAATGCAAAACTCCCATTCGCGTCGCGCGGCGCGAGGCGGCTTTAAGCGGAAGCGCTTTGAACGGAACCGCTTTTTTGCTATGCGTATCTTTCATGACTTACGGAAAGAAATGGACATGACCATCGAGTTTCTCAGTCTAGCGGATTGTCGCCTTGCTTATCAACGACAAGTTGGAGATAAAAATCGCCCCGGCATCCTTTTCCTGAGCGGTTTTGCCTCGGATATGGAAGGCGTGAAGGCATCTTTTCTATCAAAACGCGCGGTTGAACGGAATTGGCCGTTCGTCCGATTCGATTTTCGGGGGTGCGGAAAGTCTTCGGGCGAGTTTGCCAAAGCCACCATCGGCGCGTGGCTTGAGGATACTTTGGCTGTTTTTGACAAGTTGACTGAAGGCCCGCAGATTGTCGTCGGTTCGTCGATGGGCGGGTGGATGGGACTGTTGCTGGCTCAAGCGCGCCCCACGCGGGTTAAGGCTTTTATCGGCGTTGCCGCCGCTCCCGATTTTACGGAAAACCTCGTGTGGGCGAAGTTGACGCCTGCGGAACGCGAGAAAGTAAGGCGCACCGGCGTGTATTATGAAAAGGACGAGCTCCCCAGTCGCCAAGCGCCTATTACGCTGGGACTGATCGAAGAGGCGCGCAGGCACCTTGTTTTAGACAAGCCTTTGGCTCTGCCCTGCCCCGTGCGGCTTCTTCAGGGCATGAAAGATACGGACGTTCCATGGGAATATGCGTTGCGCATCATCCAGCATATTTCTTCCGACGACGCGCGGGTAACTCTGGTCAAGGGCGACCATTCGCTGAGCACTCAGCGAGACCTTGAGATGCTCGAGCGGACGATTGAGGAGTTCTTGTAAGGGATAAGAGTGCCACCCGCCGCCGCTTCGCGGCGGCACCCTCCCCCAATGGCGGAGAGGAAAAATCAAGAAAACCAAATCGGATTCCGCATAAGTTTTCTTTCGCTACGCGAAGAGAAAACTTTGCGGAATGACGGGGTTTTTGGTGGGTGGGATGACGTCAGAAAAAAAGCGGCAAAATTGTTCATAATTTCTAAATTGAAGTTCTTGCGGACCCCCCCCTCCCTGCGCGTTATCACTACTGACGCTCTCATGTTAAATACCCTATCGCGCCCCGCGAGGGGGAGGGAAAAAAAGAAAATCGGATTCCGCCCCTGCTTCGCTAAGAAGCTACGCAGGGTCTTGGAAATAAGTCCGGCGAAGCCTAGGCGTAGCCGGAATAAGTTTTCTTTCGCTACGCGAAGAGAAAACTTTGCGGAATGACGAGGGTTGATTACCGGTTCCTAGTGATTGCTCTGGCGGCGGAGGAAAGCCGGAATTTCCAGCAGGTCTTCCGGCTGCTCCGACATGACCGGACGATCTACGGGGCGAACCTCAACGTGAGGCGCTGCCGCTTCGTCGGCCATCTGAGCTTCATGAGTTTCATGCGCCTCGTGCGCCGCTTCATCTTCATGATGTTGCGACGACGGACGAACCAGACCAAAGCCCGTGATGCGCGTAAACAAAGATTCAGCGCGGCGCTGACGGCGTTGATCGGATGCCGGTTGATGCGCGGTCGGCGAAGCCGACAACGACGTCATGCGCATATCGACGGGCGGCGCCATCGGCGACGCGGGGCGCGTGCTGCGCGGCGTTTCGGCTGCGGCTTTCGGCGGCGGTGGCGGTGGCGGAGACACAGACGCAGACGAAGTTTGACGCGCGCGTGATACTGCCGCTTTGACTTCTTCCTGAGGTTGAATCGCTTCTTCTTCCTCAACAATCGTCTTGGCTTCTTCCGGCGGCTGCGCCTTCGCCTCAGCTTCGGCTTCTACCGCTTCAATCGGCGCCGTGTGCGGAAGAACATCCGTGTGCGGCACGATCGCCTGCGGCATCGTGAAGTAGTTCGTCTGTGTATTGACCGAAGGGGTCACTTGCTGCACAGGCGCTGCGGCTTGAGCCTGAGGCGGATAGGCCGGTTGCGCGTAGGCCGTCGCTTGCGTCTTCGGCGCCGTCGCCGGACGCGGCTTGAGCCCCGTGTTGGCTATCTGGCCTGTTGTCGATTGAGCCTGACGTTGCGCGGCGGCATCGATGCCGGTCGCAATGACGGAGACGCGGATCTTGCCGTCAAGCGCTTCGCCCAGGGTCGAACCGACCTTGATTTGCGCTTCAGGATCGACTTCCTCGCGGATGCGGTTGGCGGCCTGATCGACTTCGAACAAGGTCATATCCAGCCCGCCCGTGATGTTGATGAGCACGCCGCGCGCACCCTTCATCGAGACATCGTCCAAAAGCGGGTTCGAGATGGCGGCTTCGGCAGCGCGGACGGCGCGGTTGTCGCCATCGGCTTCGCCCGTGCCCATCATCGCCTTGCCCATTTCACCCATCACGGTCTTTACGTCCGCGAAGTCGAGGTTCATGAAGCCCGGCATGACCATTAAATCGGTAATGCCGCGCACACCGCAATGAAGGACTTCGTCGGCCAAGCGGAAAGCTTCGGCAAACGTCGTGCGTTCATTCGCGATGCGGAAAAGGTTCTGGTTCGGGATGACGATGAGCGTGTCCACCCATTGTTGAAGCTCGGCGATGCCCGCTTCGGCTTGCCGCATGCGGTTGTTGCCTTCGAAGTGGAACGGTTTGGTCACAACACCGACGGTCAGAATCCCGGACTCGCGCGCGGCGCGCGCAATGACCGGGGCTGCGCCCGTGCCGGTGCCGCCTCCCATGCCTGCCGTGATGAAGAGCATGTCGGAGCCTTCGAGGCTCGCCATAATATCGTTGATCTGCTCTTCGGCGGCGGCACGGCCTACGTCGGATTTCGAGCCTGCGCCTAAACCACGCGACAGATTAATACCCAGCTGAATCTTGCGACCCGCCAGAGACATTGCCAACGCCTGAGAATCCGTGTTTGCCGCAATAAAATCGCAGCCTTCTAATTGACAACGGATCATGTTGTTGATGGCATTGCCGCCCGCGCCACCTACGCCAACAACCGTCAAACGGGGACGCAGGTTGTGTTCGGGATCGGCCATCGACAAATTGATCATGAATAAACCTCCAGGTTAATGACGCGAGAACGCCGCGTGAGAATCATTTGGTTCATTTGAATCTTTTCCTTTGATTCTTGCAACAAAAACCAGCGCCAAGAATCAGAAAATTCAGGGATTTAGGCGGTTTTTGGAGAACAAAAAGGCATAATAAATTTGCGGTGCAGTATGTTAGCGGACGAAGTGAATGTGATGGGTGAGTCAGGGGGATTTTGCAGATTTTTGTGTTGTGTTTTGGGCGTGATGTATGTGTGAGAAATATTGGAATCAAAAAAGAAGAAGTTTTAGATGAGAGCGGAAGATTGAGAAGGCGAGCGAGAAACGACGATGGATTCCCGACAACCGCTTCGCGGTTTCGGGAATGACGCCAAAGTAACGATGGTGCGGATTCATGGTTAATCGTACTTTAATGAATAATTTCGGGGTCTTCTTGCGTTGATGAAAGTAATAGGAGGAGGTATAATCAATGAGTTATTGGTAATATTTATTATCTATTTAGCTGAACAAAAACTTATTCAATCGTAAGGATGGCATTATGTCCGGATCTGTTGATAATCCTTTTGAGGCGTTTTTAGCAAAAATTGGTCATAACGCATCACAGGAAAAAAACGAGGCTTCTGCAAAAGTAGAAAGTGCATCACTAAGCACTGTTACAAAAACGACTATACTCCCTCCTTTTTCTTCCGAAGGTTCGGTGAGCAATACTTCAGAACCTATTGTAATCCCTCCTGCTGCTTCCGAAAGTCCAGCGAGTCACTCCGAGTCTTCGTCGAGGACTTCTTCAACATCAAACAGTATGTGGCGCGCGCTTTTTGGTTATATCAAGGCCTGGGCTGTCCCTTCGCTCCTTGGCGTTGCAACTAAAGCGGCTTTTAATAGTGCATCCAGAGAGATTTTAGGAAACACCATTGGCATCCCCTTATCCTATCTTGCCTGTATGGCTGTTGGCGGTACTGCCTCCTATTTTATGCTGACAAACAAAGACTCTACACCCAAGGACAGAGCTGTCGCCTTTACAATAGGCGCCATTGCCGGAGCATGGGGCGGTAACTGTTTGGGAGACTCTTATCCCGCTCCCTCTCCCTAATAGCGGCGGGGAATGGTTAGTCTTAAGCTTCGCATCATTCGGCATTGTTGGGCACCTTAAGGAAGGAGCAGACGATGAAGAAGAGATTTACGGAAGAACAGATTATCCGGGTGCTGAGAGAACATGAGGCTGGGGTAAAAACAGCCGAGCTATGCCGGAAGCATGGGATCAGCGATGCAACATTTTATAACTGGAAAGCGAAGTATGGCGGGATGGATGTTTCCGACGCCAAGAAGCTTCGCGCGCTTGAAGCTGAGAACGCGAAGCTGAAGAAGCTGCTCGCGGAAGAGATGCTGGATAAGCAGGCGCTGAAGGATCTCCTCTCAAAAAACTGGTAACGCCCGCACGACGCCGGGAGGCCGTAGCCAAACTCAAGGAATGGCACGGCTTCTCGGAGCGGCGGGCATGCCGGGTTATCAGCGCGTCACGCCGACGCATCAACTATCGCTCACGCAAGAACGACGATGCCTTGCGTGTTGCTATGCGCCGTATTGCGGCTGAACGACGACGGTTCGGCTATAAACGGTTGGCCATTATGCTTCGCCGCGAAGGGCATGTTCACAATCTGAAGAAGATATACCGGATTTATCGGGAGGAAGGATTGATGGTTAATCGATATTTTTAGCGGATAATTTGATGTTTTTGGATATTGTTAAAAGAAGGGGCTGATGTAGCTAAGCGAACCCTAAGGGGGTAAGTTTAGCGAATGATCTATCTACGGAAGAGCCGGATGCCAGCGAGGCAGCAAGAGAGGCTGCTGGAATATTTTGTCGGAGGGACGACAGCGC
>Ga0265297_10000523_pt1 | contig 111388 bp, 104 predicted proteins | sample Munlanlwell13791_FD_192502 | JGI IMG/M metagenome (GOLD analysis project Ga0265297, IMG submission 192502) | Leachate microbial communities from a municipal landfill in Southern Ontario, Canada - Leachate well 137-91 | ecosystem: Engineered > Solid waste > Landfill > Unclassified | place...
CCTTTTTTATGATAGGAGTTACCCACCTGAGTCGCTCTTCTAGGGGGCTTTCTGGTAATTTTGTACACATAATATATGATGTTTTCATATTTGTCTAAAAACCGCCATATGTCTGTGCACATTACCTAAATATATTGACTAAAGTGATAAATATACTATAGTGGTACTGCTAAGTTGATGTAGTTCTTTGAATTTTGGAAGTGAACAAGAATGGCACATGAAGAGGATATATACAAGGGTGAGGGTTTGACTCTTCACCTAAAAGAGTATGGTTATGATCGTCTTGATGGAGAAAGCGATTGGGAGTTCCGTCAGCGCATCTTTCCAGACTTTTATCTGAAAAATTCCGTTAAGGCGTTGGAGTCCCTGATGGGTAGCGGTGTTACTGAGTGGGGTGAGGCGGCATTTTTTTGTATCGGACTTCTATCTAAAGACAGTGTAAGTTCGGAAAGTCTAGAACGGTTTGCAAGAGATTTCGCTGAAGATCCAATCGTTATGCGGGAGCAACTTTATCCGCATAGAGCATGAGGTTTTGTTTAAAACAAAACCTCTTTTTTATTATATTCAAATTATTTTTATCATTTTAACAATCAAGAAAAATATCTGGATTTTTACCAAGGTATGGGATCCGACCTCTATTTTACAGTGGCCTTTTTTCTTTAAATTTGACTTATTCCCATCTTTATATTATAAATTAGCAACAGAGTTATTTTAAATTTATATATAGTATGAGACGAATATTTAGTGGGTTAAGCCCTTTAAATATTCGTCTCATAATGTTTGTTACATGAGGCGATCCTTTGCCAGAAGGTATCTGGGTTTCATTAGGAGTAATTTTATGTTTAAGAATTTATTCTTGCCTAAGATAGAGAATGTGTGTCAGGCTAGAAAAGTTTATTATAACGCTAGAACTAGTCAGTCCACTCAGGAATTTGCATTGCGAAAATGGAATAAGATTTATCTTCTGACAGTTGAGAGGATTGTTCATAGTAGAGACATTAATACCTTCTTTAAGCTTTCTAGGTCGGATGATATGCCCCCAGAAGGAGAAGCCAAAGATGCTTTTGATGCCGCCTTTGACTTTTTTGTATTAATGATTTCTACGTCTCAACAAGCACGACATTGTTATAATCAATGCAAGAATGATAGAGCTTACTTTTCAAGAGTAGTAAAAAAATGGAACGAGATCTCTTTGATTGAAATAGAGAATGCGAGCAATATCAGCGAGATAAAAAACGCTGTAGAGAATTCTCTATTTGGTTCGGATGCATTTGAAGAGGGAGAGCTGAAGTGGATGGACCTTTGCCAAACTGTGCACGATATACAAGAATTGATATGTTTTTCGCCAAATGAGAAAATTAAGAAGGATCTTCAGAAAAAGAAGGAATCAATTCTTCTTGCTGAAACTCCTAAAGTGACAGACATATTGATAATTAAGGATTACTATCATTCTGCCCCCATAGGAAGCGCAGTCAAATTTTTAATCTTTGAGAAGTGGCTTGAACTTTGCGTCACTCCGGAGGAAGCAAGCGAAGCTTATGGTTGTGCATTAAGTGATGAATGGCGAGCAAAAGCATATGAGAAAGTAAAATGTCTTGCTAGTTGATAGTTCTTTAAACAGTTTCTTCCGAATGTTTTTAATCATTCGGATTTTTTTTAGAGTATAATTATTGATAGCGTTAACTAAGTATATACTAAAAATGTTTTTTGAAATTAAGCTTTGTATAAAAAAACAGAATCTTTAGATTCTGGATTTATGCTCCTTTTTTAATGACTTTATTTTTATCACTATCAAAAAAAGCATTTTGAATTGGGTCACCGGTATTTTTCCAGTGCATCTGGCCACATATTTCACACGGAACAGCTTCCATGCTGATGCCACTGCAAGAACAACCGGCATTCATGTAGAATATCTTTTCTTCATTGAGTTTTCCTCCACAAATTGCGCACCATTTGGGATCAGATGATGACCAGAAGCCATTGGCTGGATCAAAGGGTTTTACAAAGCATTCAACTCTGGCATTTGGAAACATTTCCATAATTTTCCTGCCAAGTTTTCTTGCTAAGTTTTGACGTACCATAGGACTACGCTCTGGCTTATTAAAAAGCCCCACGACTTCAATGATAATTTCTTCTCCAATTCCGAACTTCATCAAGTCGGGCGGGAAAAGAACAGTTACAGCATTTTTACCTTCAAGCCCCAGTTCAGGAGTGGACTCAATAGTTTTCACTATTGCATCACATAAGACGATTAAGTCGTTTTCGTTAACTGGTGGTAAGCACCATACTCTTACAATCGGCATCGTTTTTCCTCACTTTTCAATTTGTAATTTACAAAGATTAATAACCCAGAAGACCTTGGTTATTGTTTTTTATCATACAATTTGTAGTCTATTTGTCAATGTTTGGCAAGGCACATATTTTAGTATAGTCTTTTGAGGTTGGATTAGGTTTTGAAACTATTGTCCAGTTGTCTCCCCTCCTACATAATTGGATGAGCTAATTATTAATTCGGCCAAATTATATGGACGAACTAAAATCCAATCTAAAGCCATAGTTGTCCCAGCGCTAAAAGCGCGAAAATCAATATATGAAGTTCCGGAAGGAACTTGTGTTGTTTCGGAATAAACTTGCGTATCGTTAATACTAAAAATGTTTGAAGTCGTTCCGTTTCTAAAAACTTCAAGAGTGTTGTTGCCAGTTCCAATAGTGCTGCCATCTTTTGCTATGTCGCTTACATATGCATAGCAACGATAGCCATTATCACCCCAAAATCCAACAAAAGGAGCGGTAGCCCAATTATTTACGCTTGAGAATCCAATAAAACTATTTGACGATCCCGCCTGAACAAATTGAACTTTTGCTCTCATTGCATAATTTGTTGAAAAGCCAGATATTGAACCAATATTTGCAGAAGTATTTCCATTTAAAGTTAAAATACTATTTGAAATTGTATAAGAAGGACTGTTTGATAAAAGCCATTTTGACGTGGTATTTAATGCTCCGTTAAAATCGTCAAAAAGCATTCCCGGAGTTGAAAAAGTTGAATCGCCATTTGATCCTGCAGTTGTGGCTGTGGGCGAATAAAACATGCTAATATTTGTGGCATTACTGCCTGCAGCAATTCCATTTGGCAGATTGACCCAAATAATTGTACTGGTTGTGTTGCAGCCTGATTCAATCCAATAATTTAAATTTACTGTTGTGGGATCATCTGAAAATCTTAAAGCTGTGCAGCCCGAATCTAATTTCGCTGGGATTAGGGCTTGAGTATTAATCGTAAGTTTTATGGGATAAGGTCCAGCGATTGCCACGTTTCCTGTGCTAGCGATATTAATTTTTTGCTTGTATTGTCCATAAGCATATCCGTTGCTCCACGTACTTGCATTGCTATCAAAAGTCCATGGAACACCAGTAGATAAATTTCCAGACAAGGTGAATTTGGTCGTTAAATTAGTGTAAGTGTACGAACCTCCATTTGGATTGGAAGGAATAGAACCAACATAACTTGGAACTAGATTGGTTAGCTGGGTAGGATAAGTATTGTTGTTTAAAGTAGCATATTCCATAATTGCTTTCTCAAGCGTTGACATATCCGCTTTTACTTTAGCGTCTTTTGCAGAATTGATTGCCCCGCCCATGGAAACAAAAATAAAGCCGGCGAGGATGCCGACAATTGTGATCACTACTAGAAGTTCTATTAAAGTAAATGCTTTAATTATTTTCTGCATTAGAATTATTTTATCCTAATAATTTGAAAAAGAAAAGCATCAATAAGATATTTATCTTAAAGTATCTTTCAAAAAATCAAGCCATTCTATTTCTAACTGATTAATATTTTTTTCGTAGATTTTTTCAATCTCTAATAGGTTTTTAGGCGTGTCGTAATTTCTTGAGGTGTTTTGATATAATTCTTTAAATTTTTCTTTACCGTATGTTTCAATGATATATTTGGCGAACGATCCAACTTGAGGATAGATAGTGGCTGGTTCTATGTTTTCCCAATTGTTGTTGGCGCAGAGGAATTTAATTTGATAGAGTTTCTTTTTTGGTGATAAATTTTTGGCAGAGACATGTAAGTCTTCGCCTATAAAACTATTTTCCATATATTGAGCTAGTCCCTCGCAGAATAAGTAAATAGATAATCCCCAAGGTAATGATAATAAGTGAGTGTCTTCGTGCTCACTAATGAATTTGCATTTTTCGTTATAGATAGTATGAATTTCAAATTTTTTGGGATTATTGTCAGAGTCTAATTCTTCCCAAATGGCATTTCCTGGACTGTTGTCCCCCATTAGAGTTACTTTTTCTTTTAAGCTTGGATATAGGTAATAATTTATTTTTTTGTTGTTCTCTATGCCTAGCCATTGTGTTATTTTTGAGTAATGACTTTCTTTTAGTTTGACAATATCCTTTATGTTTTGTTCGGCTAAGGATTCGTTCTTAAAATAAAAAGTATAGTGAAGAGATTCTTCCTTTTTCCATTCTTGATTTAAATATTCAGTTTTGTACCAGGGGAGGTTTTGTATGAATCTCATAGCTATTTTATCTTTATTCCAATTACCCCGTATTTCTCTTGATCTTCTTTTGAATAAAAGGCTTGGATTTCTTTTAGCAGCTCTTCTTTTGAATTTCCTCCAAAATATTTAATAGGAAGACTAGAAAATAATTCCTCAAAAGATGCGTATTTATAAATATCTTTTACTTTTGCTAGTATTTTTTTGGATGAGTTGTCATTGCAGGTAAACTCAATCTCATCATTTATGTTAATTCGTTTGCGTTTTTCGTCATATAATCTTGATTCTATTGTTTTTTGTCCATTTCTAATTTTTTCAAATGGTTCTGCTGATAATCTCATTTGGTGGATCATTTTTTTGAAGGATAGAATGTTAACACTAGTTAAACTTAAAGCTTTTAATCATTTCGTCGTCATAACATTTATATGTTGGTGAAGATGGGTCCGTCCCGAATGTACACTCTTGCCCAAGGATAACTGACATCAATTTGTGTTTTTCTGGAGAATAAATTATCTTATACGCAAAATTATTGTAGCAGGTCTCATCCATTAAACCTTGGCCATCTTTAACTATTTTTCTTCCCTTGAAAGTTATTGCATAATTGCCATTCTCTTGTAGCTCCTTGGATTCTATAGTGCAGGTTTGTCCAAAGTTTTGCTTTATATAACCTGCCAACTCTCCTTCATCTTTAAGATTATTTATTATAATCTTCCATCCTAAAAATGGGTACGAAGCAAGAGTAGTCAAGTTATTAGCTTTTTCTTCTTCTTTAAGAGATTCTAATGAGTATGTTATTTTACTGCAATCTCCAATATATTTTTGATCAGCTTGACTCCAATTGGCGTCATAATAATATTTTGGAGATATATAGATGTATCCATTTTGATTGTCTTCAAAAACATCTATGGGGGTATTCCCTGTTTGTTTATTAGGGCATCTATATAGAGTTGGAACTTCTGTTGGAATTTTGATTGAAAATCCTAACTGACCGTTAGAATAATCAGTCCGTTTTGAAGTATCTGCTTTATTGAGATTATTACTTTGATTATTACTATTTTGATTAATTGGTGCTGGATTTTCTTTTTTTACAAAATAATAATAAAACAATCCGCAAAGAATAAGAATTACGATAATTGAGATAAGTAAATATTTTTTATTCAATAATTTCATATTTTTTAAACAACCTCAAAAAGAAATGCTTAGGATTGAGTATTAATAATTGTGATATTAGAGCTTGAGAGTTGAGTGCATCTTCCCTATTTCTTTAAATTAGATTAGGGACGTCGGGCGTCTCGTTGGTTTATTTATACTACTTTTAGTTTTGAGATGCAAATTGTTTGGTCGAAACCATTTTAAACTCCATTCTCATAGTTTAGGGGAGATTATTGTTTCTAGGATAGTATTTCATTTGTTTAAAGTTAAAACCAGATTTTCCATATGCTTTAATTGCTCTTAAGTTATCTGGTCGCACCTCTAGATATATTTTCTCAATGTTTAGTAGCTTTGCTTTTTTAATGATTAGCTTTATTGCCTTTGTTCCGTAGCCTTTTCCCTGAAAATCTTTCTCTTCTATAACGGTTTGCAATTCGTACCAGTTGTTTTTTCTTTCGGATAATGAAATATGTCCTATGAAAAAGCTCTAGCATTGCTAATCATTTAATAAAATATTTTTATCGTTTTTAAGTTCAGTAATAATATCATTTATTAAAGCTTTGGAGTCTATAGAGTCTGATTTGTAATATTTAATCTGTAATTTTCGTACTATTTTTTCTCTTCCTCCGTAGATATCGCATCCAAATTTGAATTCTTTAATCCATTTTGGATGATTTTGGACTACTTCATTAAAAGCTTCTGAGGTGTTCCAGATAAAAAAAGAATTATGGTCCATATTATATTCTGGATAATTTTTAAGAAAATATTCATAGAATATAAAGTGAAGTGTTTCGTGAGCGATTACACTTATTGCGTAGTCTGTACTTAGTCTTATAACAGGAATTTGAAAAGTTTTATCTTTTAGAAATTTTGGATATACTCCCCATATTGTGGCGTAAGCAATATATTTTCCTTTTGGCCAATATTTTTCTTCAAATAATTCGTTAACAAGCTTAAAATATGTATCTTCTTTTTCCTTCCAAGCAGTTTCTCTGATTCTTATATTTTTAATCATTAATTCTGAATTTTTTTTGTATTCTTTATTGATAAAATCTTTAATAAAATCTATATCTGCAACATAGTATTTATTGTTAGTATCTTTTTTGATGTAATTTTTTAATTTTGGATAAACATTAAAAAATGCCCACTTTATTATTGAGTCATCTCCAAAATTACTTTCTTCCAAGAATGTCTTAAAAGTTTTTAAGTCTTTACCTTTATTAATTTTGAATTTTATTTGTGGGGTCATAATAAAAAAAGAGTATAAATTAATATACTCATATTATAACATTATTGGTTTAAATGAGAATATGTGTCCCATATAAGCCAATTTAAAGTTATTTTACTGTGAGGGCAAAATCGTTTGTCGATATTCCATCTGTTGCCGGTTTCAATTTCGACACTTGCCGGACACCCACCACCACAAATTGCAATGGCTTCGCAATTTTGACATTCTTTCGTAAATAATGGAGATCTATATTCCCAATCATTATAGAGATTACTTTTTACTGGATCGTAATCTTCATCAAATACCGATCCGTGAAAATAGCTCCTTGGCTTTATAAAGTCTTGGCAGATGCCTATTTTTCCATCTGGAGATACGACAATTTGATTGCCTATTATTCCGCAGTCAGCATAAATTGGATTTTGTTTTAAAAATGATATTACTTTTCGCATTATCCTATCTTCGTAAATATTTAACTCTCTAAACTTTTTGAATGTTTTTAAAATAAATTCTGAAGCTTCGGTATAATATGTTGTGTCGGGCATGATTTTTGAATTGTAATGTAAGATATTGAAACCCATACCATTTTTTATCCCCAGTTCATCTATAAGAAAATCTATTGTACCTTCTTGATTTTTTAGGACTTCAGGAGTGATTGTAAAAGATATTCCTACTTCAACATTACTTCTTGTAAGAATTTTATATCCTTTATATGCAAGTTCAAATGCACTTTTTTTGTTTTTTGATATTCTGTATTTATCATTGCATTCTATTGGACCGTCAATGGACAATCCTACGGACACTTCATGTTGAGCAAGAAATTTAGCTAACCTGGTTGTTACCAATGAGCCATTTGTTGTTAATACGATTTGTGTATTTTGAGGAAGATATCCAAGATTAATCAACTTTTTTATTTTTACGATCGAAAAATAAATGACATCTTTATTTAAAAGAGGTTCTCCTCCGTACAGGTTTATCACAGTTATAATTTCATCATTTCCGTATTTTCGTCTGAGTTGCGAAAATTTTTCAATAGCTTTTTCAGCTGTTTCTCTATTCATTTTGCAGCTAGTAAAATTTTTCAAGCTCGGAATCTCTTCAAAACAATATTTACATTTAAAATTACACCCATCAGTTAATAATAAATACATAATATTTAGTGGCTGACTATCTTTTAGTTTTTTCCCTAAGATATATGATTCATTGCTTTCATTGTATTTATTTGGGATTATGATGTTTTTATCTATTAGTATTTTGGATAAATCATCCCCGAGCCTTTTTTTAAAATATTTTAATTCTTCTGGTTGATTTTTCTTTTTAGTGCTTATGATAAATTCACCTACTTCTTTTGGTAAGTAAATTACAAATAATGATAATGAGTGTAGTAGAGCGATAATATTTTCATTTTCAAAAGCGATACACCATTTAGTAATTCTAAATTGATTATCCATGTTTACCATCCTTAGATTTCAAAAAATAAAGAAATTTGGATCTGATAGCAAAGATGAGTTAGTTATTTATGCTTTTGCAACTACCCGAGCATCTGGTACAACTGCTAAAGCATTGACAACACTCATTTGAATCAGAATTTTCTATGTTGCCTAACGATAAAGCTCTTTCTTCGTTCGTTGGAATGCGAAATTTTCCCATTACTCACCTCCTTTTAAATTTTTAATGAGCTCATTGGGAATTTTATCCCTCGCTCGCTTTTACCATAAATCATTAGTTCATAATTGTAAAGATAATAGAAAAAGTAGTAGAATTTGTTTTATTACATTAATGAGGTAGTAGGATTCTTTTTCAAAATTACTGCTGTAATTTTAAAAAACCTGGGTTTTAATCCATCCGCCAGCTGGCGGAGCTTAAAACCCTTCGAATGGAACGGATTCGCCTTTCTGTCGCTTTTTGTTAAAAGCGCCTCACTTTTTAATAAATTTACTTATTATTTAAAAGACCGTTCCAAAGCTCAGTCAGCTTTTTGGCATTACTTCGTAATCCTGGCTCGGCCCAGTCGGCCTCCGCCTTCGAATCCTATGGCGGTAGGATTCTTTTCGTAAAATTATTGGTATAATTTTAGAAAACCTGCTTTTTAAGTCAGACACTTAAAAAGCTTCGAATCTTTGGGCGGTAGGATTCGCCCCATCGCATCAATTTCTGCTGAAATTGGCTCCGAGGCCTGACTTTTGTTTCAGTCAAACAAAAGTCTTCGAATCCTACCGGTCCGGAGTTAAAACAAAAAACACCCATAAAGGGTGATTTTGTTTTAATGCAGGCAAGTTCGGTCTAGAACCCCTACACTCCAAGCCCCATAAGGATTCTTTGAGTGTCTTGGGATAGTCAATTTGAGGTGTCTAGGTCTGGGCAAAATGAGACAAATGAGACAATATAAAGGCTATTGTTCCCAATCAATCCATTCAAAATTATTATTAATAATTATTGCCTTTCTAGCTCTTTTTTTATCAAAAACAATTTCACAATATTTTCTATCATAGTTATCAATACGTTCAGTCCTTGATTTTACTTCTTCTAACTTATTAATATCTTGCTGGATTATTTCGTCATACGAATTGTCAGAATCCGTATTGTTTAGTCTACGCAATTTAAGTTCAATGACATAATAATACTTACCAAAAGAGAATCCTTTGGATGGCAGTTTAAAATTTAATGAATCTACATCAATTAAATCTTCATTGTCGAGGATAACAATGTCAGAGCGATATTTTAGATTCTTGTTTCCATCTGGGATATCGTTGCCATACCAACGAATTTCTGAATGGATAGATTTATTGTCGTCTCTCATTCTTTCCCATAAAAAAGAATATAGACGACAACGCATATCATCTTCTGTGAGAAAATCCCTAAATTTCCATTGATAATTGAAAAAATCAATCAAAATTGCATGTATATCATCGCTAGGCATTTTCTTTGTTCTTTATTTTCATATCGTGACAAATAAAAATTTGCCGGCCAGTTTTTAATTTAATATCACTTTCTTTTCTTAAGGAGTATTGTAACATTTTATCGCTATTCCCTGAATGATGGCCAAGTGCTCTTATTGTATTGTCGAGCGTATTGTTTTCCGATTTTTTAACTGCTTTTATTGGAATATTTTGACCAGAATGCTTTGCAACTATTAATTTACCAGAAACTATTGAAAAATTGAAAGAAAGTGGTCCAGAATATTGATTTACATTAAAGACCACATCAAGAGGAACTACTTTTTTTGTATATCGTGGTAATTTTTTATAATCAATAATGGTGTCTTTTAATATTTCTTGAAATCCGATTTCTGAAATTAATTGTCTATTCTCTCTTTTTTGAACGATATCGTAGTCATTTTCATTATATTTTATACTTACTCTACCGCTAGCATGCCAAGAGATATGATCCATTTCTTTTGTGTATGTATCTTTATATACTGATTTCATGGAAGGGGTGTATAATATATCGCCTTCGTAAGTCTTAATAATAATTGTTCCAATCTTAAAATAAGTATCATTGTCTTTAATTAATACTCTATAACTAATAGATTTTTTAATATCTTTTTCAGTGTTCATATTAATTATAATAAACCTTCGTTTTTTTGTATGCTCTTAATTTTCCAGAAAGTATTCCAACTTGGTAAGAGATGCCGTCACTCATTAGTCTCCAGTTTATACCTTCTAATGACTTACGAATAATCCCTTTCAGTTCCCCGACCGGATTAGATTGTTATAGAAATCAGCGTATTCATTTTGGTTTTAGATAGGATTTAATATGCAAAGACTTTGAATAATGGGTTCTACAACTAAACATATTTGCCACATAAAGAAAAGAATAAAGACGATAAAAATTATAATAAACACTATTTTTTCCCAAGATTTATCTTTTCTTATAGACTTATACTCTTCGCGTAATTCTTTCCACAAAGAACGAAGAAAACTAATAATTATATACAAAAACCCGATGATTAATATGTTTTTAAGTGCGTCATCACTCAATGTGGTTCGATTATCAATTGTGCAGTAGGACTGTGATAAAAATATCAATAAGGATATTTCTGCCGCTACAAAAAATAAGGATTTTATTACCGTAAAACCAGCTTTAATTATAATAATTAGAAATGTAATGCTGGCGATAATTATAATTAGTAGCGAAGTTATGCTATCAAAATTTTGCTTTCCTAATAATTTTTCTAATATTAATATAAATCCTGCCATAATAAAAACAAGCAAAATTGCTAATAGGTATTTCACGGTCTCATTTATCATTTTTGATTTTTCTTCCGAATTTTTTGGAAAGAAACGCATATGTTTTAAATTTTATTTGCTTAACATGCCTTAAGCGACTCTTTCGATTATTTTCTTTTTAATTCAAGTTTCTTAAGAAAGTATGATTTGCATTCTTGTTTAATCTCTTCAAGATCATGCGAATTGAAAAAAGAGTTAATTTGTTGAAGTGAAAGGCCTTTGCGAGAGCCTCTATCTATTCCCATTTTTTCGTTGACTAATTTACTTACTTTTCTTTTAATCCATGCAATGTTAGGGTAAAGTGGATTAAAATTACGACCATATAAATTAATCTTGAGACTTTTTAATACGTCTATAGTTACGCTTTTCTCTTTTTCGTTTAGCAAACTTTTTGCAGCCTTTCTTTCGTCTACTGGTCGTGTTTTGATTTTTTTCTTCATTGAAACAGTGTCGTACTTTATGCCAAATTTTTTAAATAGTTTTTCTTTTTCTTTGTCGGATAAGTCATGGATAGCTTTTTCTGCAATGGCAACTTTTTCATCGTCTTTTACGAATTGTGATTGAAAATCGATTATTTCACTACCAAGCTCTTTAATTTTTAGGGTTTCTTGAGGCTCTTCTTCTGAAGAATTATTTTCTTCTATAAAAGAGGTATCTTCGCCTACTTTCTTTTTTTCTGTTTCGAAAAGCATTTTTTCCATGAAGTCCTTATCGTCATCGTCAAAAAGTTTAAACTCTTCAAATCTTTTAGATTGATTTAATCCGAGATGAGAAACAACGTAAGAAATTTTGCAATCCTCATTCGCCCTTATTGCACGACCAATAAATTGAATATAGGGATTTAAGGTTGCGAATGGCCTAAAGATGGCTGCAATACCAAGTTTATTATGATCGTATCCTTCGCCTAACATTCCGATATTAATAATAACTTTAATTTTCCCTTGTTTAAGTTTCGTCTTAATTTCTTCATTGGTCGTAGAGTCTTCTGAACTCACTAATCCTACTTTTAATCCTAGCTTTTCGAATGCAGGCTTTACAAATTCTCTGGCATGACGAATACTCATTGCTGTTGCAATAATTTGATGCGTACAATTGGGATAATCATTATTGAGCTGCTCAAGTTTTTCATTTGCCTTACGGGCAATTGAATCACAACAATCTTGAGAAAGAGCAATTCCTTTTCTAAACCAGGCTTCATCTTTCATCCTGATAATATCTTCAAATGAATAGGTTTTGTTTTCGTTATCAGAGAATGAAAGCTGAATTTCTTGTGGCGTTACATTGCTAACCGTGATATTGCGAATATATCCATTTTTAATTGCATCTTTAAAATGATAAGTATAAATATTTTTTCCAATAACCTTTTGCCCATCAGATCGAAATGGTGTTGCTGTTAATCCAATAATTTTTGCGTCCTTAAAGAAATTAATAGTTTCTTGATAAGTTCCAGCTTCTTGATGATGGGCTTCGTCTATGATGATAAGATCTATCATTTCCTGTCTTCCCTTGAACCATTTCTCGATATCGTTTAATTGTTGATAATTTGCAATAATAATTTGATGCTCCTCGATGTCGCTAAAATTGACTGAACCATCTAGTCTTAAGGCATAAATAGATAATTCATCTAATTCTTCATCCGTAAATATCCCTCTTTTTTTATACGTACTTGATTCTCGGTGATTAACGTATTCTAAATCGTCTTCTAACTGCTTCGCCAAAGTAAGATTTGGTAACAATATTAATACTTTTTTCTTAGCTAGCCCGAATGGCATTATGGCTATCAGGGCAGATTTACCAGTTCCTGTCGGCAACTGGACAATAACGTGGTTTTCTGCACTTCCATTAGAAAAATGTTCCAAAATTGCTTTATGTGCTTCTACTTGGCAATCTCTTAGATTAAATGTATTTATTGATTTATCAAAATTATTGTCCATATAGTTCTGTTTATTGTTTATTTGTGATTATACTACGTTGCAAGTTTTTTTAGAAGGATAAGATATAGATCGCATTTACGCTAAAAATCAAGAAGTTGACAATATCTATTAAAAAATATATTATTGAGTCGTAAAAGCACTTTACATTTTAATATCAACTTAGGATTAAACTTTAATTGTTTAATCTTAATATTAATTGGAATTCGTAGATCTAATAAGATCTGATTCTAAAGATTATTTTTTATCCCTAGGGATAGTGTCTTTGGAATCGGGTCGACAAAAAGCACAACCTATTGGGAAGTGCTTTTTGTTTTATTATAAATATAAATTGTAAAAATATGGATGAACAAAATATAAAAATCGTTGAGGTTCCGATTGGCGAACTTCGTGCTTCTGAATATAATCCACGAAAGCATTCAAAAGAGCAGATTGAGCAGTTAAAGGAATCTATAAAAAGATTTGGATTAGTCGACCCAATTATTAGTAATAGTTTTTCGGAAAGAAAAAATATAATAATCGGAGGTCATTTTAGATTTGAAGTAGCTAAACAGATTGGCATGTTATCAGTTCCAGTTGTTTATGTGAGTATAGCCGATATCGATAAAGAGAAAGAGTTAAATATTCGTCTGAATAAAAACACGGGCGAATTTGATTTAGATTTATTGGCTGAGTTTGATGAAGCCTTTCTTTCTGACATAGGCTTTGATAGTGAGGATTTAGACGATATCTTCCCGATTGAAGATAACTCTGAGCAATTTGATCTTGAGAAAGAATTAGAAAAGTTAAACATTCAGAATATTAATGTTCAAAAAGGAGATATTTATGAGTTGAATGGTTCTCGTCTACTTTGTGGTGATTCAACTATAGAGGCGGATATACTTAAGCTTATGGGTAATGAAAAAGCTGATATGTGTTTTACTGATCCGCCATACATACTGGATTACCTGAAGGGTAAAACTAAGCAGAAAGATGGCGTGACTGTTGGTTTTGGTTTGAAGAAAAATAGGCGCTATCTTGAAACAGATGTTTTACCAGATAATTTTACAGAACTTTGGATGACTAATATAGCTAAAGTGCAAAAGACAGATTTTTCAATAATGATTTTTGAAAATCCGAAAAATCTGCGGATTATTTGGAATGAATTAGAAAAACATTGGAAGTATAGAAACACTATTACTTGGCACTTACCGAATCGAGTTTCTGGATTTTCTGCGAAGTACAGGTTTTTTAATAAGACTGATATCGCCTTGGTCGGTACTGACGGAGAAGTTGAATTGAATATTGATGAAGAAGAATCGCTATTTCAAGAAGAATATGAAAACGCTTTATTTGCGACATCAGGAAGTCCACATTGGGAATCGTATGAAAAGGGAAAAAAGATTTGTCCAACTGATTATATAGAATATAAGAGCGCGGATGAAAAATCTTCTGGACAAGGAGTAATCTTTGGAACTAAGCCATTAGAAATACTTATTCCCTATATTAAGGTTTTAACTAAACGTGGAGATCTTATAGTTGAGCCGTTTGGAGGAAGCGGAAGTACCTTAATTGCATCAATTAAAATGAATCGTCGTTGCTATCTAATGGAAAAATCTCCCGTATATACAGAAGTAATTCTTAAACGATGGGAAAAAGAGACTGGTAAAAAGCCTATAAAAGTAAACTAATATGATTAATACAAAAACAAAACAAAAGCTTCTTGATGAACTGAGTAAATTAGGAAATATTTTTTTGTCATGTTCAAGAATTGGAGTCAGTAGGGCTCAATATTATCGTTGGATAAAAAGTGATAAAAAATTCAGAAAAAAAGCCAAGGAAGCAGTGAGAATAGGAAGGAAAAATATTTCTGATGTAGCAGAACATGCCCTTTTAAAAAACGTAAATAATGGAAATCAAAAGGCGATAGAATATGCCCTTGGTCATAATTCTAAAAGATATAAGTCGATGCCCAGTGGATTTGTCCAAGAGTGTGTATTACCACCTGTTAAAATTGAAATAGTGAAGCCAAAGGAAAGGCCTATTCTTGATAATGATAAGACTACTTAATTATTACTTTATTATTACTTTTTAAATAAGTAACTTAATATTGTCTTAAAGCTATTAGTAAGGTTATCATTTAGTGTTTTTACTGTCTGTTCCAAAACTTGCACTCTTAATTCTAACTGTAGATACTTACTATCTGATTGTGGTGCTGTTTGGTTCGTTTGGTTTGCTTGGCAGGTTGCTAGTGCGGATTCTACATTGTTCATTCTTTCCTCAAGACTAGCGATTCTTTTTGCAAAATCTTGATCGGTTCTACAGGTAGGATTATTGTAATTAGAAGTTACGCAGATTATTTCTGTTCCTACTCCTGGCTCTACTCTCGCCTGACTTACATATGGAAACATTAATGCTATTATTAAGAATATAAATATTTTTTTCATAAACAGGTTAGTTAAATAAAATTAATCTTTAGTATAAGCCCACACTAATGCTATTATCCATCCTATGAATGTCCATCCAAGGAATAAATTAAGTAGTAATATTGCTTGAGCATTTTCTTTTTGTTTTTCGTATCCTACTATTGCAGGTATAAAATATATTATCGGTATGAATGGTGCGAATAAGATAAATGGTTGTGCGTAATAAATACTTGCAATTAAAAGTATAACTAATATGACGGCAAGAACTTTAGTTATTGGTGAAGTGGGGAGTTTTTCTTTTTTTCTTGAGTATTTTAATCGAGCTTCGGTGCGAATACGCTCCTCCTCTTCTATTTTCTCAACCTCTTCTTTTGATAAAGGCATATTTGTTTATTTTTATATTTTTTAGGTATATTATTTTAATTTATAATTTTGGATATTATTGATGCTGGAAGTTCGACATCGTCTAGTCCAATAATATAAGGATTTTCTCTTCCTTCTTTGTATATAATAATGACATCTTTATATATTTCGAAAGATAGAATTTTATTATATGGTAAGCTAAAATTCTTTCGTTCTCCTAGAAAACCTATTCTTTGATTTGTTAGCCAAAAATCCCCAAAATCTTCATTAATAATGATTTCACTAATTTGAGGAGATAAATTAATTGATCCGACTCGATATCTTACGCCTTTTGCAATTTTAATAGATCCAGTAAGTCCGCCATAGGTTACGTTTTTAACTACTTTCTTTCTTTTTTTTAAGCATCCTGAGCAGAGCCAGTGGACAATTTCATCTTTCTTTAAGATAACATTCAGTCCTTTATATTCTGGAGTTGGAAGAATGTCATTATCAATTAAAGCGAGACAATAAAATTTATTAAAATTTTTTTGGTTAAAGTCAAAATCTTTTGTGTCTAGCTCGAAGTAGGTCATAAGTGACTCTAAATCTTTTTTTTCATCCTCTGTTATTCTTTCATCTATGGATATATTTTTAAAAAATAAAGCCAAGTGCTTTTTTTTGATATTCTTTAAATCTTCTTCAGAAAGATTGTAATTATTTTTTAATTTTTCTAATTCCTGCCTTTCCTTTTTATCTAGATTTCCATCAGCTAAAAACTTTTTGATAGTTTCTCCATATTCACTTTTATTTTTTTCTTTTTCGATGTAATCCTTTATGAAATTAAACATATTTTAGTTTGGAATAACTTTAAGTTTATTATTCCTGTGGCGTTTTGTATACAAAAAGCCCACCACAGGTAGTGACCGAAGCCACTCATACCAGTTTCCCGATATGGCCGAAACGCGACCCCATGATGGGTTCTTTATTCGTTTCGGACTATTGGCCATGCCTTTGAATTCTCAAAGGTTTAGGCCATTGCTATTAAATTGTATTTTTATAGTAGCTTAAAAATAGAAAAAAGTGTAGTCTTTTAGTCTACACTTTGTCTACATATTGAGTCTGGACTTATTTAGGATTCTACGACATCTTATCCATAAAATAACTAACTAATTATTATATGGAACAAGTAATAATAGCAAAAAACAGTAATCAGTCCCCTATTATAGATACGCAAATTAAGTATTGTTTGTATGCACGAAAATCAACCGAATCAGAAGACAGACAGGCTCTTTCAATAGAATCACAAATAAAAGAAATGCTGACTTTAGCTCAAAGAGAGAGCCTTGATATAGTTGAGATTAAAAGAGAATCACATTCTTCAAAAGAAGTTGGACAAAGAGAGGTATTTAATCAGATGATTAATGAGGTTCGTGAAGGAAAGTATAATGGAATACTTACATGGGCTCCTGACCGATTAAGTAGAAATGCTGGCGATTTAGGATCAATAGTAGACTTAATGGATCAGAAGCTTCTGATAGAAATAAGGACATATGGACAAAGATTTACTAATAATCCAAATGAGAAGTTTTTATTAATGATACTGGGATCGCAGGCAAAGCTTGAAAACGATAATAAGGCCGTTAATGTGAAGCGAGGACTAAGAACTCGATGTGAAATGGGTTGGAGGCCAGGAGTGGCTCCTACGGGCTATTTAAATGAAAAACATGTTGATAAGAAATGCCAAGTAAGAGTAGATCCAAGGCGTGGGCTAATAGTTAAACAAATATTTGAAAAAGTTGCCAATGAACAATGGAGTGGCAGAAAGATATATAATTGGCTTCGAAATGATTTGAACTTTACAACTAAGAATAATAAACACCTGTCATTAAGTAATATTTACATAATACTTAGAAATCCATATTACTATGGAGAATTCGAATATCCAGTAGGAAGCAATAATTGGTATCAAGGTAAATATATTCCTTTAATTACTAAGGAATTATTCGACAAGGCACAATCAATCCTTGATAATAATTTTATCCCTAAAACTGAAAGCAAAGAATTTGCATTTACTAAGCTAATAAAATGTGGATGCTGCGGATCAGGGATATCTGCGGATGAGAAATTCAAAAAACTAAAAGATGGCGGAGTTAATCGTCATGTTTACTATTTCTGTACAAAAGCGAGAAATATTGATTGTGATAATCATGCTATCAATGAGCCCGATCTTATTAATGAGTTAGTAGAATTAATAGATAGGGTTGATTTAGATGAGTTGGGAATAAAGGAAAAGATAAAACAAGAAATAATGCGAATAAATAGATTCAATACAGAAGTACTTGGAAAATCAAAAGAAAAAACCAATATCGAAATTGATATCAGAAATTATGTTAAATATCTTTTAAGGCAAGGAACTATATTAGAAAAAAGAGAATTATTATCTTGCTTTAAAAGTAAACTAATTCTTAAAGATAAAAAAATAACATTAAATTAATATTAAAAAGCTGACTATGTTATTTACTGAAAATACATTCAAGTAGTTCTGCGTATACAGTAGTTCCTGGTACAATTTTTTTGGATAGTATTTTCTTAAATGTTTGTTTGTCGATGCCAGTTGTAATACCGCATAAGGACATAATTTGACCAACAACATCTTTTACATTCCCATTATTTATGTCGCTAATTATCGCGTCATATTCTTCGCGAGCTATAAGAGTATATTGACTTGATAATATTTCAAAATCAAATAAATAATTTTCTATTTCTTTTCTCTTTAACATTTTGTTCATGGCTGGATCCTTCGCAATAAATTCATCTCTTTGTTCGTCGGTTGTTGGAGTTCCATCTCTGTTAATGTCTTTATCTTTTAATAACCACAATTCAACATCATTAAATGCCTTATTTAGAATTTTAAGTGCTAAGAGAGAATAATTATCTGGTTCTGTATTGCCACCACTCGAGACGAAAAGTGTATCTGCTTCACTTTCTGAAAAAATTTCATTATAGATTTGTGCATCTAGTCCACTCTCGTCTCCATTTTCATCAGCTTCTTTTCTACCTTCACAATAAATTATTCTTTTAGGTGCCATTAAACCAGTCAAATCTTCTAGGGCAGTTTCAAAAATTCTTCGCCAATTTTCACGTATAGGAGTAATGGGATGCATTTCTTTTGTGCCATTAAAATAATCTTTCTCCGAAAAGTCCAATATAGATGATTTCTCTTTTAACTCTTCTTGGAGTGCTCTTAAAAATCCGATACTATGAGTAGCAACCCATAATTGGCAGCTATCTGGTATTAATTTTTCTATTTCTATTAAAAGTTTTCTTTGGATAGCCGTATTAAGGTGTAGTTCTGGCTCGTCAATACAATAAATAGTATTGTTGAAATCCGGTGTTTTTATTACCAGATCGGTAACAATATCAACAACTTCTTTTTCTCCGGAAGACAAATTTTCATAAGGAAACCCTTTTGAATTTCCTTTCTCAAAAAATAATTGCCCCTTGTCGTCTCCAACATTACCAAGACTTGATATTTTAACTTCTAAAATGTTTTCTAGAATACCATTTATTACCTCTAAAAGTTCTCTTCGGACTTCTGTTCCAGTCTTGTCTCCTTGTTCAAACTCATGAAATAATTTCGACAATAACCTTTCGTAATTAGCTTGCATGCGATAATCTAGAGCGTTGCAACTATATGGACGATTGCGATCTTCGATAATGTCTGGCTGAACTTTTATGCTGTCAACTTTTAATTTGGAAGTAAACCTATATGCAGATCGAATGTAAAAACTTTTTTTATCAAAACTATTTGAGTCATCGTCTCTAGTCAGTAATATGGAGTCATTCTTATTATAACTTTCTGATTTATTTTCTGGAATAATTGAATGCCATAATTTAGAAAAATAGGAAGCATGCTCACTTTGAGTTGCAGATTTATAGTCTTTTAACTTTTCTTCAAAGGCATCAAAAACACTGCTTTTTCCACAGCCATTTGGCCCAACAAGTGCAATAATTTTTTTGGGGTTATTTCCAAGATTTATCGTTAAATCGTCAAATCTTTTAAAATTCCTTAGTTTGATTATTTTTAATTTCATAAGGTTGCTTTATATTACTATAACAAAAAATCGCCAAAATGACGATTTTTTAACCATGTATCTAGGTCATCTGACTTGTCACTAGCTGGCAGGGGCGGTAGGATTCGAACCCACAAGTATTCTTTTGGAGAGAATCAGTTTGCCGTTGAGCTTACGCCCCTATGATGTTTTTATATTATTACGGATATTGCTTGCTTACAAGTGAATAGATTGCTTCGTTGTCCGCTTTGCGGACGCCTCGCAATGACAGGTGAATAAATATATGAGATTCCCGACTACGTTCGCCTATGGCGAACAATCGGGAATGACAGGAACTGGTAATTAGGGCTTGGTGGCTTTCTTGTGAAAGCTTGAAGGCACCTTATTTATCTTACTTGCAAATGTAATTTGCTACAAGTGATATTTTAGTAATTAGTAATTAGGAACTGGTAATTAGTTTATGAGATTCTGGCTTTCGCCAGAATGACAAAAGGAGCGGAATGACAGTGGAATGGGAACATCTTATTAGATTCCGATGATTACTCGGGAATGACAGGTGTGGAGACGGGAATGACCCGCCTACGTCCTTTTGGACTATGACGGGCAAGCCCGCCTTCGCGCCAAGGCTACGACGAGGCAAAGATAGATTGCTTCGTTGTTCGCCTACGCCGAATGCCTCGCAATGACAGGTGAATATGAGATTCCCGACTACGTTCGCCATAGGCGAACAATCGGGAATGACAAACCTGTGTATATTTAAAGTACCGCAAAATGGCGGTACTAAAAAATCTATCTCTTTACTTCTTTGTGATTGGTGTGCTTTTGATCGTATTTGCAGAATTTGCTTAATTGCAATTTGTCCTCTACAGCTTTAGTCTTTTTTGTAAAGTATACGGATTTTTTGCATTCTTGACATACCAACTTTATGAATTTTTTCTTTTTACTTTTTGTTGCCATATTCTTTTCTTTACTCTTTATAAACTCTTTTTTTGCTAAATAATTCTGAGCCGATGGAGAGAATCGAACCCTCGACCTTTCCCTTACCAAGGGAATGTTCTGCCACTGAACTACATCGGCAAAGCCTGTGGGCGAAGAGGGACTTGCACCCCCGTAGGCCGTAGCCACCTGATTTACAGTCAGGCCCAGTTGGCTGCTTTGGTATTCGCCCAGAATGTAATACATTTTCAGATAATAGCAGATAATCTTTTATTTTTCAATAACCTTGCCCTTTTCTTTTCGCCAATTATCAATGTTTTTTTGATGTCCTGAGGTTAGGGTTTTTGGTACTTTCCATTTGATTCCTTTTTTTGGTTCAAACACTTCGGGGCGGGTGTATTGAGGATACTCTATAAAACCACCTGTTTTTGTTTGTCTTGTCTTTAAAAACTCAGGACGCCCAAGAACATTGGGTATTAATCGGCTAATGGCTTCAATTACTATCATGGCTGGTAATTCCCCTCCCATAAGGTCATATTCGCCTATTGAGAGCTCTTCATCGGCTACCTTGACATTTACTCTCTCGTCTATCCCTTCGTAGCGTCCACAGATAAGAATGAGGTTATCGTATTTTTTCAGTAAATCCGAGGCTTTTTTTTGATTGAATGGTTTACCACGGGGAGTAAAAACAATTGTTCTAGTTTTTTTAGTTTTGTTTTTACTTTTTATTTTTTCTACTGCCTTATAGATTGGTTCTACTTGGAGTACCATACCCAAACCACCGCCATATGGGCGGTCATCTACTCTTCCCTTTTTATCCTTTTCCGCAAAGTCTCGTAGATTATGAAGATTAACTTTAATCAACTTTTTTTCTTGAGCTTTTTTGATAAAAGTTTCGTCTAGGTAAGAGTCAAAAATATTTGGAAAAATGGTAATGATATTAAAATTCATTCTTATTTCAGTAATTAGTAACTAGTAAGCTTTAGGGATTAGTAATTCGTAACTAGTAATTAGTACTTTGTAGCTTTCTTGCGAAAGCTTGAAGGCATTTTATGAGATTCCCGATCAAGTCGGGAATGACAGACTTTCGCAGAGGCGGGCAAGCTGGAATGATAAAAAGTGGGATGGGAACATTTTATTAGATTCCCGATCAAGTCGGGAATGACAAAAAGTGGAATGGGAACATCTTATGAGATTCCCGACTACGTTCGCCTATGGCGAACAATCGGGAATGACAGGCGTGGAGACAGGAATGACAAGCAAGACAAAGGAATAACAGATTATTTTGTTTTGATTTTAAAAAGGCTATACAAGATGAATCTGGTATAGCCTTTTGTTTGATTTTAAAATTAGATCTTGAAATCTTCAAAGTCTTCTGTAGTAGAAGAAGTTTCAGTTGTTGAAGTTTCTTCCTCTGGTCTCTTTCTAGAACCTCCCTCTGGTTCTTCAATTTTAAGATTGATTCTAGCGTGATTCTTAAGGCCAATAATTCTAACTAAACTTCTAATAGCTTTTGCAGTTGAACCTTGTCTTCCAATAAGCTGCCCCATATCTTCTGGGTTCACTTTTACTGAAAGAAGCACTCCCATCTCGTCAACCTGTCTGTCGATTTTAACATCTTCAGGATGGTCAACTAAGTTTTTGACTATAAATTCTAGGAATTCTCTATCTCTTGGTGTCTCCATTTTATTCGTTTCTAAATATTAATTTTTATAATCCCAATGTTGGGTAGCTCGACCCTTTTCACTTCTATCTGATAAAATAATTATGAGCGATAGCAAAATAATTGTCAACTAGTTTTTGATTGATTTTTATAAAAAAATAGACCCGCAACAAATACTTGTTTTGGGTCATGCCTCTTTTGCTTCTTTTACTCTATGGGTCACCTGTTAGACCGTTTTTGGCATTTGCCTTTTTAGCTCTTTAGCTAATCATGATCAGATTGGTGACTCATTTAAATTACCACTATCCCAATAACAATTGGGACATTTTTATTTATAGTTTTATTTTAAAAAAAAGTCAAGAGGTATGTTGGGAACGAGTAATTGGCTTGCTTTGCAAGCAAAGTAGTAATTAGTAATTCGTAACTAGTAATTAGTACTTTGTAGCTTTCTTGCGAAAGCTTGAAGGCATTTTATTAGATTCCCGACTACGCTTGTCTACGACAAGCAATCGGGAATGACAGGTGTGGAGACAGGAATGACAAAGAATGGAATGAGGGCATCTTATTAGATTCCCGACTACGTTCGCCTATGGCGAACAATCGGGAATGACAAGTTACATAGGCGGGCAAGCTGAATGACAAAAAGTGGAATGGGAACATCTTATGAGATTCCCGACTACGTTCGCCTATGGCGAACAATCGGGAATGACAGGCGTGGAGACAGGAATGATTAAAAGAGAGTATAAAAAAATTCCCGATTTCTCGGGAATGACATACGGAGTAGTAAATTATGCAGCAGGGGTTTCGGTGGTTTCTGCGGTAGGTTCTTCGGCTGGGATTTCAGCGACAGCTTCTTCGCTAGGAGCTTCTGCAACAACGGCAGGAGCTTCTTTCTTTTCTTCTTTTACTGGCTCTGGTTTTGGTTCTGGTTTTACAAAAAATATCTTCCTTTTTGGCTGGTCAATTACCTTGTCAGAAACAAGCATATTGTGAACTGTGTCTGATGGTTGTGCACCAACAGAAACCCAGTATTGAGCTCTCTCTTTTTTGATAATTCTTGTTTTTGTTTTTGGATCGTAGCTTCCGATTTCTTCTACAAATCTTCCCCCTGCAGGAGCTCTTCTTTTGTCGGTTACAACAATCTTGTAAGAAGGTTGATGCTTCTTCCCTATTCTTAATAATCTGATAGTCAACATAATTTTGATAAGTTTTTATTAATTCAATTTAACGCGGTTTATAATACAATAAATTTTTGATATTTGCAAGTACTTTAATAATTAGTAGGCTTTAGGGATTAGTAATTCGTAACTGGTAATTAGTACTTTGTAGCTTTCTTGTGAAAGCTTGAAGGCATCTTATTAGATTCCCGATCAAGTCGGGAATGACAAAGAATGGAATGGGAACATCTTATGAGATTCCCGATCAAGTCGGGAATGACAAAAAGTGGAATGGGAACATCTTATGAGATTCCCGACTACGCTTGTCTACGACAAGCAATCGGGAATGACAAAGGGAAAGTGGGAATGACAAAGGGAATAGATTGTTTCGTCGCTACTCTCATCGCAATCGGGTAAAATTACCAGTTCTTGATTTTAAGGGCCTTCTCAGCTGCATTCAGCTCTGCTTCATGCTTTGATGTTCCCTCTCCGTCTGTAATCATTTCTTCTCCAATGAATACTCCTACAAGAAATAGCTTCATATGGTCTGGTCCAGTTTCTTTTAGAACTTGGTAGGTTGGAGTCATCATTACCAATTCTTGAGCTCTTTCTTGAAAAAGTGATTTTGGATCTTTGTAAAGTCTTTTTTCTAATATTTCTGGCAGCTTTGGTAAGATGAGATGTTTTTCTATGAATTGTTTGCAGGCGTCATATCCTTGGTCCAAGTATAACGATCCGATAAAAGCTTCAAAGGCATCTGCTAAAATATATTTTTTGTTTTTGCCTTTTTCTTTTATTTCTCCTTGTGACAAAAGAAGAACGTCTTCAAATTGCAATTCTTTTGCTAATTCAAATAAAATATTTGCATTAACAAGCGAGGCTCTCCAGCCAGTCATATCTCCTTCAGGCTTATCTGGATAATTAGCGTATAAGTATTCGGTGGTTACTAGCTCTAGCACCGCATCACCTAAAAACTCTAGTCTCTCGTTATGTCCTAATGGAAATTTTGGGTTTTCGTTCAAAAATGAACGATGACAAAATGCTTGGGTCAGCAAATCCTTATTTCTAAAATTAAGATTTAGCCTTTTTTCAAATTTTAAAAAATCATCTTCTTTCATGGCTTCTATTCTTCTTTTTCGGCTGAAACCGATTCATTGTTTTTATTTTGTTCTTCAATACCTCTATAAACTGTTCCGAGTACTCCATTTACAAATTTACGAGAGCTTTCACCGCCAAAGTTTTTGGCAAGTTCTATTGCTTCATTGATAGCTACTTTTGGTGGAACGTTTTCTTTATTGCTATAAAGAAGTTCAAATATTCCTAGTCTAAGGATATTTCTATCTAATGGGTTTATTTGAGGTATTGGCCATTCGGGAGCTGTCTTTTCTATAATTGCATCTAATATTTCTATTTTTCCTTGGACACCGAGAGCTAAGTCCCAGATAAAGGCCGGTTCTTCTAAGCCAGCACCAAATTCAGCAATATTTCTTTCAACTATACTGCTTAATTCTTCGTGTTTACCATTAAAGTCCCATTCATATAAACTTTGCATTGCTATTGAACGAGATAAGTGTCTAGAAGCCATAGAATATTATTTAAACTTTTCTTGAGGATTTCTTAAGCTGTCTTTTTTGTTGTAGTTTTTGAAGCTTTTGGAGTCTTTGGGGCTTTCGGAGCTTTTTGAACTACTGGTTTTTCAACTTTTGAAACTACAGAAAGATAATCTCTCCCCTTGTAATTTCCGCAGAATCCGCAAATAGTATGTGGCAAAACTGGTTTTCCGCATTTTTGGCACTTTACTAGTGTAAGAGGTTTTATAAAGATATTACCTCTTCTTCTGTCTCTTTTTGATGTACTTAAATGTCTTTTAGGAACTGCCATTTTTTTATGTTACTTATTATTAAAATAAAGATTATATTTTAACCTATGTGTCCTTATGGTTAAAGGGAGTTAAATTAAAATAAAAGCTATACTTATTATGCATTTTTTTAACCAATTGTAAAGGCGAAATAAGGGTCGTGTAAAATTTAGATAAGTTTGTAATTCTTTTTTTAAATGCTTTCTTTTTGCCATACACAAATTTTCTGCTGAAAATTTGCCTTACTTTATTTTCAGCCAAAATAAAAGGTGTCAAAAAGAAACATTTAAAATGAATTACGTCTATGAAATTTTAACGTACCAAGCGTGAGGAGGGAGGGCTGCAAAAAGGAAGCTTATAGTCATAAGCTTTTTTAGTTTATAAGGCGAAATAAGGGTCGTGTAAAATTTTAAGTCTTAATTGGCGCTTAATATGTTCTTTTTCTTCGACACAAATTCTTTGCTAAGAATTTGACTGTTTGCTCTTCATCCGCCAATTGGCGGAAAGCAACCCTCCTAAGGTGGGTAAAAAGGCGAAAAAAATGAAATATTAAGCTTAATAATAGTAAAATTTTAACGTACCAAGCGTGAGGAGGGAGGGCTGGCAAGAAAGGTAGCTTGCAGTCGCAAGCTCTTTAACTTGTATGAGGTAAGGTTTGATCCTTTAAAAAGCAAAACGACACTATTATTGTTGTGTCGATGTTTTTTTGAAAGGAAACGTAGTAGAGGCTTCCTTTCTATTGTATTAGTTAGGCAAAATATCCTGTCCAGAATGAACGCGTTACTGGTTTCCCCCATTTCTCCAGTAACAGCTTTAAAATATCACTTGATCTGCATTTTGTAAATAGCAATCATTAATATTCAAAACTATTTTTAAAACCTTGGCGGATAAAATAAAAACGACACTATTGTGTTGTGCCGGCTTTAGATGTTTAGAAAGGAAGAGAGGGTCTTCCTTTCCGAATGTTTTTTGGGTTACGTATGTAAAGTACTTGTTACTGGGTCTGCCTGTCCAGCAACACCTTTCACATATCACAAATAAAGTAAATTGTAAATAATTTTGCAAAAGAAAAAAGACACTGATTATGTTGTGTCTCTATAAGCTCCGAAGATGTTTCAAAAGAACTAGTTTTTGGTTTTTGGGAAGGATTTTACCCCTTCCCTGCGACCAGATTTCAATCTCGTATTGACCTACCCTCTTTGCATGCCTAAGCAGTTGCTTGGGCAATTCTAAAGTATCATACTTATTTGTTTTTGTAAATAAAATAGACACTATGTGTCTTTATTATTTAAGCAGGAAAGAGTTTTCTTTCCTACTGGCAAAATTTCCCGCAGGAGGTAAAAATGAAAAACAATGTGCAAGCCCCTTAGTTGCCCTAAGCTATCCATGCTTGTGGAAAAATAACTTAGGAACACTTTTTTTATATCATAGATATTTAAGAGTGTAAATATTTTTTAAAAATGAAAACGACACTATTCTTGTGTCGTGTTTTAAATTTTAGAAAGAAAGGGGACTTTCCTTCTAAAATATAGGATAAAGGATTCTTGGTTGTGAATCCATGTTTACGCGAGTATTTCCTTCGCTCGTGTTGGAGCTGGTGAGGCCTTAGGTTATAAGGCAATACCACATACAAATTTTTTTACTTGCGTCAATGATCATTTTCCTGCCTTTCGCAAAAGGACTTTTTCTCAATTTTTAATTGAGGACTTCTTGGTTAACTCTTCAGGTGGGTTAAGCATGATGCACAATGATGAATTGTGATGTGTGGCATCTGCTCAATTGTTATAAATGCACGTTGTGGCATTTTTTTCGTACCTCTTTGTCCACAAAGAGCCTTCTGATGCAATGCATCTACTCAAAGGGACAAATATGTATTTATCATAATTATTTTATTTTGTAAAATATTATTTTGAAAACAAAAAACACCTTTGATGGTGATTTGATTTGGTACTATATTTATTTTTGTAAATAGTATTTTGTTTTGTGGTTTTGGCTGATACAGAAAAAGACATCATTTGATGTCTGTAAGTGGGAGGGTCACATGACCCTCATTAGAAATGTTCCTAAGAAATGGAACCTGACCCATGAATCCAGTGTTGTTAAGCGGGTACTGCCATTTCTGCGCCAATTCTTGATATAATTGCTCCAAAGCCTGGCTCTCTCTTCATTTTTTTCTCGTCTTTGACTTCGGCTTTTTTCAAAGTGCATGTACATCTTTGCAAAGAATGTACAGGTTACTTTTATGATGAAATAGACCTTTTGTCAATTGCTTTTTTTTGGGGGGTAGTATTTGGTGGTTTGCCTTTGAAGGCATTTTATAGATTCTAATCAGGTTCGCTGATAGCGAACAGTTGGGAATGACAAAGGGTAAAAGATTGCTTCACCTCTGCTGAGGTTCGCAATGACAAGCATGATTGGTAAAAAGAAAAAGACACATACGTGTCTAGTTTAATTCTAGCAAGAAGGAAGTTTCCTTCCTGCTGGAAGGCTGAGGTATCAAATACTCCATTGGAGAACAAAAACAAAATGGTGTTCTAGGCTATCCATCGTGGGTTGTATAGTCTAGGACATTTTTTTTATATCACAAATATTAAAGAATGTAAATATTGAAAAGTAAAAAACACCATCGGTGTTTTTGGAAAGAGGGCTTGATTTTTTAAGCCCTCTATGTTTTTGGAATGCTTGTCTAATACTATTGGAACAAGTCCTATTATTGGAACAAGTTCTCTGGTGTTGTTAATAATTAGATGCAAGCAGATCCGATCTTCATTTGAGATTGGCTGATAGAACAGCATCTTCTATTTGTGCAATAACACATTTTGGTACACCTCCTTTAAAGTTGGTACGTTTTTTGTAATATTACGAAAATAGCTTCTTGTCAATTTGGGAAACAAAAAACACCTTTGATGGTGATTTGATTTGGTAAGAGAAAGGAAAAAGATTAACGCTCCCCTATCTTTCCTTTCTCTATAGCATTATGACTTGAGATTGTCGGCTAGAGATATCCTAGCCAGTTTTACTATTTAGTCATATTTGATCACTGTTTTCCGGTTTTTTGTAGACGATGAGCGCCGATATAATTGTCTACATTGCCGCTTCTACTTCAGACTTCGTTTGATTCTTTAATGAACAAATGCATGTTTTTTTGAACATGGTAGAACACCTCGTCCTACGTAATTTCTTATATTATACTTTTTTGTTTTTGTCGAAAGGGGTGATAAAAACAGAAAAACACCATTTGGTGTTTTTAAGATGGGAGGGTAGTAACCTACCCTCATGAAATGTTCTGTACATCGCCTTTGAATTTTTAGGAACTGCCGAACTTAATGAATCCTATATAACCTATTCGGTTGTTCCAACCTCAACTGCAGCGCCGATTCCGAAAACTTTTTTCATTTTTTTTCGTACCTCTTTGTCCACAAAGAGCCTTCTGATGCAATGCATCTACTCAAAGGGACAAATATGTATTTATCATAATTACGTTATTTTGTAAAATTTTGAAAACAAAAAACACCTTTGATGGTGTAAGTTAGAGAGAGGAAGAATGAAGTCTTACTCATATCTTCCCCTCTATGGGCCTCCCACTTGGAGGCCTGCCCAGATCTGCACGATCAGGGATGCCCAGTCTTCTGTATTAATTTTTTTCCACAATGGTTGTTTGTCGTGAAAACCTTTTTCATTTTTTTTCTGTACCCTCCGTACACAATTTAGTTAGCATAATGATTGAAATATGTCAAGAGGGAAAATGCATATAAAAAAAGCCCAGCTTGATTGTTATACACGTGATACAATCGAGTGGGCTTATATATTCACACACACATCCACATTTTTTAGACCATTGCATACCTGCTAGTAGATTAAGCTAGCAGTTGCGTTGCCTAAAGATTTTTAGGCAACAGTCTTGTTAAAGGTTCATGTTTTCTCCTTGCTCCTTTTTGGGGAGCAATTTTTCGTGTTATGTCGTGTTTCTGGAGTTATCGGGAAATTTCCTTCCTCGATGAAATATCTTTCTGCCCGAGGTGGTCTCGATAATTCTTTAACCCTTTATTGAGTTCTCTGTCCTCTGCGTTTTTTCGCCTGAGAGCTTCAAAAAAGAGGAGCTATTCAGTCCCTTCTTCTCTATAGAAGTAAGTGGACAATTGTGAGATAGCATATTACCGAAATACTGTCAAGGGGTGTTGGACAAAAAAATGAGACTTTGAAGTCTCGGATAATATTTGTATTGTAAGAAAGAAGCAAATCTTTCTTTTCTGGCAATCTAGAAAAGTTAAGATCCCAGTACGCCACTTCTCTTTAAAGAAGGAAGATACCTTGTCGCCAATTGGCTGACAAGATTATAATATTATATTTCTTGTTTTAGAACAAGGGCATTTTTACTGATTAGTAATCAGTAATAGTAATTAGGAACTAGTAACTCGTAATTAGTACATTGTTCGTTTGCTTCGCAAGCAAAGTAGTAATCAGTAATTCGTAACTAGTAATTAGTACTTTGTAGCTTTCTTGCGAAAGCTTGAAGGCATCTTATTAGATTCCAGATGATTACTCTGGAATGACAAAGAATGGAATGAAGGCATCTTATTAGATTCCCGACTACGTTCGCCTATGGCGAACAATCGGGAATGACAGACTTTCGCAGAGGCGTGCAAGCGGGAATGACAGGTGTGGAGACGGGAATAACAGAGGATGGGAAAGTTATGGCGAGGGCAAGTCGGGAATGACAAGAGGAGAGAATCGGCATGACAGTTGAGTGCTGTCTATTGGTAGTAGTAGGAGACGGGATTGAAGGTTTTGCGATGGATTTCACAAGGACCAAATTTTTTGATTGCTTCTATATGTATTTTTGTTCCGTAACCTTTGTGTCTTTCAAATTGATATTGGGGGTATTTCTTAGCATATTCGTACATCATTCTATCCCTAGTAACCTTAGCAATAATACTCGCCAAACTACATGAAAATATTTTATCATCAGCTTTGATAATCGCTTTTTGTTCTAATGGGAAGTCTATTGTCGCATTTCCATCTATAATCAGAATGTCTAGCGGGTGTTTGGTTGTTAAGTCTTTTGCTGCTTCTGCCATTGCTAATTTTGTTGCTTGGAAGATATTGACTTCATCAATTTTCTTTTCGTCTATTATTCCTATTCCCCATTTTATTTGTGGAATGGCGGTGATTATTTCAAAAAGATATTCCCTCTTTTTTTCGGAAAGTTTTTTGGAGTCTTTTACTTCAAGAAATAAGCTTTTGTTTATGTTCCAATCAGCAACCAAAACAGCCGAGGCGACTACTGGTCCTGCTAGTGGACCTCTTCCTGCTTCGTCTATTCCAGCAACATAGTTATATCCTTTTTTATTTAGTTTTATTTCTTCGCGGTTAATCATTTTTTTTGTAATTTTTAATTAAGAACTAGTACTAGGGATTAGTAATTCGTAACTGGTAATTAGTACTTTGTTTTGTTTGCTTCGCAAGCAAAGTAGTAATTAGGAACTAGTAACTGGTAACTAGTACATTGTATGTTTGCTTCGCAAACTTAAAGGCATCTTATTAGATTCCCGATCAAGTCGGGAATGACAAAGAATGGAATGAAGGCATCTTATTAGATTCCCGATCAAGTCGGGAATGACAAATGGTGGAATGGGGACATCTTATGAGATTCCCGACTACGTTCGTCTATGGCGAACAGTCGGGAATGACAGACTTTCGCAGAGGCGTGCAATCGGGAATGACAAAGAATGGAATGGGAACATCTTATTAGATTCCCGATCAAGTCGGGAATGACAGGTGTGGAGACAGGAATAACAGGGGATGGGAACAGGGATAAAAAGGAACGGAAATAATGAAAAATGTTTGATTGAATAAATGGTGGTTTTGAGCTATTATGTTAATAATATCACATTTAATAGATTCCTGCTTTCGCAGGAATGATAAAAAGAAAATTATGAGTAAATTTGTCCATTTGCACTTGCATTCGCACTATTCCCTTTTGGATGGATTGTCAAAAATTGATGAAATTTTGGACAGAGTAAAAGAGCTTGGTATGGATTCGGTAGCTTTGACTGATCACGGAGTGATGTATGGAGCAATAGAGTTTTATCAAAGCGCAAAAGCAAAAGGAATTAAACCTATTATTGGTTGTGAATGCTATGAAGCCGTCAATAATATGGAAGACAAAAATCCTCAGGTGGAAAACAAAAGATTCCACTTAATTTTGCTTGCAAAAAACGAAACCGGATATAATAACTTGGTAAAAATTGTTACAGAGGCTCACCTAAAAGGATTTTATTATAAGCCAAGAGTTGATTTTAATCTACTCAAAAAGCATTCCGAGGGGCTTATCGCTCTTAGTGCATGTTTACAAGGAAGAATACCTGTGTTGCTACTAGCAAATAAATTTGATGAAGCGGAAAAAGTAGCCTTGGAATACCAAAATATATTTGGAAAAGATAACTACTATTTGGAACTTCAAAATCATCCATCAATTCCTGAGCAAATAAAGGTGAATGAATTAATTATAAAGTTGGCTAAAAAGACTGGAATACCTTTGGTTGCAACAAACGATTCTCATTATACTTATAAAGAAGATGCTGAAGCTCAAGATATTTTGATGCTGATAAATACTGGTGCCGATATTAATGATCCCGAAAGATTAACTATGAGGAACGAGGATTTTTCTATAAAATCTTCTGAGCAGATGATAGAAGACTTTTCTCATATTCCTGAAGCGATTAGTAATACCCTTAAGATTGCTGAAGCTTGTAATTTGGAATTAAAATTGGGAGAGACAAAGATTCCTCATTTTGATGTTCCCGATGGAAAAGATGCTTTTAATTATTTGAAAGAACTTTGCTATAAAGGCATAGAGAAAAAATATAATATCCACACAGAAGAACTAAAAGGAATAATTGAAAAGGTTTTAAAGAAAGAACACATAGTAGTTGAAGATGTTAAAGATGAGGAATTGAGAAAGATTGTTGAAAGAAGTGAATATGAATTGGGAGTTATTAAAAAAACTGGTTTTACTGATTACTTTTTGATTGTTCAAGATTTTATAAACTGGGCAAAATCACATCATATAGTTGTGGGTCCTGGAAGAGGTTCGGCAGCTGGATCTATTATTGCTTATCTTACAAACATAACTAACGTTGATCCGCTGAAGTATGGATTATACTTTGAGAGGTTTTTGAATCCTGATAGAATCTCCCCTCCTGATATTGATACGGATTTTACTGATGCAAGGCGTGATGAGGTTATCAACTATGTGGCTGAGAAATATGGACGCAATCATGTTGCGCAGATTATTACTTTTGGAACAATGGCTGCAAGAGGATCTATCCGTGATGTCGGCCGTGCTCTTGGATATGAATATAGTTATTGCGACCGTGTGGCAAAGATGATTCCAATGGGTCTTGATCTAAACGGCACATTGGAAACAATCCCAGAATTTTCTGATCTTTTTGAAAGTGATTCAATGGCGGAAAGATTAATAAATCTTGCGCTTAGAATTGAAGGTTGTGCTCGTCATGCTTCTACACATGCTTGCGGAGTTGTGATTTCAAAAAGTCCACTATATGATTGCGTGCCCATCCAACATCCAAGTCAAGATCCTAATGCAATTGTGACTCAGTATGGAGGACATGGAATTGAAAGTATGGGACTTTTGAAAATGGATTTTCTAGGACTTCGTAACCTAACTATTATTGAAGAAGCGCTAAAAAGAATTTATGCTGTTCATGGAGTGAATGTTGATATTGATGCTATTCCTCTTGATGATAAAAAAACCTACAAATTATTACAGGAAGGAAATTGTATTGGTGTGTTTCAATTAGAGTCGGACGGGATGAGAAGATATTTAAAACAGCTGAAGCCAACTGGAATTGAAGACATTACCGCTATGGTAGCACTTTATCGTCCTGGTCCAATGCAACATATTCCTGACTATATTGCTGGAAAGAATAAAACCAAGGAAGTAAAATATATTCATCCGAAACTAAAGGCATTATTAGCTGATACTTATGGAATCCCTTTGTATCAAGAGCAGATTATGCGTATTGCAACTGATATGGCTGGCTTTACTTTGTCGGAGGCTGATATTTTGAGAAAGGCTATTGGTAAGAAGAACGAAAAGCTTTTGATGGAGCAGAAGGAAAAATTTGTGAATGGAATGGTAACAAACGAAATACCAAAAAAGATTGGTGAAGAAATATGGAGCTGGATTGAACCATTTGCTAGATATTCTTTTAATAAAAGTCATGCGGCTTGTTATGCTGTGATTGCTTATGAGACCGCTTACCTCAAGGCTAATTATCCAGTTGAATATATGGCGGCATTGCTTACTGCTGAGGGTGGTGACATTGAAAGAGTTGCGACTTTGATTGATGAGTGTAAAAAAATGAAAATAGAAGTTTTGCCACCTGATATAAACGAAAGTTTTAAAGACTTTAGTGTGGTTCCAAATAAAAATCAAATTAGGTTTGGTCTTTCGGCTATTAAAAACGTTGGAGATGGTGTGGTTGAGCTTAATATTAGTGAGCGAAAACGTGGCGGACCATTTAAAGATATTCATGATTTTTTTAGCCGTTCAGATAGCAAAGTTTTGAACAAAAAATCTTTGGAAAGCTTGATTAGGGCGGGAGCTTTTGATTCTCTTGAAAACAGAAATAAAATATTTCATAATTTGGAAAAACTAATGGACTGGACCAAGAAGAATCAAAAGATAAAAGAAAGCGGGCAAAAAGGATTGTTTGATATGTTTGGCGGTAGTAGCGGAGGCTCGTTTAGTACTAATGTTACTTTGGATGATGCGCCAGAAATAAGTGAAAAAGAGAGATTGACATGGGAGAAGGAATTGCTAGGCTTGTATATTAGCGGACATCCTTTGCAAAAGATGAAAGGATTTTTGGATAAGAATGCGACATCTATTAGAAAGCTCAGCAATGATTTGCTAGGCATTAGAACGACTGATGTGCATGGTGCTAATGATAGACATATATATAGAGGAGAATCGGTGACGGTAATTGGAATAATTTCTGAGGTGAAAAAGATTATGACGAAGAAGGGAGATCAGATGATGTTTATAAAGATTGAAGATTTGACGGATAAAATGGAAATAGTAATCTTCCCTACTATGCTTGCAAAAAATCCAGACTTGTTTGTTGAAAATAAAATTATTAGCGTGACGGGAAAAGCGGATGTAAGGGATGATGCGGCAAAGATTGTTGCGAACGAGGTAGAAGAAGTATTAGTGGAGGAAGAGGACGCTTAAAATTTAGAAAGGTTTGCAATTCTTTTTTTAAATGCTTTCCTTTTGCCATACACAAATTTTCTGCTGAAAATTTGCCTTACTTTATTTTCAGTCAAAATAAAAGGTGTCAAAAGGAAACATTTAAAATGAATTGCGTCTATGAAATTTTAACGTACTCAGGGTGGAGGGGTGGAAATTTGTAGCTTGTAGTCACAAGCTTTAAGTGTTGATTTTCACTGAAGTGAAAATATTGTACTTGTTTTACAAGTAAGAAACAGTATAGTAGAAGAGGATGCTTAAAATTTAGAAAGGAGTCGTAGTTTCTTTTTTGATATCTTCTTTTTCTCCGACATAAATTCTTTGCTAAGAATTTAACTGTTTGCTCTCAGTCAGAGCAAAAGGCGAAGAAAAAGAAATATCAAAACGAACTACTTAGTATGAAATTTTAACGTACTCAGGGTGAGGAGGATGAAAAATGGTAGCTTGTAGTCACAAGTTTTAAGTGTTGATTTTCACTGAAGTGAAAATAACGTAATTAATAATTAGGAACTAGTAATTAGTACATTGTTTTGTTTGCTTCGCAAGCATACATAATAGTAAGTAGGAACTAGTAGCTAGTAATTAGTACTTTGTAGCTTTCTTGCGAAAGCTTGAAGGCATCTTATGAGATTCCCGACTACGCTTGTCTACGACAAGCAATCGGGAATGACAGGTGTGGAGACGGGAATGACAAGTTCCATAGGCGGGCAAGTTGGAATGACAAAAAATGGAATGGGTACATCTTATGAGATTCTGGCTTTCGCCAGAATGACAAAAGGAACGGAATGACAGTGTAATGGGAATATTTTATGAGATTCTGGCTTTCGCCAGGATGACAAATTCCAGAGGCAGGGTTGTAGCTTGTTTTATAAGTAAAGGCATTATATAGTTATAGGTATGTTTATTCAAAAAAAGAAATACATTTATCAGAATATTCAGATATGTGAAAGTACGCAGACGCGGGCTGATTTTTGGAATAAAGAAATTAAAAATTAAATTACTATTAAAATGAATAAAGATATAGAAATAATAAGGCATTCCCTAGCACATATTTTAGCAATTGCTGTTAAGGAAATGTATGGTGATGTAAAATTGGGAGTTGGTCCCGCGATAGAAAATGGTTTTTATTATGATTTTGATTTTGGTAATACTCAGATAGCTTTGGATGACTTGCCAAAGATTGAAAAGAAAATGAAAGAGATTGCAAGTCGTAAACTTGCTTTTGAAAAAATAGATCTACCAAAAGGAGAGGCGAAAAAAGTTTTTGCAAATGAAAATTATAAGTTGGAATTAATAGAAGAATTGATAGATGGAAAGATAACTGGCTACAAGACTGGTGATTTTGTGGATTTGTGCAAAGGCCCTCATGTTGATAATACTGAAGAGATAAATACGGATGGATTTACTCTGATAAGAACTTCGGGCGCATACTGGAGAGGAAGCGAAAAAAACAAAATGTTAACAAGGATATACGGTGTTGCTTTTGCAAACAAAGACGAGCTAGAAAAATATCTTGAAATGATGAAGGAGGCCGAAAAAAGAGATCATAAAAGACTTGGTAAAGAATTAGATCTGTTTTCTTTTCATCCAGAAGCTCCTGGGAGTGTTTATTGGCATCCTAAGGGTATGATCCTTTGGGATTCATTGGAAAAGTTTGGACAATCTATTAGAAAAAAATATGGATACATAAAGATTAAAACTCCACAGATGGCGAAGAATGGTCTTTGGATAACTTCGGGACATTGGGATCATTATCAAGAAGATATGTTTGTATTTGATGTTGATGATGAAATATATTGTTTAAAACCAATGGATTGCCCTTTTAATATCCAGATATTTCAAACAAAGCAAAGGTCATATAGGGATTTACCGATAAGATACACCGAGATTGGACACGTAATGAGAAATGAAAAATCTGGACAGTTGAATGGAATGTTTAGAGTACGAGAAATAACACAAGATGATTCACACGTATTTTTGAGAGAGGATCAGATTGAAGAAGAAATTTCTAATTTGATTAAGATGGTTCAAGAATATTATAGTGCTCTTAATATTGAGCCGAAATTTTTCTTGTCTACTAGGCCAGATGATTTTATGGGAGAAATTGAAACTTGGAATCGTGCCGAAGAAGATTTGAAAAAAGTCTTATCTCAAAACGGAATTGATAATTATGGATTAAAGGATAAAGATGGTGCTTTTTATGGACCTAAGATTGATATTAATATTTCGGATGCACTTGGAAGATCGTGGCAAGTTGCAACAATCCAGTTAGATTTTCAATTGCCTGGGAAGTTTGGCTGTGAGTATGTTGATGAGTCTGGAGAGAGGAAAGTTCCTGTGATGTTGCATGCTGCTATATTTGGAAGTTTTGAGAGAATGATTGGAATACTAATTGAGCATTATGCCGGAGCTCTTCCCTTTTGGATGTCTCCTGTACAGATAAGAGTGGTTCCCGTAGGAGAAAATCAAATTGATTATGCAAAAGAAGTAGCAGAAAAATTAAGTTCTTTCCGAGTTGAAATTGATATGGATAGCCAGACAATTGGAAAGAAGATAAGAGAAGCTGAAATGCAAAAAATTCCTTACATTTTGGTTGTTGGTGAAAAAGAAAGAGGAAATGGAACTGTTAGCGTTCGTAAGAGAGGCCAACAAGAGTTGGGAGAAATGAAAATTGAACAATTAATTGAACAAGAAAAACTTGAAAATTAAAATATCAAAAAAATTAATATCATTAATAGTATGCGGAGCGGTTTTGTTTGTTCTGATAGCAAATAGTACCGTTATTTCTGATACTTTGTTTTTACCAAATAAACCATTTTATTTTTTAAAGGAATGGACTCGCAGTAGTGAATCATTTTTAACTTTTGATGGTTCAAAGCGAATGGAATTGCGTTTAGGTTTTACGCTTGAAAAATTGAATGAAATAAAAAAAGTATCAAAAGATAGTAGCTCTCTTGAAAAAGCTTTGGCTAGCTACTTGATAGAAACTGAAAATCTTAAGCTGGCATCAGAGTCTTTGCGTAATGCAAATGACGATAAGCTGGCTAATAAAATAATCAATGAATTATTTTATCAAAGACAGGTTCTTGCGAGCAGTCTAGGCGTGGATATTCTTGACAAGAAGAATTATGCCATGACGAGCAGTTTCAATAATTTTATTTCCAGTGCTTTTTTTATCGGTTCGGAAGATGGAGTTTTTAATTCAATCAAGAATCATATCAATACGATAGATGGAGATGAATTAAAAGTTAAAGAGTTGGATTATATTTTGGCATACTCTTCTAGCGCTGTTTTTAAAGAAAACATCTTGTCATTAGAAACAGATATAATTGAAAATAAAGTTGCGGAAGGATTTAGCGATGACTCAACCGCAAACTTTTTTAACAGTAAATTAGCAGAGATAAAAAGTACTGATTTTTATAAAAAACGCACAATCGCACTTGAGAAGAAAAAGCAAGAAAAATTGACGAGTGAAATCAGCAAGGGTGAGTGGATTGATGAAGTTATTCCAAAAGTTCCTGGCGAGGAGGTAGAGATATTAAATAATTTTAAAACAAAACTTTCGGCTATAAAATTGGAGAAACTGGATCAAAAAATTGACAGTTTGGAGGTGTATGATGAAACAAAAACTTTGCTTAAAGAAGCAAAAGATGAAATTGTAGCTTCTATTTATGGAGCAATAGGTGCGGTGCAGGTTATGGGGGTGATGGAAGAAGAAGCTATTCCTAATACAAAAGCTAGTCCTGCCTCGGCATATTGCCTTCGTTTGGGATATAACTTGGAACAGAGAATAAAAGACGGAATTGCTTATAACGTTTGCATTCATAATGGTCAAGAATGTGAAGAACTTGCTTTTTATAGAAATGAATGCACCTTAAATAATACAACTGAGTAAATAATTGAGGTAAATTTTAGTTAATGAAAAAGTATTTTATTATTACTTTTGGGTGTCAGATGAATGAGTCTGATTCGCAACGAATGGCTTCCCTATTTGAGTCTGTTGGATTCCAAGAATCACTTGTAATTGATAGTGCTGATTTGATAATTGTAAATATGTGCTCGGTGAGACAGACTGCTGTTGATAGGATACTTGGATTGGCAAATAAATTTGCTGAACTTCAAAAAAAGAAAAAAGGATTGAAAACAATTCTGACCGGCTGCATGCTTGATCCTGATCGTGATAAATTTGCACGAATTTTTGATTTTATTCTGAATAAAGAAGATTTGGAGGTTTGGCCACAAATATTGGCTGGAGAAGGAATAGTAAAAAAGAAGAGAGACTATTTGAAAATAACTCCAAAACAATCAAATTCTTTTCAAGCTTTTGTTCCTATTTCTAATGGTTGTGATAATTTTTGTACTTATTGTGCGGTTCCGTATGCAAGAGGAAGATTGGTTTCGCGAAAACATACTGATATTTTGAAAGAAGTAAAATTATTGTCTGAAAAAGGCTATAAAGAAATATGGCTACTTGGAGAAAATGTTAATAGTTACATCTCTCCTACTGAAGACTCGGTTAATTTTGCTGAACTAGTGCGAAGAATAGATAAAATTGAAGGTAATTTTTGGTTGCGTTTTACTAGCCCCCATCCAAAGGATTTTTCGGATGAACTGATAGACGTGCTTGCTAAATCTTCTAAGTTTGCTCCTTATATAAACCTACCAGCTCAGTCGGGCGATGATGAAATTTTGCATAAAATGAATAGACCCTATACTGCTAAGAAATATATTGAGCTAGTCAAAAAAATAAAGAAGGCATTTAAAGATAATCGCAGCGGACTAGAAAAAGAAATAGCTATTTCTACTGATATTATTGTTGGCTTTCCTACTGAAACCGAAAAACAGTTTAATAATACGATGAAGCTTTTTGAGCTGGCTAAGTTTGATATGGCTTTTATTGCTCAATATTCTCCCCGTCCTCAATCACACTGCTATAAAAATATGAAAGATGATGTAAAAAAAGCTGACAAAAGATTGCGACATAAAATGCTGACAGAGGTGCTTCGCAGTGTTGGTGAAAAACAAAATAAGCCGTTTTTGAATAAGATTATTCCTGTTTTAATCTTTGAAAAATATAATGGGTATTATCTTGGAAGAAATAGACAAAATAAAGCAGTAAAAGTTTTTTCAAAAGAAGAAAATCTTGTTGGCGATATAATTAATGCTAAGGTTACTAAAATTTTGCCATTAAGCTTGGAGGCTGAGCATTATGAAAGATAAAAAAATGCAAAAACTGGTTGTTATACTTGGAGCAACAGCAACGGGTAAAACCGATCTAGGCATTTGGCTTGCAAAAAAATACAATGGAGAAATTGTATCAGCTGATTCTAGGCTTGTTTATAAAGAAATGAATATTGGAACTGCCAAGCCAAAAAATGAAAATGGCAAGATATTTATTTCGGGAGGGATTGAGCATTATATGATTGATATAATGTCTCTTAGAAAAATATATAACGTAGCTAGTTATAAAAAGAAGGCAATCAGTGAGATCAAAAAAATTGGAAAGAAAAATAAGAATGCTTTTTTGGTTGGAGGAACTGGACTGTATATTGATGCAGTAGCTAATAATATTGATTTTCCTTCAATTAAATCGGATGAAAGATTAAGAGAGAGGCTGGAGAAAAAAACTTTGGAAAAATTGGTTTGCGAATATGCAAAATTAGATCCATTGGGGGTAGAAAAAATTGATAAAAAGAATAAAAGAAGACTGATTAGAGCGATTGAAGTATGCAAATTGAGCGGTAAGTCATTTTGGGAAAATAGACGGCTAGAAAGCCCAATTTTTGACTGTTTGGAGGTTGGTATTGAGGTTGAACGGGATAAATTATTGGATAGAATAAAGAGGAGGACGCGTAAAATGATAAAAATGGGATTGAAGGAGGAGGCTGTCTCTTTGATTAGAAAATATGGTAATATTCCTCCGCTTCAGACTATTGGTTACCAAGAGTGGAAGGATTTTGCGGATGTGAATATTAGTAAAAAGGAATTGCAAGCAATAGAAGAGAGAATAATTCTTGATACTAATAAATTTTCAAAAAGACAAGTAACTTGGTTTAAGAGAAATAAAAAAATTCATTGGGTCAAAACAAAAAAAGAAGCTGAACAGCTTGTGAAAGATTTTTTAAAAGATAAACCTGCTTAGGTTTATTTTTTTTGAGTTTGAGTTTGCTTATAGTTTTGTTTTTCTTTGATTGAATTGGTAGCAATCATAATCATTGCAATCAAAACTGCGAGAATAACAAATCCTAAAGTTATTACAAATAAAAGAGATCCTTTTTGTTTGTTCATTTTGAATATACTGCAAGTCTTTGATTATATTCTTGCTGAGTGATTAGGTTTTTGGCAAGAAGCTGTCTTAGTCCGGCAAAATACTGTTGCTTAATCTCTGCTGAAGGGATATTTGTACTATAAAGACGGACTTCATCTATGAATCCAGTGAAGTATATTGATCCTCTTAATCCTATTCTAAGTGCATTGGTATTTTCTCCTAATACTCCAACAGATGTTGTGGCATTATCTAGCTTTCCGTCTAGATAAAAGTTTAATGAATTAGAATTTTCATTGATTGTGCATGCAAGATGATGCCAGTTGGTATCATTTATTGCTGTGTTCATTTTTTGATAGGAAACGGTCGGAGCTATAAATGCTATCTTTTGATCGGCGGTCAGGTAATTTAATATGAGGGCATATCCTCCTGTTCCCTCCCTTGAAACGAGCCCTATATTGATATCGGAAGTTATACTTGATCTTTTGAACCAGATGCTTATGGTCATTGTCTTATTCATGTTAAGTGTTGAGCTGGAGGCGATAACTATATCATCTCCTACTCCATCAAAATAAAGACATTTTCCGTAGACGCATTCGCTACTGGATCTTAATTTGTCGTTGCTATCGCCAGAACCAACATATAGTATTCCATTGTTTGCTCCCCAAGAATCCTTGATTGTTGCCCCGGATGTTGCCGTGGTTAGTTCGTCAAAATTCCACTCCGAAACTATGCTGTTACTCATAGAGTCTCGCGCAGAGTTAGAAAATACTTTGGCTTTAGTAATGGTTGCTCGGTCGGTGGCAGCAGACATTGACACAATAATAACGCCAGCCAAAATCCCAACGGTAGCGATAACGACTAATAATTCTATTAAAGTAAAAGATAATGACTTGTATTTCATTTTATGGCGTTTTTGTATTCTAGCTGAGTTATCCTTGAGTCAAATTCTTTTTTGGTAATTAAGTTTTTTGCTAGTAATTGATGTAATCCTGCGAAATATTGTTGTTTGATTTCTGCTGAGGGAATGTTGGTGTTATAGATGCGGACTTCATCAATAAGGCCATTGGTTGTTGTGGTCCCGATTCGGAGTATTCCGCCCGTGTTGTGCATTGCTGTATATGTTCCCGCTGATCCAACTGCATAGGAAGTGGTTTCTGATCCATTGATATATAATTTAATTCCTGTTGCTACCTTGCTTCCATCGTAAGTTGCCACTAGGTATATCCATTGGTTTTGGTATGGTAATAAATCTATAGCATTTCTATAAATATAGTTACTTCCATTTTCGTCAAATAGATAAAGACGAAATAGGCTATTATTTGTCAATCTATATTCATTTGCTTTGTTTATGATTTCAAAATTTGACCTGACTTTCATATTAACCCAAGCTGCAAGCGTGAATGGCCTGTCGGAGACTGAATCTCCAAAACTTAAATTAGTAGTTCCAACGTTGAGGTAATTAGTGGTTCCATTAAACGATAAGCACCTTCCAATTGCACAATTGGATTCGGATTCAAGAGTTGGAATAGTTGAAGCGGTTGTTCCGTCACCTAGAGTTCCAGTATTTCCTCCCCAAATGTCAGGGGTTTGATTGGTTGACGGATTATTTACTTCATCAAATTTCCATTCTGAAACTAGATTAGCACCTAATGAGTCTCTTAAGGAGTTGCTATATACTTGCAGTTTTGCAATTTTTGCTTTATCAGTTGCACCTGACATAGAGACAATAATTATGCCAGCCAAAATACCGACAATGGCAATGACGACTAAAAGCTCTATCAAAGTAAAACTTTTTTGAGAGTTGATATCCATTACAGATATTTTATCATAAAGAAAGAATGATGAAAAGAATATAATATCTGGGGGTTAGTAATTCGTAACTAGTAGTTAGTACATTGTCCGCCTAAGCCAAGGCTACGGCGAGATAAATATATGCTTCGCAAGCAAAGTAGTAATTAGTAATCAGTAACTAGTAATTAGTACATTGTTTGTTTGCTTCGCAAACATGAAGGCATCTTATTAGATTCCCGACTACGTTCGCCTATGGCGAACAATCGGGAATGACAATGAAGGGGGCGTGGGGATGACAAAGGATAAAAGATTGCTTCACCTCTGCTGAGGTTCGCAATGACAGAGGTTGCGACCTTCTAATTTGTCTTCTAAGAAAAAAAGCGCGATTGCGCTCTTTTTTATTATTTTTCTAAATTGTTTTTTAATAGTTCGGCAGCTTTTTGAGGATTGGCTTTTCCTTTTGAGGCAGCCATAATCTGTCCGATTAAGAATGCAAAACTATTCTTTTTTCCTGCTTTGTAATCTTCAACTGGTTTTGGATTATTTTTTAAAACCTCCGAAATTATTTTTTCTAATTCTGCGTCATCAGCTATCGGCATCAATCCTTCGTCTTCAATAATTTGTGAAGGGTCTTTTCCTTTACTGTACATTTCTGCTAGAACTATTTTTGCAATTTTACTAGTTATTTTCCCGTCAACAATCAGGCAAATAAATTCACCAAAATTTTCGGGAGTAATTTTTTTGTTAAGATATGTAAATATATCTTCAATGCCTTTTAATTCGGGGTCATTTTTTAATATGGATTGCAGGTCTGTAACTATATAGTTGCTGCATAATTTGACCATATTAAAATATTCTTCGGTTTCAATATTGTTTATTCCCTTAGTCTCTTTGTACCATGAATTGAGTTCGGATACTGAGTTTTCAAAAAAATCGCCAACTTCTACTTCGCGGACAAAAAACTCTATTGTTTTGTGGTCTAGATTATATTCTTTTTCGTATCTTTCTCTTTTTTGATATGGTAATTCTGGCAATGACGATCTGATTTTTTCTATTTTTTCATCAGAAATAGATAATGGCGGCAAGTCTGGTTCGGGAAAATATCTGTATTCGTGAGCATCTTCTTTGTTTCTTTGACTAAAGGTAGATTCTTTGTTGTCATCCCAGCCACGAGTTTCTTGAATTATTTTTTCTCCATCTTCTAGTGCTTTTATCTGTCTTTTGGTTTCGTATTCAATTGATTTTTCAACAGTTTTAAATGAATTTAAGTTTTTAATTTCCACCTTTGTACCTAATTCGTCATCATCTTCAGTGTTAATGGAAATATTTACTTCGCATCTCATTTGTCCTTTTTCCATATCTGCATTTGATACGTCCAAATATTTCAAAATGAGCTGAAGTTCTTGAGCAAATCTTCTGGCTTCTTCGCCGGTATGAATATCTGGCTCGGTAACAAGCTCCATTAGAGGTACGCTAGATCTATTAAAATCTATTAAGGTTGTTCCTTCGTTGGTATGGTATGATTTTGCAGTATCTTCTTCCATATGAATCCTCGTAATCCTAACTCTTTTGATTGAACCATCGTCTAAGGGGACGTCTAGATATCCTCCAAAACAAACAGGCATATCAAACTGAGATATCTGATATCCTTTTGGAAGGTCTGGATAGAAATAATTTTTTCGGTCAAATTTTGTGTGTTCTGCAATTTTACAATTCAAAGCTAAACCAGTTTTGATGATTTTGTTAATAGCTTCTTTGTTGATTACGGGAAGTGTTCCTGGGTGCCCCATACAAACGGGGCAGGCATTAATGTTTGGTGCTTCGTCTAGTGAATTATTTTCTTCGTTTGGACACGAACAAAACATTTTGGAATTTGTCTTTGATTCAAAGTGTATTTCTAATCCTATGGTTGCTTTGTACATATATTTAGTAACTAGTAATTCGTAATTAGTACTTTGTAGCTTTCTTGCAGAAAGATTGGAGGCATCTTTATAGATTCCCTTTTTCAAGGGAATGACCCGCCTTCGCCAAGGCTACGGCGAGGCAAGGCTGGAATGACAAAGGGTAAAAGATTGCCTCACCTCTATTGAGGTTCGCGATGACAAAAAATAACAGTGACCTCTTTCTTATTTTTGTAATTCGTTCATAATTATAACTCCACTACTTGTTCCGATGATGTCTGCTCCTGCCTTTATCATCATTTTAATATCTTTTAATGTTTTAACCTTTCCAGAGGCTTTTATCAAGAGTCCTGGTGCGTTCTCTCTCATAATTTTTAGATGAATTGCTTTTTCTTTTAATTCCCTATTTTCTAATGGGTCTTTTTCGGTTGCTGTTTTAACACAAATTGCTCCTGCCTTTTTGACGATTTGAGAGACTTTAGCAATTTCTTCATCGGTTAAAAAACCACTGCCAATAATTATTTTGGCATCACCTAAGGAGCAAATTTCTTTAAGGTCTTTTTGAATGGCTGTCCATTTTTCGTGTTTAACATCGGGAATATTTATTACTACATCCAGATCATTAGCTCCATCTTTAATAGCTTTTTTGCATTCTTCCATCCTTTTCTCGTGAGAACTGTCTCCGATTGGATCATCAATCAATACAACGGTTTTAATATTAGCTCCTTTCAACTGTTGGGCTGTTAATTTTACCCATTTTGGTCTTATGCATACTCCACGAAATTGGTATTGCTTGGCTTCGGTGCAAGCTTGAATAATTTCTTCTTTGGTTGCTTTTGGATTAATATTTGTGTGATCAATATATTGATTGATTGTTTTTGCTGGCATACTCGGTTTGTTTTTTTAGTTATTATTTAATATATATATTATATCAGAATAGGAAGAAAAATAAAGTTAATAAAATCCGCTTATAATAAGCGGATTTATTAAAAATATTTAAGGTTTTAAAAATCTAAGAATAACTACTCCCGATCCTCCTGATCCACCATATACAGTGCTATTGCCTCCGTTGTTTGTTGCGCCTCCCCCACCACCGCCAGTGCCATTGACTCCTGGGTTTCCATTGCCGATAGATCCTGTTCCTGCTCCACCTCCATAAGAAGCAGATCCTCCTGTTCCTGCCTGAAATAATCCCGCTCCGCCACCACCTGCATATTGAACTGGACTGCCTGTGATTGAAGATGTTATTCCTATTCCTCCAGCACCAGCATTGGAATATGAAGTTGCGTTACCTCCTACTCCGCCAGCACCACCTCCGCCGCCAGCTGGATATGGACTATTTGAATATCCACCGTTTGTTCCTCCGGCATATCCTTGTCCGGATACTCCTGTTCCAGCTGGTGGAATTACTGCATATGCAACTCCGCCACCGCCTCCAGATCCTCCATTATATCCTGCTCCATATCCATTTTCATTGTTGACTCCTCCTGCTCCACCTCCAGTTGCAACGAGTGATAGGCCGAATGAACTATTTTCTCCATTGTTTCTTGCGCTGTTACCTCTTGTAACAACGGCTCCTGCGCCTCCAGCTCCTACGGTAACAGAAATTGGTCCCGATACTGATGTTGTTCCCGTCAAAACTCCTCCTGCTCCGCCACCGCCATGCGTTCCTGCGCCTCCTCCAGCGATAATGAGATACTCTACCTGATTAACTCCGTTAGGGGTTTGCCAAGTGGTAGTTCCTGTTGTGGTTCCTGATAAAGTGTACTTATTGATTGTATAAGCTCCATCAGTTGTTTCGGTGCAAGTTAATCCATTTCCAGAAATACAGGTTGATGGTGCATCAGTAGAATATTTACTATTTGTAGAATTATAAGTATAGATAGTTGAATTTGACATCGTTCCCTTGATACTGAATTCGTCTGCCGATATTCTGTTGTAAATATAGAAGCTTCCATTTGGGTCTTTGGCAATAGTCATTCCTTGGGCTGCTAGTTTGGCTTGAATCCCAGAACAGTTTTCACTAGTATTAGTAGAACCTAATTTGCAATTGGCATTTGGTTCTGCTGGAAGAGAACCATCCCGAGTTTTGATGATTGTTATTGCCTTTGCTATTTGATTAATGTCTGCTTTTCTTCGGGCATCGGTTGCAGAATTAGTCGCACCAGTCATTGATGAAATAAGAATTCCAGAGAGGATTCCAATTATAGCAATAACAACAAGAAGTTCAATTAATGTAAATGAGTTTTGTTTTTTCATAATCAACATTATAGATTATAAATTTATTTTATCAAAAAGACAAGAGATGGAAAAATAAAAAAGAACTTGTTAAAGTTCTTTTTCCAGTTTACTTTCTTCTGGGTGTTTAACGTTTACGTATTTAGCATTTTTTTTGAGATAGTATGGTTTGGTCGTTGGAGATGATAGTACTTCAAATACTAATTGGCAAACTCTCATTCCTGGGTAAAGCAATACGGGAATCATTCCGATGTTTTCCATTTCAAGAACTATTTTACCTTTGAATCCTGGATCAATATGTCCTGCGGTTGAGTGGATTACTATTCCTAGCCTTCCTAAACTAGAACGGCCATCAATACGAGCTGCGATGTCGGCAGGAAGACCTACTTCTTCTAATGTTGCCCCCAAGACAAATTCTCCTGGATGAAAAACGAAAGGTTCGTCTTCTGAAACTTTGACCATTTTGGTCATATTTTTAAAAGTTTCAGGATTCTTTGTATCTATATATGGCTTTTTGGTATGGTCAAAGACCATAAACTCATCGCTAAGCCGTAAATCTAAAGAAGCCGAACCTAGTTGTTCTTCTATGTTCGGCTTCGGTATTATAGATATATTCCCTTCGTCTAAAAACTTTTTAATTTCTCTGTCTGATAATATCACGGATTTAGACTTAAGGTTTATTATTAGTCAACAACTTCTATGCCAAGAGATCTAGCAGTTCCTTCTAAAATTTTCATTGCTTGACCCATATCCTTGGTATTCATATCAACGATTTTCCTTTTTGCAACTTCTTCTAATTGAGCTTTAGTAATTTTTCCAACCTTCTTCTTGTTTGGAGTAGCAGAACCGCTTTTTAAATCAATTGCTCTTTTAATTAATTGAGCTGCTGGTGGTTGTTTTAAAACAAAAGTGTATGTTTTGTCTTTGTAAACAGTAATGTCAACAGGGATTTTAAAATCTCCTAATTCTCTAGTAGCTTCGTTGAATTTTGAACAAAAATCTGCGATGTTTACTTGATGAGATGCTAGTGCTGGACCTACTGGAGGTGCTGGATTAGCCTTACCTGCTTGAATGTGAAGCTTTATGATAGCTTTAAGTTCTTTTGCCATATTTTTCTATTAATCTTTTCTTATAATTTCTTGATTTGTAATGAATCTAGCTCTAGCGGAGTGTCTCTGCCGAACATATTAATCATAACTTTTACTTTGCCTTTTTCTTTGTCTACTTCTGATATTTTTCCGTCGTAATCTTTGAATGGACCATCAACAATTTTGATAGATTCACCGATATCAAAGTCCACTTTGTACTTTGGTTCTTCTTCACCCATTCTCTTTTTTAATGAATCCATTTCTTTAAGAGATACTGGCAAAGGGATTGTTCCCGAACCAACAAAACCAGTTACATTAGGAGTGTTTCTAACGACATACCAAGAGTCATCAGTAACAACCATTTCAACCAAAACATATCCTGGGTAGATTTTTTCTTCAATTACTCTTTTCTTTCCATTCCTAATTTTGATTTTCTTTTCTTTTGGAACGACAACGTTGAAGATTTTGTCTTCCATTCCTAATGACTCAACTCTTTGTGCGAGGTTTTTTGCCACGGCATCTTCATAGCCAGAGTAAGTATGAAGGACATACCATCTTCGTTCGTTTGAAGTTTGTTGTTTTGACATGATTATTACTTAATAACAAATTGTTTAAATATTTCTTGAATTACTTTATCGGTAAGTCCAAGAAAAGTTGCAGAAATTAAAACAAATACAATAACCGTAACTGTATAATTAAGGTTGTCTTTTTTGCTGGGCCAAGTTATTCGCTTCATTTCAGCAAAAACATCGCTAAAAAAATCTTTGATTTTATTTTGCATATTCATATATAAGTAGATTACCAAAATAAGCCCTAGTTGTCAATAAAAATAAAGGTAAATTTAATTATGGGCTTTAAAATATTAATGTTTAGATGTCAAGATTTTTAACGTTTTTAGCAGAAGATTGGATGAATTTTTTTCTTGGAACCACTTCTTTGCCCATCAACATATCAAAAACACTATCGGCCATAACCGCATCATCAATAGTAACACGCAATAGTACCCTGTTTTGAGGATCCATAGTTGTCTCCCATAGCTGCTCTGGATTCATTTCTCCCAAACCTTTATATCTGGAAATACTTATTCCTGTTTTTTCTTTAAAATCAGCACTTGCTAGGATTTTTTCTTTTTGATCGTCTGAGTAGGCGTATTTTAGTTCTTTTCCTTTTTGAATTCTGTATAATGGCGGTTGAGCAATATATACAAAACCATTATCAATAAGAGGTTTAAAGTATCTAAAGAATAGAGTTAAAAGCAAGGTTCTGATGTGATTTCCGTCACTGTCGGCATCACACATAATAATAATGCGGTGATATCTTAATTTTTCTAAATTAAAGTCGTCTGAGATAGCTGTTCCAAGAGCAATAACCAGAGCTTTTACTTCTTCTGAGGCAAGCATTCTATCTAAACGTACTTTTTCAACGTTAAGAATTTTACCTTTGATTGGTAGAATTGCTTGAAATCTTCTGTTTCTGGCTTGCCTACTTGAACCTCCAGCGGACTCTCCCTCAACAATATATATTTCTGATTCTTCTGGTTTTTTACTAGAACAATCCGATAGTTTTCCTGGTAGAGATAATCCATCAAGAATACCTTTTCTAAGAATAGTTTCTTTAGCAGCTTTAGCAGCTTTTCTAGCCTTGTAAGATAAAACAGCTTTTTCAATAATAGCCTTGGTGTCTTGAGGAAATTTTTCAAGATATGTATTAAGCGCTTCAGAGACAACGGCCTCAGTGATTGGACGAGCTTCTGGGTTTCCTAGTTTTGTTTTTGTCTGTCCTTCAAATTGAGGTTCAACGATTTTAACTGAAACAATTGCTGTCAAACCTTCTCTGATATCATCTCCGCTAAGGTTTGGTTCGGAATCTTTAAGAAATCCGCCTTTTCGGGCATAGTCATTAACAAGACGAGTTAGAGCAGAACGAAAACCAGTTAAGTGGGTTCCTCCTTCGCTGGTGTGAATATTGTTGGTAAAACTTTCTTCCATCACCTCGTAATCGTCGGTGTACAAGAAGGCTGCTTCAACTAACATATCATCTTTTTCGGCTGAGCAATAAAATGGATTAGGATGAACCTTTTCTGAGTGTCTAGCCATATATTTAAGGTATGAAGCTACTCCTCCCTCAAAATAAAAATGGTATTCGTAGAGATCGTCGGCATTTCTTTCGTCATAAAAATCAATACTTATTCCTTTGGTAAGATAAGCTTGTTGTCTTAAGTGGCTAAGAATTTTTTTGCGGTCAAAAACTGTTTCGCTAAAAATTGTATTGTCTGGAAAGAATGTAGTAGTTGTTCCTCTTTGTTTGCATTCACCCACTTTCTTGACTTGGTATAGCGGTTTTCCTTGTTTGTATTCTTGTACATACTTTCCTCCATCACGACAAACTTCAACTTTTGTTTCCATTGATAAGGCACAAACTACCGAAGCACCTACACCATGAAGTCCACCAGAAATTTTGTAAGCTCCATTACCAAACTTACCTCCAGCATGAAGGGTTGTCATAATCATTTCCAGGGCAGATTTTTTTGTTTTTTCGTGAATGTCAACAGGAATTCCTCTTCCATTATCGCTGACCATAACTTTTTCTCCTGGTAATAAGTGAATTTCTATTTTATCACAGTATCCCCCAAGAGCTTCGTCTAAACAGTTGTCTACAATTTCGTAAACTAAATGATGCAGTCCGGTCGTCCCCGTTGATCCGATATACATACCTGGTCTTTTTCTAACAGGATCAAGACCTTCAAGTACGTAAATATCCTTTGCACTATAAGATGATTGTTGTTCTTTTTCTTTTGCCATACTTTCTTGATATTATTTTCTTTCTTCCCAGCCGAATTTATCGGAAAGGCATTTGATTATTTTTTTGATAATAGTTTCTATTTCTTCGGTGTTTAGCGTTTTTTCGCTATGTTCAAGTGTTATTTTAAGAGTAATACTTTTTTTATTTTGGGGCAAGCCTTTTTTGTAAATGTCTGTTATGCTTGCTTCAATGCTGATTTCCTTTGGTTTTTCAATGTTTTCAATAATTTCTACAATTTCATTATTGCTAATTTCGTCATTTATAATCCCAGAAATATCTCTATGTGCAGATGGATGGAAAGAAACTCTTTTGTATTCTTTTTCTTCGGAACATTGTTCTTGAATTTTATCAAAGTCAAGATTAAAAATCATTACATTTTCTGGTATTTGTATTAGCTCGGCGGTATCTTCAGAAACTTGGCCAAATGTGCCAATCTTAATTTTATTGCAAATAACCTCAAGCGAATTATCTCCCTGCCAAATATTTTCTGTTTTTAGTTTTGCGTATTCTATTTTTTTAATTCCTAATTCCTTTAAGAAATATTCTATCTCTCCTTTTAATTTCAAGAATTGATCTTGGTCGCTGTATGCTGGATTGAAAACTATACCAGAAAGATTTCTTTTTTCAATAAGTTTTTTATCTTGTTTGATAAATATTTTACCTAATTCGTAAAATTTTATTTCTTTGAATGTTTTTAAATTTTCTTTGGCAGTCTTAAGAAGCTGAGGCATTAATGTTGGGCGTAAATATTTTAAAAATACGCTGACTGGATTTTTGATTTCCTCGGTGTTGAGGTTAAAAAACCCTACCTCTTCGTCTCCAATAAATGAGTAGTTATATATTTCTGTCCAGCCAATGTCTTTAAGTGTTTCCTTGACTTTGTTTTGCCAAAATAATTCCTCGTTTCTTTTGGATATTGTAATCGGGACGCAAGGCATAGTAGGATTAATTTTTTCGTATCCATAAATGCGGCCAATTTCTTCAATTAGATTTTCTCGTAAAACAACGTCTTGCCTCCATGTTGGAACTTCAACAGTAATAAGTTTTTTGTTTGCTAATAAAACCTTAAAGCCAAGACGATGCAGAATGGTCTCTATTTCTTTTTGAGGGATTGAGATTCCAAGAATTCTATCAAGTAATTCTGTTTCTAGTTTTATTTTGATTGGTTTTACTTTTTCTCCATAGACATCTATTTTCCCTGAAGCGATACTACCTTCTGAAATCTGGCTTATGATTGTGGCGACTCTATCTATGGCGAATTCAGCTAAATTTGGATCTAAATGATGTTCAAAACGAATAGAAGCATCTGTGCGGATGTTTAACTTGCGAGCTGTTTGGCTAATTAGTTTTGGGGTAAAATTGGCAGATTCCAAAACAATATTTCGTGTCCCATTGTCTATTTCTGCCTTCTTTCCTCCTTTTATTCCCGCAATTGCCATAATGCCTTCGCTGTCCGAGATAGTAAGCATTGTTTTGTCTAGAATGGCTTCGGTATTGCCAAGGAGAGAAACTTTTTCTCCTGCCTTTGCCTTTTTGATAATAATTTTCTTTCCACTTATTTTGTCATAATCAAAGGCGTGCAATGGCTGTCCAATTTCTAGCATTATAAAATTTGTGGCATCAACAACGTTATTGATAGAGTTTAATCCACAAGCCGAAAGTTTTTCGGATAACCATTTTGGAGAGGGTCCGATTTTAACATTATTGATGATTCTACTAACATATCTTTTACAATCCTTGTCTTTTACTTCTATTTCTAAAAGAGTTTTGGTTTTTATGTTAGGATTTTCTTTTAGTTTTATTTCTGGGTGGATTAGGTTGTGTCCTAATATCGCCGATATTTCCCTAGCAATTCCGAGATGAGAAAGACAATCACCGGCTCTATCTGGTAATACATCAAGGCTTAATAGCCAGTCATTTTTGATTTCGGTAATATTTTCATTTTCAAAAGAATGCAACGTCAAAAGCTCGGCCAGTTTTTCTGGTTTTGGAAGAGGCTTTTTAAAGAATGAGCTTAACCAAGAGTATGAAACTATCATTTTAGAATTGTTTTAAGAATTTAAGATTTCCACTGTGGAACAGACGAATATCATTTATTTTGTATTTCATCATTGCAGGCCTATCAATTGAAAGACCAAAAGCGAATCCTTTCCATTGATCAGGATCTAATCCTCCATTTTTTATTACATTTGGATGGATTATTCCACAGCCAAGTAATTCAACCCAGCCTGTTTTTTTGCATGTGGAACAACCTTTTCCATTGCAAACAGTACAAAGCATATCCACTTCAAAGCTTGGTTCAGTAAAAGGAAAATAGCTTGGCCTTAGCCTAATTTCTACTTTTCTCTGAAAGAATTCTTGTAGAAATTTTTCTAATATGGCTTTTAGGTGTGCGACTGAAACATTTTCATCAATATATATTCCTTCTAGCTGATAAAAGTTTATTTCATGAGAAGCATCGGTTTTTTCATATCTGTAAACCCGTCCTGGAATAATAATTTTGATTGGTGGTTTTATCTTCTTCATATATCTCGTTTGAGCAGAAGATGTTTGACTTCTCATAACTCCACCATCTTTAAGATAAAAAGTTTTTCCAAGGGATAGTGCGTCTCTAGCAGGATGTCCTTCGGGGATATTTAGTGAATCAAAATTGTGCCACTCGTCTTCAACTTCTGATCCTTCTACGACCGAGAATCCCATTAATTCAAAAATATGTTCCATTTCTTTTTTGACGGTTGTCAATGGATGTATGTGCCCTGTTTTTGGGATTTCTCCTGACAATTCGGTATTGATTGGATTTGTCTCCTTTTGTTTTGTTTTTTGCAGAATCTTAAACTTTTGTTCCATTTCAAAAACCAATTGCTCCATTTCGTTAGAGAATTGGTTCAATTCTTGCCCAAAATTCTTCTTTTCTTCGGCGCTAAGATCCTTTAATTCTGAGAAAAGTTTTCTAAGTTCGCCCTTTTTTCCTAAGTATTTGTTAGAAAATTCTTTGAGTTGTTCGGCGCTGGTTATTTCCTTGAATTTATTCGTTATTGTGGTTTTTATTTCTTGAAATTCCATATGTTTTCTTTGTTTATTCTAACTTATACTGAGGTAAAGGTCAAATTTAAGTGCTAGTAATTAGTACTTTGTAGCTTGCTTTGCAAGCTAGGAACATCTTATTAGATTCCCGATCAAGTCGGGAATGACAAAGAATGGAATGAAGGCATCTTATTAGATTCCCGACTACGTTCGCCTATGGCGAACAATCGGGAATGACAAACTCCAGGGGCGGGCAAGCTGGAATGACTCGCCTATGCTAAAGCTTCGGCGAGGTAAGACCCACCTACGCCCTTTGGGCTACGCTAAAGCTACAGTGAAATAATAGCCGAAAAGCAATTTTTGGGTTATAATATTGTCAATTATAATTGAAATTAAAAATTATGAAAGAAAAGTCTTGCGGTATTATACCAATCCATAGAAAAAGTGGGATGGTCTATTTTTTACTTATTAAGCACGTTATTGGACATTGGGGTTTTCCTAAGGGGCATGTTGAAGCTGGAGAAACCGAAGAACAAACAGCGCTTCGGGAGTTTAGCGAAGAAGTAGGGATAAAAGAATGCGAAATTATAAAAGGCTTTAGACATTTCCAGAATTATTATTTCTATAGAAAAGAAGGCAAAATTTTTAAAGAAGTAATTTTTTTTCTTGGGATTGTAAGAAATATAGACAATATTAAAATTCAGGAGGAAGAAATTTCTGATTATGGATGGTTTACTTATGACGAAGTTTTGGAAAAAATTTCATTTGAAAGCAATAAAAAAATGGTTGATGAAGCAATAAAATTCTTAGAGGATAATGACATTTAAAATTATCTAACGAGTGATTGAAAGATGTGTTGTTTTGTGGTATGTAGTAGTTGGCTAGAAATTGCATGGAACTTAAAATTGTAACGCCTCAACCATTTTTTGGTTTAAGGCGAGATAGCACTTTAGCTACTTTACAAAGCGAGATTGATGGACTTCCAAATTTGGGATTACTGATCAAGTTAGTAGGTAGCGTTAATGAGAAGATTGAAGAAAGATTTGGAGACATTAGTTGTGTTGTTAAGCCTTATGATTCTCTGAAAAGAAAAGTAATAATCTTATCTCATGGCGAAATTAGCATTTTATTGCTTTATTGGAGACGTAGATCAAACAATCAAGAAGTATTATCTGTTGAAATGTACAAAGGAAGTGCTAAAAAATGCAACGAGACAATTCGTTGTATTAGCGAACATTTTTTAAAAAATTGCCTAGTAACATAAAGTGAAAGGCATTTTTTATATTAAACTTGATTTTATTTGATTTTCTGTTAAAATACTATTGTTATATTCATAGCGGTTTAGAGGAGTAGTACCTCGCCAGTCTCATAAGCTGGAGACCCTAGTGCAATTCTAGGAACCGCAACATTTATTGGAGCTCCTCGCTTCAAACAAGCCTGAGTAGCTCAGTGGTTAGAGCACTCGTTTCATAAGCGAGTTGTCGTGGGTCCGACTCCCACCCCAGGCACCAATATCTGAACGAATGAACGTGATTGACTAATGTATTGATAGTGTGTTAAATATCTATTGTTGGATCCGTAGCGAAATTGGTTATCGCGCCTCCCTGTCACGGAGGAGATTGCCGGTTCGAGTCCGGTCGGGTCCGCCAAAATAAAAAGCACCTTACGGTGTTTTTTGTTTTGGCGACTGGACTCTAACCGAGGATTTGAGTAGTTAAATAGATTTTACTATTTCTCTAATCTGGGAAGCAACCTCGGCAATGCTTTGTTCGGCATCAACTATTTCTTGCTTGCAGTATATGTTTTTCTTTGCACAGTCGGTATATTTTTCTGCTACTTTTTGCAGAAAGGCCAAGTCAGATTCAAAACGATCAAGATTTCCTTTTTCGGCCATCTTTCGTTTGGCAGATGTTTCAGCTGAAATACTTAAATATATTGCAATATCTGGTTTTGGAATTGGAAAAGCATTAATTAACTGCTCAATTCTTTCATATTCAACTCCTTGTATTCCTTGATAAGTTATTGTTGTTGTTACGTACCTGTCGCAGATTATGATATATCCTTCGTTAAGAGCTTGCTCTATATCTTTTTTGCTATTCAAAAATCCTGCGTAATGAAATAATGCTTGAATTTCTGGACTGAGATTATCCTTACTATGAAGATATGAATCTAAAAACTTACCAATTGAGCTATTGTAGTCTGGAAATGAAAATGTCTTTACTTTTTTACCTTCTTTTTCTAGAAATTCGTTTAAAATTTTTGTTTGTGTTTCTCCTCCACAACCATCAATACCATCAAGTATAATCAATTTTCCATAACCTGCTTTTTGATCTTCCATTTTTAAATTATATTATTTTTAGTTTTATTAAGGTATCTCGTAACAATATAAAAAGCTCTCGTGATTTTTCAATATTAACAGTATAGGCAGGGTCGTGTTTTACCTTGTCGGCAATTTCTATCAATTCTTTTATTGCCATTGCATTTGGAAGCTGCTCCTCGGAAACTTCATTCAATGTTTCTTCTGGGATTCTAAGTTCTTTTAGTATATCCCAAAGCAAGTATTCATTTTTCACTAAAGCCATTTTGGTGTCAATCTGATTTTTTTTATTGATTAAGTCAACAATGTTTTGAAAACGTTCAGGAATGGTCTTTGTTTCGGCAGGACTTTTAAGATGAAAAAAATGATTATACTTTCTCATCCATTCGGAAACAGCAAATTCTTCTATTTTGTAGTATTTGTTGGCTCCATAAACAAAAGCTATGGCTAACAAAACAGCTACTATTTTAAATGGCAAAAGAAAATTATTTAATTCGGGTGATGTTAAAAATAAATTTAACTCGTCAATGGACATAATTGTTTTGTAAAAACCTTATTATATTAAATGTACACTGTTTGTTTGCTAAAGGCAAACAAAGTATCAGTGCGTTGTCCGTTATTGGTTTTCAAAAAGTTTGGCAGTTTCAAATAATCTCTTTTCGCAAAAAGCAGGAGCTGTTATTTGCAATCCTATCGGAAGATTGTTTTGTGATTTTCCACAGGGAATTGATATAGCTGGAAGACCAGCTAAGTTTATCGGTACTGTATAAACATCAGCTAAGTACATTGCAAGCGGGTCGTTTGACATCTCCCCTATTTTGAACGGTAAACAAGGTGATGTTGGTCCAAATATTACATCAACTTTTTCAAAAGCTTTTTCAAAATCTTGTTTGATTAAAGTTCTAACCTTCACAGCCTTTTTGTAATAAGCGTCGTAATAGCCAGATGAGAGGGTATAAGTTCCGAGCATAATTCTTTTGCGAACTTCGGCACCAAAGCCAGTTGTCCTATTCTCAAAATATAAATCATTAATTGATTGAGGATTTTGCATTTTACTGTCGGTTCCATATTTCAAACCATCAAAGCGAGCTAAGTTGGCACTAGCTTCGGCGGGTGCAATTATGTAATAGCAAGCTAAAACATATTCTGTGTGTGGCAAATTAATATCAACAATTTCAGCGCCATTTTTTTGATAAAATTCAATAGCTTTTTTGATTGAAGTTTCTATTTCTTTGTCTAGTCCTGCTCCAAAATATTCTTTTGGAATACCAATGCGGAGATTCCCTTTTTTATTTTCTGCAAATTCAAAATCGGTACTAGTTGAGTCTAGCTTGTCTTGTCCTTTGATAATATTAAATACTGTTTCGCAATCTTCAACTGTTTTTCCCATTGGGCCGATTTGATCCAGCGAGGATGCATATGCAATTAATCCATGCCTGGAAACTGTTCCATAGGTTGGTTTTAGCCCCACAATGCCACAAAAAGATGCTGGTTGACGAATAGAACCACCTGTATCGGATCCGAGTGCATAAATAGCTAAATCCCCTCCTACGGCGGCAGCAGAGCCACCAGAAGATCCTCCTGGAACTCTTTCTAAGTCGTGAGGATTCTTAGTTGGAAAAAATGCTGATTTTTCACATGATCCACCCATAGCAAATTCATCTAGGTTAGTTTTTCCTAAAAATATTGCTCCAGAATTTTTCATTTTTTCTATTACGGTTGCGTCGTAAATTGCAGTATAGTTTTCAAGAATTTTGGAAGCGGCTGTGCATCTTTCTCCCTTTATCATCATATTATCTTTGATTGCACAAGGAATCCCTTCTATATCTGATAAGGGTTCATTTTTGGCTATTTTTTCATCAACTTTTTTTGCTTGGGAAATGGCAAGTTTTTCACAAACCGAAATATAAGCATTAATGTCTTTATCTTTTTCCTTTATTTTATCTAAATATGCCTGAGTCAGTTCGGTTGCAGAAAAATCTTTATTCTTTAAGCTATTGTTTGCTTGTTTGATGGTAAGGTTAGTTAAATTAGTCATTGTATAATACTTTTTTAACTTCTAAATATCCATTTTTCTGTTTTGGCATTGCGTCTATTAGGAGCTTGGTTTCAAATCTTTTAGCTATGTCTTCCCTTTCAATATTTTCTGTTTTTGAAAGATTTGATGTTTCACTTATTTCGGAAATATCAATTTCTTTTAGCTTATCTACATATTCCAAAATAGAAGAAAAATCTTTTCTTAATTTTTCTATTTCATTATCGTTTATTTTTAGATAGGCTAGGTTTGCGATATCTTTAATTTCTTTTTCGGAGATCATATTCAATTTAATTAGTAATTCGTAATTCGCAACTAGTGAATTAGTGCATTGAATGGACTATTTTGAAGATGTGGAGGTTGATGATTCTTTTCCTGTTATAGCTTTGTGCAATGTATCAAAAAATGTACAATTTTTTTTGCTCTCATCTTTATTTTCGTCCTTTTTTTCTTCGGATGTTATTGTCACCTTTTTGATATTATTTTTTTCAAGCCAATTGTTGGCCTTATCCCAAACATCAGTTTTGAACGAACACGCAACTCCTTGAAGAAAAGGGGCGGCATCTTTGTTCCACATATTGATAAATTTTTGATGAATTGATTCGTTGACTGTTTGATTTTCTTGGCTATTGGTTTCTTCGGCGTAAGCAATACTAGTAAATGAAAGAATGATAACAAACGTAATTGGTAATAATTTTTTAAGCATATTTTATTTTTTTAATTGCTAACTCTAATCTATTTAAACATTTTTCCTTACCTAATAATTCAGCTATCTCCGCTGGCGGAGCTGAGGATTGTTTGCCTGTCAGAGCAACACGAAATGGCCATAATAGATTTCCTCTATTGGGCATTTTTTCTGCCTCACTCAACAAAATTTGTTCTATATTTGTTTTGTCAAAGTTATTAATTAATTTTACTAAATTCATTGATGTTTCTAATGAAGATACTATTTCTTCATCGGTCATCGTTTTCCATTTTAAAAGTTTTTTTTCATATTCAATTTCATCTTTAAAAACAAAGTCTGTAAATTCAACTATTTCTATTAGTTTTTTAAGTCTCTCTTGATATAATTTTATTGCATTTTCTATTTTTGACAATGAAACAATTTCTTCGGTATCAGTGGTGATATATGATTCGGCGGTATGTTTCTTGATTAAACTAGCTTCAATTAGGAAAGGCAGGCATAATTCGGTTAATTCTTTAATTGATTTCTTTCTAATATATAATCCATTTAACCAATCTAATTTTTCGGGATTAAAAACAGCTCCTGATTTTTGTATTTTTTCTACCGAAAAATCTTCAATTAATTCCTTCATTGAGTATATTTCTTTTTCGGTTCCTGGATTCCATCCCAAAAAGGCGACAAAATTTATAATAGCTTCGGGCAAATACCCTTCTTTGTAATATTCATCTAATGATGTTTCGGCATCTCTTTTACTAAGTTTCTTTTTACCTTGTCCAAGAATTAATGGCATATGAGCATAAACAGGGTGTTTTACGCCTAAAGCATTCAGCATTACGATTTGTTTTGGAGTATTTGAAACGTGATCTTCTCCACGGATTACGTGGGTGATTCCCATTTCATAATCATCAACAATACAAGTAAAATTATAAAGAGGAGTTTCTAGGTCTTTGGCAATTACAAAATCGCCTAATGTTTCGGAGTCAAATTCTATTTTTCCCTTGATTAGGTCTTCAAAAACTATTTTATATTTTTCTGGAGTTTTGAATCTGATGACGCATTTTTTACCCTGCTTGATTCGCTCTTCGGCATCTTCTTTGGTAATGTTCCTGCAAGTGCCTTTGTATACTGGTGATTCTCCTATTGACATTAGGTAGCTTTTTTGAGCCTCAACTTCTTCTTTGGTGCAAAAGCAGTAATAGGCATGACCTTCGTCAATCATTTTTTGAAGATATTTTTTGTATATTTCCTTTCTTTCGCTTTGTCTATATGGACCATGTTCGCCAATATATCTAATGCTATAATTGGCGCTGTCAAACATTGATTCTTGTCCTTCTACCATCATTGGCCCTTCGTCCCAATCAAAACCGAGCCAAAGCATACTTCGGAGTAACATATGTTCCCATTCCACTTTTGATCTTTCTTTGTCGGTATCTTCTATCCTTAACACAAAAGAGCCTCCAAGTTTGCGGCTTAACAGGTAATTAAATAAAGCTGTTCTAATGCTTCCGATATGCGCTGGTCCGGTCGGAGATGGTGCAAATCTAGTAATAATTTTTTCAGAATCGTTAGTCATTAATTTACACAAAATTATTTTCTTCTAATACTTTCTTTGCAATTGTTTTTGCGGCATTAATTTTGCTAAAATTTTTTGCTGCGTTGCAAAAACTTTCTTTATTTTCAGGCTTTAAAATATTTTCTAACGCATTAAATAATCGTTCTTTTGTAAAATCTTCTTCTTTTATTGATATACATGCCCCATATTTTTCATAAATACTTGCATTATGAATTTGGTGATTCTGGGCTGCTTCAGGCAACGGAATCAATATTGATGGCTTCCCTACTGCTGAAATTTCTGAAATACTGCCAGATCCTGCCCGACTAATAATACAAGCACAACAAAACAAGGCATTTGCCATTGCTTCTTCATTTAAAAAATCATAGACGTGGTAATTTTCATTCTTTTCCTTTATTACTCTATTATAGTCTATTCTTCCAGTCTGATGTATAATTTCAAATTTTTCAAGTAAATAATCCCGATTTTCTAAAATAATGGTATTGATTCGCATACTCCCTTGGGATCCTCCAAGAACAAGAAGGATGGGCTTAATTCCTTGAAGATTAAATATTTTTTTAGCATCTTCTAAATTACCTGACAAAATTGACTCACGAATTGGATTTCCAGTAAAAACTAATTTATTTTGAGGAAGATTTTTTATTTGTTCTATTGGAAAAGAGACAAAAATAGTTCTGGCAAACCTGCCGGTAATTTTATTTGCAAGGCCAGCGATAGAGTCTGATTCGTGGAGAAAAATTGGAATACCAAGTAATTTTCCTGCAAAGACTACTGGGATTGTCCCATAACCACCCTTGCTTAAAATAGACTCTGGTTTTATTTTTTGGAGATATATTAAGGATTCTAAAAAACCAAAAGGAATTTTAATGAATATATCTATAATATTTTGGAATATTGTACCAAAACTAAAATATCTCCTAATCTTTCCAGAAGATATAATTTTTACAGGAATATTTTCTTTATTGAAAGCGCCCCTAGCAAATGGATCTTTGGGGCCGATATAAAATATTTCTGAACTTGTTTGAATATTTTTTATTTCCCTAGCGATAGAAATAAGTGGAAATATATGTCCTCCTGTTCCCCCACCAGTTAAAACTATTTTCATATAATTTGACATTACTTCAGGATACAATAATTTTCCAGTATTGACAGTTTTTGGTTATATTCTTTTTCTGTGATTTGGTTTTTAGACACGAGACTATCTAATCCAGCAAGGTAGTTCTGTCTTATCTGAGCAGTGGAAATAGCAGAGTTATATATGCGAACATCGTCCACTGAGCCAGTAAGAAGCTGTCCCCAGCCTTTTCCAATAAGCAGTGAATTAGTTGAACTTCTAATATTTGTCAAGACGGTACTGCTTGCACCCTTGGATTGTCCATCTACATAAAGATAGATTGTGCCATTGTTAAACGACCCAACATAATAATGCCATTGCCCATCTGTCCAAGCGAGCGTGGTACTTTTTGCTGCTTGAGCTCCGGTGCTGTCTTTTAGATAAAAAGTGAACGTGTTGGTTGTTAGATAAAGCATATAATCATAATCACCTGTTGCTGGACCTTTAGTAATTACCCCTAGTCCGCTTTTGGGCGTGGTGCTTTTTACCCACCCCGAAACTGTTATTGAATTAGTTGGACTAAGCGAATCATTATTTCCACAATCAACATAATCATCGGTACCATCAAAGTTAAGACATTGTCCAAAAACGCATTCGGATTCTGGTCGGTAATTAGCAGTTGTGTTTGTTCCTGAAGGACCAGTCCATGTGCCGTTGTTGCTTCCCCAAGTATCATTTGTATTGCCATCAAATTTCCATTCCGAGATCATGTTTTGGCTCATTGAATCGCGCATAGAAACAGCAAAGACCTTGGCTTTGGCAAGAGTAGCTTGACTAGTTGCTCCTGCCATGGAGACAATAATTATGCCAGCGAGAATGCCGACAATGGCAATGACGACTAGCAATTCTATTAAAGTGAAAGACGATTTGCTATGCATATTATTTTTGCGAAATATTAAATTCTAATTCCGCAATCCTGTGATCGTATTCTTGCTTAGTAATTTGATTTTTGGCTAGCAGTTTGGTTATTCCAGCAACGTAGTTTTGTTTAATTTGGGCAGTGGAAATAGCAGAGTTATATATGCGAACATCGTCAATATAGCCTTGATAAAAATTGTTATAAGTTGTTCCTACTGGATTTTCGCCTCCAATTACTACTGGTCTTGATGAGAGGTCTCCAATATTATATAAAATTGTTTTTGATATGCCCTGTCCATCAACATACAATTTGGTTAATTTTGATGTTGCGTCAAATGACAAGACAAGAAAATGCCAAGTTGTGTTATTGATTTCGTTTGCCCAAGTGAGTCCGTCGTTAGAAGTACCATTACCAATGCCTATATATGGCTTTTTAGCCGAGAGGCCTAGAAAATAAAAAGTAAGATTGTTTCTTTTGGAAAGTATTTTGATATTAGTACCAGAGCCCGAATTACCTTTTATCCATGCACTAACTGTTACTGAGGATACTTGAGTAGAAACATCATCAGGAATAGAAACATAGCTATCTACTCCGTCAAATTGCAAACATTTACCAAAAACGCAATCGCTTTCATCTATAAGTATTGGTCCACCCGAAGCTGTTCCGTTGTTCCCACTCCATGAATCGGCAATGTTGTTTGCAGTTGTTCCAACTACTTTTGTTGATGAATTAAAGTCGGTAATATTATTGAAGTTCCATTCACTGATAGTGTTTTGACTCATTGAATCACGCATAGAAACCGCAAAAACTTTGGCTTTGGCGATAGTTGCTTGTTCGGTGGCGCCAGACATAGACACGATAATTATGCCAGCCAAAATACCGACAATGGCGATGACGACTAAAAGCTCTATTAGGGTGAAAGACGATTTGCTATGCATATTATGCTTTTACTCCTTTGGAGATATTTAATAATAATCCACAAGCGATAAGCTCAAATATAATATGTGAACTTCCGTAAGTTAAAAATGGTAATGGTGTTCCGCTAAGCGGTAATAAGCCTGTCATGGCACTGATATTTATAAAAGCTTGAAGACTAATCCATGCTCCAATTCCGACAGCGACATACTTGCAAAAATTATCATGATGTTTTCGGGCAATTCGGAATGCCATATAAGTAAATGCAGCGAATAGCCCGATTAAAACTATTGAACCGACAAATCCCGTTTCGGCAGCATAAATTGTAAAAATGGAATCAGAAATTGATTCGGGAACAAATCCAAATTTTTGTTCACTTAGTCCAAGTCCTGCTCCAACAATTCCACCTGAGCCAATTGAGATTAAGGCTTGCTTGATATGATACCCCTTATCTAATGGATCTAGTTCGGGATTTAAGAATGTTCTCCATCGTTCCATTCTATATGGGCTTAAAACCATAAAGCAAAAAAATGCAGTGGCAGCCAGCGAACAGATTCCAATAGTATATTTTAACGGGGTACCAGAAACAAAAAATATTATCATACCCAAAGTACAAATAATAATCATTGTACTTAAGTTTGACTGACAAAGAAGTACCAGGGCTACTGCTCCTAATAAAATAAATATGCTTTGTAATTTTTCTTTACTTGTTTTTTTGGCAGACATTAGAGCTGAGGCATAAAGAATTGTTGCCAGCTTTAATGCTTCGGATGGTTGGAATCCTCCTAATGGTCCTAATTTTAGCCACCTAGTTGCGCCATATTCTGTCATACTTAGTCCTGGAATAAAAACCAGCCACATAGCGATATAGGCAAAAAGAAAAATAATGAAACTATTTTTCTTGACGAAGTTCATATTAATTTTGTAGGCAATTATTCCGAGTACTAATCCTGGGAGTATTCCATAGAGAAGCTGGTGTGTGATTAGAAAGTCGGCTGAAAGATTTCTTGAGATTGAATAAGGAGCTGAAGCAGTTGATAAAACCAAAACGCCTATTAAAAATAGGAAGAAGATAATAACCAGTAATATTATGTTAGGGTGATTTTTAGTTTCCATTTTGATTATTTTGCTTTAGCAAGCAGGCTTTTAAGTCCAGCAGTATAAATGCTTTTTACTTGTGATAATGAAAGGGTGGTGGAATATATTCGTACATCATCTATCGTTCCATTTAAAAACCATGACGCGGAAGTATCTCTACCGATAAATAAATTGTTAGTATTGGTTGTAATAGTTGCGGGTACATTATTTTTTACTGAATAAGATGTTTCATTTCCATTAACATATATCTTGGCATTAGTGCCTGATCTTGTAACAGCGATATGATACCATTTGCCAGCAGTTATAACTGATGTGCTTCTGATTCTTGAGGAGTTAGTCCCATCGTTAAAGAGAAGGTCAACGAATCCTCCTGTATTGTAAATATCAAGCCCCCAACCGCTGACACCATTTGTCCATTTTGTTAATATTCTATTATCATTATTTAAAACACTTGCTTTTACAAAAACGCTGATAGAAAAATCATTAGCTCCAAAATTAAAGATATCGGCATTGCCACAATTAACTCCGTCGTCGGTGCCGTCAAAATTAAGACATTGTCCAAAAACGCATTCGGATTCTGGTCGGTAATTAGCAGTTGTGTTTGTTCCCGAAGGACCAGTCCATGTGCCGTTGTTACTTCCCCAAGTATCATTTGCGTTTCCATCAAATTTCCATTCTGAGATTATATTTTGCCCCATACTGTCACGCATTGAAATAGCAAAAACTTTTGCTTTTGCAAGATTTGCACTATCGGTTGCATTCGTCATAGACACGATAATTATGCCAGCCAAAATTCCAATTATAGCAATTACTACTAATAATTCTATTAAGGTAAAAGAATTTTTGGAGATATTATTCATTGATAACATTTTATCAGATTTTTAACTGTGAGAAAATAGCAACTTATTAGCGGCGAGACACATCCGCCTGCGCTAAAGCTTCGGCGAGACATGTGATTTTATGAATTTTTGATAGGTATTGCCACGATCTTGATAATCCTTGAATAAATTAAAGCTGGGAGAGGCAGGAGATAAAAGACAGATTTTATCTTTGGATGTTTTTTGGAAGGCAAAAGATACGGCGTCTTCCATACTTTCGGTTTCGTAAAATAAAATATTGCTATTTTTTTTTAGTTTTTCAATTTCTTTTTTAATTTCTATTCCAGAATCGGGAAATAAAATAAGATTTTTGATATTACTATTTGCTATCCTTTTAGCAATTTTATTGAATTTGATTCCTCGGTTTAGCCCTCCAGCAATTAAGGTTTCTACATTTTCTCCTAAGGTGTCTAGGGCAAAAATTACTGCCTCGGGAATTGTAGCAATAGAATCATCATAAAATTTAATATGATTAAATTCTCCAATATATTCTAAGCGATGATCTGGAGCTTTAAAATTATTTAATGTTTTTATTATTATTTTGTCAGATATTTTTAAGATTTTCGCAATTTCCAAGATAGCACTAATATTATCTTGATGAGTAATGTTTTTAATATTTGATTGTTTGATGATATCCTGAAATTTATCAGGGTTGATTGGAATTTCTTTGGAAACAACTTTATTGGCTAAGTTTTTTATTTCTTTGATATTAGAATTAAAAATAAAATAGTCGTTCTTTTTTTGATGCAACGCAATATTAGCCTTGGCATTAAAATATTCTTTGAAATTTTTGTAGTAATCTAGATGTTCAGGATAGATGTTTAAAAATACTGCGATATGAGGGCTTTTTTGGAGGTTTTGAAGCTGATGTGCGGACAATTCAAGGATAATTACATCTGACTTGTTTATCTTTGACAAGAAGGATAATGGAGCTGTGCCGATATTACCCAATAAATACGTTTTTATCTTTGCTGCCTTTAATAAGGAATAAGTGAGCGTGGATGTTGTACTCTTCCCTTTTGTTCCAGTAATTCCAATAATTTTTGCATTGCAATTGTCAAAAAATAATTCTATTTGACTGGTAACAATGGCAGTTTTATTTAAATATTTTTTGATTGATGACAAAACAATGCCTGATGTTTTAATAACAACTTCGGCATCTTTTATTTTTGACAAATAGTCTTCGCCTAAAATCAATTCAATATATTTATCTTTTTTGAAAGTGTTTTGAGTTTTAGAGTCAAAAGATGACAGGTTTCTTTTATCGGCTAAGATAAGCTTTTTTGCAGGAAAATTTTTACGTAAAAAAGAATAAGTATCTAATCCTTCTACTCCTAATCCGAGAATTATTATTTTTTTATTTTTTAGTTGAGATATCTTCATAATTAATTTTGAGCAATACAGTAGTTATTTAAATCTGCAAGCCTTTGGGTGTATTCTTGTTTGGTAATTTGATTAGAGGCTAAAAGATTTTGAAGTCCGGCATAATACTGCTGTTTGATCTGTGACATTGATAAAACAGAATTGTAAATGCGAACTTCATCCATATAGCCGGTAAAATAATTTCCTAATACAATATTGGCTGAAAAACTCATTAAAGTTCCACTGGCAGTCGTGTTTGATGATGCTTTTTTGCCATTTACATACACTCTGAGAATTTTAGTAGAGTCATCATATGATGCAACTATGTAATGCCATTTTCCAGCATAAAAAGAATTAGCATAGGAGACAGAATATGAGGTTCCGTCGCTATTTTTCATAAAAAATCTTGCATCATTATTGTAAGTCGTAACCAAATAGGCTCCATTACTTGACCATCCTTTGCTGATAAGGTTATACCAAGTATTTGATTTTATTTCGGTCGGATTTACCCAAAGGGAAAATGTTAAATTTTTGTCGGCAGGACTGAGACTAGTATATGTTCCACAATTAATAGTGTCTCCACTGCCATCAAAAATCAGGCATTTTCCGTAAACACATTCACTTTCTGTTTTTAGTTTTTCATTGCTATCATTTGAAACTAATGTTGCCGTATTCCCACCCCATGAATCTCTAATAGAAGCTCCATTGGTTGCGGTAGTCAGTTCGTCAAAGTTCCATTCACTAATGATGCTTTGCCCCATTGAATCACGCATAGAATTGGCAAAAACTTTTGTCTTGGCAAGATTAGCACTGTCGGTTGCGCCTGATATATACACACTAATCACGCCCGCTAAAATGCCAACGATTGCGATAACAACAAGTAATTCAATTAAAGTGAATGAATTTTGTCTGTTCATTAGCTTAGTTTTATTTTTGGATTTCAAAATATTTCTTCCAAGTTTCGGGAACAAAATTATTTTTATCCCAATTGTTAAGAATTTTTTCTACTTCGTTTTCTAGATTCTTACACTCTGGCATTATTTTTTTCTCAAAATACGCTAATAACTCTGGCTGTTTTTTACCCAAGGCATTGTTTATTTTCCAGCTCAGATAAAGCCCGACTATTGATTCATTTCTAGTGCCAACACATTCTAACGGCTTAACTTTTTTCTCGTCAGTTAATTCTTGAATAATTTTAATTAATTCTTTGTCTTCAAACAAATCTTTATTAAAAATAGAAAGAAGTTCTTGCTTTTTTAAAAATGGAGAAAGAATAATATAAACAAATAGGCATTTTGAGCAAGAACCACACCAGTCCCCTAATTTTTCTCTTGTTCCCGAGTATGTTTTTTGTGATTCGTTGCAACTTAAAAATACATTGAAGTATTGAGGATTCTTGGAAAATATTCTAGCAATCTGAATTTCGTAGAGCGGACGCAAGAGACTAAAATATTCCAAATCGGAAGAAAAATATTTTTGTGAATAGGTGCGGAATTTCTTTTCAAAATCAAATGTTTTGGAATATTGATGATTTATTTCTTTTTCTTTAAAAATAGTGTTACCCTCATTGGAACTTTTTTCGTTTGAAAGAATTACATATTTTTTATTAAAAAGAATTGCGCAAAAAGTTGAAAGAAATGATAAATAACCGACAAAAGGAGTGTGTCCATTGAGATATCCTTCTCTGTTTAATTCCAGAAGCTTTTCTTCAATCTTTCTTTTGCAAATAATTTCATTTCCAAGCCCTCCAACTTTTATCATTTTGGTGGCATTCTTGGTGGGATTTAGAACTAAGCAGGTTACTTTTTTACCTGTTTTTTTGGTTATTTCTAGTGAAACGGCTGAATCTTTCCCTCCGCCAATGGGAAGTAAAATATCTTCACTGGTTATTAGTTTTGAGACTGGATATTCTGATTTTTTTGATTCACAGATTATTTCTATAAAATTGTTTTTGGTAAAATCTATTCTATTTTCAAAAAAATATTGCCCCATTCCATTTAGTAATAAGTCCTTCCACCAATTTATTTGCCACTTATCTAAGTATCCAGCTTTAATAACTATCTTTGGGGAGCAAAAAGCTTTCCAATAGCTAAAAAGCTCTATCATTCCTAGATTAAAAGCTAGATTATTAATAACTCTTTCGTCTATATCAAAAAAGTTATCTAAATCTAGATTTTCAATAACTACTTTTGGCTTAAAAATAATTTCTCCCGCAGTAAAAACAAAAGAAATTTTTAGTTTTCCTGAATCCTCTTTGTAATCAAATGATTCATAACAAAATACGGGATATTTTTTCCTCAACTCGGATGTTGATTTTTTCTCTACTTTCATATTAGTACTGAGACATTAGTTTTATTGCTACTCCTAACATGGCAAGGATTACACTCATAAACCAAAACCTCATTGTTATTTGATATGGTTTCCAGCCAATAGCTTCTAAGTGATGATGAATCGGGGTTGATAGCCAGATTTTTTTCTTGCGAAATTTCTTTGATAATAATTGGATTATTACTGATCCGGTTTCAATGACTAATATTCCTCCAATTATTGGCAAGACAGCGATAGAATCGGTAAGGAAGGCAACGACGGTCATTGTCATTGTTAATCCTAATGCTCCCGTTTCGCCCATATAAAATTTGGCAGGTGGAATATTGAACCAAAGAAAGCTAAACAAGGCTCCGAAGATAAGCATACAAAAAGCTGCTAGGTCGTATTGTCCTTGAGTTAAAGCAATAAATGCGAACGCTGCAAAAATAGAACTGAATGTGCCCCCGGCAAGTCCATCAATACCATCTACGACTCCGCTTGCCCATGAGGCTAATCCAACTATTACAAATAGTGCGATATAGAACAGTCCTAATGGAATTTCTATGCCAGTTGGAAAATTAAAGATTAGTGGAATGCTGATTGATGAATATCCTAGCTTGAAATAAAGCCAAGATCCTCCAATTAGTCCGATTAATATTACAAAAAGCATTCTTATTTTGAAGGTTAATCCTCCTCCGATATATTTTCCTTTTCCGTAAACTACTGAAATGTCATCAAGCAATCCTAAAATAGATGCAGAAAACAATGCAAACAATGGAATCCAAGTTTGTTCTCTGGAAAAAAAGTTTAGATTTTTTATCCACCAAACATCTGATATTGAACTTACTATTGCTGTTACTATCAAAACTATAGCAACGCTCAACCAAATAATCAGTCCGCCTCCTCTAGGTACAGTTGTTTCTTTTTCGCTATGCATACTCAAAAAAACAGTAGCTTCTGACCCATCAATTGTTTTTTCTCTTGGTTTCTTTTTCCAAAACTTTATTTTGACGAGGAATGGGATCAAGTAATGAGCCAGTATAAAACCTGTAATTGATGATGCAACAGTTAAGATTAGTATTTTGATGACGCTAAAAATTATAAATTCCATAAAATTACCAGATAAATTGATTAGTAATCCAGGCTTTAAATCCCCTTGCTTCTTTAAAGCGATCTTCTGCTCCTATGATTATGCTAATTATATATTTTTTTTCAAAAAAAGAAAAATTGGGCGGTCTTGATATTACCACTAAACAGTCTTTTGCTTTATCGGTGAAACCTGTTTTACCCCAAAGAAAGTCCTTGCTTTCGGATAGTAATATGTTTGTGGTTTTAATATTACGAGCTTCACCTGCCTCATTGTATATATTGTATTCTGGTTGGGATAATATTTCTTGGATTAAAGGATATTTCTTTGCGATCTCTATAACTAAGTTTTTTATATCGTTGGGGGAAGTTTTGTTTGTTTCTTCTTGTCCAATAATATCTAATCCTGTTGGGTTTAGGTATTGCGTATTAGCCATTTTTAAAAAAGCTGCCTTTTGGTTCATTTTTTTTACGAATTCGTCTCGGCCTAATTTTTTAGCAAAGGCTTCGGCAGCTTCATTGTTTGATTCGGTAAGCATAATATAGAGAAGGTTTTTGATAGTATATACTTCTCCTGCTCTAAGTTTTTTGGCATCACCCTCAGTCTTAATTACCTGATCATCTATTTCAATATTGTCCTTTAAGTTAAAATTATCCATTACAATAACTGCTGTCATAAGCTTTGTAATGGAGGCCATTGGATAAGAATCCATAGAGTTTTTTTCAAAAAGAATTCTATTTTTACCGTCAATTGAAACAACTAATGCAGCGGAAAGCTCGGGATAAATCTTTTCTTGGAAGCGTTTTTTTATTGGAGACATTGAATTATCACCATGCAAAAAAGTTAATAAGTTATTGTTAATTTCTTCTTTATGAAAATGCTCTTGTTTGTTAAATAAACAAGTTAAGATGATTAATCCAATAAGAATAAATATAAGAGTAAGATTAAAATAGAAGTATTTCATTTTAGGTATTAAGAAAAGAAAAACAAAATAGCCATTGATTAATGGCTATCTTTTTTTATTTTATGATATCTCGGAGTTGATCAAGGATTTCGGCTGGATTAAAATTTGACTTAATTAAATAATTGACTGCCCCTAAGGCAAAGGCTTTGTTTTTTGTTTCTGCGTCATCAAAATTTGATAAAACAACTACTGGTATATCAGCGATATCTTTAATATTTTTTCTTTTCTCTAGAAAATTAATACCACTTTCTTTTGGCAGAAGCATATCTAGGATTACTAAATCCGGATGCTCTTCTTGTGCAATTTTTAATCCGCCCTCAACGTCAATACTATTAAAAACTTTAAATCCGGCTTTCGTAAATTTGAATTTATACATTTCAAACAGGATTTTTTCATCTTCAATGATAAGTATTTTTTTCACAATTTTTTGATTAGTTTATAAGTTTAATTTAATCCATTATAAAACAGAATCGCAAAATGGTAAATGACTTAATTAGTAATCAGTAATTAGTAACTAGTAAGCTTTAGGGATTAGTAATTCGTAACTAGTAATTAGTACTTTGTAGCTTTCTTGCGAAAGCTTGAAGGCATTTTATGAGATTCCCGATCAAGTCGGGAATGACAAAGGGTGGAATGGGGGCATCTTATTAGATTCCCGACTACGTTCGCCTATGGCGAACAATCGGGAATGACAAATTGCAAAGTAGTAATTAGGAACTAGTAACTCGTAATTAGTACTTTGTAGCTTTCTTGCGAAAGCTTGAAGGCATTTTATGAGATTCCAGATGATTACTCTGGAATGACACTAGATTGAGGGGCAGTTGCCGGTTAATTCTAGTTTTAATTTTTGACTAATGTTATAGATTGTTCCTGCACCCATCATAATAACCACGTCGTAATCATTAATAACATTTTTTATTTCTTGAGTATTCCCCACATATAAACAATTAGGATTTTGTATTCTTTCTGCCAATATTTTTGAATTGTAGTTTTTCTTGATTTCCTCGTCCCCTTCGCGGCCAACAACGTCATATACATCTATCAAAAAGAGCTGATCCAGGTTTTTATTTTTTAAATTGTTTTGAAAAGTAGAAATAAATCCATCAAATAAAAATTGGGTTCTTTGATATTGATGAGGCTCGTAAACGCAACATATTTTTTTATCGGGATATTTTTCTCGTGCAGATTTTAAGGTTGCTTCTATTTCGGTTGGATGATGAGCATAATCGTCTATAAAAATGAATTTTCCGATATTTGAAATATCAAATCTTCGCCATGATCCTTGGTATTTTGATAATGACCTTAAAACATCTTCTTCTTTTGCTCCTAAAATTTTTGCTACTTTATAGACCGCTAAAGCATTTAGAAGGTTATGTTCTCCTGGTAATTGCATTATTGGCTTTATTTTTACCATTTCTTCATCAGTAATTGAGTAACTGATGTTTGTTCCTTTTGATTCTAAGCTTATCCCCTTTTCCTTTACTAAATATCCATCTTCGGGAATATGAGAAACAAATTCTTCAAAAGCTTTTTGAATATTTTCTAGTGTTTTGTAGTAATCTAAGTGGTCTTCTTCTATATTGGTGATGATTGCAATTTGAGGATAATAATTTAAAAATGATGCCTCGTGTTCGCACGCTTCTATCACAAGATATTTTGATTTGCCCGCTCTAAAATTAGTATTATTGAACTCTTTAAGCTTTGTGCCAACGATTATTGTTGGATCAAGACCTGCCTCAATTAAAGCTAACCCCAGCATTGAAGTGGTAGTGCTTTTGCCATGAGTGCCAGAGATTGCGATTGTATAGTAATTTTTTGACAATTCTCCTAGTGCTTCGGGGTAAGATAATATTTTTAATCCCCTTTTTTTTGCTTCTATTATTTCGGGATTATCATCTTTTGCAGCTGGGGTATGAATAATTTCGGTACAATTACTAGGAATGTTTTCTGCTTTTTGGCCAATAAAAATTTTGGCTCCGCTTGCCCTTAGCGTGTCTAATAATTCTGAATCACAAGCATCAGAGCCAGCAATTTCTTCACCCCTGCTTAAGTAAAATTTAGCTAGCGCTGAGATTCCGATTCCGCCGATACCAATAAAATATTTCATAGCTTTTTATTATTTAGTAATTAGTCCGCCTTCGCTAAAGCTACGGCGAGATAAATCCGCCTATGCCAAGGCTACGGCGAGATAAATAATTAGTAATTAGTAACTGGTAATTAGTACGTTGTTTGTTTGCCTTTGGCAAACTTTAATGCATCTTATTAGATTCCCGATGATTACTCGGGAATGACAGAAAGGGTGACCCGCCTTCGCTAAAGCTTCGGCGGATTAGTAACTGGTAATTAGTACTTTGTGGCTTGCTTACGCAAGCTTAAGGATATCCTGTAATTTAATTGTCTTTTTCTAGGGGGAATGATTTTAAAACGCAATACTCTGATCCTCCTTTCTTAAGAAAACTTTCCATTATTTCAATTGATTTCACTGAAATTCCTAAGCCAAGGTCTTTTTCAATATCTGGGATTTCTTCTGGGTTTATTTTTTTGAATTGCCATTGTGTTATTCTCCCCAAAGTAATATGCGGTGTATATTTTTTGTCAATTTCAGCGTTATATCCATTATTTAAAATAGCCCTTTCTATATTTGTCTGGAGTTGCATTAATTCCTTTGTTTTTTCTAAGTTAGCCCAGACCATTTTAGGGTTTTCTTTGTTTGGACCATAGTCAATGTTATTGATTAATAAATCAAAATTTTCTAACTTCTCAACTGCCTTTTCGGTTATGTTAAAAATTTCTATTAGTTCTAAATCTTCAACTTCTCCAACAAAAAGAAGCGTGCAATGCAAGCTTTCTTTTCTGATCATTTTTATTGGTGAAAAATCAAAATAATAATAGAATTTTTGTTCAATTTCTTTCTGGTTTTCTGATAGATTATTTTTTACTTTCTCTCCAAGATTTATGGCAATAAAAATTCGTTTTTTCATTAAGTTCACTATATGCTTGAAGATTAAATTTTTCAAGCATAAAAAATGGCCTTTTTAAAATTAGGCCACTCGTTTTTTGAGCCAACTATGATACTGTTGATCAGCATACAACAGGTCTTCAAGAGACTTAAATACAATCTCTTGCCCGCGCGGACTCATGATAGTAGTTTTTATTGGCTCTATGCCAGAAGGGTAAAACCCGCGAATACATTTGAGTACATAGAGGTATGGTATAAGGGTTGCCCTGAAGTCTTGGGGAGTTTTTTCACTCCTACGTTTACATCTTGTCATGATCTATGTGTATTATATCTAGTTATTTTATTTTTGTCAATTAGAAAATAAAAAAGACTTTGCGTCAAATGCAAAGTCACGTATCTCCTGAGGAGTCAAAACAATTTAATGTTTGTTGAACAGTTCTTTCTTCTCCGTCGTGAGAAATAATTAGCTCACCATCAAGTGTTGTTTGAATACTCATTTTAAAAACCTTCAAGTTGCTAAAAATATATTATCATAGTTTTTAAAAAAAATACAAATTGACAAAATTAGCAAAAATTTTAAAAGTAATTTGACATTATTGGTTATGTATTTATAATCAAAACAATATGAGAATTGACCTACATTGCCACACCTTTTTTTCAGAAGATGGCACGTCTTCTATTGAAAGCATAATAAAACAAGGGAAAAAACAAGGGATAGATGGAGTAGCGATTACTGATCATGAAAATACTAATGCTTGGGAAGAGGCTATTTTTTGGGGTAAAAAATGCAACTTTGAGTTCATACTCGGAGAAGAAATAAAAAGCTCTCAGGGGGATGTTTTGGGGCTTTTTATGAAAGAAAAAATTGATGGCAAGGGCAGAAATCCAAGATGGATAATGAAGGAAATAAAAAAACAAGGAGGGCTTGTATTCATTCCCCACCCTTTTCATGAATTTGAAGGATTTAATGACTCTTTAGAGCAATACCTAAATCTTATAGATGGTATTGAAGTTTTTAATGGAAGAAGACCATTTTATAGAGGAGACAAATTAGCTGAAGAATTTGCTGATAAATTTGATTTAATAAAAATAGGAGGAAGCGATTCGCACTATTATAAAACAATTGGAAATGTTTATACCGAATGCAAAGCAAATAGCATACGAGAGTTTAGATCCGAGTTACTAAAAAAGAAGACAACTGTCGTTGGCAAGAAAGCTCCTCTTAAGTATTTTGTTTTTCCTCTTGGTAAAAAACTTGGATTGATTAGAAAGGCAATATAGATTAAGTAATTAGTAAGCTTTAGGGATTAGTAATTCGTAACTCGTAATTAGTAACTAGTAATTAGTACTTTGTAGCTTTCTTACGAAAGCTTAAAGGCATCTTATTAGATTCCCGACTATGTTCGCCTATGGCGAACAATCGGGAATGACAAATTTCAGGGGCGGGCAAGGCTTCCTTAGGCAGGTAAACTGGAATGGCAAAAGTGGAATGGGAACATCTTATTAGATTCCCGATTAGATCGGGAATGACAAAGAATGGAATGAAGGCATCTTATTAGATTCCCGATTACGCTTGTCTACGACAAGCAATCGGGAATGACAAGTTTCATAGACGGGCAAGGCTGGAATGACAAACTCCAAAAGCTATCTGATGGACTGGTATCCCCCTTTGACTCCATTCGGAGACAAAACAAATTGCCAAAGCTGCAGAGATCTTGCCCTAAAGGCACCAGCACAGGACAATAAGTAATATCGCCACATTCTATGAAATCTTTCATCGTAATTATTTTTGAGAACTGGCCAGTTGTTTTCAAAATTTTTGTACCATGCCATTAAAGTTTTGTCGTAGTATATTCCAAAATTGTGCAAATCTTCTATTACAAAAATTTCCTCCATATTAGTAGCAAGTTGTTTTAACGAAGGAATCATTCCGTTAGGGAAAATATATTTATCTACCCATGGGTCTGTTTTTTCTTCTGATTTTAATCCACCAATAGTGTGCAATAAAAATAATCCATCTTCTTTAAGACATTTTTTAGCTGTTTGCATAAAAACTGGATAATTTTTTACTCCTACGTGCTCAATCATTCCAACTGAAACTATAGCATCAAATTTTTCGTTTAAATTCCTATAATCTTCCAAATAAATTTTAACTGGTAAATCCTTGCAAGAATTTTTTGCAAATTCTGCTTGTTCTTTTGAGATAGTAACCCCCGTTACTTCTACTCCATATTTTTCGGCAGCATATTTGGCAAAACTTCCCCATCCGCAACCGATATCCAAGATTTTTTGCCCTGCTTTTAAATTTAATTTTTTGCAAATCAAATCAAACTTGGCAAATTGGGCAGAATCTAAACTGTCTGTTTTTTTGAAATAGCCGCAGCTGTAAGCCATGCTCTGGCCAAGCATCACAGTAAATAAATCATTGCCTAAATCATAGTGTTTTTGACCAACTTCATACGCTCGCTTGCGTGACTGCATATTAAATAGCCTTGCTTTAACAGCTTCCAAAATTAATGGAAGCGAGATACCAATTTTTTCTTCGGTGTGGATTGAGAGTAATTTATAAAAGAATTTATCTAGCTGTTCACATTCCCACCAGCCGTCCATATAGGCCTCACCCAAACCTAAAGTACCTTCTATTTGGATTCTTTTATACGTTTCATTATTTATTACTTTAATATCAAAATCATTATCACCATTCAAGGTAATACCTGCTGGTTTTATTAAACTTTCAACCCATTGTTTTGAATCCATAAAATTTTGTTAAGTTAAAATTTAATTAAAAAAATCAATCAAATCTTTTAATGAAGCTAAGACTTTATCTGCTTTTTCAAAGTTTTGTTTTCTGGAATGTTCGGTTGGAATAGCAAAACAAAAAGCCCCTGCTTCTTTGGCGGCCGTTAATCCCGATTCAGTATCCTCTATTGCTAAGCATTCATTATCTTTAAGTTGAAATTTGGAAATTGCTGATAAATAAATATCTGGCGCTGGTTTGCAAAATTCTACGTCATCAGCTGTAAAAATAGCATCAAAATATTTTTCTATACTTGCACTTTGCAACTTGAATATGGTTTCTTCTCTGCCTCCACTAGTACAAATAGCTAATTGAAACGACTTATTGTAAAAATATTCTATTGCTTCTTTGGCATAAGGCATTAGTCCGCCATCTTCCCATCCTAAATTGCCAAAGAGATCCATAAATATTTTATTTTTTTCATTGATAAGCTCTCCTTTCTGAAATGCATTATTACACATTGCTCTTATGTCGTCCTCAATCCACTCTGCACTTTTCCCCGTATAAAGAATATATTTTTCTGGACTAACTATAATACTAAATTTTTTTAATGCTTCGTTCCATGCAATAAAATGATACATTTCGCTTCTGAAGAGCGTGCCATCTAAATCAAAAAGAATTGCTTTTATATTATTTTTATTCATATCTTTATTTTATCCCAAAAATAAAGTATTTCAAGGATATTTATTATGAGTTTAATTTAAAACTCTTTAATTAATAAGGTTTTTATCGTATAATTAAGCAAAGATTAAAATCGCTAATAATAAAGCATATCTTTATGACAATAGGAAATAATAGCAAAGTCAAAAAAACCTTGGAGGAAAAAAATGCTGAAAAACTGGCGAAAAAAGAACAGAAGGAAAAAGAAAAAATAGCTAAAGCAAAAGAAAGGCTTGAAAAACAAGAAGAAAAAAAGGAGCGAAAAGAAACAGATATTCAATCTGTTATTAATCATTTTTTCTTTAGCAAAGGTTTTACTCTTGACGAAATCAAAGAAAATAGTAAAAAGAAGAAGATAATATATTCGCGCTTCACTAGACCAGCCAAGGAATTAATTGAGCTCGCAGGTTCCAGTGAAAAAGCAAAAGAAGCGATAACAATTGTTGCTAACTGGGCAAAGTCACGAAAATTAGATTATTCTATTGAAACTGTTTTTAAAAAATGGTTAGAATTAGATAAGCTAAAGCCCAAAGAGGTTGTCAAAAAACCATATTTTATGAATCAACTAATGGTTTGGTCACAAGTAAAGAAAAAGTGGTTTGTGATTGATGACGGAGGCGAGTGGCTGGAGTTTGCTGGAAAAGAGTCTCAAATTGTTTGGAAGATTGAGACTGAAAAGGAACAAGAAGACAAGATGAACCCAAAGTATTATTAATAAATTACATATAGATTGCTTCGTTATTCACTTTGCTTCCTCCCCATTCGGTCGGATTCTGGTGAATCCGCCTCAGGGCGGGGCTCGGCTTCAGCCAAGCCTCTGCCGTCGCCTTCTTCGAAGGCAACCGCAATGACAGACTAGTACATTGCTTGAGGCAATAATGAAAATTCTATTAGGTTAAAGTAAAAATAAAATGGCATCATATTCAGAATTAGTGAAAGGAAAGATTATTGTAATAAATGCTCAACCTTACGAGATAATAGAAGCGTTAAGTACTTTTAAAGGTAGAGGACATTCATATTTGCAAATGAAGCTAAAGAATTTGGTAACTGGAGCAGTTATTGCTCGATCGGCACAGCCTAGAGACTCTTTTGAAGATGCAGATGTTGATAAAATGGATGCAAAGTTTATTTATGCAACAAAAGATAAATGCACTTTCACTGAAGTAGACAATCCTTCAAAAAGATTTGAAATTGGAATTGATATAATTGGAGATGGTTTTAAATACTTGAAAGAAGGAGAAGTTGTTACAACTTTGCTTTTTGATGATGAAGTGATTAATGTAATGATTCCTATTAAAGTAAAATTAAAAGTAACGGAAGTTTCTCCTGGGGTTAAAGGAGATCGTGCTTCTAGTGGAACTAAAGTTGTAAAAGTTGAAACTGGTGCCACAATCAATGCTCCCCTATTTGTGGAAGAGGGAGATGTGATTGAGATAAATACAGAAAGCCAAGAATATGTCAGAAGAGTAGTTGACTAAAATTCCTTGGATTTAAAATTCTTTTTCTATATTTTGTTTTCCTGAGGCGCGATTTTCTTGCTAGAAAATCTCTTGAGTTCAGCTCAGCCAGCTTCTCTATCTCAAGAAAACAAAATATTTCAACAAATTTTAAAAGCGAATTTTAGCAGATACAAGGGAAGAGAGAGTGGGAACAAAAAAGGAGGCCGTTAGTCAACGGCTTTTTAGTTTATGTGTAAGGAGAGTAGTTGACTAAAATTTAAAATGGTAGTCGTAATTCTTTTTTGATATATTCTTTTTCTCCGACATAAATTCCTTGCTAAGAATTTAACTGCTTGCTTTCAGTCAAAGCAAGAGGCGAAGAAAAAGAAATACTTAAAATGAATTGCGTTTATGAAATTTTAGCAGATACAGGAGGGGTGAAGTAGAGTAAGGAAGCTTGCAGTCGCAAGCTTTTTATTTTTAAAAGGATTGTTTTAATAAACAACTTTTAATAGATACAAAAATGAAGGTGGTGGGAATAAAAAAAGAGACTTCGGTCTCTTTATTCTTGTACTCTATTGAGCAAGAAGTACAGGCTTGTTACCCAACGTTTTTTTAACTCTAGGGATGGTTTTATCTTGCCACAATCAATGTCTTGAAGACATTGAATGATATCTTGATCGTCGCTAACCCTGAAGGTCAACTCTCCCTCGGGATAAGTGAGCACCACATGGGAGTCCACTATGCTAATCTGTCCTTCTCCTGTTCTGAATGATTCTGCAATATTAGCAATGTCGTCATTTGTCTCTTCGTCGGGAGATATTGACGTAATTGTAAAACTTGTAATTAATCCTGCACTGTCCCTATTGATAAGAAAATGTACATTACTCATAGTATGCACCTCTGAAGAATGCTTTTGCATTGTAATCTAACAATAATTATCTGTCAATGCGTTAAAAGGAGAATACTGATGTTCTGTCAATTAAACGAAAATTTAATATCTTTTAATGCTATTTTTCTTATTGCTTTTTAACAAAGAGGTTGCAGTGGCAATGCCCCATTGAATTAATTTCATCTAGATGATAAATGCAAGGGCAAATGATTTTTTTATCTTCTTCTTTATTCCCTATTACCTTACGACAAGGACAATATTTCTCTCCGTACTTTTCTTCGTTATTGAATAGTCCTCCAATAATGGCATCAACAATTTTTTCGTTAGGATTTAGAGAGATTTCTTTTCCTTTGGCATATTCTTTGTATTCGTTTTTAAGTTCTTCTGATTTTGTCATATAAATATTTAGGGATTAGTAATTAGTAACTCGTAACTAGTACTTTGTAGCTTTCTTGCAGAAAGCTTGAAGGCATCTTATTAGATTCCCGATCAAGTCGGGAATGACAAAAAGTGGAATGAGGGCATCTTATTAGATTTCCGACTACGCTTGTCTACGACAAGCAATCGGGAATGACAAACCAATACGGGACTTTTAGAGATTTTCTTCAATCCATTTTTTAATTTCTCCTTCTTCCTTGAAGCCAATAAAAGATGATTTTGGTTGGCCATTGTTCATAAAAATAACAGTTGGTATTCTATCTATGCCAAATTCATCACCGGTTTTTGGACACTGGTCTAAATCCATTTTTACAAATTCTATTTTATCTTTGTATTCTTCAGCAAGTTTTTCAATTATTGGAGATAACATTTTGCATGGTGGGCACCAGTTAGTAAAGAAATCAATCACTACTGGTTTTGTATTTTTGATTGCAACTTCTTCAAATTCTTGATCATTAATTAATTTCATTTTTTTGTGATTTTGTATTTATTTTATAAGAAAATTATACCTTTTCGTAAAAAAAATAGCAACGGATGTTGCCTTTAGTTTGCTTTTACTGCGATTTCATTAGTGCTTTCTTCTAATAAAATTTCGCTGGACATTCTATTCATAGCCTCAACAAGTGATTGCCTAGCCAATTCTTTGGCTTCGCTATCATTAATACTGCCTTTGTTCACATAAATTTTCCAAATCTTACCATTGCATCGTGAAAATTTTCTGAGGACTATTTTTTCAAATCTTGTTACTACTTTTTCAATTAAATCATGACAATCCCTACAAAGAAAAACAAATTCATTACTTGATCCGAAAACCTTTTTCCTTAGAGGATGATGCTTAGTTAATGCCACCCCCTCTTTGTTACAGCATAGGCAAGTACCTATTATTCCTCTTTCCTCTTCATAGCATTCATCAATTTCTAGATTGATCTGATTGCTAAAGGACTCGGTTCTAATTTGCTCAAATTGATCTTTGACAAGGGCCTTAAGTGTCTTTGTAGGAAAATGCTTGTTTTGAATAAATTCACTCCATATCATTTCATACGTAGGAGCAAAATTTTGAAGAATTTCATTCTCCATTACTCTGATAGTGTGATGGATCCTATGTTTGCATTCTTTACAAACATAACCAACACTATCGCTCTTATAAGAGCCAAAGACAATTCTTTTAAAAATGTGATAAAGAACCAATGGAATATTTTCTTCTTTGCAAATAGAGCATTTTCCAATTCTAGGCCTATTGTTTGAGGCGATTGGACGGTAGAGTTTTTTATCTGTATCCACGTCGCACTTCCTTGTTCATTTTTTCAATGAACTGATTTTAATATAGACTAATAGGGATAGAAAAGCAAGAATGTAATTTTAAAATAAAAAATAGCAACGGATGTTGCCTTTTTAGACTGGAATTCTTGATTCTCTTAGAATGTGGCCAATTTGTTCATTTTCTCTTTTTTCATAGTTTTTGATGATAGCCCTCTCGCCATATCGCTTTCCGAACCATCTATTCCTAGTTTTTAGAAGTCTGCGTTTGGCCAAATTTCTGACTCTCCTACTTGGAATAAAGCCATTTTCGCAACATACATTCCAAATTAAATAGTAGGAATCACGAAAAAGTCCTAATACTTCTTTTTCATGAATCTTTACTGATTCTTCAATTGCGTCATGGCATTTACGACAAGGAAATCCTAAAAGTGAATTGTCTTTAAACACAATCCATTTTTTAATATGATGAATTGTAAGTGTTGCTTTTTTCCCACAGATTTTGCATTTTCTTCTATGAATTTCTACCAGCTGCTTATTGTTTAAAGAATCATACTGCGCTTTTCCTTTTTTTTCGTCTGGCTTGCTCTTGTTATGAAGGATTCCCTCATTAGTAAGCTCTCTGAATCTTTTTCTTGTGATTTGCTTAATCTTTTCTTCTTCAATACCTCCTCTGTAAAAATAAGCATTCCAAATCTTGATATTGCAAGTTGCGAAATTATCAAGAATTACTTCTTCAAATAGCTTAATGGCCATATCAATATGATGATGACACGCCTTACAAACAAAACCAATTTCTCGGTTTTCTCCAAACACAGCTTCTTTTAGAATGTGGTGTTCGTAAAGATCTCTTTTTTTCCCGCAAACATTACAAACTCCATATCCTGAATACTTGGGATAGGTTTCTTTTTTTATCAATTTAGTCACCTCTTTCAATGAACTAAAAAACATTGAACTGATTTCAATATAGACTAATGAAAATAAAAATACAATAGTTTTTAAGGAAATAGATTGCTTCTCCGCCAGCTGGCGGATCGCAATGACAGTTGAGTAAATATATCTTTAGATTCCTGCTTTCGCCCTCCAGAGGCGGGTAAACTGGAATGACAAAGGGTGGAATGAAGGCATTTTATTAGATTCCCGACTACGTTTGCCTATGGCGAACAATCGGGAATGACAAACCCCAGAGGCGACAGACCTTTTTTAGGCGGGTAAACTGGAATGACAAAGGGTGGAATGGGAACATCTTAGACGGGAGAATTGTGATTTCCTAAATTTTAGTCTTTTTCCAAGTTTTTTTTGATTTCTTCAAATTCGTTTTCGGCCTCTTTAAGCATTTTCTTTGTTTCTTTTATCAGTTCGGCAGCTTCCTTGGCTTTTTTTAGACCTTCTTCTATGTCTAATTCTTCTTGAGACTCAAACCACTCAACAATTTTTGATATATTTGAAAGATTTTGATTTAATCCTTTGGTTGGTTTCATATTTTTGATATTATTTAGAGATGTTTTTTATTTCGGATGATATTAATCCATCAAAGTATTCTGTTTCTATTGTTTCTCCTTTTTTTATTGATTTAATACTTTTTATTATCTGCTTATTGCTTCGGGTGATACAGTACCCTAATTTTAAATTTCTTTTGGGGTCGTTTTGAGCGATAATTCTATTTGCGATATCTAGTCCTTTTTTATAATTTAAAAATGAATTTTCAAAAGAATTAGAAATAGAATTTATTGTTTTTAATTCTGATATTTTATAATTATTTAAAGCTTCATTAAAATAATTATTAATCTTTAAGAACGATGAGTTTATTTTTGCATTATTTTCACTAATAATATTAGAAAAATAATTTATGATAAAAGCTTGATGTTCTGATAATTTTGATTCGGCCTTGTCCCAATTTGCATTTAAAAGCATTGTGGCAGCAGTAGGTGTAGAGGTCATCTTGTCCGCAGCTAGTGATAACAATGGTATATCCTTATCATGCCCCAATGCAGCGATAACTGGAACTGGAAAGCGTGTTATTTCTCTGATTAAAACTTCATTATTAAACGCCATAAACGATTCTAAGGATCCTCCTCCTCTCATAATGACTAGGACATCAATATCTTGCTTGGCCATTGTCTTAATGGCGGACAGCAAATCCTTTATTGCTTCTTGACCCTCTACTCTAGAATCAATTAATTTAATTTTGAATCCATAATGTCCAATATTGCTTAGAAAATCGTTGATAACTGCTCCATATCTGGAGGTAATGATTCCTATTTTTTTTGGAAAAAATGGAATATCTCTTTTTCTTCCTTCATCAAATATTCCTTCATCTTCTAATTTCTTTTTTAATTTGTCGTAAGCTTTTTTTAGCTCACCTTCACCTACTAGTTGGATAGTTTTTGCTTTAAATGATATTCTTCCGTTTGGAGCGTAAATATCTGGAGATCCGAAAGCGATAATCTCTAAACCATCCTCTAATTCTACATTACAAATGCGATAATCATAATTCCATATAACACAAGACAAGACACTGTTATCTTTTTTGTCCTTGAGTGAAAAATATACATGACCAGCACTGCTTTTTTTAACTTCGGTTACTTCTCCTTTTATTTTTGCTTCGCAAAGGTTAAGAATTCCATTAAGAATAGTTATGTAAGCTGAAACTGTAAATATATTATTTTTGAGAAAATCTCTGCTGAATGATGGTTTAGTTTTTTCTTCCATTGCGCGTATTATATCATAAAAAATAAAACAAAAAAATCCACTTTGAAAGGTTTTGCTGGACAAAAAGATTCGTCTGTTATATGTTTTATCTGCTACATATAGGAGCTCATTATGTTAAAAACTGAATTAGGCGACTTTACTCTAACAAATGATATGGTTCCAATCCATTTCCTTCCTGAATGTTTTGGATTTATCTGTCCTCTTCCAAGAGGATATATGGAAGCCATTGCTGATTTCCCTGATTTGCATTTCAAGATTGAAAACATCAAGGAAAGTATTAATCGGGCAGCGAAAGGAAAGATTAGTCCTTTTGAAAATTTATTGCTTGGCTGCGGTAATAAAACTGAAACTATGATTGAAGTTATTAATTTTTCTAGTAATGAACTTCGCGGCGCATTTGTGGAAGGCGCCACCACGGGAGATGTTTATTTGAATACAGATGCACATCTTGTCTGCGATCCCGATGTTTGTAAAATTAACTATCTGTTTGAAAAAAGAAAAGCGTTTGAATGCCATAACATTGATTTTTATTGGCAGGCTCTTCTTTGTAGAGAACTTGTAGTACAATATTTTAACCTATTAAATAGGAGGTTAAAAGAAATAAAAAAGGATTAATAATAATCCTCTTTTTTTATTTTTTTTCGTGTTTGATTTTTGCAATGACTGCATTTTTGCGATAGTTACAATAATCACAATCGGGACTCATTTCGGGAATGTCATTACCCATCAAACATTTTTTGATTTCTGGTAATGTTTTGTCTATCCATTTTGTATCGCCTATATATGGAATAACCTTAATGATAAATTCTAGTTTCTTATCAAATGATGGCAATCCCGTGTCTCCATTGCAATAGACAAAATATCCAGTACTTGAGACTTTGAATCCATTTTGTCTGAATAGCCATTGATAAACTTCCATCTGTCTCTTGTAGCCAATTTGCCAATCAGCATCTAATGTAATTTCTGAGGTTTTTGAGGTTGATTTGTAATCTACTATTATTAATTCTTCTTCGGGATTAATCCAAACGTCATCAACTGCTCCCGTGATGAGCAAGTTTGTTTTTTCGTGTAAGAATTCTATTCCTTTGAAATTCTCACGCCAGATATCTAGTTTTGGATGCTCGTACGGAATAGCATCAATATCAAATTCCTCAATGAATGGATGAGCTGCTTGCTGTTTGCGATAAAGATCAAACTCTTTTTTGAGCAAGGTATCTACGGCACTGTTAAGATTAAACGGAAAGCCTGGCGGTCTTCCAACGCCTAGCCTTCTGTCCAAATAAAAACACTGGGGGCAATCCATAAATAAGTCAATTTTTGATCTACTTAGCTTGAATGGAGACTTTGAACTTGGATCAAATAGATTAAAGCTTTTTTTGTAATATCCTGACATGTTTGGTTGCTTAGTTAATAATTTGAAATTTTGTTTATTGTACCATAAAAATATAAAATAAAAAACGAGATTTTGACTTTTTTCTTTTATACGGCTAAAATTACATCAGTGGTATTTTATGTCTCAAAAAAGATATTATCCTATGGTGTGCCAGGAGTGTGCAGGAGAAGAATCTTCCATACCTGGTGGAATGATTTATAGGTGTACAGAATGTCCCTTTTATAACTTAGACAAGAATTTTCAAAAAAAAGCTGGCTAAACAGCTTTGTTTTTATGTAGAGACTTGCAATAATGTTAGGTTTAGGCTATATTCCACGAAGCAGATTGAGGTAATTAAATGAGTGAAATTGAGCAAATTAAAAAACCTGTGAACGGAGTTGTAGATTCAATTGCAGTTTTTGCAGAACGAGTTGAACAAGAAAAGCAACGTTTGGCGACATTAGAACGACAATATATTGAACAAAAAGAAAATGTTACCAACCTAACCAAGAGACTTCGGGAAATTTGCACTCATGATATGTGGACAATAGACGAACGCACTGGATACAAAACTTGTGCGATCTGTCACATAACTGAGGCGTGTTGGGAATTTTAAATAGAGAATACTTATTCTCTATTTTTTAAATACTTTTTCATATAATAATATTAAAACCCCCTTTCGGGGGTTTTGAATTCTGCGATTATTTAAAAAAGCCCCTTACGGGGCTTTTTGAATTCCAGATTATTTTCTGAAGTCATCCCTATTTGCCATAGGTCTAGCTTCGCTTACGAAAATCTTCCTTCCTTCTAGCTCGCTTTGGTCAAACATTTCCTTAGCTTTTTCAGCCTCTTCTTCTGTAGACATTTCAACAAATCCAAAGCCTTTTGATCTCTTTGAAAATTTGTCAACAATAACTGCAGCAGAAACTACTGAGCCAGCAGGAGCGAATGTTTCACCAAGCATTTCGCTGGTTACAGAGTAGGGTAAATTTCCTACGAATAATTTCTTCTCCATTTTTTTCTTTTTTAAAATTTTTACCGACCTACTCCCAACCGCCTTATTGTGATCCGATTGAGAAGCACGAATGCATAGAATGCATTTGATACGAAGATTTTCGCATAGATTGATATATTTGTCAAATAACTTATACAATATATTTCCTAGGTGTAAAGACGTTTTCAAAACCTACTTCTTAGTATAATATATAGTAAAGAAAAATAATAAATTTGCACATGCGTACTATATATAAAAAAGTTTTAGGAGTTTTAGTTTTTTTAATGGGAATATTGTCTTCAAAAGTAGCCTATGCTGTTGCCTGTCCTGTTTGTACTGTCGCTGTTGTAACTGGGACATTTTTTGCTAGAGAATATGGCATAGATGATACTATCACGGGGCTATGGATAGGAGCAGTAACATTAATTGCTTGTCAGTGGACTATTGTTTGGATTGAAAACTTATTAAAAAAGAAGAATAAAAAATTAAAACCAATAGCAAAAAAAGTTGTTGAGTTTATTACTTTTGTTTTATTCTATGCTTTTGTGATTTGGCCACTACATTCATTAGAAGTAGTTGGAATCGTAAATAACCAAATTTTTGGAATGGACAAGATTCTTTTTGGTATTATCTTTGGAACAATAATCTTTTATTTTGCTGAAAAATGGCACGAAGAATTAAAAGCAAATAATAACAATAAGGTTTACTTCCCTTTTCAAAGAGTTGTTATTCCAGTAGGCTCTTTGGTTGTGCTTTCAACGGTTTTTTACTTTTTAACTAAACCTTAATAAAAAGATAATTTAATATAATATGGAGAACGAAAATTTAAGTAAAAAAATAAGTGAATTTGTAGAGAAAGTTGATAATATGAAAAAGCAAGACAAGATGGACTTGTCTTCTGATCAGGATCTTAGTATTGCTATAATGAATTTAGTTAGTATTGAGGAGCATTTTTTCTTTACTGGTGCTAAGACTGAAAAAAACGAATACTACGATTTGATAAAAGAAGTAAGAGAGATTAGAAAGCAGTTGCTTCAAAAGATAATTGTTGATTACGAAGGAGAAGTTTGGTGTATTTCTAAACACCTCTTAGCAGCTTCTATGAGATTAATGGAGGTAGGAACAAAACAGTTAGGAATGGGTAAAAAAGAAGATGCTTATGAACTATTTGATAAAGCATATTCATTGTATTCCCTATTCTGGGCATTGAATATGAAGGTTATCAGTGTTGGAGACGTTAAGAAAATTGATGAGCAGGCAGTAAATAAGGAGGATACTGAAAAAAAAGGATTTATGGGAAAGATGAAAGATTTAGTTAAAAAAGCTATTGACTGCTGCATTGAATAAAACAAAATCCGCTTTTATAGCGGATTTTTTGTTGTACAGATTAGTAATTCGGAACTAGTAACTCGTAATTAGTACTTTGTAGCTTTCTTGCGAAAGCTTGAAGGCATTTTATTAGATTCCCGACTATAATATAATAACTAGATTTGAAGCTTGCGTAGGCAAGCACCGAGTACTAGTTACGAATTACTAATTACTAGTTACGAGTTTAGGAGACGAGGGTACCAAACTGTTCGCCTTTGAATGCTTTTGAGATGTCACTAATTTTATCAATATTAAAAACTATAATTGGCTTTGCCTGATCCCAGCACAAGGCAAAGGCAGTGCTGTCCATAATATTAAGATCTTTTTCAATCGCTTCTTTGTAAGCTATCTTCTTGTACATTTTAGCATCTTTGTATTTTTGAGGATCTTTATCATAAACACCGTCCACGTTTGTTGCTTTTAGAATTAAGTCAGCATTTACTTCGCAAGCTCTTAGGGAAGCGGCAGAATCGGTAGTGAAAAAAGGATTCCCTGTTCCTCCTGCAAAAATAATTACTCTATCTTTTTGAAAATGTCTTAGGGCTCTTTTTAAAATAAAAGGCTCGGCAACTGCGTCCATTCTGATGGCAGTCATTGTTCTAGCAGGCACCCCCATATCTTCCAGTGCTTCCTGTAATCCAAGTCCATTAATAACTGTTCCAAGCATACCCATATTGTCAGCTATTGCTTTGCTAAATTTTTCTTCACCATTTTCGCGTCCCCGAAAAATATTCCCTCCTCCAACAACAATTCCTAAATCAATCTTGTTTTCCTTTTTTATTTTAGCTATTTTTTTGGCAATGTTTATATAGGATGTAATTGAAACACCTTTTCCGCCTTCTTTGCCGAATATTTCTCCACTTAATTTTAGAATAACTCGTTTGTATTTTAATTTTTGGTTTATTGCCATTCTTTTATTTGGAATCTAATTATTTTGGTGTATTTTACCATAGGCAAATAATTTTTACAAAAAATCACCATATTTTATGGTGAAATTAATTGAATTGGATATGGCCCAATCCTAGTACAAGACATCTCTGGAAATTACCAACATAAGTATAAACTGTATACTTATGATTTTCTATTGTAACGTGCTCAAAGATTTCTCCGATAACATTGTCACGATAATTAGTCTTATTAAACCAATTTTGGATTTCCTTTGCTTTGCACTCAGATATTACTTCTGCTTTTAGAAGAGGAATTAAGCCAAATGAGACTACTTGTTGTTCCCTAGTTACAAAGGTTCTTCCCTCTAGACAGATTAAAGCTAATCCACCTTTTACTTCTTGTATTTCTGCAATTCTTGGAAAAACTTTTTCTATAAAAGGAAAAATCTTTCCCACAAATTCGTTATTAACACTCATTTTTTTAGCTTGAGTAATGGTATATGGTTGAAAATAGCCGAGATTAACAAGATCATCATAAAACTGCATAATAACCTCCTAAGGTTCTACGCTATAAATATCTTTTATTGCAAAAAATGTCAATTATTAGATTGAGATATGTTTTTATTGACAGCGTATATGTTTTGAATTTGAGATAAGGATAGAGCAGAGTTATAAATACGAACTTCGTCTATTAATCCTTTGAATGGATACGTTGATCCTGTTGTTTTTAAGATACCAATAAGCAAATCATTACTGCTTTTTGTATTTGCAAAATCTGAAACATCGCTCCCCTGCATTGCCAAGTCACCATTAATATACAATTTGTAATTAAGCCCCTTTTGCGTAATTGCAACATGGATCCATTTACCATAATCATTTACTTTTGTGGATGATTTAACATAAGATGTTGTTGAGTCGGAAATTTCCCAAATAATTTTTTGAAGACTTGTTTCCCATAAAGACCAGTATGGCTTTGTTGTATATAATTTACTAATTAATCCTTGAGACCCTCCCGTACTAGTGTTTTTAAACCACAAGCTAATCGTGGTTTCATTGATATCTTGCAGGGAAGATGAATTTGTAACCCTGATATAATCATCCACACCATCAAATTCTATACATTTACCCGAAAGACAATCGGTTCCCCCTCTGACAATAGGGTTTCCATTGATTGCTCCGTTGTTTGTTCCCCAAGAATCTTTAACGTCGTCGTTAGTTGCAGTTGAACCAATTGCTGTACCCCCATCAAAATTCCACTCAGAAATAATATTATTACCCATTGAGTCACGCATAGAAGTAGCAAATACTTTGGCCTTGGCGGTTATAGCGCTATCAGTTGCACCCGACATAGACACGATAATTATGCCAGCCAAAATTCCAACAATAGCAATTACTACAAGCAGTTCTATTAGAGTAAAAGAGTTTTTATTTTTCTCCATTAGAATAAATTATATCAATAATTTTTTGTTGATGCAATTATTTTTGTTTTGAGGCAAGCTGTCCGCAAGCAGCATTGATTGCTTGTCCGAATTCATATCTTTGAGTAACGAAAAGTCCATGCTTTTCTAAAAAATTTTTAAAGTCTTTGACTGTTTCGGTGTCGGATGGTTCAAAGTCTCCAGTTGGATTATAAATGATAAGATTTATCATACAAAGCGATCTTTTTCTAAATAATTTTACCAACTCTTCGGCACACTCTAAGGTGTCATTAATTCCTTTAAGCATCACATATTCATACATAACCTTACGAGATGTTTTAGTGATGTAATTATCAACAGCATTAAGGATGTCTTCAAGACTATATTGCTTGTTAATAGGCATTATCTGACTCCTGAGGGTGTTGTTTGGTGCATGGAGTGATATTGATAGATTAACCTGCAAGTCCTCGTCCGCCATCTTTTTAATGCCTTCTATTACACCTGACGTAGAAATAGAAATTTTGCGGCTACCAATATTAAAACATTGTCCGTTGTTAATAATTCTAATAGCGGTTAAGACATTGTCATAATTTAAAAATGGTTCGCCCATTCCCATAAAAACAATATTTGTAATTTGCCTATCTCCTTTTAATTTTAAATATCTAGCAAAAAATAATACTTGCTCTAATATTTCGTAAACTGTTAAATTTCTGAAGAAACCCATTTTACCAGTGGCACAAAATGTGCATCCGATTGGACACCCAACTTGAGAAGAAACACAAACCGTAGAACGATTTCCAGTGTGCAACATTAGTACTGTTTCAATTTGTTTTCCGTCTTGCAATGTAATTAATGCCTTGGCAGTATTTTTGTCTTTTGATTCAAATAGTTTGGCTTCAATATCCAAGGAACAATTTTTTTTAATTTTGTCTCTCAGTTCTAAAGATAGATTTGTAGCGTCATCCCAGCTTGTGATGAATTCACGAAAAATAGCACGCATTACTTGTTGCCTCCTGAATGGTTTTTCGTCTTTTAATATATTGTCTAAATTTTCTAAATTCATTTGTATAATAGTAATTAGGAACTAGTAACTCGTAATTAGTACATTGTTTGTTTGCTTCGCAAACATGAAGGCATCTTATTAGATTCCAGCTTTCGCTGGAATGACAAGGGGGTTAGCAAGTTATAATGACAGTGTCATTCCTGCGAAAGCAGGAATCTTTTTTAAAAACTAATAGATAAATCTTTCCATTTAGGATTATCCTTTTCAATTAATTCAATTTTCCAGCTTCTTTTCCATGATTTTAATCTTTTTTCTTTTTCAATAGCGCTTTTTATATCGGTTGTTTCTTCGTAATAAACTAACATGAAAAGATTATATTTACTACTAAAGCCTTGTATTAATTTATTCTTATGCTCATATATCCTTCTTTGGATATTGTTAGTAACGCCTATATACAAAACTCCATTTTTTCTGTTTGTTATTATATAAACATAATATGAATTCATAGGAATGAAGAATTTGTATTAGATTCCAGATGATTACTCTGGAATGACAAAGGGTGGAATGGAGGCATCTTATTAGATTCCCGACTACGTTCGCCTATAGCGAACAATCGGGAATGACAAGTTCCATAGGCGGGCAAGGCTAGAATGTGACAGAGACTAAGAATCTTCTTTTTTGATTTCTATTTCTAATGGTTCGTTTAATAATTTACTTTCTTCGGCTTCGCCTTTTATCTTTTCTACCACACCTGTTAGTTTTCTTGTTCTGGTTGTTGAAACTTTTTCGTATTGTTCGGTAGTCTGCCTAATCTTATTTCCAAGATTATCTACTTCGGCATTATATTTTTCAAATTCTTGTTCAAAAACTTTAATAAGCTTGATAATATCGTAAATATTTTCTTGATATTTGAAATTACGATATGATTGGAAAATCATTCTAAGGATTGCCGTAAAACTAAATGGTCCCGCTAAAACAACTTTTTTGCCCATGGCATCATTCCAAACATCTGGCAATTGATCATAAATAAAACTAAAAATCATTTCGTTTGGCACAAAAAGGATGACAAAATCAACAGTATTTTCTTGAGGGTTGATATAATCCCTTGAACAAACTTCTTTAATTTTCTGTTTTATATCTTGAGCAAATTCTTTGTGATATTTTTCTTTTAGTTCTTTATCTTCTGTCTCGTTGTATTTTAAAAGAGCCTTGAAAGGAAATTTTACATCAATATTTACTTTTGTTTTGTCAGGTAAAAACACTGTAAAATCAGGGCGATTAGCGTTTGTTTCTTGGCTTTCATTGGCTATATAGTTTTCTCCTTTAATAAAGCCAATAGTTCGCAATAAATTCTCGGCGATTTCTTCTCCGTACTTACCCCTCATTTGATTATTTGAAAGAACATTTTTAAGATTGTCGGTGGAAACTTTAAGTTCGCCTGCTATATTTTTATGTTCTTCTAAAATAGTTTTTAAAGTATTAAATTGTCCGATTCTTTCTTTTTCTGATTCTTCTAATTGCTTTTTTGTTTTGTCTAATTCTAATCTCATTCTTTCCATTACTTCCTTGATGGATTCTTTAGTGCTTTGATTTGATTCATTAATTAATTGCTTTTTAAACTCTAATTGCTCGGTAAGCCTCTCTCTTTCTTCTTTCATTAATTCACTATTCTGCTTCACTGTTCCGTCAAAAGCTTTTTTGACAACCAAATACAGCGCCACTAGAAATACTATTAAAATTAGGATTAAAATTAAATATTCCATATGTCTGAATTGGTGATTAGTCCGCCTTCGCTAAAGCTTCGGCGAGATAAATAATTAGTAATTAGTAACTAGTAATTAGTACTTTGTAGCTTTCTTGCGAAAGCTTGAAGGCATTTTATTAGATTCCCGATCAAGTCGGGAATGACAAAGAATGGAATGAAGGCATTTTATTAGATTCCCGATTAGATCGGGAATGACAAAGAATGGAATGAAGGCATTTTATTAGATTCCCGACTACGTTCGCCTATGGCGAACAATCGGGAATGACAGGTGTGGAGACAGGAATAACAGAGGATGGGAAAGTTATGGCGAGGCGAGCCCGACTACGTTCTTCTGGACTACGGCGAGGCGAGCCCTCCTTCGCTAAAGCTATGGCGAGGCAAGGTGGGAATAATAGGATAATTTTAGCGTTTTTTGATGACAAAAACCTTATCCCCATTATTTGCACTTCCATTTATGAGGATTGCCGCTTCTTCTCCTTTGTTGGCTTTTTTGACTTTTTTGTTTTCTACTTCAATTGATGTTATTTCTTGCTCTATGAACGTCTTTGCACCTTCTATAACAATCTTGTCATTGATTTTGATTCCAATATGTTTTAGATCCAGAGAAACAGCTCCTGCTTTAGGATAACAATGCTTGATATTTCCTACTAATTCTTTTTTGTATCGTGAAATATTATCAGCTTGGTTGTAGCTTATTCCTTCTCTGCCTGGTTCGCCAAAATAGAATCCAGTTGAGAATCCACGATTATAGACATTTAGCAATTCTTTTTTCCATTTTTTAACTTTTTCATCGCTAAAGGTTTTATCAAAATATGAGTCTATCGCCTCACGATAACACCTAGCAGTTGTCTCTATATATTTTGGATCTCTTCTTCTGCCCTCAATTTTGAAAGAGTCTATGCCAGATTCAATAAGGTCGGGAATGAATTCTATCATACACAAATCCTTGGCATTTAAAAAATACTTTCCTTCGGTAGCAAAACTATTTCCATCTTCGTCGGTTAAAAACCATTCCTTTCGGCATGGTTGTGCACACGAACCACAGTTTGATGATTTTCCAAATAAATAAGCCGACAAAATACACCTACCCGAGATGGCAACACACATTGCTCCATGAATAAATGTTTCTATTTCAATATTTTTAATTTCACGACGCATTTTACGAATTTGGTCTAGAGATAGCTCCCGCGCAAGGACAACTCTTTTTGCTCCAAGATTTTTGTAAAATTTTACAGTGTCGGCATTACTGACATTGGCTTGAGTTGAAATTATAAATGGCATTTTCCATTTTCTTGCTATTTCAATAACTGATGGATCCCAAACAATAACTGCATCTACGTCGGAATTTTTAGCTCTCTCAACGAGCTTTTCTGCTTTTTTGATGTCTTTATCATAAATAACTGCATTAATCGTCAGATAGGCCTTTATGTTGTTTTTATGGCATTCTTTTGCAAATAGATTAAGCTCGGTAACTTTGATTGCATCTGATTTTGCTCTTAAATTAAGATCATCAACACCAAAATAAACTGCATCGCAGTAATTTTTACAAGCTTCAAGACTTGCCCAATCTTTGATTGGACACATTAACTCAGGTTTTTTGAAATTTGTTTTCATTAGTTATAACTTAGCACAAATTGACTGTTTTTTCCACTAAAATATTATTGATGAATACGTTCTATTAGATTCCAGCTTTCGCTGGAATGACAAAGATTGGGCTAGAAACATCTTATTAGATTCCAGCTTTCGCTGGAATGACAAAGATTGGACTAGGAACATCTTATTAGATTCCAGCTTTCGCTGGAATGACTGGTAAGAATATGGGAATGACAAAAACAAAATCCGCCTTTTGGCGGATTCTTTCTTATTGTAAAATACATCTTATGAGATTCCAGCTTTCGCTGGAATGACAGATGGGAGTGGGATGACAAGGAAGTTGATTATTTGCAAGAAATTGTCTTGCTAGTACAGCCGTTAGCGTCACCAGAATACCCAGTACTGTCAACACAATAATATGCATTGGTTGTTAGTTTTTTCATAAGACAGAATTTAACTTTTGAGGTTGCAACAACTAATACATCCCCTCCGGTTTCGTTTATTTTTTTAACATCTTTTATTCCATCTGCAGAGCTAATGTATCCTAGATATGTTCCTTTTGATGTGTTGTGTGATTGAAGAGCTGAAGCTAGGGCGTCAACTAATTTTTCGGTTTCTGATTTTTCTACTACTGGGGCAGTTGGAGTGACTGGAGTTGTTGTTGGTGCAGTGGGAGTAGTTGGATTAGCTGGAGTGGTTGGAGTTGAAGCTTCGGTGGCGACACAAGCTATCTTATCTTTATCACAAGTTCCACTGCCAAAAAATGTATTTGAATCTGCGCACCAATAAGTTCCAATACTATCAATGAGATCTTTGCTCATACAAAATTTGTCTTTTGAGGTTAAAACTACTGCAGCATTTCCTCCCCATGAATTAATACTATCCTTGATTATTTTTTCTCCATCAATAGAAGTATTAAATCCAATAAATGTTTGTTTTAATGCACGATAATTTGCGGCAAGTGCTTGTATTTGAGACATAGCAGATTTTATTTCGTTGTCTCTATTTTGACTTGAAGCAGCTTGGATTGATAGTATTTGCTGATAAAAGCTTTCAAAATCTATAGATTCTTCTGCTGAGGCGATCTGAATATCGGTATTTTCTTTTTTTGAATTGAATGATGCACTAATAGTTCCCGACATTTCATCGGTTGCAATATTGGCACTAAATGAAGATTTGTGTACGAGTGAATCAAATACTCCTACATAAATATTTATATCAATATTTTTGGCAACTTGGTCAAATGCGTCATTATATTCTTTGTTGAAACTATCTATTTCTTCCTGAGTGATTGATGTATTTTCAGTTTTTGCAAATTCTAGCAAAAGCTCTCTGCTTTTATCTTTATTGATTGATACTTTAATTTTTGAACAAAGAGTACTGTCAACATTTTCAAATCCTATAAATTTGAAATTGAGAGCCTTGCTAAATAATTCCTTAACTTCTGGAGATGCATTTTTTTCTCTTGATTCTTTTATTAATGTTGAAATATTTTTCTCGGCATACTTTGAAATATCTGCTTTTACCCATTTTGAAAGTCCAACTGTTTTAACTGCGGCTACGTTTTGTTCTAGCTCGCTAGGAACTGTTAATTGATTTAGTTTGAAGAAAAGAGCATTATCTATGATTTTTAAAGCTAAGTCTGCTTGATAGTCTTTATTGTCTGATTTTGAAGCTAATTTCACATTCATATCTGCCTTGGCATTGCTTTCATCATGATAATTGAATTTACCATCAAGATTTATTTCTACTTTTTGCTGGCTAGTATTTGGCAGTCCTAATTCCTGTACCATCTTTTCAGTTGGAGTAACATCTAAGGATAGATTTCCCGAAAACTCTCCTGAATTTATATTTTTGTAACTACTCAAAATTTTTGCGGCAATTGCATCGGAAGAAAAATTATAATTAAATGCAAAAACTCCTCCAGCAATTAGCAAAACTAAAACTGCCACAATAATAACTGGCACAATAAATTTATTTTTTGGTTTAGTTTCATCTTTTTTGGGAAGTCCTGGAACAGAAATACCACCAGCAACAGCAACTGGCTCTTTTTTTATTCCGAAAAGAGGAGTATTTGACGCTTTGGCATTGCTAATTAAATCTCTTTGTTCTGGAGCATCAATTTTTGCTGATTCTGGACTGGCAGCAATAGCTTCTGCGCTTGGAGCCACTTCAATCATCGGACTCGGGGTTTGAGCATTTGAGGCTTCGTTCTTTTTTGACATTATCTGAGAATAAGCCTCGTCTAGGGCACTAATATCCCAACCGCTGGCAGCAAGGTCCTTTTTAATTTCTGACCAAACCTCGCCATGATCTAATTGATAATTAATATAATCAAGCAGTTCTTTGGTTACCATTTTAGTTTTAAATATTAATTTTTTAAATGATAAAAAATATTTTTAGCTATTAAAAATATTTTCCTGTTATGATTATTTTATCACGTTGGTTTAAAAAAGCAATGTTAAAATATTCTTTAATTTTTAATATAAAAAATCCACCTTTAAAAAGTAATAGTGATATGTTTTTTAGGTTGGAAAAAATAAATAGAAAATTGAAAGCAAATAAAAAAACTTGCTTTCGCAAGTCTTTGAGTGTTTATTCTTTTTCTTTATCTTTTTTCTCTTTCTTTTTTACTGCTTCTTCTCTTTTTTTGACATTCATTTTTTCATCACCAATCTTGTTTAGCACTTTTTTCAATTCTTCCATTGAATCATAATCATAAATAGAAAAGGCAATAATATTTTCGTTGTATTTTTTGAAGGCTTTTATTTTTTTATCTATTTCTTTTTTATCTACTGTGTCGCTCCTGCTTAGAAATAAATATTCTTCTTTTTCTAAAAGCTTTTTATTATACTTCCCTAATTCTTTCCTAATTGTTTTGTAATCTGAAACTGGAGTAGCTGAGTCTGCGGCAATAAAATGAAACAATATTTTTGTTCGCTCCACGTGGCGAAGGAATTTTATTCCTAGTCCTTTTCCAGATGATGCTCCTTCAATTAATCCTGGAATATCAGCTAAGATAAGATCATAATATACGCCTAAATTTGGCTCTAATGTAGTGAATGGGTAGTTGGCTACCTTTGGATTAGCATCAGTTAATTCTTTGAGTAAGCTTGATTTTCCAACGTTTGGCAGTCCGACAAAACCAATATCTGCCATCATCTTTAGCTCTAGTCTTAGTTCAAATTCTTCACCGGGAGTTCCTGGTTGAGATTCCATTGGTGTAGTATTTCTGGATGAACGAAAAAAGAAATTTCCTTTTCCGCCCTTTCCTCCTTTGGCGATTAAAATCTTTTCACCAACCTCCATTACTTCTATGTCGGTGTTATTACTGAGGTTGTGAATAATTGTTCCGATTGGAAATTTTAATGTTATATCTTTACCACTGGTACCATCAACAAATTGACCTTTTCCATTCTCACCTTTTTCTGCTTCTAAAACTTTTTTAAACCTAAATTGCTGAAGTGCGTCTAGCTCTGAAACTCCAACAACAAAAACACTGCCTCCTCTTCCGCCAGCACCGCCAGTAGGCCCTAAACTGCAGACAACTTTATTGAAGGCGACAGCTCCTGCGCCACCATTGCCTGCCTTTACTCTAATTGTAACATCGTCAATCAACATATATATATTTTGTAATTAGTAACTCGTAATTAGTAATTAGTACTTGGTAACTTGCTTCGCAAGTTTAAAAACATCTCTATTAGATTCCCTTCTTCAAGGGAATGACAAAGGGGAAAGATTGCTTCACTTCGGCCTTTCGGTTGGTTTCTGGTGAAATCCCCTCAAGGCGGGGCTCGCTTTCAGCCAAAGCTCCGCCGTTGATTCTTATTAAAGAATCAACCGCAATGACAAGCAAGACAAGGGATTAGTAACTCGTAATTAGTACTTTGTATGTTTGCTTCGCATTATTAGATTCCCGATCAGGTCGGGAATGACAGAAAGTAGTAATTTGGATAATGATTGTGCTAATTATTAATTTTCATTTTTTTTAAATTTTAAATACTTTTTTCCTTTTATCTTATCGGGCATATATTCTTGCTCTTCTTTGTAATTATACTCTGGACTGTATTTGTATCCTTGGCTATACCCTATATCTTTCATAAATTTTGTTGGTGCGTTTCGTAAGTGTAGAGGAACTGGGAGATTGCCTAATTCCCTAGCATCTCTTGATGCTTCAGCGTAAGCCACGTATATAGCGTTTGATTTTTTGCATTTTGCCAAATAAACAACGACCTGGGCTAAAATTACATTACATTCTGGATAACCAATAAAGTGACAAGCCTCATAACCCGCAACAGCTTGTTCTAGTGCTTGGGAATTTGCAAGACCAATATCTTCACTAGCAAATCTGACTAATCTTCTGGCAATATATAATGGGTCTTCACCTGATTCTACCATTCTGGCCAGCCAGTACAAGGCTGCATTCTCATCTGATCCCCGAAGTGATTTGTGAAGAGCTGAAATAATATTATAGTGTTCTTCTCCGTTTTTATCATAAAGAACATTTATTCTTTGCAATGCTTCTTTGATTAAATCTTTGGTGATTTTTATCTCTTTTTTAAAATCATCGGTATCAAGGTTAGGATTAATTGTGTATTCTAAAATGTTTAGAGCAGTCCTCGCATCTCCGTTGGCAACGTTTCCGATCAACAACAATAAATCCTTATTTATTTTTACTTTATAGTTTCCGTATCCTCTTTCTTTGTCTTTAATTGCTTTTTTAAGTATTTCGCAAATATCATCTGCATTCAATGGCTCAAAAATGAAAACACGAGAACGAGACAAAAGCGCTCCCCTGACTTCAAAGCTAGGGTTCTCGGTTGTGGCTCCAATCAAAATAATTAGTCCGTTCTCCAGATGTGGCAAGAGTGCATCTTGCTGAGTTTTGTTCCAGCGATGAATTTCATCAATAAATAAAATTGTTTTCTTGTTAATTGATTGATTACTTTTGGCTCTGTCTATTATCAGCCTTAAGTCTTTTAATCCACTAGAAACAGCACTTATTTTTACGAAATCAGACTTTGTCTGTCTGGCTATTATTTTTGCAAGGGTTGTTTTGCCGGTTCCTGGAGGTCCCCAAAAAATCATTGACGGAATGCTATCCGATTCAATGGCTTTTCTAAGCAACTTCCCTTCTCCAACTATTGCCGTTTGACCCAAAAAATCATCAAAGGTTTCTGGTCTTAATCTATCAGATAACGGCTTATTTTTATTGTTATCAAATAATGTCATACCCTTTACAACATTATTGTTTATTTTTTAGTAAAAAGCAAGGAAAAACAATGAACTATAAAGTTTAGTGGGCTGGTTTTTGGCGGTTATATAGTGCCGTTATTTCTGCTTGAGATAATACGCGATTATACACACGAACTTCATCAATAAGTCCATTAAAATATTCGTTGGTTCCTCTTGAGCCTATTGTATAAGAACCTCCGCTACTATTGAATGTGGAAGAATATGCTACTGTTCCCGACGACACATTATCTATATAAAAATTTGCATTACTTCCACTTACTGAAACTACTACATGATGCCAATTTGAAGTATCGGCGATTGTTCCCGTAGATGGAATTTCATCAACAGAAACTTTTCCAAGATAAATTTTATTATCGCTATTAAAATAGACTCCCCATCCATTATCATTGACTGACATTAAAAGCCTATCCTTTCCACCAGTAACGCTTATTCTCCCTCGTTTAATCCATGCCGAAAAAGTAAAAACATTATAATCTAAGTTCGGCAATGTAACGTAATCATTCACTCCATCAAAGGATAAACAGTTATTTCCACTAGTTGTCCATGTGGGTCCATTAATAGTACCTGTCTTTGTTCCTGCTTTGTCGGAAAGACTAGTGCCAGAACCCTCATACATTGTCCAATCATCTACTGGAGCAACTTCCCTTGAAGCATTGCACGAAGCTGTAGTTCCGCCATTTAACCCATTACAAACCCAAGAAGCTGAGCTTCCCGAAGTTGGAAATGACGGGGTTGTTGGATTTGCAGTTCCCGTTGAACAAAAAGAATCGCCATTATAGGCTGAAATATCATAAGTATAATCTTTATTAGCTACACCACAAACACCATTAGTCACTGAAGATGAAGAATATTTGCTAGTACTAGAGTCATAGGTATAGGAAGAAGAGTCAGACATAATTCCGGTTAGAGTAAAATCATCAGCAGAGACTCTATTGTAAACATAGTAATTGCCAGTTGTTGGGTCTTTGGGAAAGGTTGTTATTCCTTTGGCTGTTAGTCTTGCTTGAATCCCAGAACAGTTTTCTGCTGAAACAGCTGATCCTAATTTACAGTTTGCGTTTGGTTCTGCTGGTAGTGTTCCATCTTGAGTTTTGACAATAGTGATTGCTTGAACAAGCTGATTGATATCAGCTTTTCGTCTAGCATCATTGGCATTGTTAGTTGCACCAGTCATAGAGACAATAAGAATGCCGGCAAGGATGCCGATGATAGCAATGACGACTAATAGTTCTATTAATGTAAAACCTTTTTTGTTATTCATAAATATTAATACTTATCTGCTCCGCAAGTTGCATTGGTTCCACCGCCTAGGCCATTACAATTCCAATTCCACCAGTAATACTGGGCATTAGGTGGAGTGAAGTTGGTAGTATAGCGAGCAATGTTGGAAACACGGAATTCATCAATATAACCATTTAATGCATTTGTTCCATTTGCGGCCTCTGCTCCAATAACCCATGAAGAAGAATTATTATATAGCGATGCCCCCGAAAGAGAACCACTGGTGTATGAAAGTGCTCCATTGATATAGACTTTAATAATAGAATTATACCTAACAATTGCGATATGAAAATAATCGCTGGTATTAAATGAACCTGTAACACTATCTGCAACCACCCAAGAACTGCCAGTTGTGGATACATAAATTTTTAATGTTGATGTTCCTTCAAATTGCATTTGAATTGGAGTATATGATGACACATCTGCTCTTTTGCTAAATATTCCCTGATTTAATGAGAGTGAATTAAATTTAAACCACCCCTCAATAGTAAAATCAGAGCTGCTCAATTCAAAATCTGGAACCGTTAAGTAGTCACCCGCCCCGTCAAAATACGCACTAGCTGTTCCAAACTTTTTGGTAGCCGTAACTGTCTTGGTGTCTCCGTTTCTAGTAATTGTTTTTCCAGTTTGGTCGGTGAAGGTTGTTCCATTGTCACTTCCATCCATATGCATTAGTAAAACAGTATTGGAATCTGTTGTGACTGTAGATGAGGTTCCGGTACTACAAGTGTTGGTTGGAGTAGTGGCAGTAATAGTATTGTTACTAGTACCACAAACACCATTAGTCACTGAAGATGAAGAATATTTGCTAGTACTAGAGTCATAGGTATAGGAAGAAGAGTCAGACATAATTCCGGTTAGAGTAAAATCATCAGCAGAGACTCTATTGTAAACATAGTAATTGCCAGTTGTTGGGTCTTTGGGAAAGGTTGTTATTCCTTTGGCTGTTAGTCTGGCTTGAATACCAGTACAAGTACTTCCCAGACTGCAATTAGCTGAATCAGCAGGAAGAGTTCCATCTTGTGTTTTGGCGATAAGGATTGCTTGAACAAGCTGATTGATATCAGCTTTTCGTCTAGCATCATTGGCATTGTTAGTCGCACCAGTCATAGAGACAATAAGAATGCCGGCGAGAATGCCGATGATGGCGATGACGACTAACAGTTCTATTAGGGTAAAACTAGATTCTTTAAACTGCATATTGGTTTATTATACTATAATATTTTTTAAATTCAAAACTTAGCTACGGCGAGGTGAAGCCCTCCTACGCCTTTGGCTATGGCGAGGTGAAGCCCTCCTTCGCCTTTGGCTACGGCGAGGTGAAGGTGGACTTTTGGCTTATTTTTGTATAGTATTTAAGTAAAGATAAAATAACAAATAAGATAGATTGCTTCTTCGCCAAAGGGCGGATTGCAACGACAACAGAAAAATGGAAAATCAAGATAAAAACACTCTTTCTGAAGATTTTTTCCCTAAAAATTATGACTTCAAAATAAATGAAGAAAAGTGGAGAAATAGTTGGACTGAAAGCAAGCTTTACGAATTTAATTACAAGAAAGGAAAGCCGACATTTGTTGTGGACACCCCACCTCCTTATGTTTCGGCTGATCATCTCCATGCTGGACATATAATGTCTTATACTCAGGCTGAATTTATAGTGAGATATAAAAGAATGAGAGGATATAATGTCTTTTACCCAATGGGCTTTGATGATAATGGGCTACCAACTGAAAGATTTGTAGAAAAGAAATATAAAATTGATAAGTCAAAAATTACGAAGTCTGAATTTATAGATCTTTGCTTGAAAGAAACTGAAAAAGGAATAGAAACTTATCGTAATCTTTGGAATAGTCTTGGAATTTCTGTTGACTGGTCTAAAACTTATAGTACTATTGCCCCATTGCCAACAAAAGTATCGCAATGGTCAATTCTGGATTTATATAAAAAGGGATTGCTCTATAAGAAAGAATTACCAATACTTTGGTGTCCTTTTTGTGGCACTGCTATATCTCAATCTGATTTAGAAACAAAAGAAAGAGATTCTAAAATGAATTATATCAAGTTTGGATTATCTAATGGAGAGACTGGTATTATTGCAACGACAAGACCAGAAATGCTTGGTGCTTGCGTAGCCGTTTATTTTAATCCAACCGATGCACGATATCTAAGCCTCAAAGATGGAGAAGCGACTGTACCATTGTTTGATTTTAAGGTTCCGATTAAAACCAGCGAAGCAGTTGATAAGGAAAAAGGTACTGGACTGATGATGGTTTGTACTTGGGGAGATCAAGAAGACTTGGAAAAATGGAGACTTGATAATCTACCTACTAAAAACTTGATTACCGAGGATGGAAAAATAACTGAGCTTGGTGGGAAATACCAAGGAATGGGAATAGAAGAAGCTAGAAAGACAATAATAGCCGATTTGACAGAGGCAGGAATACTTGAAAAACAAGAAAGTATTGTCCAGTCGGTAAATGTTCACGAAAGATGCGACACTCCAGTTGAATTTGTATTAAGCAAGCAATGGTTTATTAAGATTACGGACAATAAAGAAAAATGGCTAGAAATGGGAAAGAAGATAAACTGGTTCCCCGCCCATATGTACAATAATTATGAAATATGGGTTGATTCTTTGAAATGGGATTGGTGCATATCAAGACAAAGATATTATGGAGTGCCATTTCCTTTTTGGATTTGCCAAGACTGCGGTGAAGTAATACTACCAGATGAAAAAGACTTACCAGTTAATCCTTTTGAACAGCCATCACCTATTACTATCTGTCCAAAATGTGCTAGCAAAAATATTGAACCTGAAAAAGATGTCATGGATACATGGGCAACATCTTCTTGTACTCCTTTTTTACTTCGCGAAATTGTAGGAAGGCCAGAGCTATTCCCTGTAGATGTTCGTCCAAATGCTCACGAAATTATTAGGACTTGGGATTTTTATTCAGTCGTAAAAAGTACAATGCACTTTGATTCTGTACCGTTCCATAATCTTATGATTTCTGGGCACGGGCTAGATGAACAAGGAAGAAAAATCTCTAAAAGATTAGGAAACTATACCCCATCTGATAAACTAGTTGAGGAATATGGAGCTGATGCAATAAGATACTGGGCAACTGGAGCTGGACTCGGACAAAATTTGAGATTCAATCCGAAAGAAATTAAAAAAGGAAAACAAATCTCTACTAAGTTATGGAATGTGGCTAGATTTGTAATGATGTATAATCAAAACAACAATGCAGCTGATCCTGTTTTTGAGCATGCTGATAAATGGATTATTGAAGAATTGAATAAAACAATTGAGGAAGCAACTAAATATTTTGAAGGATATGAATATGCTAAAGCAAAAATGGTAATTGAAGAGTTTTTTATGTCTAAGTTTGCTGACTATTATGTTGAGTTTGTAAAATATAGGCTAAATGGAGAAGACTTGGCCTCTAAAAATGTAGCACTCTTTACCCTAAAAAAGGTTTTTGTAAATATTCTAAAGCTTTACGCTCCGATTGTGCCATTTATTACTGAAGAATTATATCAATATTTTAAAGAAGACCAAAACGAAAAAACTATTCATACTTCTAGCTGGCCAGAAAAAATAGAAATAGAAAAAATGAATGTAATTGATATTTCTGATTTTAATGAAGCTATTGCGGCAATTGATGAGATTAGGAAATATAAATCAGAAAATCAGATATCTCTTGGGGCTGAAATTGAAGAGTATAAACTTAATACTAAAGTTGATTTTGAAAAATACGGATTACTAATTGGAAAAGTTGGAAAAGTGAATAAATTTAACTAACAAAAAACCGCTTCATTTATATGAAGCGGTTTTTATTATCTTCAAAAATATTATGGGGCTAAATATTTGATTATTACTGTTCCAGAACCACCATTTTTCCCAACAGTAGCTCCTCCTCCGCCACCACCACCCAATCCATTAGTTCCACTAGTAGCACTTGTGCTATCTCTCTTTTCTCCATCGCCACCACCACCCAATCCACCTGTTCCTTTGGAGCCCGCTATTATGCTTACTCCTCCTCCTCCGCCGCCAGCATAATAGATTGATGTACCTTCTATGGAATAAGCAAGACCATCTCCTCCATTTCCCGCATTGGCTCCATTGTTATTGCCGCCTACTCCTCCGGCACCTCCACCACCACCAGCTGGGTATGGATTAACATCAGAACTATTTCCCCCTGAATATCCTTGACCAGCAGTACCTGCCCCTCCAGTGCTTCCTCCAACAATATAACCTGCGCCGCCTCCAGAGCCGCCTGAATTACCTTTGGCAAGATCGGAATAGGAACCTCCACCGCCACCGCCAATAGCAGTGACTGAACCAAAAACAGAATCAGCTCCATTGGCTCCATGAGAAGTATAGGCATCTGCTCCCGCTCCTCCAGCACCGACAGTCAAAGAAAATGATTGATTCGCAGTAGTAGAGGAGTAGCCATGAATTAATCCACCGGCTCCACCTCCGCCCCCACCAGCACCTCCTCCGTTTCCTCCTCCTCCGCCCCCAGCAACAACTAAGTATTCAACTGAAGTAACTCCTGCTGGGGCAACCCAAGTAAAAGTTCCAGTTGTTGTTCCCGATAAAGTATATTTATCAACTTTGTAGCTTCCAACGGTTGTCTCGGTGCAAGTTAGCCCTCCTCCAGAAATACAAGGAGAAGGAGTGTTTACTGAATACTTGCTATTGGCAGAACTATAGACATAGGTAGTTGAATTAGACATTGTTCCGGTTAGAGTAAAATCATCAGCAGAGACTCTATTGTAAACATAGTAATTGCCAGTTGTTGGGTCTTTGGGAAAGGTTGTTATTCCTTTGCTAGCTAAGCTTGCTTGAATACCAGTACAAGTGCTTCCCAGACTGCAATTAGCTGAATCAGCTGGAAGAGTTCCATCTTGTGTTTTGGCAATAAGGATTGCTTGAACAAGCTGATTGATATCAGCTTTACGTCTAGCATCATTGGCATTGTTAGTTGCACCGGTCATAGAGACAATAAGAATGCCGGCGAGAATGCCGATGATTGCGATGACGATTAATAGTTCTATTAGGGTAAAACTACTTTCCTTTTGATTCATATGATAAATTATACCAGAAATTATTTTGAAATACAAAAATCCGCCTTTCGGCGGATTTATCTTTATTGTATTTGAAAATATTTACTTCTTTCAGCTGCAAGCCTGTCTCTTTCCTTTTGCTTTTCATCCTTATTCTTTTTTATTAAAAGATATATTAGATAAAATAATGTAATTAGTAGAAGTAATATAAATAATACGAATCCAATCATTAATAATACCAACCAACCACCGTTAAAGAAATCTAGACTAGCCATACCAAACGATCCAGCAATTTTTGTATTAGTTACATTTATTGCTAAACTGTCTTTAATTGTATCAATGTTTCTTCCGTTTAATTCTACGCTATCGGTTAGAGCTGTTTCTCTTTCGGTAAATTCTTTTTCGCCTGCGATTTTAATTCTAAAAGATAATACTTTACTTTCTCTTGGTTTAAAATCTCCAAGAACAACTCCGTTGGTCATATCTAGTCCAAGTGCTTGTCCTGTAACAGAAACATTAGAGACATCAGCTATTTTTATTGGAAGAGCATTTGTTAAAAGTATATTATTAAGCTCTTCTTCTATTTGAGATGTTACTACTACCTGAATGTCAATTTCGTCACCTGGATTTGCAGTAACATTTCTTGACCATTCTTTCTTTTGAGTAACATTCTTTCCAGTTATTTCTAATGATAAAGCACTGTTTTGAATAACTTCACAAGTTGGTTCTTCTTTTACTTCCACAACGGGCTGTTTAACAACAGTTTTAATTGGAGTTACTACTGGAGTAACTATTGTAGTTGCACAAGATGAAACAGTAACATAATCTCTGGTGTATGAACTGTCAGACCATGAATATAATCCTCCGTCATAACCAACAGACCATGCACGATAGTAATATGTTCCTCCTGAAACAGAGTCTGTATAGCTACTACCTGTTCCATAATAAACGATAGTACCGTCAGTAACAGATGTTGGATATCCACCCGCTTTTCTGATTACTGTTGTGTATGCAGCACCTTCACCTCTTGACCAAGTTAGAGCTACTTTTCCACAGCGAGAACTAGTAGCATTAAAATATGCTGGAGCTTCTGGCTGAGTAATAAATTTGAGAGTGCTTCCATATATAGTACCATTAGCTTCGGCTCTAAATTGATAAGCCTTTCCTGGAGTTAATCCACTAAGATCATTTGAAAAATAATCGCCTGGGTTTTTGTAAGTAGTTGTTGTGGTACTGTTAAGTCCAGAATTTGCTCTTCCCCATGAAAATCTAACACTTGAGTTGTTTCCACTAACGAGATTACCATTTATTCTAGCAGTAGTTGTTTTAACATTTGTTGCGGCATTAGTAACAACCGATGCGTTTGTATTGTTGTTGTTTAGATCTCTAACTAAAATACTAACATTGGCTGTAGAATATCCTCCTCTATTATTAGTAACGTTGATTGTACAGTAATAAGTAGTATCAGCATTTACCATTGGGGCGTAATATGTTGGATTGATTGTATTGTAGTTTGATAAACTTCCTCCAGTACATGTCCAATTGTATGTTAATGAGTAACCGTTTGGATCATAAGCAGTAACGTTTAATAGAATAGAAGCTCCTTCGTTTACTTCTCTATTTCCGCCAGAACTGATGATAGGATTGCTAGTGCCGTATTGGTTAGCATAAGTACTACAACTTACTGACGAACCACCATTAATTCCATAACATGTCCAATACCATGGGCCAGAACCAGAAACTGAACTTGCTGTTCCCGAATTACATAATCCATAATATGGCATTGAAGAAAGTGTCTGTCCGTTTGATGATCCGCAAGATGCAGTATTTGATCCAGTATAAATATAAACAGAATCACTTGCAGAACCGCCATGACTATCAGTTGCAGTAAGGGTACATGTATAATTATTGTAGCTGTAATTATAAGAATAATTATTAGCTGTAAAAGTTGGGCTTAGGGTGATTGAACTAGAAAGTGTTCCTCCGTTACAAGACCATCTGTAAGTTAATGGGTCTCCATCTGGATCTGATACTGTAGGAGTTAATCTTATTGAACCTCCTGGCTGAATATTTTTATCTGAACCAGCATCAACAACTGGATTGCTGTTTTGAGAAGATGATCCGATTGTAATTGTTAGATAGTCGCTTGCATAACCGCCTCTGCCATCACTAACATTAATTGTACAAGTAGCTGTTGTTCCTGAAGATCCTGAGGCATAAAAGTTTGGATTCATTGTACTAGAGCTTGAAACGCTACCACCAGTACAAGACCAACTATAAGTTAGCGGGTCTCCGTCTGGATCTGATACTGTAGGAGTCAATTTTGTAGTAGAACCTGGAGCAACTGTCTTATCTGAACCAGCATCAACTTCTGGATTATGATTTTCTTGCTCTGATTTGGTGATATTTATGTAAACATTGTCTTCACCAGAAGCACCTTTATTGTCGGTTGCAGTAAGAGTACATACTGCTGTAGTGTCTGTATTAACAGATGGAGCAGTAAATGTTGGATTAAGTGTAGAACTACTTGATAATGAACCAATACTGCAAGTCCAGTTATAAGTCATTGGGTCTCCGTCGCTGTCGGTCGCATCTCCTAACAAAACTACTGTTTTGCCAGAAAAAGCATTTTTGTTTTGACCAGCATCAACTGTTGGAGCATGATTTGTAGTAGGATTAGTTCCTCCAACGATTGTTATTTCGGTAGAATCGCTAGCAGAATTAGAACCATTGTCAACTGTAAGAGTACAACTAATAACAGTACCAGTACTAACTTGTGGAAGTGTTAATGTTGGAGACAAAGCAGTTGTGCTTGATAATGTTCCGCCAGTACATGACCATCTATAAGTTAGAGGGTCTCCATCAGAATCTGCTACTGTAGGGGTTAATAGAATTGAACTTCCAGCTGTGCCATTTCTATTGGCACCAGCCTCAACTGTTATAGTTCCTGCAAATAAATAACTCATTCCTATAACTAAAGAAATGATAAATACTCCTTGAAGAATAAGGGCAAAAGATATCCATCTATCTCTTGGTTTTTTGCAGAAAAATATGATGTTTTTAAATACGTTATTCATAGATTTATAGAATTTACTGATTACTTCCTTCTTAATCTTAATTAATCTTTAAAGATAATATATAACAAAATAGATATTATGTCAAGGTCTATTCAACCAAAAAGACACCCCCCTTGGAGTGCCTTTTGGTTTAGATTTCTAGTAGTAGATATCGTCAGTTCTGGTCGTAATCGTTAAGGAATCACTAGCCGTAGCACCACCACTTGATCTGGCGGTAACTCTACAGGTGTAGGAACCAGCTGAATATGGAGCAGTATAGGTTGGATTTAGACTATTTGAATTTGATAGCGTTCCACCAGTACAAGTCCAATCGTATGATAGTTCCCCGCCGCTAGAGTCACTAGCAACAGCGTCAAAGACTATTGATTGACCTTGGTTTAGTTCTTTGTTTGAACCAGCATCAATTGTTGGCTTGGAAGTAATTATTCCTCCTGTTCCTCTAACAGTAATTCTAACATTAGCAGAAACTGAACCTCCCTTTCCATCACTAACATTAATAGTACAAGAGTAAGAAGAGTTGCTGGTTGAGTAAGAATATGCAGTGTATGTTGGCATTAATGAAGTGCTATCAGAGATAGTTCCACCAGTACAGGTCCAATTGTAATTCAATGAATCTCCATCTGGATCATAAGCAACAGCATAAAGAGTAATTGATTGACCTTGGTTTACTTCCCTATCTTTAATTACAGCAACAACTGGAACATTATTCTTAGTAGTAGCACCTGGTCTAACGATAACACTCAATGAATCTGAAGCATAACCACCCTTTCCATCATTAGCAGTTAAAGTACAAGTGTAACTTTGATTACTAGTAATACTTGGAGCGGTATAGGTTGGGTTCAATAGATTCTTTCCAGAAATAGTTCCACCAGTACATGTCCAGTTGTAAGTTAGGGCATCTCCATCGCTGTCAGTAGCAAGAGCTCCTGATAAGGTAATTGATTGAGATGGTTTGACTTCCCTGTTTTCTCCAGCACTAACAGTAGGAACATTGTTTCTGTTGCTAGCGTAAGTTCTAATTAAAATACTAACTGACTGCGAGGCTATTCCTCCTTTTCCATCGCTAACAGTAAGAGTACAAGAGTGAGTTCTATCAGTAGAAGTACTTGGAGCAGTGTAATATGGTTTTAAGGCAGTGGTACTTGATAATTTCCCACCACTACAAGCCCAAGCATAAGTTAATTTATCATTATCGGCATCAATTGCCTCAGCTTTCAAAAGAATTGTTTGGCCTTCGTTTAATTCCCTAGTATCGGTAACAGTAATGATTGGATCGTGATTGTTTCTGTTCGTAGAACAGTAAGCAAGAGTTCCACCATTTAATCCAGTACAATTCCATGTCCATGGGCCTGTGCCAGAAACAAGAGTAGCTACACCAGATTCACAGAGATCAGTAGTCGGCTTAGCATCTAATGTCTGCCCATTTGATGAGCCACAAACACCATTTACTTTGTCTACTCTAATCCTAATGCTCATAGTGTCGGTAGCAGTATCTTTTCCATCACTAACAGTGATTGTACAACTGTAAGAAGTAGCAGTGGTAACTAATGGAGCTGTCCAAACTGGCTGTAAAACAGACCAACTAGACAAGGCACCAGAATTACATCTCCATGAATAAGTTAAAGTATCATTATCAGCGTCGCTAGCAACAGCTTCAATAGTAACTGATTTGCCTGGTTCTACTTCTAGATTATCTCCAGCATCAACTATTGGTTTGGTATTAACAACTTTTTTGTAAGCAGTACAACATTCGTTTGTTCCATTGGTATCACCTTTACAAGTCCAAGTCCAAGTATTGTTGGCTCCTTCTAAAACTAAACTAGGAGTACCTGTGGTACAAAGACAAGTAAAAGGAGCAGTAGTAAAGATTTGTTCATGAGCACAGCCACATTTTCCATTGATAACGTTTGATTTGCTAGCACTGCAGAACATTGTTGTTCCACCGTTTGAGCCTCTACAACTCCATGTCCATGGACCAGAGCCGCTAACTGAACTTGCTGCTCCAGAATCACAGAGACCTGTTGTTGGAGTAGTAGCAAAAGAAGCACCGTTTGATGAGCCACATTGGCCGCTGAT
>Ga0265297_10000524_pt1 | contig 111071 bp, 96 predicted proteins | sample Munlanlwell13791_FD_192502 | JGI IMG/M metagenome (GOLD analysis project Ga0265297, IMG submission 192502) | Leachate microbial communities from a municipal landfill in Southern Ontario, Canada - Leachate well 137-91 | ecosystem: Engineered > Solid waste > Landfill > Unclassified | place...
TTGGCAGAATCAGTGGCTGAATTCAAAGAAACCAAGACAAAGCCTGATAAGATGCCGACAATCGCAATAACTACTAAGAGCTCGATTAAGGTAAAAGCAATAAGACGCTTGGATTTCATTTGTTTAAGATTGTTTTAATTTTTGAAAATAATCTTTCACTTTATTTACGACATCATCAAGGGAATGTTGAGTTTTAATTAAATAATCTGTTGCTCCTAATTTCATTGCCCTCTTTATTATTTCATCATCTCCCAAATTAGAAATCATAATAACTGGAATTTTTGATAATAAAGGGTTTGTCTTTAGTTCTTCTAAAACTTGGATTCCATCTTTTTTTGATAAAATAATATCGAGCAAAATAAGATCTGGTTTAAATTCTTTGGCCAAAGATAAAGCCATTTCCCCATCAGTTGCAATTTTAATTATAAAATCTTCGCCCTCCAATTTTTCTTGAAGCACTTTTTTTAAAACTTCTTCATCTTCTACAACAAGAACTTTCATAATTTTAATTATTTTTATTTAATTGATTTTTTACTTCTTTAACAACGCTTTCGAGAGTATGGTCTGTCTTTACTAAATAAGTAAATTGTCCGCCCCAGCCCATTGTCATGGCTTCAGCAATTTTTTCTACATCGCTAACATTGGAAAGAATAATCACTTTTACATGGGCACCCCAAGAATCTTGACGTAATTTTTTTAGCATCATCAAACCGTCCATTTTGGGCATTAAAATATCTAACAAAATAATATCCGGATGAACCTGCAAGGCTTTTTTTAATCCATCTTCGCCGTCTATGCCGATACTCACATCAAACCCTTCATTGGCAAATTTTTCGGCTAAAGAATTTCTCATTATAGACTCGTCTTCAATAATTAATATTTTCATATTTTTTATTTATTTTTATTTTTTTGGAACAGTAAAATAAAAAGTGGTTCCCTTTCCAGAGCTTGATTTAAACCAAATCTTTCCCCCATTTATTTCAATGGCATTTTTAGAAAAGAAAAGACCTAATCCGCTTCCAGAAGTTTTTTTATCTTGAGCCGCTACGCCCCGTTCGAATTTTTTAAAAATTTTAGCTTGGTCTTTTTTGGAAATAGCCGGACCAGAATTATGAATTGAAATGAGATAATAATTGTCTTGATTATCAACTGTTACGCTAATAACCGAATCTTTAGGCCCATAATTTATTGAATTGCTTAAAATATTAGAAAATGCTTCTTCAAATAGCAAGGGGTCTATTTTTGTATTTTTTATTTCGGTTTTAATAAATAATTTTATTTTTTGATTTCTTTGATTTAAATTCGGCTTAATCTGTTTGCATGACTTTTCAATAATTTCAGAAATATTTACCATTTTTTTATTAACCGGCCATTTGCCTGTTTCTATTCTGGCAACGTTCAAAAGCATGTTAACCAAATTAATTAATCTTTCATTAGAATCGTAAAGATCGTTTAAGCGTTCTCTATTTTTTAAAGAAAGATCTTTATCTTCTAAAAATAATTCCAAGGTCCATTTTGTGCCTGATAACGGAGTTCTTAATTGATGAGAAGCCAAAGAAAGAAATTCTGTTTTTGCTAAATCAAGCTCTTTTTCTTTTGTTATATCACGAAAAACTTCCACTGCGCCGATTACTTTTTCATCTAAATAAATGGGATTAATAATTGAGGAGCCGGGAAATTTTGTTTTATCTTTGCGGATATAATTCCAAACAAAAGGAGCGCTTTCTTGATTTAAATTGTCTTCAATAGGATTGCCTTTTAAAATTGAACGAATAATTTCATTTTCAAAAGATAAAAGTTCTCCTTTTTCATTTTCTCGAGGAACTGCTTTAATAAAATTATGTCCGATTACTTCTTCGCCCCGCCAATCAGTTAATTTTTCAAATGCTAAATTTGTTTTTAAAATTTTGCCATCTGCCCCAACAACAATTAATCCATCTCCGATTGATTGTAAAATTGCTTCATCTTTAGCAATCGCTTTGCTTATTTTTAAAGCTTGGGCTTTAACAATATCTTCAGCTAATTTACGTTCGGTAATATCTCTTACTGATTCAATCGCTCCAATAATTCTCCCTTTTTCGTCATGAAGCGGAGAAACTTTAGCATAAACATATGCTCCCCGTCCACCGTAAAGAGCGCTACAAAAAACTTCGGCACTTAAACATGCGTCTTCTCTTATTATTTTTGAATATTTTTTAATAATTTTTTGATCTTTTTTCCAAATCAAGTCCATTAAAACAGATCTTCTTTTTCCATAAAAAGGAATAGAATATTCGTGATTGCCTTTGCCAATCATATCCTCAGCGTTAATGCCAGTCATTCTTTCAATGGCTTTGTTCCAAATAATAACTTTTTTTTCTTTATCTAAAGCAAATGTAGCGTCTGGAAGAAAATCAATAATATCGCTTAAATTTCGCTCTGTCTTTTTTATTTTTTCAACGCTTAAAGAAAGCCCTTCTAATATTTGATTGGTATTTTTCTTTGACTCTTTAAGATTTTTTACTTGCTTTGAAAGCTCTTGATTGATAACTTTATATTTTTCTTCCAAGTTTTTGCTTTCTGTAACATCCTGAACCATAGATAATATTCCAACAACCTGATGGGCAGAATCTTTCAATGGCAAATCAAGCCATTCACAAATTATTTTTTTGCCTTTTTTAGTTTTATTATTTCTAATATCTTTTACAGTCCTTTTGCCTTGTAAAATAGTCGCTTGGATTTTTTTAATTTTATCTTTATCTTTTTTTTCTAAAATTAAATCAAACGCTTTTTTGCCAATAATATCTTTAGCTTTATAACCAAAAATTTTCTCCGCTGCCGGATTCCAAGTCATTACTCGAAAATCATAATCCCAGATAATACAGGCAACGGGCATGCGTTCAACCTGCAATAAAGATACTTTCTTTTTAAAGCTTTCTTCCAATAAAAGCTTTTTGCACTTATTGATGCCTTGAGCAGTAAAACTGCACGGCGCCCAATCTTTATTTTTTTTATTATTTTTTTTCATTTTCTATTATGAAAAAATTTTTTGGTTAAAATATTTAAGATCCTTATCTTTATTTTATATTATTGGATTGCCTTGTCAATAAAATAAAAATCAAAAATCCGACAATTATAAAACAACACGAATTCATCTTCCCTTCTTTCGTGTTTGTTTTCATAGTTCGATTCTCTTTTGATAATAAAATTGAGCCAGAGGCGAGAATCGAACTCATAGCCCCTTCTTTAAATTGAGCCAGAGGCGAGAATCGAACTCGCAGTCTCTTCTTTACGAAAGAATTGCTTTTCCGTTAAGCTACTCTGGCCGATTTCAAGAATTATTTAAATAAATCAATAATCCATTCTTTAATATTTTTAAAAAACTGCAAATTGTCAGATTGATTAGCTTCAACTAAAGAATTACCCTCTTCTTTCTTTATAACTACTACCTGTTCGCCTTCTTTTTTATATCCAAATTCTTCCCGAGCTACTTTTTCTACATATTCTTCGCTTCCGGTTATATTTAATTCTGCGCTTAATTTTATTTTTTGCGATTGCAACGAATCTGCTGCTTCATTAAGCTGAGTTAAGTTTTTATTATTTTCGTATTGTTCAAAAAAAATTCTAATATTGGAATAAGAAAGATAAACAAGCAAAAAGATACATCCAAAAAACCAAAATATTTTGGTTGCCAAATTTTGTTTTTTGGGGGTCTTTCTTTTTTTTGATTTTTTTGCTACCATTTAAAAAAATAAAATAATATTTTTATGAAAAAGTCAAAAAAATTATTTCGAATTATTTGGATAATCTTAGTGAGCTTGGTAGCTCTCGCTATGATTTTCGCCCTGATTGTTCCTGGAATGGGTATTTATTAAAATTAAGATCCAAACACTTTCAAAAATACTTCGGGAGGAATTCTTACCTCCCCTTTTGCTTTCATTTTTTCTTTTCCTTTTTTCTGTTTTTCTAATAATTTTTTCTTACGCGTGTAATCTCCTCCGTAAAGCGGTGCCAAAACATCTTTTCGATAACCACTTAAAGTTTCTCGACAAACAATTGTTCCTCCTATTTTTCCTTGCAATGGCACAGCAAAAGATTCCCGAGGCAAAAGCTCTTTCAATTTTTGAACAATTTTTCTCGCTTCGGCAATGGCATTATTTTTCGGTAAAATCCTGCTTAAGGCCTCTTCTGGTCTTCCAGCTACTAAAATATCCAATTTTACCAAATCAGTCTGTCTATATTCTATCTCTTTATAGGTCAAAGAAGCAAATCCTTGGGTAATATTTAAAAGATTTTCATAAAATTTACCAATAATTTCCCGCAAGGGCATTTCATAAATCAACAAATAACGATCAGCCCCAAAAGGATAAGAGTCAAGATGTTTGCTTTCTAGGTTTGATAAAAAATCAAATACTCGACCAAGATAAGCTTCATTGATTATTATTTTCACTTCTGCCCAAGGTTCAGAAAAATTTTTATAAGAATCAGACCAGCCTAATGGATTGTAAATCATAATTTCCTCTCCTTTTTGATCAAAAGCTTTATACGCCACTTGCGGAGCGCCAATTACTATTTCTAACCCAAATTCCCGTCTTAATCTTTCCATTGTTATTTCTGTGTGTAAGGTGCCCAAAAATCCACATAAAAATCCGCGTCCAAAAACATAAAAATTTTGTTGTTGATAAAAAAGCGCTGAATCATTTAATTTTAATTTTGCCAAAGCTATTTTCAATTGTTCAAAATCATCTTGATCTTCGGGATACATAGAAATAAAAATTTTCTGCTCTGGTTCTTTATATCCAGCCAAGGGTGCAATTTTTATTTCTGGATTATTGATGGTGATTGTATCTCCGATAATTCCCATTTTTTCAGCTTCTTTTATGCCCGTAGCAATATATCCTATTTCTCCAGCTTTTAATTCATTAATTGGTTCCATTTCAGGGTTAAAAACTCCAATTTCTTTACTTATTCCTTGGGCGGTAGAATTAATTAATAATAATTTTTCTCCTGATTTTATTTTTCCCTCAACCATTCGAACATAAGCAATAACACCCAAAAAAGTATCATATTTTGAATCAAAAATCATAGCTCTTAGTGGCTTTTCTGTTTCAGTTTTGGGTTGCGGAATTTTTTCAATTACTTTTTCTAAAAGCATTTCCACATTTTGCCCAGTTTTAGCAGAAATAGACATTATTTCCGCTTCGTCAATTTTTAAAAAATCGGCAATTTCTTTTTTCACGGCCTCGGTCTGGGCAGCTGGAGAATCAATTTTATTGATTACCGGAATAATAACAATTCCTTGAGCCCTGGCCAGTTCCAAATTAGTAATAGTTTGAGCCTGGATTCCTTTAGTAGCATCCACTAATAAAATTGCACCTTCAACTGCTGCTAAGCTTCGAGAAACCTCGTAATTAAAATCAATATGCCCTGGGGTATCGATTAAATTAAGCATTATCGGTTCTTTGGTTTTTTTATCTATCCAGCGCATTTTCACCGGAGTCATCTTGATAGTAATTCCTTTTTCCCTTTCTAAATCCATGGCATCCAAATATTGGGATCTCATTTTTCCGGTTTTAACAGTTTCTGTAATTTCCAAAAATCGATCCGCTAAAGTGGACTTTCCGTGATCGATATGACTAATAATAACAAAATTTCTAATCTTCATATTTTTATTTATTCTGCTGGCTATTTGCTTGGTTTGGTTGAATGGCAAATCTTGATTTTATTTTTTGAAAATAGCTTATCACAAAATTTACTTCCGGGCACTTGATTATAAAAGTGGCGCCCAAATATACTACTGTAGAAATTACGCAAACAACAATAAGCTGCCAAATTGATCCCCAAAAAGTATTTTCAAATAAACGGGTGGCTATGGCTAAAGATCCAAATCCAGCAAAACCCATAATAATTGTCGCTAAAAAAATTTTTGAAAAAGATTCTCTGATTTGTTTTAATCCAAAATCTCCGGTTTTTTTATATAGGAAAATAAACAAAAGTGCAAATTCTAAAAGCGAGCATAAATTAAAAACAAGAACTAATCCCAATAAAGGAAAATTAACCAGCCCGTCAACATCGAATGCTTGTTTTATAATTGCCACAAAAATATTATTCGCATTAAGCCAGGCTGGCAATGATAAAACTATTTCTCGACCGAAAAAATCAAGCAAAAAAACATTTCCCCCTCCAAATAAGGCCACAAATGGAAAAAATAAAATAATATTTAAAATCATATAAAAGACTGCGATAATTGTCGGAGTAATTGTGTCTTTAATGCTAAAAAATCCGCGCAAAATTATTGGCACCAAGCATTGGGTAGCCAAGCTTAAAACGTACACCCCTAGGGCAGCAGCTGTAATTGCCACAGCTGTTTCGTCAAATTTACCAGTTTGATAAATAATTTGAACAATTTGATTTCTTAAAATAAAAACCATTAATCCAATTGGAAATGCGAAATACAAAACTTGTAAAAATGTTTCCCGAAAACGAAGATAAAAATCAGGTTTATTATTCTCAACCCATAATTTTGAAAGTGCAGGAAAAACAGCTGTAGCAAAAGAAACTCCCAAAATTCCAATAGGCAAAAAACTTAAATTATAAGATAAATTAAAAACTGAGATAGCGCCGATACCGATTCCAGAAGCAATAAAAGTAGCTACTAAAAAATTAATTTGGGATGATGATGAGGCAATTATCCTTGGAATAACCAATTGGAAAAAATTACGGATAGCCGGATGATTTAATTTAAGAATTGCTTGATAACGATATCCGCAATTAACAGCTGAAGGTACTTGAATTAAAAAATGCAAAATTGCGCCGATAATCACGCCAATACCAGGGCCGAATATTCCATAATATGGAGATAAAAAAATAGTTCCTAGAATTATTCCTAAATTATAAAAAATTGGAGCCAATGAATAAATTAAAAATCTTTGAAAATAATTAAGAATTGTCGAAAAAATAGAAGAAATCCCAAAAAAGAAAACAGCAACAAAAATCAAGCGGGTTAAAGCAATTGCTTTGGCTTGATGCTCAAAAGAAAATTTTCCAATTAAGGTATTAATAAAATCAGGACTAAAAAACAAAAAAATAATAAAAAAAACAAAATAAACAATTCCGAAAAGATTAATCAAATAATTTGATATTTTCCAAGCTTCTGATTTGTCTTTTTTTTGATATTCAGAAAAAATAGGCAAAAAAGCAACGATTATTCCTCCAGCAAAAATAATACTATAAATCAAATCTGGAAAACGAAAAGCAGCATAATAAATATCAAGATCAATTGAAGCGCCAAAAGTTCCAGCCAACAATCGGTCACGAATCAAGCCTAAAAAACGGCTTAATAAGACCGTTATCATCATTACTAATGCAGCTATTTTGATATTTTTCTGCTCAGAATTAAAAAAACCTTTTAACGACATATAATAAATAATATCCTAATTTTCTTGGTTTGGCAAAAATATTTTTTAGTAATTAAATTTTAAAATTGACAAAAACAAATAAAGATTATATTATAATTCTTGCCTTAATGGGTCGAGCAGCCGCCCTTTCGCAATTTAGCGAATTGGGAGGAAAGTCCGAACTTCTATTCTTGCGCAAGCAAGTCTAAAAAGGTAGCGGGTAACGCCCGTCTCCGTTTCTGCCTATGGCAGCAGCGGAAGAGATGCGAACAGAGACGCCCAAGCTGAAAAGCAAGGGATCCCTTTGGGGAGAGCTTTATAAGAAATTATAAAGGTGAAACGGCTAAATTCTTACCCAGAAGCAAGAACAAACTCTTTTGTGAAAACAAAAGAAGAAAAGTAGTTCGCTTGAGGCGCAAAGTAATTTGCGTCCCAGATAGATGGCTGCATAAAACAGAATTCGGCTTACGGACCCAAAAAGGCAAAAATTATATGTCAAAACCGCCCCTAAAGGACGGTTTTGTTTTTTAAAATAAACTTTTATAATTTTGTTTTGTTTGATTATCCAAGGCTTGGTTAACCATAGCATCAGCTTCTTTGTTTTGCTCTCGCGGAATATGCTTAAAAAAAACTGATTTAAATTCTGTTTTTAAATTCCAAATAATGATAAAAAAATCTTGAATTCTCTTTTCGCTTAATTTATATATTCCATTCATTTGCTTTACCATCAGCTCTGAATCAGCCCTAATTTCCACTTCGGCTTGTTTTGTTTTTTCTTTTCCAAGTAATAATTTTAATTTTTTCAAAGCAAAAATTACCGCATTATATTCAGCTTCGTTATTAGTCATATTGTCGCCTAAAAATTCTCCGTATTTTTTTATTACTTGCCCTTTTTCATTGCAAATTACTGCTCCAATTCCAGCTGGACCAGGATTACCCCTAGCTCCCCCATCTGTATAAACGATTATTTTCATAAAATTTTTAATTAAATTATAAAATTATTATAGCAAATAACTTCATAATATCAAACCAAGGATTGACTTCTTGGTTAAAATAATCTATATCAAAAATAGTAACTTTTGGAGAAAAACAATGGCAACAACACCAGAACTTGAAAAGGCCTTGCAAGAAATTACAAGCGCCATGGAAAGAGAAACAAAGGAATCACGAAAACTATCTAAAGAAGATCTTCGCAAATTACCCTATATTGATGCCGAAGATTACTTAATCAATGGCGAATGTCTTGATTTTAAAAAGAGCTAAATGCTCTTTTTTGTCCACAATTAAAGCTATTGACATATATTTTATTATATTCTATAATATTATTATACAGGAGGAACAAAAACATGAGTATTTGCCCCATCTGTGGCCGCATAATGTGCGACCACTCTCCAAAAGAGAGACAACAGTCTCCAGAGGAAACGTACCGCAATTTGACAAAAGAGGAAGAAGAAGTCTATCAAGCTGGCAATCTAAAAAAAATTCTCAAAATTGCTAACGAAAGAATAAAAAATGGAAAAAAAATTTATCCTTGCTTAATAGTCTTCTGAACAAGTCCAGACCCCCGGCGTTGCCGGACAATTTAAAAAATTGTGACTAAGGGTCTCTTTTTTTTATTTTAAATTTAAATTATGAAAATATTTAAATAAAGCTTCTCGAAATAATTCTAAATTTTCATTTTTTACTGTAAACCCGGCCGCAGCTGGATGACCGCCAAAGGTTCTTAATAAATTTTTGCACGACTCCATTGCTTTTACGGCATTTAATCCTTTGGGCAAACGCACTGTTCCCCTACTGAAATCATTATATTTTTGATAAAGAAAAACAGGCTTATTATAATAATTTGTTAAACGAGAAGCTACGGCTCCTAAAAATTCAATATTATATTGCGAAGAACCTTGAAAAATAACAGGCAATAAATTATCTTCTCCGATTATATATTTTAAATTATCAGTTAAAGAAATAATTTCTTTTTGCCTATTCTCATGCTCTGCTATAAATTCTTTAGCCATTTTTTTTGCTTTTTCAAAATCAGGCTCAATCAAATAAGCATAAACAAGCATTACATGATTTTCCATTTTTGAAGAGTTAAGAATCCCATTTATTTTAGAGACTAAATCTCTTTTTGAAGGAAAGCTGTCTTTTCCTAAAACTTCCACCAAGGCTCGAAGCGAAGGCCGATTGCTTTTTTCAATATTAATCAATCCTTCAAAAATAAAATCCCTGTTTTCATCTTCTTCAATCATCATGTCCGCAATAGTAGCCAAGGCTGTTAATTCCAATAAAACTTCGCGAAGCATTCCAGACATTTTTTCTTTTAGTATTTCTACTGCTAATTTAAAAACTAACCCAGCATTACAATATTCCTTAAATAAAAAATTGTCTTCAGGCTGTTTTGGGTCAACAATCAAATCAGCTTCTGGAAGCTGGCCAGATACTGGAGTGTGGTGATCTATTATAATCACTTCAAACCCGAATTCCCGGGCATTTTTTATTTCCTCAAAATTGGTGATTCCGCAATCTAAGGTAATTAATAAACCAGCTTTTTCTTTTCCTTTGGGATTGAATTTTTCTTTAATAAATTCCAAAGCTTTTTCGTTCAATCCATATCCTTCATTTTTTCGATCCGGAAAAAAGGCTGGAACTGCTGGATATTTTTCTTTATCTTTTAAGCTTAAAGATGAAATTAAATTATCAATAGTTTCTTTAAGAATAACCGCCGAAGATACTCCATCCATATCCGAATCAGCAAAAATAATTATTTGCTCCCCTGCTTCAACTGCTGATTTTATCCTCTTTGCCGCCTCCTCGATATTCTTTATTTTCATATTAAAATTTATTTTTTAAAACCTTAATCCCTGGCAATTCTTCTCCAGAAATATAATCAAGCATGGCTCCTCCGCCCGTAGAAATATAATCAAAATTATCCTCCATTTTCATTTGATGAATAATATCAACTGTATCCCCTCCGCCAACAATACTATAAGCTTGACTATCGGCAATGGCTTTTAAAATTTCTTTAGTGCCTTGTCGAAAATAACTATTTTCATAATAGCCCAAAGGACCATTCCAAATAATAGTTTTTGCTTCTTTAATAATTTCTTTGAATTTTTCTATCGTTTCCGGGCCAATATCAAAAATATTTTCTTCTTTTCTAACTGTGCCCACTGCGCCTAATCGCAAATAATTTTCACTTAAATCAGATAAGGCTATTAATCCATCAACCGGCAAATGAAGCCTAGGACTGGTTAATTCCACTGTATCAATTACGTCCATTAAAAGGTCTTCTTCTCGGCTCCATTTTTCTTTTATGCAAAGCCCTTTGACTGTTAAAATTGAATTAGCTATTTTCCCGCCAATTAAAATATTGTCTGCTCTTTCTAAAAGTTTTTGAATTAATTTTGTTTTGGTAGAAATTTTTACTCCGCCAATAATTGCCACAAATGGCCGGACGGGATTATTCATTGCTTTGTCAAAAATATTTAATTCTTGCTCTAATAAAAATCCAGCACAAGCTGGCAATAATTGCGGAAGCCCGTAAGTAGAAGCATGAGCGCGATGGCAAACACCAAAACCTTCTTGCACAAAAATATCGCCAAGCATGGCCAGGTTTTCAACAAACCTAGGATTATTTTCCTTTTCTCCAGAATTAAATCTTAAATTTTCTAATAAAATTATTGATCCCGGTTGTTTTATAGAATCAATCATTTTTTTCAATTTTGGTCCTGGGGCTTCGGATAAAAAATGAATCGGCTGTTTAATAATTTCGGAAATCCTGCCAACTAAAGGCGCAAAAGAAAACCCTGGATCAGTCTCTTCGGGATCCCCTAGATGGCTCATTAAGATAACTGTTTCTGCCCGTTCTTGTAAATATTTAATTGTGGGAATTGTTTTTCTTATTCTAAAATCATCTGAAATCTGGCCGTTTTTATCCAAGGGAACATTAAAATCACACCTTACCAAAACTTTTTTATTTTTAACATCAATATTTCTTAAGTTAAGCATGGCTTGATAATTATATTAATTAATAACCATTATTATTTTAGCAAAAAAAACAAAAAATAAAAAGAAACAAGTACTTTCTCGCTTGTTTATCTATTTAAGAAATGATTGAAAGCTTGTTTTTTTATAATTAATTATGAGCCCATGTTTGAGAGTTTCCTTCGAATAAATCTCTGGTGAGATTTTTCTCAGACCCGGCTCGCTGTCGTCACAGCTCCGCCCTTGATTGATTACGGCTCATGTTTGTAAGTTAAACTCCCAAACATTCAATCAAGCCCCCAAACATTCAATCAAGCCCCCAAACATTCAATCAAGCCCCCAAATATTTTTTAGATTATATTTTTTAAAAAATTATTTTATTTAATAAATTAATAAAAAATAGTTTAAAAAATTAGTTTTTGATACAACGCACTGAAAATCCGTTTACCTTGTCAAATACACACCGAGCGACCCCACTGCTTGTTGTCCACATGAGACGATTCCACGCCGAACCACCGCTCTGTGTCGACGACCACCAGTATCCGAAATAATTGCGATAATAAAAGTAACTATCATACATTCGAAACCCAGCAAGTAGCCCAGTCCAACCGCTAGAATTATTGCCGCCTGAAGTAAATAAAGAAAGTTTGCTTGCAGCAGTAGCACAAGAACTAGCACCGGTATCGCTCTCATTTCTATTTGGATCGCAAGGCTGACCACTATCTTTCAAATAATTTTCCAAAGTATATTGCTCAGCATCAGTAGGAATATGCCAGCCTGCAGGGCAAATACCTTGAGCTCCAGGAGTGGTTACATAACCCATGGCCTCATTCCAAGAATAAAGCCCGCCGTAAACTGCACAATCCCCGCTCGTTGTATGAATGGCACTATCAGAGCCATTACACCATTTTTCAATAATTCCATTATTGGTCGGCATAGTTCCTGGGGGAATAATGGTGGTACCAACGTTTAAATTCTCTTTAAACCAGCATTGGCTACCAATCAAAACAGTGGCATAGCTCTTGCCCGAATAAACAACCGCATTACCGCAGACAAAACTTGTTGCAGGGAAAGCAGCAGTCACGATTCCGGAATTAATTGGATTAGAATCAGAGGTTGCTCCAGAAACAGTAAAGAAATTAGCAGCCACGCCAGTAAACGTATAACCAGCCTTGGCAGTTAAAGTAATCGTGGCTGTGTAAACAGTGCCACCGGCAAAAGTAGTAGGATTGCCATTCCAAGCAATTGTTCCAGTGTATTGGCTGGTTTCGGTAATAGCAGTGTCTGGAGTGGCGCCTGTGACTGGAGCAGTTACGCCAGGAATAGCCGCAATGTTAACAATCTGTAAATCTCTGGTTGCTTCACAATTAGCAGTCGTGCCGCTGTTTAATCCTTCACAATCCCAGGTTACTGAACCTCCTAAGCCAGGGAAAGACGGGGTGGAAGGGTTAGTATTGCCAGCTAAACAGAAAGTATCCTCTCCATAAGTCGTATCACTGGAAGAATAGTTTTTGTTAGCTGTGCCACAAATTCCATCAATCTTTTTGTTAGCTGAACAAGAATCAGTTTCTCCGCCATAAGCACCAAGACAGGTCCAGGTCCAAGGGCCAGAGCCAGAGACTTCAGTGTTTGTTCCAGTTAAACAAAGGTTTTCGGTAGGAATTTCATAAAAAGAAGAGCCATGAGCTGAACCGCAAGCTCCATCAGAAGGAGCTTAGTAGTAAAAACCAGCCGTGCTGTCATAGCCATAAGCATAAGTATCAGAAAGAACCGATTCAATAGTAAATTCATTGTTTCCAGCAGAAGAATAAGTATAGAAAGAGCCTGATTTAGGATCAGAGGGAAAGACTGCTAAATACGGACTAAGGATTTCGCCTAAAAGATCATCGCAAGAACTGGTTTCAATACCAAAGTTACAATCTCCTTCAGGTAAAGTTCCGCCTTGAACAGTGTATTGGATTAAAGCGTTCTTAATCGTGGCCACGTCTGCTTTCCGCCGGGCGTCATTAGCCGCATTAGTAGCATTATTTAAAGACACAATCACAAAACCAGAAAGGACTCCAACAATTGCGATTACTACCAATAATTCAATCAAAGTAAAAGCCTTGGTTTTGTTTTTAAAATTAATATTCATGAAATTAATAAGCTGTTGTATATTATTACAAATATTATACCAAGCGAGATAAAAAATGAAAAGGATTGAAATAAAAAATGTTTAGGGATAACACCCCTAAACATTCTTTTAATCAAATTTAATAGTTTCGCCAGGGACTATCTCTCCTATTTCTGATTTTTTTCTTAATGGCTCTGAATTTGTTTTTTTATTTTCTTCATTTTTGGCTTGTTTTAAAATATCTTTTAATCCTGCGAAATCAATTTCTTTTTTTTGTTTCGATTCTTTATTTTCAAAATTTTCTTTCTTTGGAAAAGGATTTTTTTTCTTTTCGCTTGGAGTAAAATTTTTCGCTTCTTTTTCCAAACTAATTGATTTATCCTGACTAATTGGTTTTTCTGGAAACGAAGAATTATCCTCTTTGCTGCTAGTTATTTTTTTTAAACAAGTTTTGCAATAAGCTGGTCGGTTGGGATCGGGCTTAAAAGGCACTTTCATCTTCCGACCACAACTAGAACATTCGGCATCATATAATTCCATTGGTTCACGAAAAGAAGGCTGTTTTAATTTTCCTGTTCCATTTGGAACATCTGGCTGGGTATTAGCGGCAATTCTTTCTTCTACATTTTTTCTATTTGTTCCATAAACATTTCTTGAGGCCTGGATTATTTCCTCACGATAAGACACATCTAAATGGGCAACCGGAGATAATGTTTCTGCAGAAAAAGGCCGAGAAGTAATTCCATCAATAGCTAATTTTACAAAAATATTCTGCTTGGGCAAATTAACCAAATCTTGCATTGAAAATTCAGGAGAAAATTCTCGCTCTAAAAATTCCGCATCATCAGCACCAACCCGAAAAGAAACCATTGTTCCCACGTTTCCAAATACAGCATCACGAACATTTTCTTCCATCTGTGTAATATATTGATGGGCTAGAATAAGAGACAAGCGGTATTTTCTAGCTTCTGATAAAATAGTAGCAAAAGAATCAGTAGAAAAATTTTGAAATTCATCAATATAAAGAATAAAATCGTTTCTTTGCGGTTCAGGAATATCAACTCTAGACATAGCTGCTAATTGAAGCTTGGTAATCAGCAAAGCCCCTAAAAGACGGGATGACTCTTCTCCAACTCGGCCCTTGGAAAGATTCATAATTAAAATTTTCTTGCCATCCATAATCTTTCTCATATCAATAGTAGAGTGTTGCTGGCCGATAATATTTCTAATAATAGGCACCGAAGTAAATTGTCCGATTTTATTTTGAATTGCCGCAGTAGCTTCCACTTCATAACGCTGAGTATAGCGGGCAAATTCTTTAGTCCAAAAGGCTTTTACAACTGGATCTTGAAGCTTAGCAACAATTTCTTCCCTCCATTCAACATCAGAAAGCATTCTGTTTATTCCAAGCAAAGTAGAGCCCGGTATTTCCAAAAGGGCTAAAATTGTATTATTCAAAATATATTCCATTCGTGAAGACCAAACATCGGGCCAGATTTTTTTAAAAACAGCCATTAATCCCCCAGCAATCAAATGTCGATAAGACGGATCAACATCTTCCATGATATTGAAAGCAATTGGATTTTCTAAATCAGCTGGATTAAAATAAACAACATCATTTATTCTTTCTTTAGGAATAAAATCCAAAATTTCTTCTGCCGCTTCGCCATGAGGATCGATAAACCCAACTCCATTTCCCCGACGAATGTCTTGAACAATCATATTCTTCAATAATTCTGTTTTTCCCATTCCAGTTTTTCCAATTATATAAACATGTCGGCGTTTATCATCCGTTTTAATTCCAAACCTTTTTTTCTCACTTCGAAAAGTAGTGCTGCCAAAAAAGGTAATCTGTTTGTTGTGTTCGGATTCCATTATTTTAAATATTTTTTAAAAAATTATTCTTCCACTGGCAAAGAAATTGGTGGAGCCACTTTCTTAACTTCGATTCTCTCCAAAGCTGGAGATTGTGCCACTTCATGTCCTGGAAAATGAAATATTGTTGCCAATTCTTCAGTGTTTAAAACAAAAGTTCCTCCTGGCGCTGGATCTCTTTCCCGATATCGTAAAAACATGTTTCTTTTTTTAATAAAAAGCCTGCTTTCTTTAAAATAATCAGGAGACTGGATTTTTGTAATTGTCATTTTCCAGGGCTTTAAACCATTAGTATTTTGCGTACCAAATTGTGCAGTAAAGCTCGGGCCAAAAGCTTTCATTGCTGGATTAAAAACATCTTTCCTGGCTAAATAAATAAAACGAAGATTGCACTCATAACAAGTTTTTGAAATCTTTCTTTCAATCGCACTAATAACATCTTTTTCTCCTGGAGACAAAAGCATTGCCCCGGGAAATAATTCTTGTTTTTTTTCTTCATCTTTTCTCGGCCCTAATAGTCCCAAGAAAAAATTAATAAATGTTTTAATAAACTCAGTTAGCATTGATTCTGGTCCGCCAGAAGTAGCGGAAGATGGATCTCCCCTTTTTAAAAGACGATCAACTTCTTTTTTCCCTCGACCCACAAAATCATTTTCTTCAACACTAATTGGCCTGGCATTGATTTGAAACCAAATATATTCTCCTTTTCCCATTTTTGAAAACAGCTCTAAAATACTTGATAGCGGATCTAGCCTTTTTTCTTCATCAGGAATATCAGGCTTTTCTTCCCAAAAATCAGCATAAGTTCTTAATGGGTAGATGTCTGGTTTTAGAGGCATAAAATCACAACCCCACATGTCCCAATCTTTATTGGGAAGGTCTTGAGGTATGGTGGCTACATAATCCGGAACTTCAAACAGTTCTATTTGAGGATATTGCGCATAAAGAGTAGCCTCTAAAAGCTTTCTTGCTCCTTCTACGGTTCGAATAAAAAAATGTGGAGTTCCCTCAATACTAACCATTTCAAAAGAAGTACCCATAATTATCTTGCCTTCAAAAAAAGTAGTACGCCAATCACTAGGTGGATCATAAGAAGTCCAAAAAGAATTAAAAAAGTTTTCCATTGCTCGCAAAGGTTTTACAACTTGTTCTGGAATTTTTACTTCAAGAATAACTTTTTTTCTGGAAACAGCATAATTTGTTTCCATATAAAAAACAAAAGCCCAGCGTAAAAGCGGGTAAAAAATAAAAGGTAAAGGAATCCACCAAAAATCGAAAAATAAATTTTTAGCGAGCAAAACAAAAGGAGACGAAGTTTCCTGGACAGAATTGATTGTTTGAAGAGCTTGGATTATTAATTGGTCTGCAGGCATTAGAATTAAACTTCTCTAATTTTGTATTTTCCTTCACCGTCTTTTTCAAAATGATTTTTATTTTGGAGACTTAAAAATATTGTTGAGTCTTTAACGATTCTTTGTTTTTTTACTTGATCGATTATTTCTTCTTTGGATAATGAACATTCGGAAGCTTTTAAAACATTTTGGATAATGTCTTTTACTCGACCAGGATAATAACCCCAATCTTTTAAAGCATAAAAACCTCGGCCAACCAAAACAAAATCATTATTGCGGATTAATTCATTATGAACGGTCTGGGGATGTAATTTGTAGCCACGATTTTCTTTTTCTTCTATTTGCTTGTTTAGCTTGAAAATAAGATCTGTAATCTCTTTAAAATGAAGAGGCTTTTTATTTTTCTTCAAAATAACAACTACTTTGTCTTTAACGGTTCGAGGATTTATTTCCGGACATGATTTTAAACCAATCTTATCTCCCTCAAGAGAAATAAAAATATTTTTTGAAATTTCTAAAATTCCAGAAAAAGCTTGTTTAGAAGAACATATTTTTTTTCCTTCTTCATTCTCTTTTTCAAATTCTGCAAAAAGATTATCTAATGTGTCTGGCTCTTTTCCGTTTTCAAATTTTTTCACAAATCTAGCTGCTTCTTTTTTTGCAAATTCAGCCAAGTTTTTATCAAGAGAATAAAAAGCAAAAAAAGATTGGTCTTCTTTTGTTTTTTGCAAATCAGAATCTAAGGCCAACAAAAACATAATATAATTTTTCTCTTCTGCTGACCCAAGCTCGGATAACAAAGTTGCTTCTTTTTTCAAACCCCCACTTTCTTTTATTTTTTGCTCAAAATAAGATTTAATAACTTCAAATTTTGATTTAATAGGTTGGGTTTGAATTATTTTTTTTGCTCTTTTTAAGCCGTCGGCTTCAATTTGCCTTACCCTTTCTCTGGTAATTTTATAGCTTTTTCCAATGGCTTCTAGGGTTTCTCCTTCGGTTTTTTTACCTAAAGAAAATCTCCGTGAAAGAACATTTTTTGTTCTTTCCGGCATTTGTTTTAAGATGTTTTGAGTAATTGTTTTATAATCTAATTCCATAAAAATATAAGATATTGGATATTAATAAATTAATAACATTTTTAAAACAATGTGTCAAGTAGCAAAAGGCAAACCTAGCTGCGAGAAGACTTTTTTTGCCTATATTTCAACCAAGAAACCAATAACGGGCTGGCTAAAAACACTGAAGAAAAGATACCGATTAGCACTCCGATCCCAATAGTTAAGGTAAAATATTTCAAACTTTCTTCGCCGATGAAAAAATAATATAAAGAAATTACTGCCAATAAAACAGCTAAAGATGTATTAATGCAGCGGGAAAAAGTCTCATTTAATGATTTGTTTACCACTTCTTCGTAGCTCATATTTCTGGTTCGTAAAAGATTTTCCCTAATTCTGTCAAAAACAACCACAGTGTTGTTTATACAATAACCAACAATGGTTAATAAGGCAGTTACAACTGGAATTGTTAATTGAGCGCCGTATAATTTTCCTAAAATCGCTAAAACTCCCAAAGGAATAATAATGTCATGAAAAAGCATTAAAGTTGAAGAAATTCCATAACCAAAAGAACTGATTGGTTTGGAAACATTTAAAAACGCCACGGCAATATATAAAAGCATTGCCAACAATGCAACAATAACCACAATAATGGTTTTATTTTTTAATTCGCTTCCTACCAAGGCACTGATAGTTTCAATACTGCTTGATTGTTCATCAATTTTATTTTTTTCTCCTAAAGATTTTAAAACTTCAGAATAAGAAGCGCTGCTAATATCTGTTTTGCTTACTTTGATAACTATTCCTTTATCTCCGATTGGCTGAATTTCTGCTCCTTGAAAGCCATCTATTTCATTTAAAGAATTGCTTATTTCAGATATTGCCGGCCGACTTTCAGAATATTGAATTGAAATCAAACTTCCCCCTTCAAAATCCATTCCTAATTTTAGGCCAAAACTGAAAATAGAAATCAAGCTGGCAAGAATAATTATAATTGATATTGCGTAATATATTTTTGAATATTTTGTAAAATTAAAATTCATACGAGTATTTTTATGACCAAAGCCATTTAATTTTTCCAATTATTGTTCTAGCAAACATTAACAAGAAGATGTGTGTTACTATTACTGCTGAAAATAAACTTAAAAGAATACCTAATGTCAAAGTAAAGGCAAATCCTTTAATAAAGCTGGTTCCCAAAAAGAAAAGAATCAAAGCTACGACCACAGTAGTAAAATGCCCATCTCGAATAGATGGCCAAGCCCTTAACATTCCTTGTTCAATTGCAGACATTAAATCTTTGCCTTGTTTTAATTCTTCTCTCATTCGGCTAAAAATTAAAATATTAGCATCAACCGCGATTCCTAAAGAAAGAATCAATCCGCCAATACCAGCCAAAGTTAAAGTAACAGGAATTGATTTTATTAAAACAAATAAAATAGCTACATAAATCAACAAAGCAAAAGAAGCTAATAATCCTGGGAAGCGATAAACAAAAATTAAGAAAATAGCAATTAAGATCAAACTCCAAATTCCTGATTTAATGGCATTTTCCATTGTCATAGCTCCCAAAGTTGGGCCGACTTTTTCCTGAACAATTGGATTGCCAAGGGGTACTGGTAAAGCTCCCTGATTTAATCTGGCCACTAATGTTTTTGCTTCAGCAACGTTAGTAATTCCAGAAATAACTGCTGTGCCTCCACCGATTTTTTCGTCTACTCGAGGAGCATATAAATCACTTCCATCAATTTCATTATCTCCGTTTGTATCAATAATTGATCGGCCATCTAAAAAGATAGCAATTGTTTTATTAACATTTCTTCCAGTTACTTCTTCAAAAACTTTTGCCCCCTCATCATTAAATTTCAATTCTACTAAAGGCGCGCCAGTTGTCTGGTTAAATTCTAAACTAGCCTTTTGAAGATATCGGCCGGTTAATTCTGTTGACTTATATTCTGATTCAAGAATTAAAATCCAATCCGGAACTTGCTGAATCAAGGCATCTTTTTCTTCTTGTGTTTTGTCTTTATTCGCTTCTAAAATATCATTGATTTCCTTTCTTTTAGCATTGATTTTTTCCAATTCTTCGGCACTTTTTTCTTCATAGAATTCCAAAAGAGGAGTTTCCCCAATCCATTCTATGGCCTGATCAATACTTTCCATGCCCGGCAATTCTACAGCCAAACGATCGCTTCCATAAACTTGGATAATCGGTTCCGCCACTCCGAAAATATTAATTCTTCTTTCAATTAAATCCCTTAAGCCATTCATTACTTCTTTTTTTTGGTCTTCGGGAATTTTGCTTAAATCAGCTTTATATTCCAAATGAACTCCGCCTTTCAAATCAAGGCCAAGTTTATATTCAGGAGTATTTAAATGAGGAAGGCTGGTTTTAATTTTTCCGTTTATTGCGTCAATCGCCTGGTTATAAGGAGCTGGGTAAGAAAATATTCCGGCTCCGAGAGCAAGAATGATTATTAAAATAAAAAATATAGTTGTTTTCTTATTTGACATAGTCGCTTGTTATCAATTCAACATACCGCCTGCCCGACCAGAGAATATGAAAAAAGATATAGTTTAAAATTAATTTAACTAATAATGGTTATTTTTAGCATAAACTTAAAATGCTAATAAGTCAATATTCTTTTATTTTCTAGCTAAGATGCCTTGTTTTTATATTTTTGTAAAAGCCATGAGCTTGATTGCACTTTTCCTCCGTGCCCAACATTAAAAGCCATTTTAATTCCATATTTTAAACAAATCCCCCCTTCTGGAGTATTGCCCTTTTTTCGATCTCCGCCATTGGCAAAAATATCAGGTTTTAATTCTGCCAATTCTTTAGCCACGCTCATATCTTCTGGATTTTTTTTGTGCTTAGTATAAATAACTTTATCTACCCATTTTATATTTTCAATTATTTCTTTTCTTTCTTTTTGAGGCATAAAAGCATATCCTTTTTTCTTTTTCAGCCAATTATCATTATTCAAAATTACAATTAATTTGTCGCCAAAAGATTTTGCTTCTTTAAACATTCTAACATGTCCAATATGAACAGGATCAAACCCGCCGGAAACAGCCACAACAATTGGTTTTTTTTGTTTTTTAGTCAATGATTCCTTTTTTGACATTATTTTGTTTTTTAGTTATATTATTTATATGTACGTTGTTCCCAGCGAACTGGCAAGAAAAGACCGAATCGCTCGCCAAAAATTTGATGCCTCCCATGCTTTTGGGAAGCCTATGACAGACTTTCTCTGTCCAAAATGCAATCACCCCATGGTCAACACCAAAATGTGGGGCCCGACCTGTCCTGAATGTAGATGCATTATAACATTATAACATCTCTTTCATCAGGTCTTTTTTTATTTTAAAAAATTTAATCAACTTGATTCCTTTCCGCAACACTTTTTGTATTTTTTTCCACTACCGCAAGGGCAAGGATCATTTCGTCCGATTTCTTTCTTCTCTATTTTGTTATCTTTGTTTTTTCTTTCTTCTACCATGGCTTGATTTTGAGATTGTTCTTGCGTTTTTATAATTGCTGGCCCGGCCTTCATTATATTATTCACCAATAAGTTTTCGAAATTAAGCAATAAAGCATCAAATAAAATTCGGGCTTCTTTTTTATATTCAATCAAAGGATCCCTTTGGCCATAAGCTCGCAAGTTTACAGAATCTCGCAAAGAATCCATATTTTCCAAATGCTCAGTCCAAAGCATATCCAAAATTCGCAAAGCAAAAACTTTTTCTATTTGTCTTATGTTTTCTAATCCCAATTCTGTCTCTTTCTTTTCGTAATCGTTTTTATTAAATCCAAAATTTTCAATTTTTTCTAAAATTTCCTGTTTCAATAAGCCTTGTTCAGCGCCTTGAATAATTTCTACTCTTTTTTTATAAATTACTTCTCGATGTTTATTTAAAACATCATCGTATTCCAAAGTTCTTTTTCGAGAATCAAAATGCGCTCCTTCTATTTTTGACTGAGCCGATTCAATGCTTTTGCTAACAAACCCGTTTTCAATAGGCAAATCTTCGGGCATATTAAATCTTTCCATTAAATCTTTTATTCTGTCTCCGCCAAAAATCCTGATTATATCATCTTCCAAAGAAACAAAAAATTGCGTTGTCCCAGGATCGCCTTGCCGACCCCCTCGACCACGAAGCTGATTATCAATTCGGCGCGCTTCATGCCGTTCTGTGCCAATAATATGCAATCCTCCCAAAGATTTAATTTTTTCTTTTTCTTCTAAAGTGCAAGGATTTCCTCCCAAAGCAATATCAACTCCTCGACCAGCCATATTCGTGGCAATGGTTACAGTGTTTAAAGCTCCAGCCTGAGCAATAATTGATCCTTCTTGCTCATGATTTTTAGCATTTAAAATATTGTGAGGCACTCCTTCTCGGCTCAAGAGAGCACTTAAATATTCGTTTTTATTTATGCTTGTTGTTCCAACCAAAACAGGCTGTCCGGTAGCGTGTCTTAATTTTATTTCTTCAACCACGGCTTTAAATTTTCCAGTTTCATTTTTATAAATTCTATCTGGAAAATCTTTTCTGATTACGGGCTTGTTGGTGGGAATAACAATCGTGTCTAAATGATAAACCTTATCAAATTCTTCAGCTGAAGTTTCTGCGGTTCCAGTCATTCCTGCTAATTTTTTATACATTCGAAAATAATTTTGGAAAGTTACAGAAGCCAAAGTAATTGACTCTGGTTTTATTTCCACGCCTTCTTTGGCTTCGATGGCTTGATGTAATCCACCAGACCATCTTCGTCCAGGCATTAATCTTCCGGTAAAAGTATCCACAATCACCACTTCTCCGTTTCTAACTACATAATCTTTATCTAGTTTAAAAATTATTTCTGCTTTCAGGGCTTGTTCTAAATGATGTAAATATTGAATCCCCCTTTCATTATATATATTGCCGGCATTTAATATTTTTTCAATTTGATTAATCCCTTGTTCAGTTAAGGTAACGGCTTTTAATTTTTCATCAACTTCGTAATCAGTTTCTTTGTTCAATCGTGGAATAATTCGGGCAAACTCCGAATACCAATGAGAACTCTCTGTATCAGGAGCAGAAATAATCAAAGGTGTTCGAGCTTCATCAATTAAAATAGAATCTACTTCGTCAACAATAGCAAAATAATGTTCTCGCTGAGTTTTATCTTCCAAGCGATAGACCATATTGTCTTTCAAATAATCAAAGCCAAATTCATTATTTGTACCATAAGTAATATCAGCATTATAAGCTTCGCGCCTAGAAATCGGTCGCAAAAAATTCTCCACTACTTTAAATCCACCCAAGTCGTCTCTTTTTTTATCTTCATCGTCTCCTGGTTTTTTATAATTTGGATCATATAAAAAAGATTGTTCGTGGTTTACACAAGCAGTAGTCAAGCCAAGGGCATTATAAATTTGTCCCATCCAAACAGAATCTCTTCGGCTCAAATAATCATTTACTGTTACCAAGTGCGCACCCTTGCCTTCCAAAGCATTTAAATAAATTGCCAATGTGGCGGTTAAAGTTTTTCCTTCTCCAGTTTTCATTTCCGCAATTTTTCCTTGATGAAGAACAATTCCTCCAATCAACTGGCAATCAAAATGTCTTTGATTTAAATTTCTTCGCGCTGCTTCTCTAACAGAAGCAAACGCTTCTGGTAAAAGATTGTCTAAAGACTCCCCTTTTTTCAAACGATCTTTAAATTCATTAGTTTTATTTTTTAGTTCTTCGGCTGAAAGATTTTGAAAATCTTTTTCCAAAGAATTTATTTTTTCAACAATCGGAGCAACGCTTTTTGCATATTTTTCATTAGCGTTTCCGAAAAGATTATTTAAGATAGACATAAGTAATATTATTAAAACAGGCGATGGAAATCAAAGTCCTATCGCCTGCCAAAAATTCTAGATTTCTTCTTGTTTTATTTTTATTTCTTTTTTTCTTTCCGTTTCCAGCCTTTCTTTAAATTTTGTAAGCTGAGCTTGAATATCTTCTCTGGCTTTAACTATAGCGGTTTTGATTGTTTCTTCTTCGGCATAAGCCCGCAATAATTTTCCTCTAGGCTCTGAAATCATTATTTTAGCGCTATAAATATCACCTTTTTGCTGGCGAAGCGTAACTAGACCAAGCTCTATTTCTATTTTTCTTAAAGAATTCTCCAGTAAAAGCTTTTTTAACCTTCCAACTTTTTGATTAACGAATGTTTCTAATCCCGGAGTTAATTTTAAGTCTTTTGTTTTGATTATTATTTCCATAATCTAAGAAAATAATAACACAGCCAAAATAAAAAAACAACCCTGAGTCAGGGCTGTTTTTAGAGAAAATTATTTTTTCTTTTTTGCAGCTTTTTTAGCTGGTTTCTTTGCAACTTTTTTAGCTGGTTTCTTTACAACTTTTTTTACAGCTTTTTTAGCTGGTTTCTTTTTTGCTGGCATTTTTTTAAAAGTATTAGTTCTTATAACTCGACCTTTTAAAGGCGACTGAATATTTTTTTTAAAAAATTATTTTTATTTTTATAAAAATTAATTTTGGAAAAATATTTTTATAAATATTTTTTAAAAAAATATTTTCTCTATATTCATTTTCTTATATTTAAAATATTTGTCAATATGTTAATAACTTTTTTTGAAAAAAAATAGAAAATTTTTTATTTTTTTGGAAAAAATTTTTTAAAATATAAAAAATCAGAGTACGCGCTCTGTTTTTTTAAAAAAATTTAAATGATTTTTATTTCTTCTTCCAAGTTTATTTTGAATTTTTTCTTTACTTCTTTTTTTGCCAGATTAATCAGCTGCAAAACATCTTCTGAGGTAGCATTATTTTTGTTTAAAATAAAATTAGCATGTTCATTGCTGATTATTGCACCACCAATTTCTTCCCCCCGAAGGCCGCATTGATCAATTAAATATCCGGCAGGAATTATTTTTTCTGGAAATGAATCTAGCTCTGGATATTTTTTTAAAACTTCTGAATTAATCAATCCTTCATAATTCTTAAATACAGAGCCCAAAGAAAATCCCTGCGGATGTTTTTTTCTTTTTGCTAAATTTTCTGTAATTTTTTCTTTTATTTTTTGAGAATCTTTTTTTTCTAGTTTTATTTTGGCAGATAAAATTATTAAATTTTTATTTTTTTTAAAAATACTGGAACGATATCCAAACTCACAATCTTTAAAATCAATAAATTTTTCCAAAAAAATATTATTTTTTATTTCCAAAACTTGAACCCCTTCAATTGATTCGCCAATGCTTTTTCCAAAAGCTCCGGCATTACCATTGATTGCTCCGCCCACTGTTCCCGGAATGCCTATTCCCCACTCCATTCCCGACAATCCAGATTCAAGTGTTTGATTGATTAAAAAAGACAAGGGCCAATCAGCCATGGCTTCTACAAAATACTGGCCATTGGATTGAACAGGGAAAAAATCTTCAGGTCTTTGACTGTTTTTATAAATTATTATTAGCCCATCAAAACCTTTAGTACTAATCAAAGTATTGCTTCCCCCTCCTAAAATTAAAAAATCTATTTTAAAATCCAAAGCAGTCTGGATTGCTATTTTTAAATCAGCTTCGTTTGGAGCAATCAAAAAATATTTTGCCAATCCTCCGATTCGAAAAGTAGAATATTCTTTTAGGCTAATATTTTTTTCCAAGCCAGAAAGTTTTTGTTTTAATTCCTCAAAAAATTCGGCCATAAATTAATTTAATAATTTTTTTAAAGATTCTATTTTTTCTTCCAGCCCTTCTATTTTCGGATTAAGAGCCAAAGCTTTTTCATAATATTCAGCCGCTTCTTTATTGTGCCCTTGTTTTTCAGAAAGCCTTCCTTCGGCTAAATAAATATCAGTGTTATACGGAGCTAGCTTTTCTGCCATAGCGTAAGCACTTAAAGCTTGCTTATTTTCGTCTTTGATTAAAAAGCTAGTATTTTCGTAAATCAAGCCCAGGTTGTACCAATTATTAAAATTCAACGGCTCTATTTTTGTAGCTGTTTTTGCCATGGCCTCGGCCTGAGAAGCTAAATTTCTTACCTCATTCTGATCTTGTTCGCTTAAAGAACCATCCTCATCGTCCTGATTAAAAATTTCACTAGCTTTTAAAATATACAATTGCGAAACTCCAACATAATAATCTCCCGATCCGAACAAAGAAATAGCCTCTATTCCTTTGTTTCGTGAAAAATCAATATCTTTTTGGAAATAATAATTTCGCACTCCTAATTGATAAAATGATTCGGCAAGATATTGGCGAAAAAAGAAAAATGATCCTATTATCATCAATCCAAAAAAACAAATAAAAATTATTTTGGCTGGAAAATATTTTTTTTCAAAATTTATTTCTACTTTATTTTTTTCTTCAAGACTAATCCATACCCCCATAAGAAAAAATAAAAGCACCATCGGCACAATGGTCATTTTATATAAAAACATTATTGCCAATAAACATATTTTTATCGGAAAAATAATTGCTTTTAGTTCATTTTGAATTTGTGATTTTTCTTTTTCTGGGTTTTTTAATAAAAAAGAAAATCCCTGCTTTAAAAAAATGGACCAAATAAAAATTAGAAAAACAATCGCCCCCACGCCTAAAGAGCCGAGCAAAGTAAGAAAAGCAATCGAACTTTGATTAAAAACTAAAGAAGAATAACCCAAATCACTTCCTTTATAAAGAGAATATTCATAAAGATATGTAGCCGGTCCTGATCCGAAAACAAAATTTTTAAATGATTCGGTTAAAGTTTTTTGAGTAATTTGAATTGCCGAACCATAAGAAATAGATTGTTCATATCCAAGCTGAAAATCATAATTTATAATATTAGGAATAAAAAATAAGACAAAGGAAATACCTGTGATTATTAAAAAAACAATAACTTTCAAATCCTTAAAAGAAAAATCTTTTTCAACTGCCTGTCTCCAAAAAATTAAAAACCCGGCCAAAAAAACTAAAAACCAGGAAAGCTTATCGCCAATAATTAATATGCTCAAAATTAAAACTAAAAAAGAAAAAATCGGAAAAATAATTTTCAACTTGTTGGCTGGCCATTCTCTTTCTCTAGAAAAAACAGCCATCAAAACCGCCAGCCCCAAAGCAAAAACCAAAGAAAAACTTTCTATGGGCACGAAAAAGTCATTTTTAAAATTCGTTAAAATGCTAATAAGAAAAATTGATGATAAAAATGTTACACCAACGACAAAACTCTTCAAAATTTTTAAAATATTTCCGCTGAACCGAAAAAGCCCTCCAGCCATAAAAGCCAAACAACAATAAACAAAAATCATAAAAAAAGAATCGATACTGTTCGGTTTTCCTAAAAAAGACTGGAAAAAGGTTTGAAAAAAAATTGGGCAAGATTCCCAAACAATGTTTTTTCCAAGCAAAAAAGAAAAACTGGAAAAAATAAAAAATCCAGCCAAACAAAGAAGCGCAGGATTCCATTTAAGATTGAATTTTTTTGCTCTTGTAATTTTTAAAATTCCAAAAACAAAAATTAAAAAAAGAAAAGCAATCAATAATAATTTTTGATTAAAAATATAAGAAGCTCCTGTTTTGGGAATATAAAAAACAGGCAAGGCCAAAAAAATGGCACAAAAGAGAAAATTAATTATTTTTTGAAAATCAATCATAATCTGCTTATTGATTTTATATCATTTTTTTTATTAAAAATAAAGAATCCTTGAATAAAAAAAGGAGATTTTATCTCCTATTCAATAGCATCTGATCAAAGAAAATTTTTGATCACCTACCTTGATTGTTTTTTCCGGCAAATCATACCGGGTTATTAGCCAATGTGCCGAATTGATGGCACAACGACGATCATTTGGGTGCCCCAGTAAAGGACAATTAAGATGAGCTTTTCCGCTTCGAAGATCTTTCAACATTAGAAGATCCTGCGGGTTATAAGCGCAGTGCATTGGCCTTTTTTCGTATTTCGAGGCCAAAGGACAAGAAGGGATCTCCAGAATCGGTTTGCTCAAATCAATCCTTGCTGTTACAGAGTCATTTTTAAAGTTCTCTTGAAAGGCCCGGATCGCATCTTCGGCGCTGATAGCATCTTGGATAACTTTTGCCGGTAATCCTTTCTCTGATTCCTTTTCAAAGACTCTTATCGGGATTTCGTATGTTCGGACAATCATTTTGTCTTTCAAATTTTTCTCCTGCCATCGCTTATATTCAAGGTGCAATGACTTAATTATCTTAAAATAAACAAAAATAAAAGTCAATTAATCTTAAAATTAAAAAACCCGAGTTAAAAATAAATCGGGTTAAAATGATTTTTGCTTTTTTCTTTTTTGGGTTTGAATAAACCAAGGAGGGATAATTTCGCTGTCTTTTTCCAATGAATCCAGGCAATTTTTGATGCAGGCAGATCCGCCCTTCAAAACGCATTTTTCAACCAGGCAACCAATATTTTTGATGCAATTGGGCCCTTCAGGAAGAGGGTCTCCGCAACGAATCAAGTTTTTTTCTGTTTCCAGCCCCATAAATGGGCAGTGATTCAGCTTTTCAATCTTGTGGCCGATCTGAATGATTTGAAAATCTTTTTCCATCCAATTAGGCCGACCGCAAATAACGCAATCGTTTTCGCGAATTTTTTGTTTTACCTCAAACATTGTTGGCTGATGATCTGATTCGAATACAATCAGCCCTGATTCAGAAATTTTGATGTTTTGGGGGCTTACTATTTTCTCTGATGTCTTTACAGGTATGCCAAAATTTTTTTTGACAGTTTTTATCTCAACTACGTAAAACATCTTTTCTCTCCTTTGAATTAATTACTAAATTGTAAAAGGACATTTTTCAAAATGGCCATTTCCAACTTTAAAACAAATTAAAGTAACTGTCAATATTAAAAAAGAACTGCTTATTTTAAGCAGTTGATTAAACGCTATCCCCAATGTTTCGGAGTGGTTAAATAGGTATTAACCATTCCCCCGATAATACAGAGCACAAGGATCAAAGTAGTCAGCCAGGTTCCGCTGATATGAGTAAATCCGCTTACCCATGGCCAGACAAAAAAATACGAAGCCACGGCCTGGACCAAAAATCCGATATAGGGAATAAATCCCAGAAGCCCAGTCAGTCCGTAAAAGAACATTACCAAAATAATTGCAAAGGCTCCGCCCAAGCCTCCGTACACGAAATAACCCAAGCCCCCGAAAATGGCCAAGCCAACAACCATGCCTGCTCCGTAAAACGGAACAAAGTATGGATTCAGGTCTTCATAATAAATTTCAATCACCTCTCTTTTTTTTGCTTTTTAAAGCTTCGGAAATGCGGTTCTTTAAAACTGAAAGAACAATTTATTAAAATCATATTTTCCAATCTTTGTCAAACAAAATAATGTTTGGGAGTTGCCTTCGAATAAATCTCTGGTGAGATTTTTCTCAGGCCCGGCTCGCTGTCGTCACAGCTCCGCCCTTGATTGACTGTAGACTTATGTTTGGGAGTTTAACTCCCAAACATTCAATCAAGCCCCCAAACATTCAATCACCCATGTTTAGGGGTGTTACCCCTAAACATTCTTCAACCATTTTCTATTATCTATTTCTAATCTTTTTATTTTATATTTTAAAATACCTTTTAAAAAATAAATTGTTTAATAAGAAATATTTAATATTTTGCCACCATTTGGAAAATACATCACTCCATCGCCTATGGCCAAAGGATAAGTGTTCCCACTATAAATTCCGCTCGCTGAAAATATTTTTCCAGCTTCCAAAGAAGAATCGATTATTTGATTAGGATCAAACCCAATAATATTACTTCCTTGACTAAAATAAACTCTATCTTGGCTATCGATTAGAAAATACGAAAGGTCCAAACTTGACATATTCTTAACCCACCGGTCTTGCCCTGTTTCCAAATCCAATCCATAGAGAGCGATATAAGATCCTGTCCAGGTAGGAATTCTCTCTTTGTAATACGCTTCGCTGGTGCCCAAACCAATAAATCCGCCTCCTTTTTTGGTCCAAAGAGGATCGTTAAAATTATTCAAATCAAAAGCAAATAACAAATTTACGCAACCATTGGTTAATTGGCTGCAATATCCATAAAAAGAATTTATCAAAAGCTTATTGTTTAAAATACGAATTTCTTTTAATTGATTTGTTTCAGTGCCATTAATAGAATAATCTTCTTCAAAGACAATTTCTATCTTTTTTTCAATAATTTTTTGACCCTCAGAATTAAATCCGAATAAAGTATCATTGATTGAAAAATAAGAATTGTTTTGCGAGTCAAAAATTATTTCCGAATTTCCCAAAACAATCCCACTATTTAAAAATTCGGAAAAATCATAAACAATCTCTTTGGTTGCAGTTCCATCACGATTATCTGTTATTTTTATAAAACAAATCGAAGAATTCTCTTCGGCTAAAATATATAAACCCCCTTCGGGAGATAAGGCTGGAAATTGATTGTAAATCAAGCTCATTCCCTGTTTCCATTTTAATTTTCCGCTTGGACTTAAAGCGTATAAAAATCCGTTATCGACCTGATAAATACTTCCGTCTGATCCTAAAATCGGAGACGCTCCACCAACAATAGCTGGAAAAAACCATTTTTGATTTCCAAGTTTATCAAAAGAATAAATTCCTTGCTGATTATCTATTTTTCCTTTAAAGATTACGGCGCTGTTTTCATCAATTGTCGGGGGATAATACAAAAACTCGTCATTACTATTTTCGTTTATACCAAAAACAAAATCTTGACCATTAAGAGAGGTTTCGCTGTCTGGGCCTTTAAAATTAATCTTTCCAGAATTGCCAAAATCTCCATAAGTAAAAGGTTTTTGATGTTCAGCTTTAGCTATGGCAAACTGCACAACATTACTAAGAGAAGAATAAATATTATTTTCGTCTTTTCCCTTGATAGCAAAATAATAATTACTATCCCAATAAAGATCTTGTATTTCTGCTTTCATTTTTCCATTTTCATCAGGCTCTTCTATCGCCACGCTTTTATAGTCATCAATTTTATGCAAATCGGTTTCTAAGATTGGACTATTAAGAGAATAATATATTTCATAATCACTGGCTAAGGCTAAAGATGACCAAGATAAAATTAAAGAATTTTTAGTCCCCTCTTTGGCTGTTGCTGATAAATCAAAAATAGCTTGATTAGAAATGACATCCTCTTCTTCGTCTCCATCTTCATCATCTCCATCTTTATCATCTCCATCTTCATCATCACCTTCTTCATCATCACCTTCTTCCTCTTCTTCTTCGGCTCCCTCTTCTTCGTCTTCCTCTTCCTCTTCTTCTTCGGCTCCCTCTTCTTCGTCTGAAGCGTCGTCAACCATTAAACTATTTTCTTTTTTGGGCGTACCAAACAATCCGCTTATCTCCTCAATAATGCTTTCGGAATAATTATGCCAACCTAATAAATCAATATTTCTTTCCATTGATTTTTTGAGATTTTTATCTCCAGCTGGCCAATTACTCGCTGCCACAACCTCGTCAATTAAAACACAAGAAGAATTAAATAAGCGCAAAGATTCATTTAAATCTCCCAAAGAACCGGTATATATTTTATCCGCAATAATATTGGGCACGCTATTTTCGTCAGTTCTTTCCAGTAAATAATAATTTCCGGGCAAAATAAAATCACTTGCCTCAAATGATATTTTTATCTGTCCGTCTTTATCTAATAATTGCCATCCATTGAGATTAATGATTTCCGAGCTGGTATTTTTTAATTCAATCCATTCGTCGCTGCTACTTAAACTATTCCCCATCCAAGCCACTTCATTAATCACAATTGGGCTCTGAATAGATTGCCCTAAATTTGTTTGTGAACAAAAAATAATTTCAGTTGTTCCAGTGTTTTGGTTATTATTTCCGCTTCCCGAGTTAGAACTACTTCCTCCGCTACTTCCTCCGCTACTTCCTCCTGATTCGCTATTTTCTATAACCTTAATCCAACTTGTATTGCTATTAGACTCTTTGGGTGTGCCCATAATTTCAGTTTCATTACCTCCAAAGGTATGCCAAGCAAAATCGTTTAAATTTCGTTCCATTGTTCTTCTTGTGGCGCTATCTCCAGCTGGCCAAACAGATTGAGCTTCTACCACATCTTTTAATTCACATTTATCATTAAAAAGATAAATTGCTTCATTTATATTAGACAAAGCTCCGCTATAAATTAAATCAGCTTCTTTGTTTGGGGCTGAATCGTCATCAGTTCTTTCTAATAAAAAATATCCTGCCAACGGCACGATATGATCATTATTAAAAATAATATTTATTTTTCTATTTTCATTAACCAGGCTCCAACCAGCTAAATTTATTTCTTTATCAGAAAGATTGCGCAATTCAATCCATTCATCACTGCTACTTTTTTTACTTCCCATCCAAGCCACTTCATTAATTATAATTTCTTTTTGTTCCGAAATTAAATTTACATTAAGAGAGCAATCTGGAATAACCTCTTTTTTGTCGGTTTCTTCTTTTTTATTATTTTCTTCATTAACTGCTAATCTTCTCTGCAGTTCTTTTAAAATCTTTAATAAAGCTTGTCTTTTTTCTTCTTCGGAAAAATCAGATCCATTTTGAAAACTGGAATTGTTTTCAGTTTTTGGTTCAAAATTATTTTCTTGCGTTAATTTATTTTTTTTGTCTGATTTTTTTGTTGAAGCTTTATTTATTTTTTTATCATCAATACTTGAAGAAAGAGACGAAGCTTGGCTTTCAGCTATCCGACTAATTTCTAAATTAATGCCTTTTGTATTTTGTTTTTCTTCTTCGTTATAAGGCATATAATCAACAATTTTTCCTGCTGAAGGGAAAAATATACTTAACGCAGAAGTGATATTTTGAACTGTTTTTTGAACCGGTTCATTAATATATTTATCCTGCCATGATTTTGGCCTTAATTTATAATCAGGGACTTTCTTGGGAAAAGACAGATTTATCTCTGGAGAATCTACCCACTGCCGATCAAAAAGAAATCCAGTTGTTTTTATTTCTCCTCTTATTTCGGCAATAAAAGCGGGAATTTTCTGACCATCTGGCAGATCGTTAACAAATCCTATTGCTAATCCCGCTGATCCGTGGCTTAACGGAGGATCGATTTCTTGCGGAGAATAAATTCTAATTATCACCTCTCCTTTGTCTTTGTCTTGCGGTTTATATACCATTATATATTGCAATTCCGTATTTACCTTTTTTTCGCCAGTATTATAAGCAGCCTTCATGGCCCCAAAAGAAACTTTCATTTGATTTTGAAAAAGATAATCAATAGCATATTTTACCGCCCCTTTTACGGTTTCATCTTCAACAAATCCAATAATTCCACCAATTGGATTTTCAGCATTTAAAATGCCGGCAATAGTTGTCACTTCCCTAGAAAGAATCACCGCTGCTTCAACTGGCAAATCTCCAAAAATATAGTTCCAAAGATCAAAAGTGGTAACAGTTTTAATAAAAGATAAAACTGTTTTCTTTCGAGGGTCAGCTGATCCATTTGTTGAATAAGTTATCCAACTATCTGATAATTCTTGCGGAAGTAAACGAAGAATATTTTTTGTTTCTATTTCAGAAAATTTTTGATAATCAGAAGTTTCTGCCAAACTGATATTTGGCACAATAAAAATCATTATTAGTATTAAAACTAATACCGATTTAATAATTAAATTGTTAAAGTTCATTTTATTTAATTTCTACGGTATTTAAAAATTCATCAAAAAATTGTTGGCACTCTTCTTTTTTTTCGCCGAATAAATAAGTTTCTATCAAATAAACTTTATTTTTTTCTGCCAATTTCAAAGAAATATTTTTGCCAATATTGTCGATATTATTAATTAAAAATTCTCTTCGGATCATTGCTTTTCCATTAAGATTAAAAATCTCATAAAAATCGCCACTTCTGTTTAGTTCGCTAATTAAATCTTGATGGTCTAAACGATCTTTTGTAATTGCATAATCGCTATCATCGGATTGGCAATTTTTAACGCTTATTCCAATCCAACAACCAGTTTTAGGAATAAATGCCTTTATTTGATCTGTTTCTTTAAAGTCAACAAAATCAGAACTAATTAAAGCAATGCTAGCAATTTGACTTTTTATTGCTGTCCACTCAAAAGGAATTTTAAATTTTATTTCTGCTTTTGAATTTTTATAAAAAATCTGGCCATCGATTTCTTGCTTGATAAAATCTTCAAAAAAAGCATACTCTGGCTGAATTGTTTTAGAGTTTTGATTTTTTTGCCAAACAATCCCAAACAACAACCCAGTGAGCAATAAAAATATCAAGCTGCTTATTATTTTTATTTTTTTATTCATTTTTTCGGATAAAATTTATTATTTTAATTAATTTTAAAAACACAAAAACCATATCGCTTTGCGATACCTATTATTCATGTTTGGGAGTTAAGCTCCCAAACATAATTTTTTAAATTTTTAAACGAGCAAAATATTTCAAATCTTAATTGCTGTCGCCAATCTATTAAAAACTTTTTTAAAAGAACCGATCTATTATTAATATTTTTAAAGAACTAATCATTTATTTTTTAAAAGCTCATGTTTGGGAGTTAAACTCCCAAACATTCTGCTAAAGTTTTGTTCAGACCCGGCTTAGCGCCGTCGCGCCTCCACTCTTGATTTGTAGACTCATGTTTGGGAGTTTAACTCCCAAACATTCAATCAAGTCCCTAAACATTCTTATTTCTAATCTTTTTCAATAAAAAGTTGATTTTTGTCGGAATTTATTTTTCTAGGAATTATTTTTATCCAATCTTTAATTTGATTTTTATATCCCAACTCCCCTTTTAATAAATCAAGATAAAAATCACGGCTAATCACCGAAGGAAAATTTTTTTGTCCGAAATAATCCAAATGACTTGACCAACGATAGTTTTTTAAAAAATCTTCGTATTTCCGAGAATCCTTTTTTCCTTTTTCCCGCCAATTTTCACCAATTAAATCTAAAGGGTTAAAATGCAAATAAAACAATAAATAATCAAAATAATTTTGTTGATCAATCTCTTTGGCTCTATAAGATCCTTGGAATAAAGATCCCGTTCTTTCGTTTTTTAAATTAAAATAATTAGTATATCCTGTTCCCAATTTATGCATAAATTTTGTTATTCCGTTGTCTATTTTTTGCCTTAGAATAAAATGATAATGATTAGGCATTAAACAAAAAGCTAATATGTCCACTAATAATTTACGAGGCTTTTTATCTTTTTTCTCTATAAAAACCAATTCAACTAATTTTTCCGTTGCTCCCTTAGGGCTGCGACAAGACAATCGCACATTGGAAGAAGCAACAAAATTATCATCATTAAATTCATACATATCGTGAATAAAACGAACATAATCAATATCTTCCTGAAAAATATTGCGCTTTTCTACTCCCCTGTTATAGATATGATAGAATCCTCCATTAATAGGTTGCGGATTTGGTTTTCGTGGCATAATTTTATTTATTTATTATTTATTAATTTTATGTTTGGGAGTTAAACTCCCAAACATTTTGCTGATTTTGGGTAAACAAAAACTCCCCTAAAAAGGAGAGTTGAAAATTAAATTCAACAACGACGATTAAGGATAATTTGGACAAACGAGAAATATCCTTTTCTTTGTAAAAATAGGAAATAAAACCTGGCCGAAATAATCGAAACAAAACATCCTTTCATTTTTTCTAAAATTTCTTCTATCAAAAATATTTTTCCCATAGGCAATTTGCGCCAAAAATAAAAACGCAATCAAGAATTTAAATTTAAAAGAACTTAAATTTAAATTAATTATTTATCCTAATATTATCTTGATGCTATTTTATCGCAACAAATTTATCTGTCAAATGTGAACAATGTTTGGGAGTTTAACTCCCAAACATGGGCTAACAAATAACAAAGAAAAAGGGATTGTTTGGGGGCTTAATTGAATGTTTGGGAGTTTAACTCCCAAACATGAGTCTACAATCAATCAAGGGCGGAGCACTTCCGCCGGCTGGCGAAGATTGCGAGTCGGGCCCGAACACAAACTCAACAGAGTTTAACGTGAAGGAAAATCCCAAATATTCCATTTGTTCTCTTTATTTTAACTTCCTTGGTTTTAATTGTTTTGTTCAGCGCCAAAAGATGAGGTTGGTTCAGTGGTTGTATATTTTGTATAAAAAATCCATTGCACATCTACATATTGAGAATTTAATGATTCAATCCATGGACCCATACCAGCTACTGGGATTCCTGTATTAGTGCAACTACCCTCTTTAATATTATTTATATAAAAATCTACTGTGGTTGATGATTTTTGGTTTATTTCTATTATGTTTGGTGAAGTTAAGCTGGTAGCTCTCGAAATTGTATTACTGGTACCCTCAGAATAAGTATGAAAAATTTTCGTTGATTCATAACGAATTCTTGCAGTATAGGTAAAACTATTCCATATATTTGCTCTGCCATCTAATCCTATAGATACGTAATCTGATTCCGCTCCAAAATTTGTTAAGGCTCTTAATCTGTATGGATAGGCAAAATTAATCTTTGCGCCTATGGCTTCATAATTTGGCGAAGCCCCTCCTGTTACTCTTACTTTTCCCCCAGACACAACAGAAGATCCACCACTCCAATGCCTTACCCATTTATTTGTATCCAATGAACTTCCTTCAAAATCATCAAAGAACTCAAACGTATTATCCCCATTAGAAGCTGTGGTAGCAGAAGCATTGGCATAATACATGTAAATGGTGTTGTCTCCAGAAGCAAGGCTTGGGATTTTAACCCAAATCGTGGCAGTGGTGGAATCTGTTTTTGATTCTAGCCAATAGCTTAGTTCGGTAGTGCCGTCTGATGAAGTGAAACGGAGATCGTCAAAATCAGGTTGCATGTCAGTATCATAAGCCACGGTTAGTTTAACTTGATAATCAGTTAAGGCAGAAGCGGAATTAATGGTAATGGGCTGTCTTTTGGCATATTCATCAAACTCTTGGTTGCGAGAAGCAGAACAATCAGCATTAGATCCCCCGTTTTGGCCATTACAAGACCAATTGGTTGTATTGCCAGGATCAGGGAAAGCAGGAGAGCTTGGGGTTGTTGTTCCAGTTGAACAAAAAGTATCAGAACCATAGGAAGTATCAGTGAATGAATAGGTTTTGTTTGCTGAACCACAAACACCATTGATGGCTGATAAGGAGACATAAGCGCCAACACTGGAATCATAGGAATAAGCATAGGTATCAGACATGATTGCCGAAACAGTAAAACTAGTTCCATCGTCAGAAGAATAGGTGTAATAAGTATTGTTTGGACCAGTGATTGAAGAAGCTGAACCAAGAGCATTGTTTACAGTTTCCGAACAAGTTGAGCCAATGGCACAGGTTTCAATGGGATAAGTTGGATTGGAAGTATTGTAAACTAACAAAGCTTTGACAATCTGGGATAAATCAGATTTGCGTCTGGCGTCATTAGCAGAATCAGTGGCTGAATTCAAAGAAACCAGGACAAAGCCTGAAAGAATACCAACAATAGCAATAACTACTAAGAGCTCGATTAGAGTAAAAGCAAAAAGTTTTTTGGACTTCATTTGTTTAAGATTGTTTTTCTTTTTTTCTTAAAGACATTATACCAAAAACTTGAAATATTGTAAATAAAAAATGGGCGATTTAGAGTCTGCCCAAAAGCAGTAAACACTGCTAGACTTTTTAGAAAATTCGTTACTTTTTTTTGTCCAAAATTCGATTGATTGTAACAATGTTTTCAGTCAGTATCCTTATTTTTTCATAAGACGCTTCTCTGTCGGTCGGCAATGAAATTAAAATTTTAGCAATCATCAAAGCTAAAATTTCAATTATAATAGCAACACCTTTATAAACAAAGCCGTCATTTAAAAAAGGCATAGAAACAGAAATTGTAATTTCTTTTACTTCCTGGTTTTCCATTCCTTTTGTGCCTTTCAGGTCAAGTGTTTTTTTAACTTCTTTCATTTCAAACAATCCTTTTTTGGTAAGAACAAAAACAAACATTTTCATTTATATTATATAAGCCTATTAATGTCAATTAAAAAACCGGCCGAATTGGCCGATTTTATTTCTTTTATATTTTTATAATGGCAATGATTTTCCTTGAATCAATAAATAAACAACCAAACGCAATAAAACGGTTAATAATTCTTCTCGATTCATCTGGGTTAGTGGTTTTTCAATTACAAACGGCAAAGAAATTTTGGGTTCATTGTTTTGATTTTGATTGTTGTTCGGATTACTTCCAGAATAAGTGCTTGCAGAAATAAAATAACTATTAACAGAGCCCAGCGTTCCAATGGTTTGAATCGAAGGAATCAAAACAATTGATAAAACATTTTGATTGATATTGGGCACAACTATTTCTCCGGTTTTAGTCTCTTTGTCTATGGATAAAAATTTAACCTCTGATTTTCCGCTGGCATATTTTAAAATATATGGCACAACAAAATCTACGCTTGATTGATTTTTAAAAATTATTTTCAAGTTGCCAGTTCCTCCGCTAAATTTCTGCCAATGAGCAGAATAGCTGCTTAAATTTTGACCAAGACTAAGATTTATTTCATCGGCAAAAGGCAAAAAATTATTATAGGGCAAAACATGAAAATCAGTTAAATTGCTATCTTTAAAACAATATTTAGAAGAAACAGAACAATCATTTAAATAAGCAGCAATCAAAAAATTGGTATAAGCATCATTAAAAGTATCGTTAAATCCATTTTTTAATAAGGCGTCATTAATACTATCTTGCCCTATTTTTTTTGATTTTAAAGAATCGCTTAAAACCGACAGCCCATATTGATCAGCTAAATAATGAACAAACAAACTTACAATTCCATAATCAGCAGATTCATTGCTCCATTCAAGCAAGGGATTGGAAGAATTATTGATAAAAGTTTTAATCCGATTATTCAAATAATTTCCTTGGGATTCACTGTTATAACCAAGCAAAGTGGGTGCGTATTCTGCTCTCCCTTCATTCAGCCAAACGCTTTCACTGACATTCTGAATTAAATTTTTTTGATTAAAAATAATCAAATGGGTAAACTCATGAGCCAAAAAAGATTTCATCAAAGGGTTGGTGAGATTATCCAAGTTAAGATAAACCATTTCCCGCTGATTGCTTAAAGGGTTAATAAATTTTTCGTATAAATCAACGCTTCTTACATAGCCACGAGCGCTTTCTTTCATTGGATAAAGTAATGCTGTAATTTTTGGATCTTTATCAACTCCAGGAAATGGTTCGCTTCCAAAAGCATAAGTAAGCTGAGGATAAATATTGGAATCAAACTCTTTTCCTAAATTACTTAAAGCAGAATAAAAAGATTCTTTTTCTTTTTCTGTTTTTGTGTTCAACCAGTCTGTATCGATATAAAAATAAATAAAATCAGAAGCTCGAACCAAAGTAGCGTTTATTTGAGTTTTTTTTGATTCCGCATAATTAGGCTCAACATAAAAAATCTGCTGATGCCCGATATTGTCCGCTTGAGCGAATAATGGCAAAAAAATCAGCGAGAGAAAAATAAATAAAAATTGTTTTCGAAAAATAAGCTTCATGTCAAATTATTTTTTGTGCTTTAAATTTTATCATAATTTACTAAAAAGGCAAATTATATATTTATACAAAAACAACCATCAAATCATTTAAAAGAATAAATCTAAATTCATGTTTATGGGGTTACCCCCTAAACATGTTCCCCTTTAACATGTTTCTTTGTGTTTAGGAGTTAAGCCCCCAAACATTCCCTATCAAACATTCTTCCTCCAATAATTCGCTGCAAATTTTTTGACTTAAACATTATTAAAAATGATCAAGGGGAAAATGTTTTGGAAAAATAACAAAATTGAAAAAATATTTTGGAAAAATGGAAAATGTTTTGGAAAAGAAAACCGCCCCTTACGGGGCGGCTTCTTTGACTTTTAGTCAGACATTGATATTAAAAATTTTTCAATTTATTAATATCAAGTTTCTAATTTAACAATTAAAATTATTTAACTGTTAAGGTTTGAGAAACTGGGAATGTCTTTACTAAGAATTCGTTAGTCCAGTCAGCTGTAGTGGCAACATCATGTGCTTGAGCTGAAATATCAGACCAAACAAAGCTGTTTGTGCCAACACCAGTAATTACAGCATTTGTGTTTGTAGCTTTTGCTACAGCAGTGTTGCTGATTTGAGGAGCAATGTAGCTGTTTAGAGCCAATGTTCCACCAACTGTACCTTTTAATTCATAAGTCTTTTCTCCACTAATTTGTTCTTCAGCACCACCGGCAAGAAGAACTGTCATTGTACAAGTAGCAGCAGCGCCTTCACAATCACTGTCTCCGGCAGCCAAGGTAGCAACAACTGTTTGAGTTGCTGAGTCTACCAATCGAGCACCGTCGGCAATTGTATTAGCAGCAGTCTTGGTTACGCCAATAATAATCTTGTTCCAAGCAATTGCATCGCCGTTAGAGCTAACTTTGAATTTCAACAAAGTTCTATCTCCAGCAACCAATTTTTCACCATTAGTATCTAAAGCAATACCAGTGATGGTTGGGTAAGATTTTTGAACATAAATAGCGTTACCAGCAACAGCATCTGGAGAAGCAGCTACCTGTCCAGTAGAAGCTGGTCTTACTAAAGAAGCACCTCCATTAAAGTCAACTGCGATATTAGCACCAGAAGTACCAGCGCCAGCACCAACAGCACCCAAGACTAATTCTACGTCAAGGATTTTTGGAGTTCCTGATTCAACAGTAATAGCCGTGGAGAATCCTGTAAACACAACATTAGCCGAAGCTGGTTGTGTTTGAAGAATAGTTGATCCCTGTTTTAAATTAACTGAAGTAACATTAGTTACATCATTAATATCAAACTGTAATTTAACCAAAGTGTAAGTGTCGTTTTGAGCTTCAAATTTGTAAGAAGCTGTTTTCACAGAATTGTTAGCAGCAACTAAAGCAGAAACTGGAGTTGAAGCATCTCTTGTGACGTTCAAGGCAGCAGCTTGATAAGCAATAGTTTGACCTGTGCCAGCACCAGCAAAGTTAGCAGCCACACCTGATTGAGCACCAGTACCAGTAACAGTTAAAGTAGCATTTACTGAGTGAGTGGCAGTAACTCCACCAGCTAACAAGTTAGCATATAATTCAACAGTAACTGTTTGAGTTCTTGGTAAAGTAAAGCTTACTGGGAAGTTAGCTGGGGTAACTGGAGTTGGTGTAACTGAAGTTGTAACAGCAGAACCACTTCCAATTTTGTAAACAACATACATATCAGACATATCAGCAACATCGAAAGTAGCACCAGCAACAGGAGCAATAGCAAAGCCAAGATTGTTAACGTTAATGTCTTCAGATGTTCCGGCAGTAACTGTCCAAGAACCAATCTTCATAGCTGTTCGAGGAATAACTGTGTTTTGGTTACCATAGTTAGGAGTAGCGGTAACTGTAGCAGTTCCTGTAGCTATTTGCAAAGCGCTTAATGCTGAGCTTCCAGCCTGAGCAACAGTTGGAACATCCATGGTTCCTAATGAAACTTGTTTTGTGGCATTAGAAGCTACGTTTACTAATTGAGCTTGAATTGTGTCTGTTGCTTGAAGAGGTAATGCATCGTTAGTAGCATTGTCAAAAATATCAGCATACAATTCTACTGTAGTTTCAACTCCTGGTTGGAAAGTGTAGTTAACGGTGTAAGCAGTACCACCTGCACCAATAGTAGCTAAAGTAGCAGTGCTACCAGCTTGTGTACCATTAATCATTAATTTTCCATTCCTTAATGTAGGAGCAGCGTTTCCATTACCACCATTGTTAGCATAATTGAATCCAGTAGTTAGAGTTTCAACTTTTACAGCTTCGCCAGTGGCTTTGAATGTCCATTTTCCAATTAAAGTATTGGAAGCGGAATTAGCAACTGTAATTGGCAAAGCAGAATTGTTGTTAGTAATAGTGAATACTCCCTGGTTTACAGTTAATGTACCAGCTGTAACAGCAGCAGGAGTAACAGCAACATAAACTCCGTATTCAGAATCTTTAACATCAACATCAGCTTTGTTCCTCAAAGACATTTGAATTACTCTTGAAGAACCGCCATTAACGTCAGCTAAAACTTTAACGTTTCTGGCACCTGTTGTTAATTTTTTGTCAAAAACAAAGGTAACATAATTGTTAGCATCTAAAGAAGCAACTGTGGCTACTTCTACGCCATCAACCAATAGTTTGAAATTAGAAAGATCAGCTCGATCAATTGAATTGATTTGTTTTAAAGCTAATTTTGTAAATTGAACATCTCGGTTGTTAACAGTAAAGGTAGCTTCCCAAACTCTAACTCCAGCAACTGGGTCAGTTGTGGTGTTAGCTGGTAAAACTCCTCCGATATTAACTATAGCTAAATTAGCAGCAGCAATATTGTTGATGTTGCCAGCGATTGGTAATGTAGCGTTCAAAGTTCCATTAGAAGTAACGCCAGACAAAGAAACACCGATTGTCTGACCATTTGAAGCAGCAGCCAAGTCAGATTTTACAATGATTGTTTTGCTGGAGTTAGCAGGAACGGTAAAGATTCCGGCAGTAGCATTGAAAGTAGCTTTTCCGCCAGAAACAGTAGCGGCATCGGTTAATCTGCTTGTGCCTTCAAACAAATATACATTTGCTAAAGTAGCGTCGGCAGAAATACCAATTCTGGTTAATTCAACACCTGTAACAACAACTTCGGAACCAGTAGAATTGCTGAAAGTGTAGCGAGCTAATTCAGCAGAAGCTTGGCCCTGAACAAATGTTGTTGCAGCTGGGTTGTCAGAAGCTAATCGAGCGGTAAATCCTCCAGAAATTACTGTGCCACCTGAACATGGTTGGCCAGTTACTGGGCTGTAGCCAGAGGTTGATGTGCAACCAGTAGGAAGAATTACGCTAGAACCACCTGAACATGGTTGTCCAGTTACTGGGCTGTAGCCAGAGGTTGATGTGCAACCAGTAGGAAGGCCTGTGCTTGGAACTGTTCCACCAGCCAAGATAGCGTTAGCTTTTGCTCTTGTTGCAGCAGCCCAATTTCCTGTTGGAGCTGTTAAGCCCAAAGGAGTTAAGATGTCTGCAGCATATTTTGTTTGAAATTTGTTTACAGCGGCTTTAGTCATAGAGCCGAAGTAAGATGTTTCGTTGCCAGCGTTGCCAACAGCAGTGGCTGGGTCAGAATTTAAGAAAATCTGTAAGTATTTTACTTCTGTTCCTGTTGATCCCTGTTTCAATGTTTGAGTGAATTGGAATCCAGCAGGAATAGCAGCGATAGTTCCGGTTGGGGTTGTAGTTGTGGTTGTGGTTGTTGTAGTTGTGCTACCACCTAAACTAGCGATTAGCTGTAATAATCCAGCATTGTCGCATTGGTCTAAGTTTTGCAAATCACAAGCCGCAAAGGCCGGAGTAACTACCACAGATAAAGCAAATAAAACACTTGCAATTATTGTGAATTTTTTTGTACTCATTTTTTTGCGTTTTTTTGATTTTAAATTTTTTTATATATAGTCATTTGTCGACCGCAGGGCCATATCATTTAATTCTTGCCTCTCTGCTTTGCTTAATCCCAATCTGATAAACAGACGAGACAAACAAAACAGAAGGCAAGAAATAACAATACGGTTAAATGACTTTTCTTTTACAATCTCTCTCTCCTCTGAAAGCTCAACCAGTAGACCAATAGAAATAATTCCACTGGTTGAACCTCATTGGAAATCGGATTGCAAAATATTTTACTTATATCACCTCTTTCACAAATGATAAGTGTCTGTTTTATTTAAAAAATAGAAACTGAACAGTTGTGAAATTTTTATATTTATTAAATTGTCAATTATTCTATTTCCGAAGATTGATCGTCTAACTCTTCAATATTGCCATTTGGTTGAATCTGATAAAGCAGATCTAAAGCTTCGCTGTATTTATTAACCTCAAAAAACTCCTTTGCCTGATCAAGAAGCGATTTTTGTTTTTCTGTTAGATTTTTTTCATTAGCTTCAAATTCTTTGATTTCACTTTCTGCTAAAAATTTATAAATTGATTCAAAGTTTGGATTCTCTTTTTCCATTATAACAGCATTTGCAGTTTTTTCAACTTCTTGAATCTTGCTTGCTAAAGCACTGATTAAACTGGCTTGTTCATTTTTAGAAAGCCCGGCAATTTCTTTGGTAGCCCTAACAACTGCTTTCTTTGTTTCATTTAATGCTGCTATTTTTTTTTCTTGATTATCCGCTTGTTTGGAAACAATGTCAAGCTCTTCTAGTCTGGCGGAAACTTGGGCAATTTGAGCAGCGGTTTTTTGTTCTGGGGAAACAATCATTGCTATTTTAATTTTTTCCTCGGCTTGTTTTACGATATATAAGGCATCCCCTGGAACAGAATTTTTAGAAGCAATAACAATACCAAATCCGCTAAAAACAATCATGGTGATAGCAGTATATATAGTAGCCAGCTTTGGGAAAGAAACAAGGCTCCTTACAGAAGAAATTATTTCTTGAAAAGATGCTGGTTTTGTTTTTTCAAACTCTTTAGTTATGATCTGCGATTTATTAAAATCAACCCACTCTTGGCTGGGTTTTACAGACTGCATTTTTTGAAGTTTTTTGATTAAATTAAATTCGTCAATCATATTTTAAAATTTGTTCCCTTTAATAATAAGACGAAAAAAACATTGTTTTATTACACTATTTTTGTTGATTTTACAAGGCTTTTAGCAGTTTTAGGGAATTAATTTTAGTGGACATTAGTGGACATTTTTTATGTCCACATAAATTATAATTGAAAAACATTATTTACAAAAAAATTTATTTAATAAACCCTATATTTTATATAGCAATTTAAACCAAATAATGATTTTTAGGCATTATTATATAAATGCGCTTAAAATGCAAATGTCCACATAAATTATGTGGACATTTTAGTGGACATTAGTGGACATTTCTTATGTCCACATAAATATCCGCTAAATTATGAAAATATTTTCATTAAAAGGGTTAAATTAGAGAAAAAACATTCTTTATCTAAGACAAAAAACCAATACCAATTATCATCCAACAAATAACCCATGTTTGGGAACATGTTTGGGAGTTACCTTCGAATAAATCTTTGGTGAGATTTTTCTCAGGCCGGGCTCGGGCCCGTCGACCCTCCGCCCTTGATTGAGTACAATCAAGCCCCCAAACATTCAATTAATCCCCCAAACATTCAATCAAGCCCTAAGCATTCTGATTACCCATGTTTAGGGGTAACACCCCTAAACATCTCTTAAGCATTCTTAGTCTTGTTTGTCTTGATCTTTATTTTCGGAAGGGTTCCTTTTCCAATCTTTGGCAACAAATTTTATAAATCTTTGATTATATTCTTTTGATTTTTTTAAAAAAAATTTTCCTGAATTTTTACACCCCCGAAAAACTTTATTAAACGCTCGGCCACAAACATTAAAACCCAAATAAACAAAATTAGTTCGATTGGTATATGGATTTTTTTGTGAATTTTGCCCCATAGTAATATTAATTTATTATTAATTATTCCTACTCTTATATAATACCATAATTTAATAAATTAAAAACAAAAAAATAGCAAAAGCTATTTATTAAGAAGACAATTTTTTTGATTGCAACCATAAGGGCAGATTCTGATTTTTTTTGTTTCAGCGGGAAGATGGGGATGAAAACCATGAATAATAATTTCAAAAGAATGACAGCAGGAGCTATTCCCAACCGGACAAATTGTGCATTGGCTTAAAAGACTTAAGGTTTTTTGGCCAAAATGTTTTCCTTTTTGAATTCTTTTGATTGACTCTTCAACTAGGCTATACAAATAAGATCCCCGATCCCATTTTTCAAAAATTTGAGAAATGGGCGGAAAAATTGTTTCTCTTTTTATGTTCTTCATTGTAAAGGGCTCCTTAACCAGATTAAATATTTTTTTAAGAAAAGTCAATCTCAATTCTTTTTAATTGATATAATAATTATTTTGTTTTAATTGTTTTGTTTTTTAAAATTAAAAAACCGCCTATTAAGCGGATTTTTGTTTTTAAAAAATATTAAAACTAGGCTTCTAAAATTTGACGGAGCTGTTTCATTCCCCTGCTGATAACTACCCGAGTAGCTCCGGCAGACTTGCCCAAACTTTTGGCAACATCGCTAATTGGCAATTGTTCAATATAATAAGCAGAAACAGCTTGGCGATGTTCATCGCTTAATTGCGCCAAAGCTTTTTGAACTTGGGCCATATCGCTATCAATCATTGCTTGTTCGGCAAGGTTTTGTTTTTCATCTTTTACTAAAACAGCAGCTTCGCCTAAATCATCCGGCCTTTTTTCTTTGGTGCGATAATAATCAATGATCAAGTTTTTGGCTGATTTGTATAAAAAAGCAGAAGGATTTTTAATCTCTTTGTCCAAATAAATCTGCTTCCATAAGCGGGTAAAAGTTTCAGAAGTGATGTCTTGAGCAATTAAATCTGATTCCACCTTGAAAAAAACAAAGCGGTAAATCTTGTTTATATGTTCATCGTAGATCTGAGAAAAAAATTGTTCTTTAAATTTTTGCGGTTGCTCTTGCATAATAATCGCCCAGCCCTACTTTCAGGCTTTTAAAAAATCATCTAATAATACTAAATTTCTAAATTGATTTTATAGCTAACAGACCGGCCAGTGCCGATTGTTCCAACAATATTCCTTTCTTTTAACCCTTTTAATTCGCGACGAATAGATCGGGAAGTAAGATTAGGAAAATGCTTGTTGATTTCATTCGGACGCAATTGTCCATTGCCCTGCAAAAGCTCTAAAAGCTTTAATTGGATACTGGTAAGCTTTTCGTAGTCTATTTCACCAGAAGGCTTTTCTGAATCAAGATTTTGCAACCTCTGGTCTTTTGACTGATTTTGTTTTTCTGAATAATAAATATTATTTTGTTTTTCTTCTTCTTGTTTTGATAATGAGCTTAATTCAACTTTTGCCTGTTCTTTTAATTCTTGAATTATTTCTTCTTTTAAAGATTCGGGAACAATAGTTGATTCTTGTTGCTGTTTTTGAGTGTTGTTAATTTTAGATAAATCGTGTTCAATCACTTCTTCAATAAATAAATATTCTTTTTCTAAAACTAAAAAATTACGGGCATCCACCCATTTTTGCTGTTTGGCAATTTCAAAATATGTTTTCAGCAAACCCAAACATTCTAAAGATTTTTTTAAAGATGATTCTTTTTGCGCTAATTGAGAAGCGTTTTGTTTTTCTGAAATAATATAAAAAAAGAGCACATCTAAAGCCTCTTTCCGAATAGCAAATTTTAGCGGTTCTTTGGCGGGAAAAAGACCCGTTACTTTGTATAACGCATTTGTTATTTTTACCAACCCCTCCTTCATAAAAACGCAAAAATTATAGACAATAATTATAGGCACATTATAGGAAATATAAAGACAAAAGTCAACCATAAAAATTGCGGATAATTTTTTGAAAAAAATAAAAAATGGGGCGCTATTTTAGCAAAACCCCTATATTTTGTGGCAAAGTTGCTTGGCCGGACAGCTTGATGATTGTGTTGCAGAACATTCCAGACCCAAAAGGCCCGAATTCCTTTTGATCAAGACCATTATAGATAGTAATTGTCTCTCCCCCAATTTTTGAAATTCCATCTCCTTTGTAAAAACTGGGATCGCGAGGAATCTTCCCCCAATGCTCAACCATAAATTTTTGATCTGGTCTTTCAATGACTCGAATCATTGAATTCCCAGAAGTAAAATAAATGCAGTTGATTAGGGTTTCCCTGCCGGATAAATCAAAACGATCAATAATATTTCCATAATTAATCGCTTCTTGTTCGAAATTAGAGGCAATTAATCGCCCACCAATTTCTTTGATTTGGTCAAAATTCTTTACTCTTGGCTTGTCTGGGATTTCGCCACAAACAACCATTATGTGATTTCCAGCTTCAGAGAACTTGTCTCTAAAATAAGAAAACCAGCAAATCACACCCTGGGTTGTAATTCTGATAAACCCGGGCTTAGTAAGAATCTCTTTCTTAATCATGATTATCACTTGTAAAATAGCCATAGCAAGAAACAATTTTTATTTGTTAAATGCTAATAGCGCTAAAATAATTATGACATATTTGATAATATTGTCAATATGGATAAAAACAGCTTGCCAATAAAGCAAGCTCTTCCCTATTTTTTTGATTTTTTAATAAAAATCGCTCAAAAGGGTTTGGCTTTGATCAATATTAGAATCATAATATTGGTCAAAACGACAGGACAAAAGAGGTCCAATTTGGATTAAAGGTTTTTTGCCTTTATTATAAAGAATTAGATATTTCTCTGTTCCAAAATTAACTTTTTTCTTTTTTATTCTGGCTTGGCGGGTAATCCATTGGCATTTAAAAATTTTGCCGTTATTGCCAAGCCTGGCTTGTCCAGGAATAAATTTATCAACCGGACAAATTTTTGGAAGCTGAGTAAGAACATACTCGGCACATTGATATTTTTGTGATTCAATTTGCCTGATATGAAAAACTTGCCCATATTTGGTTTCGCAAATATGGTCAATTACCATGGGGCAAAAAATATCATCACCAATCCCTAAAAAGGAATTGCGAAAAATATTGGTCAATGGGCCAAGCCGGGCTATTTCTTTTTGTTCAACAGAAAAAAAAGAAATCTCTTGCTGGCGCTTGTTCATTTCTCCATACTCTGCTTCAAAAGCATTGGTTGCTTCTGGAATTCGGGCATAATGATTAAGCGAATACCCCCACCGAGAATATCGTAGCTGATATAAACTTGATTCCGTGGCAAAAAGGCAAATGCCTTTATGTTTTTTGGGAAGATTAATTCGCAAATCTTTTTCCGAATCCAAAACAAAAGGCAATTCCAAGATCTTGTCACCTCTTTTAATTGTAAAAGCCGAATGTTGAAAACATTGTCAACAAACAGCACTGGCTTATTTATACCACGAGATTGTTTTTTTTCAAAACAGAAAATCCTAAGAAAAAATGGGTTTAAAGCTTTAAAGTATTTTTTTCTTCACGCGCCTGCTTGCTGGCGTCATTAAGAAAATCCCGCCCCATTCCCACAGCTCTGGCCCCGGCATAAACCAAAAAAGTGGCAAAAGCAATCCAAATCGTGGAATTCAAAAGCTCGGTAATGGTATTAGCAGGAAGCATTTCTTTTATTTTTTGATTAATTTGATCGCCAACCAAAGCATTCATTTGATCTTGCAATGTTCCGCTTGAAACAGAGGGTGTGGCAGGTGAAGTTTGAGGCTGAACAAAAACAGCTGGAAACTCTTTTTGCGCGCTAAAATAATAATATGATTCGGAAATGCTCCAAAAAAATATCGCCAGACCAAAAATAATCAAAGCTATTCCTAAGATTCTTTTAATCACTATTTCCATATTTTTAAAAATTAAAATTATTTTTTAATTAACACTGACATTATTTATTATACCTTATTGTTTTGAATAAAAAAACAAGTCGAAAAATCAGCTTGAATTATCGCTTGGTTAAGCTTTTAAAAATTTGCTTTGGTTGGTTTCTGCTGATTTTGAATTAGAATAATATTGGTTATAAATATCTACAGCTTTTAAAAGCAATTTTTTATCAAAAGCCAGTTTGCGCACAGCGTCTTCTATTTTTAACCATTTGGCATCAATAAACCCTTCTTCTTTTTGCGGAGAAAGCGTGGCCATTTTTCGAACAGATAAAACAAAAAGATTTACTCTTTTAAAATGGGTTTTATCATCGTCATAATCTTTGTATTTATAGCGACTTTGGCCAGCAAAACCAATAATTTTTAAGCTTGTTTTTATGCCTAGTTCTTCACGCAATTCCCTAACAGCTGCTGTTTCGGAATTTTCCCATTTTTGAATATGCCCTTTGGGAATCATAAATTTTCCTTTTTCGTTCTTTAAAAGCGCTACATAAAGCTCATTCTTGAATGATTTATAAAAAACAAAGCCTCCGGCAGATTGATGGAGGATTTTGTCTTTTAAGAATACTATTTTATCTTTTTTAGAAAATTCCATTTTTATTTTTTTAAAGAACCAGCTTTTATCTTTTTTGATTTTTCTTTAATAGCAGTAGTAATAATAATTTCTTCGTTTTTGTCAGCGTCAATAAAAATCTTAACTCCATTTTTAATTTCGCCAACTACTATTTTTAAAGCCATTGGATCTAAAATCAATTTTTGAATAATTCTTTTTAATGGTCTGGCTCCCAAATGGGGATCAAATCCTTTTTTTGCTAAGGACTGCTTGGCTTTTTCAGAAACAGAAATTTTAATTTCTTTTTTTGCTAATCTTTTTTGAACCTTGCTTATTTCTAAATCAACAATTTGTTTTATTTCCTCTGCGCCCAAATAATCAAACACAACAATGTCATCAATCCTGTTTAAAAATTCTGGTTTAAATTTTTCTTTTAAAGCAGTTTGAACTTTTGCTTTTAATTCAATTTTCTTTCCAGCTTTGTTTTGGTTAACAAACCCCAAAGGAGCTTCTTGGGCAATAATATCAGAACCAACGTTACTGGTCATTATTAAAATTGTATTTTTAAAAGAAGCAGTTCGGCCTCGAGAATCAGTTAAACGCCCGTCTTCTAAAACTTGTAAAAGAATATTAAATACTTCGGGATGAGCTTTTTCAATTTCATCCAAAAGAATTACACTATACGGCCTTCGTCTGACTTTATCAGTTAATTGCCCACCATCTTCATGGCCAACATATCCTGGAGGGCTGCCAATCATTTTACTAATATCAAATTTTTCCATATATTCGGACATATCAACCCGAATTAAAGCATTTTCGTCATTAAACAAAAACTCAGCCAAAGCTTTAGCAGTTTCGGTTTTACCCACGCCCGTAGGCCCTAAAAACAAGAATGAGCCTAGGGGACGAGATTCTTCAGATATTCCAGCCCGAGAACGCCTAATCGCGTTGCTGACGGCTTTAATGGCCTCTTCTTGGTCGACAATTCTTTTGCCTAAAAACTTTTCCATATTTTCTAATTTGGCAATTTCTGATTCCAATAATCTGGTAGTTGGGATTCCAGTCCAGCGGGAAACAACTTTAGCAATTTCTTCTGGCCCGATTTCCTGTTTTAAAATAGGATTTTGTTTTTGTAATCTTTCCAGTTTGTTTTCCTGCTTTCTTAATTTGGCAAACAAGTCGGGCAAAATTCCGTATTTTATTTCTGCTACTTTTTGCAAATCACCCTCTTTTAATAATTTTTCCAATTGATATTTTTGTTCTTCAATCTCACGTTTTAATTCTTTGCTTTGCGACATTGTTTCTTTTTCTGTTTTCCAACGCCCAGAAAAAGAATTTGCTTTTTCATTAAGCTCGGCTAACTCACGGGCAATCACTCTTTCTCTTTTTTCATAGCCTCCTTTTTCTTTATCTTTTGAGTTTCCAGCTAATTCTTTTTTAATAGCTTCTCGTTCGATTTCTAATTTTTGAATTTCTTTGTTTAAAGCTTCCAATTCCAAAGGATTGGATTCTATTTCCAAGCGTAAAGCAGAAGAAGCTTCGTCCATTAAATCAACTGCTTTATCGGGTAAAAATCTGTCTGGGATATAGCGGGCTGATAATTCTGCGGCAGCAACAATAGCAGAGTCTTTTATTTTTAATCCATGGTGAAGCTCATATTTTTCTTTGATGCCTCGCAAAATTGAAATTGTGTCATCAATCGTGGGCTCAGAAACATAAATCGGCTGGAATCTTCTTTCTAATGCTGGATCGTTTTCAATATATTTTTGATATTCTTTTAAGGTAGTAGCACCAATAGCTCGTAATTCTCCTCGGGCTAAAGCTGGTTTTAAAAGATTGGAAGCATCAATCGCTCCTTCGGCTGAACCAGCGCCAATTAGGGTGTGAAGCTCATCGATAAAAAGCAAATAGCGACCTTCGGCTTTGCGTACTTCTTTTAATAAAGCTTTTACCCTGTCTTCAAATTCTCCACGATACCTAGTGCCAGCAACAAGTAATCCCAAATCAAGACTGATTACTTCTTTTTCTTTTAAGCTTTCTGGAACATCTCCTTTTACTATTCGTTGTGCTAATCCTTCGGCAATCGCAGTTTTTCCCACCCCTGCTTCTCCGATTAAAATCGGGTTGCTTTTGGTTCGACGAGAAAGAATCTGCATCAATCTTCTAGTTTCGTCTTCTCGACCGATAATAGGATCAAGCTTACCTTGTCTGGCTAAATTAGTTAAATTGCGAGAATAATTTTCAATTACTTTATAGCGAGCTTCGGGATTTGGACTAGTAACCCTTTCTCCGCCTCGAAGCTGAGCAAAAACCTTTAAAGCATTTGGATAATCCAATTTTTCTAAAAACTTTTCTTCACTTTCAATTGTTGTCTTTCTTAAATGGGAAGCATTTTCTAATAATCCTCTGGCATAATTTTCTGAACTTAGAATTGCTAAAAATAAATGTTCTAAAGAAACAAATTCATCGGTCATATTCATGGCCTCTTCCCTCGCCCGCTCTAAAACTTTGGCCATATCTTGGGTAAGATAAACCTGGCCGAATAATTGTTCAGATTGAACGGGTGGAATCTGTCCTAAGGCTTGGCGTGTTTTTCTTTGTAAATCCTGAAAATCAATATTAAAACGATTCAACAAAGTAATAACAATATTTTCTGGATCAGAAATAATAGCTAAAAGTAAATGCAGGGCATCGATTTGTTGCTGTCCCATTTCTCGCGCAATATTTTGAGCACCCATTACCATTCTTTGAGCTTTGTTGGTAAAATTTATTCCTTCCATTTTTTTATTTAAATAAAATAATAATCAATAATATTTATTATATCATCTTATAATAAAAATTAAAAAAAAGCAAACAAGGGGTGAGAGTGCTAAAATAATTTATTGCCCGATATAGCAAACTGCCCGACTAGGAATATAGTGGGAACGAAAGCGCTGATTTTTTATTGCTCCATTTTGATAAGTAACAATATAATCAAAATATGTGTCTGCTCCCTTGTAGGCCTGAGAAAAACAATCTATTTCCCCTTTTGGCAAAGACCATGACGGAATCATTTTTGCTTTGCCAGGATAAACGATATTATAAATAACTGGTTCGGTTTTTTTCACAATTCGGTTGTCTTTAGTCCCCCACAATTCTATGTTTAAATTTAATTTACTGTCCACATTGGCTTGGATTAAAATATAATTATTGGTATCGTTTATAAATTTTAAATCTGGCGCAGGATCAAAAATTGTAGCATCAGTGCCAGGCGGATTATAATAAACAAGCCAATAAGTATGATTAGTTTTTTCGGTAATAGGCATTCCTGCATCTAAAAGCGCTCGGAAAAAAGTGGTACTTAATTGGCACAACCCTCCGCCAAAATCAGCTACCATTTCCCCGTTTTGAATTACTGCTTCTTTGACAAATCCATTAGTATCATCAAAAGGTTGTAAAACATTTAATAAAGAAAATTCCTCTCCTGGGGCGATTAGCAATCCTGAAATTAAAAAAGCTCCTTTTCTTATATTTTTCAATCTGTTTTCCGAAGAGCTGATAATTTCCGTAGAATTTTTTCCAATTAATTCTTTTATTCCATAAACCGAACTGCTTTTAATGTCTGCGATTGGTAATTTGGTGACTGATAAATTTATTGTTCGCAATGGGTTATTTTGCAAATCTTTCAAAGCACTAACAATTAAATCAAAATTTAATTCTAATCCGGTTTTAGCAACATTTGTTTTTTGCAAAGATCCGTTGCGAAAACTAAATTTAGCAGCCATGGGATCTTTTTTTACCAAAGGCTCTATTTTATTTTCCAGATATTCCCTGATTTTATATTCATCTAAGCTAAGGGATAATTCTCCTGTTTCTGTTTTTTCTATTTTTACCCAATCCGCCAAAATAGAGGCGGTAATATAGTCAATATTTTTATTTTCATAACGCAAACCGATTGGCGATAATTTAATTAATTTTGTGGCCTGATCTTTTAAGCTTTCGCAATCAGAAACGGTTATTTTTGGACTGGATTGTTTGCCTGGCTTTAAAATAATTGGTGAAAAATCTAAAAATTTTAATTTTTCCACAGCCTGAACTAAAGCTTTTTCATAATCAAGATTTGTTCCTTTTCTTTCTGGTTTGATTATTAAATTATTATCAACAACAGAAAATCCAGCATCAGCGGGCTCTATTTTTTCAAAACTTTCTTTTAGGCTTCTTAAAATATTTTCCTTGTCTAGCTGAATTGATAAACTAATTCTTTTTTTAGAGAAAGTAAAAAAAGCATCAAAAAAATTGTTTATTATTTTTTCTTTTCGACCAATCGCTTGGGCTTCAGCTACAGCTTTTTCTACATCAAAATTAATTAAAATTTTGGCAGAGTTGTTGTTTAAAAAATATGGCCTTAAAGGATAAATTGTTGTTTCAATATTTTGATAAGTAAATTTAATTCCCTCGGCATTAGCTGAATCAAGGCGATCGTAAATCAAATCTTTGGCCTCGTTAATTGTTTTTCTGCCAAGATTAATATCTCCGACAAAAACATTGGGAAATATTTTTTGATCATAATTTTGATATGTCCAAAAATAAGTAAAAAAAATAAACAAAAAAAATGCCAAAAAAAATCCGGCAATAATTAAAAATAATTTTAAAATCTTTGACATTGGTTAATTCTATCAAAAATTTAATTGTTCTTCAAATATAAATTTTGAATTCTCCTCTCCACAATAAAAAACCCTAAATAGGGCCTTTTGTTAGAGAGGTGCTTTCGGGTTAAACTCAATATTTATAAAGATATTTTAGCACGAAAATACCTGCTCTGACTAAGCATGTGAGTCAGGGTCTGATTTTTAAAAATGCGACAAATACGACAGTACTTAGATTTCTGCTTTTCAACCTTTTCAATAGCCAAGCTGAAAAGTATTATTTTGATATTTTTATTTATATTTTTTATATCCATCTATCAAATATAAAATCCCTGGAATGATAGGCACAGCTAAATTGATACTAAGATTTGCTTCTGTTAAAATCCCGACAATAAAACCGATGGCAATTGCGATCATAATAAGCCAGCCAGCAACTTTTGGATATTTCCAACCCAGTGCTAAACTAATAAAAACCAACGGCATCATAGATAAGGCAACATTCTCCCATAAAGAATAATTTGAATTAGCAAATGGCAATGGATTGCCGTAACCGAAATAAAACGGCAAAGCAAATACCAGAATACACAATGAGATTATTCGAGCTGACCATTTAATGATTTTCATATAATTTAAATTAATTAAAAATATAGTTTACAATCTAAAATAATTATACCAAAAAATCGCCCAAAAAGCGATTTTTCTTAAAGCACTCGGTCACCTATTTACCATAGACAAATGGGATGACTCCGATAATAAATTGTGTTGGAGGAGAGAGGGGGATTCGCCCTTCTGATTTTTCTGCTGAAAAATCATCAGGGCCGGCTTTTGCCTCCGTCGAGGCAAAAGCTTCGAATCCCCTGCTCCAGACAAAAAGATGCCCATCAATGTTTATTTTATTTCGATATTAATGGGGATTCGCCTTCATAATTTCCTGCTGGAAATTTTTCAGGCCTGGGTTTTCGCCGTCGCGAAAACCCTTCGAATCCCCATCTCCATAACAAAAGACCCTATCTAGGGATCTTTTGTTATGGAGGAGAGAGGGGGATTCGAACCCCCGATGACTTTCGCCATACAGTCTTTCCAGGACTGCCAGTTCAACCACTCCTGCATCTCTCCAAATAATTTTCAATATGGTTAATATAATACAAAAAGATAAAAAAGAAAAGCTACAAAAGTAGCCCTTTCAAATAAAAAATGATTTTATTTTTAGAACGATTTTAAAATTTATTTATAAACGCATTCCTCGCAAAGCATTCACCCTTTCTTCGGTTAAGGGATGAGTCATAAATAATTTAGAAAACCAGCTTATTTTTTCTCTGCTTCGCAAAGGAGAAGAAATGAATAAATGGGCGGTAGCATTATTTTCTCTGCTCATAGGATTAGGATCGCTAGCAATTTTTTCTAAAGCCCGAGCCAAACCCTCTGGATATCTGGTCATTAAAGCACCAGAAGCATCGGCTAAAAACTCTCTCTGACGACTAACAGCCATTTGTAAAACCGTGCCAGCAATAGGAGCTAAAATTGCAGCAACGATTCCCAAAACAAGAAAAATCGCATTTCCCCCTTCTCGATCTCTTCGATTACTAAATCCTGTGCGTAAAAAAATATCTGATAAAACTACAATTGCCCCCACCAAAACCACAACTACTGTTTGTAAGAGAATGTCTTTGTTTTTAATATGAGAAAGCTCATGAGCCACAACTCCTTCTAACTCTGCTCTTTCTAGTTTGTTTAATAATCCCCTAGTTACAGCAATTACTGCATGTTTTTCGTCTCGGCCAGTGGCAAAAGCATTTGGCTGTTCTTCGTTCATAATATAAATTTTGGGCAAAGGCATTCCTGAAGAAAGACAAAGATTTTCAACTAATCGATAAAGTTCGGGATTATCTTTTTTTTCAATCAATTGAGCACCCACAGAGCTTAAAACAATTTTATCCAAAAACCAATAAGAAGAAATGCTCATAGCAATACTTACAAAAACAGCTAAATATAAAAATAAGCTTGTTTCCATAAGATAACTAAAAAGCCAGCCCAAAAAAATCAGAAAAACAGAAAAAAGAAACATTAAGAAAAATGTTTTTCGCACATTTGAATCTGCTTGGTTATATAAAGTTGGCATATTTTTAAAATGCCCGGAACTAGCCGGGCATTCTTTTTTATTTTGTTTTCAGGATGCCTTTTCTTTTCTGATCCTTTTCGCTTAATTTATTGAATTTTTTCCTCAATTTTTTGTGATGCCTGATAATTGTTTTTTTGAAATTTTTCATTTTTTTCCAGCCAATCTTATTAGCAATTTATTTTTTTAATTTTTAAAATCAACCTTAGGAGCTTCTTTTTGAGCTGCATCTTCTAATTCAAAAAAGTCCATTGGCTTGAATCCGGCTAAAGACGCTACGATATTTGAAGGCACTGTTTCTATTTTTGTTTTTAAATCCAAGGCATTGCCATTATAAAATCGGCGAGCTGCCTGAATTTTATCTTCTGTGTCACGCAATTCTCTTTGTAATTCAACAAAATTATCCGAAGCTTTTAATTCTGGGTAAGCTTCTGCTACAGCAAACAAGCTTTTCAATGTGCCGGCTAAAGCATTTTCCGCAGCGCTTTTTTCTTTGGCGCCAACAGCAGACATGGCCATATTTCTAGCTTGAATCACTTTTTCAAAAGTGCTGCTTTCGTGAGTAGCATATCCTTTTACGGTTTCGACTAAATTAGGAATCAAATCGTATCTTCTTTTTAATTGAACATCAATATCAGACCAAGCTTCTTGCGTACGGTTTCGGCTTGTAACCAAACCGTTATAAATAGCAAAAAACCAAAAAGCAATTACAACGACAAGGCCAATAACGATTAAAAATATTGTTTCCATATTTTTGTTTTATTCCCCTTTAAAAGAGGATGTTGTTTTTATTTTATTATTTTTTTAACTGATTTTGTTTTTTTCTTTGAAGGTGTTTTTTCTTTTTTCTCTGAAGTTTTGTTTTTTCGGAAAAAAGAAAAATCAAAACCGTTTGGGCCGGCAAATTTTTTAAAAGTCGATCCGCCACATTTACAAATATTCTTAGTTTTTGAAAATCCGATAGAAATTAATTTTTCAATTAATTTGTTTTTTATTTCGCTTTTAATTTCTTTCACCGCAGATTTCGTCTGCTTTGTTGTTTTAACGGCAAGGTAAAAAAAATTAAAAATAGAAATAAAAATTATTCCAAACAGGGCAATCGTTACATAAAAGGTAATTTTGTCCATAAAATAAAATTATTTGAACCAAGGTGCTTGATTTATATTGTTAATTATACCAAAAAAACATAATTTAGCAAGTGCTTGCCTGAAAACAAAATGTTTAGGGGGTTACCCCCTAAACATTCTTTCAAGACTCATGTTTGAGGGTTTCCTTCGAATAAACCTCTGGTGAGATTTTTCTCAGGCCTAGCTCAGCGCCTCCGCCAACTGTCGGAGCGCTTCCGCCCTTGATTGGATACGGGCTCATGTTTGGGAGTTAAACTCCCAAACATTCTTATTCTTCTCTGTAAGTTTATAATTAATATTAGTTGTTTTGTTCAGCGCCAAAAGATGAGGTTGGTTCAGTGGTTGTATATTTTGTATAAAAAATCCATTGCACATCTACATATTGAGAATTTAATGATTCAATCCATGGACCCATACCAGCTACTGGGATTCCTGTATTAGTGCAACTACCCTCTTTAATATTATTTATATAAAAATCTACTGTGGTTGATGATTTTTGGTTTATTTCTATTATGTTTGGTGAAGTTAAGCTGGTAGCTCTCGAAATTGTATTACTGGTACCCTCAGAATAAGTATGAAAAATTTTCGTTGATTCATAACGAATTCTTGCAGTATAGGTAAAACTATTCCATATATTTGCTCTGCCATCTAATCCTATAGATACGTAATCTGATTCCGCTCCAAAATTTGTTAAGGCTCTTAATCTGTATGGATAGGCAAAATTAATCTTTGCGCCTATGGCTTCATAATTTGGCGAAGCCCCTCCTGTTACTCTTACTTTTCCCCCAGACACAACAGAAGATCCACCACTCCAATGCCTTACCCATTTATTTGTATCCAATGAACTTCCTTCAAAATCATCAAAGAACTCAAACGTATTATCCCCATTAGAAGCTGTGGTAGCAGAAGCATTGGCATAATACATGTAAATGGTGTTGTCTCCAGAAGCAAGGCTTGGGATTTTAACCCAAATCGTGGCAGTGGTGGAATCTGTTTTTGATTCTAGCCAATAGCTTAGTTCGGTAGTGCCGTCTGATGAAGTGAAACGGAGATCGTCAAAATCAGGTTGCATGTCAGTATCATAAGCCACGGTTAGTTTAACTTGATAATCAGTTAAGGCAGAAGCGGAATTAATGGTAATGGGCTGTCTTTTGGCATATTCATCAAACTCTTGGTTGCGAGAAGCAGAACAATCAGCATTAGATCCCCCGTTTTGGCCATTACAAGACCAATTGGTTGTATTGCCAGGATCAGGGAAAGCAGGAGAGCTTGGGGTTGTTGTTCCAGTTGAACAAAAAGTATCAGAACCATAGGAAGTATCAGTGAATGAATAGGTTTTGTTTGCTGAACCACAAACACCATTGATGGCTGATAAGGAGACATAAGCGCCAACACTGGAATCATAGGAATAAGCATAGGTATCAGACATGATTGCCGAAACAGTAAAACTAGTTCCATCGTCAGAAGAATAGGTGTAATAAGTATTGTTTGGACCAGTGATTGAAGAAGCTGAACCAAGAGCATTGTTTACAGTTTCCGAACAAGTTGAGCCAATGGCACAGGTTTCAATGGGATAAGTTGGATTGGAAGTATTGTAAACTAACAAAGCTTTGACAATCTGGGATAAATCAGATTTGCGTCTGGCGTCATTAGCAGAATCAGTGGCTGAATTCAAAGAAACCAGGACAAAGCCTGAAAGAATACCAACAATAGCAATAACTACTAAGAGCTCGATTAGAGTAAAAGCAAAAAGTTTTTTGGACTTCATTTGTTTAAGATTGTTTTTCTTTTTTTCTTGAAGATATTATATCAAAAACTAGGAGGATTGGAAATAAAAAAGAATGTTTGGGAGTTAAACTCCCAAACATTCTTAATTATAATTGTTTCTTTTTCTTTTTAATTTTTTAATTTTAATACATTCCTCCCATGCCACCCATTCCTGCCATTCCGCCAGCACCATGACTATCGTTTTTCTTTTCCTCTGGCTTATCAACTACCACACATTCTGTGGTTAAAAGCATTGAAGCAGCGGAAACAGCATTTTGAATACAAGATCTTACTACTTTTGCTGGATCGATAATTCCTGCTGAAAGCATGCTTTCTTCATATTTATCTTCCTCCGCATTATAACCATAATCCCCTGTTTTCTTTTTTACTTCATTGGCAATCACTGATCCATCTTTACCAGCGTTATCAGCAATTTTGCGAATCGGATCTTCCATGGTTCTTATTAAAATATCAATGGCTACCTTTTCTTCTCCTACAATTTTTAATTCTTCCAATGTTTTTTGACAACGGATTAAAGCAATGCCTCCGCCCGGAACAATTCCTTCTTCAATTGCCGCTCTAGTAGCAGCCAAAGCATCTTCTACTTTATGCTTTCTAGCTTTTAATTCTACTTCGGTTGCTGCGCCAACTTTAATTACTGCTACCCCTCCTGATAATTTTGCCAATCTTTCTTGAAGTTTTTCTTTATCAAAAGAAGAATCAGCGCTTTCAATTTGAGTTTTTATTTGAGAAATTCTTTTTTCAATATCTTCTTTTTTTCCTTTGCCTTCTACGATAACAGTTTTTTCTTTAGTGGCCACTACCCTTCTAGCCCGACCCAAAGAATCTAATTCTAAAGAATCCAATTTTAATCCTAATTCTTCGGATACATATTGGCCTCCAGTTACAATAGCAATATCAGCCAACATGTCTTTTTTCCGATCGCCATAACCCGGAGCTTTTACTGCTACAACATTAAAAGTTCCTCTTAGCTTATTTACAATCAATGTGGTTAAGGCTTCACCATCAACATCATCAGCCACAATTAAAACATCTTTTTCTCCGGTTTGGATTATTTTTTCTAAAATCGGTAAAATATCCTGAATTGATGATATTTTTTTGTCAGTGATAATAATATAAGGGTCGTTTAAAACTGCTTCCATTTTTTCTACATCGCTAACCATATATGAAGAAACGTATCCTTGATCAAACTGCAAACCTTTAACAATTTCTTTTTCCATGCCCAAGCCTTTTGATTCTTCAATTGTTACCACTCCATCTTTGCCTACTTCGACAATAGTTTTTGCAATTAATTCTCCCAAGTCTTTGTCTTCGGCAGAAATTGTAGCCACGCGAGCATAATCTTGTTCTGTAGAAATAGGTTTGGCCATTTTTTTAATTTCTGCCACAATTGCTTCCGATCCTTTTTCTAAGCCACGCCTGATTGCCAAAGGATTGGCTCCAGCAGTAACGTTTTTTAGGCCTTCTCTGATTAATGATTGGGCCAATAAAGTTGCTGTTGTGGTTCCGTCTCCAGCTACATCATTGGCTTTTTCAGCTACTTGTTTTACTATTTGCGCTCCAATGTTTTCAATTTTATCTTCTAAGTCTATTTCTTTAGCAATGCTGACTCCGTCGTTGGTAATTGTTGGAGAACCAAAGCTTTCTCCCAAAACAACATTCCGCCCTTTTGGTCCAAGGGTAACAGTCACAGCATTGGCCAGCTTATCAACCCCGTCTTTTAATTTTGCCCGGGCTTCTTCTGAATAAAAAATTTGTTTTGCCATAAAATTAAATTCTTAGATTGATTATTCAATGATTGCCAAAATATCTTCTTGGCGAGCTATTAAATATTCTTTATCGCCCACTTTTACTTCTTGGGGGCCGTATTTGTTAAATAAAACCTTGTCTCCTGTTTTTACTTGCATGGGAATTATTTTTCCAGAAGAAGTTATTTTTCCTGGTCCAACGGCAATTACCTTACCTTGCTCTTGCCTGTCTTTTTCCGCAGACTGAGGAAGCAAAATACCACCCTTGGTTTTTTCTTCAGCTTTCAAGGGCTCAATTACAATATGATCTGAAATCGGCTTAATGTTCATTTTTTTATTTAACTTAATTTATTATTTTTAGCACTTTGGCTATTTGACTGACAATATATTAACTCTAAGAAAAATTTTTGTCAATTATTCAAAATTATTTATTTTGTTTGTATCATTTATAAATTATTTTTTAACATAACTAAAAAATGTTTGGGAGCCTTGCCCCCAAACATTCCCCCAATTAATTGACCTTATAATTTATTAATTAGTTAAATTTATTTTTTCTTTTTTTCTTTTTGAAATTCAAGACAAGAATAAACTACCAGCCAAAGGCTAATACCAATTATATATACGAAAAAAAGAATAAATCCTTGAACTGGAAAAAAAATAGAAAGCAAAAATGGCAAAGCCCCTAGCTTAAAAAGGATCCCCCCCATTTTATGAGTTTTTTCCCAAACCGTATCATCAGCTAGTGTCCAGGGCGTGCGAATGCCAATAAAATAGTTTCTTTTAGCTTTTTCAATCATTATTCCCATATAATAAAAGAGAAAGGCAAGAGCTGGCATTAAAAACGACAACATATTGAATTTATAACCAAGATTGAAAAAAATAGTCAAACTATAAATATAAAAAAAGAACAAATTAAAAATAAGAATAAAGCCTTCAAAGTATTGATAAAATGATTTGACGTTTTCTTTTAACGGATCTATTTTTGGCAAAACTAATAATAAAATTGTAATAATAATCATTAAAATCGGCATAAAAAACAATCCAAATCCCTTGGACATATATCCATCTGGCTCGCCAGTTATCCCCCAATGGGAAACAACTTGATCGGGCATTAGCGGATAAAAACAAAAAGCCAAAACAAAAGAAGCGATAATAAGTAAAAAAGAAACAATGCTTATTGATTTTATTTTCATATTATTTTTGAGCTAAGTTTTGATTAAGCGTGCTTAAGCGTTCGTTATATTCATCGGCATCTATTATGTTTTTAGCAAAAAGCTGATTCAAGCCAAGTAAATATTCATTTTGAATCTGGGAAATAGACAAGGCGTCATCAAACAAGCGAATATTATCCATTTTCCCTCTAAATCCCAATTGGCTAGGATTAAAAGTTTGGCCAATCCGTATGGGATTTCCAGACCTAAGAATATGCCCCCCAGAATATGTAAGCGTTGACTGCTGTTGAACACCATTAATAAAAAGCTTCATTGTTGTTCCATCCCAGGTAGCAACTAAATGAAGCCAGGTATTATAAGGTAAAACAGTGTTCCAGCCCAAATATCCACTATTTACATTATTTCGATCATTCAAATAAAAACCAGCTCCCCGAAAATGTAAAATAAAAGCATTGTTTGCTGCTCTAATAATGTTTGAGGCTTGCTGTCCATTAACCCAAGCCTCTATCGTAATCGCCCTTAATCCTCCTGTTAAATCTTCGGGAACGTAAATATAACTATAATTAGTAGTATCATATGTTGTAGTGCTATCAAAAAAAAGACAATTATCATAAACGCATCCAGTTGTTTGAAGAGACGGCAAGGCGCAAGTTCCAGTTGCCGTCAAAGTCCCAGGGTATTCCCCCCACGAACTTGGAGTCTGATTTGTGGCTGGAACATTGATTTGATCAAATTTCCAATTGGCAATATAGTTTCCAGCCAAAACTATGGGCAAGGAATTGGCAAAAGTTTTTACTTTGGTATCAATCGCTTTTTCAACAGCGGACTGATTGTTTAAAATCAGAATAGAAGATAAAATTCCGACTACAAAAATAGCAAGCATGACTTCAATTAAAGTAAAACCTTTTTGTTTTTTATTTTCAAAGCCAATTTCCATATTTTAAAATAAAATTATTATTTAAATTATATCATTGAAATATAAAATTTTAAAGTATTTTCTTAAACTTTTTATTTTTTAAAAAATATATTAGCAATTGACATTAATGGGTTTTCTGTTAAGATTAATTTATGAACAGCTTGATAGTAAAAATGATTGCGGGCATAGCCGGAATCGCTACTTCTGTGTTTTTTTTAAAACCTGGAGTATCTTCTGACGGCTGGATAGCAATTGTTTTATCAGGAGTGGCTATTGGACTATTGTTTTTTTTCATAAAGCCACTAATAGACTTGATTACCCTTCCCTTAAGGATCATTACTTTAAATCTTTTTTCTTTTATAATTATAATGTTTCTGGTTTGGATAACTGAAGTATTATTTTCTGTCCACTTGGAAATAAACGGATTACAAAATCTTTTCTGGACATCTTTAATTGTTTTAATTTCTAATATTTTATTTTCAAAAATTCTAAAAGGAGACTCTTAAATTTAACATGAATCAAACACTAACAATAATCCAATCGATCGTTTCTGTTTTAATAATAATTTTTATTATTATGCAGCAAAGAGGCACTGCTTTGGGCTCGGCTTTTGGCGGAGGCGGAGAAGTTTACAGCACCAGGCGTGGATTACAAACAAAGCTTCTTTGGGCTACTATTATTCTTACTATTGCCTTTATCGGCTTGGCAATTGCCAATCTATTAGTTTAGTTCTTAAATTTTAATCTTGCTCTTCTGCCAAACAGGCTTAAGGCTATGATTTTTCTATCAATAAATGTCTATTTTCGGACAAAAAAATCCAAACAAAGAGACGGAGAGAAAAAAACTTTCTTTTAGACAATGGATTCAATTTTTAAAAGTATTGAATTTAAAAGAGAAATGGGCTTTCTTTATTTCTTTGCTTGTCTTTTTTGGCTCTTTAACATTTCTTTTAACCAGCGCTTATTATAAAAACACAATTACAGTGCCTAGTGATTCAGGATTTTTAAAATCTGGAATGGTTGGCCAGCCCCAATTTATTAATCCTCTTTATGCCTATTCTTCGAATATTGATCGGGCTCTTGTAGAAATGATTTTTTCTTCTTTGATGACTTATGATGAACAAGGAAATATTGTGCCTGATTTAATCGAAGAATACCGAATTACAGACAACGGAAAGACTATTGAATTTTCTATTAAAGAAAATGTTAAATGGAATGATGATAAGCCCTTAACTGTTGATGACATTGTTTTTACTGTTCACTTAGTCCAAGATTCTGATTTTATGAGCCCGCTAAGAGCCAATTGGCAAACAATCGAAGTCGAAAAAACTTCAGATTATAAAGGCTTGATAAAGTTTAAACAGCCTTATAGCGGAGCCTTGGAATTATTGACCAATCTAAAAATAATGCCCCAACATATTTGGGAAAATGCTAATTTTTTGGGAATGACCAGCAATTCAGAATTAAATTTGATTTCACCGATTGGATCAGGGCCTTATAAAATAAGCAAGGTAGAACAAAAAGAAAACAAATCCGTAAAATCAGTCACCTTGGTTGCCAATAAAAATTATTATACTCCTGCTCATATTCAAAAAATCCAAATAATTTTTTTTGACAGCCAAGATGAAATTTTTAATGCCTTGAAAAAGGGCGCGATTACTGTGGGAGAAATTGAAAATTCGGAAAAATATGATTTGGAAAAAATAAAAAATTTAAATCACTATCTTTTATCAAGCCCTGATTATTTCAGTATCTTCTTTAATAACAATAAAGACCCTTTTAAAGATAAAAATATCAGAATTGCTTTAACTGCTGGGATTAATAAACAAGAAGTTTTAAATAAGGTTTTAAATAATCGAGGACAGATAATCAACTCTCCCCTTTTATCAGGATTTTATAATGGAATCACAGAATCTGAAAAAACAATTGTTTATGATTCAGAAAATTCAAATCAACTTTTAAACAAAGCTGGATTTATTTTAAATAATGGATTAAGAGAAAAAACAATTCAGAAAACAACTGGATTTAAATTTTCAAAAATAATGCAAACTGGTTCAACCGGCCCAGAGGTATCAAGACTGCAAGAATGTTTGGCTCAAGATCCAGAAATATATCCTAGCGGAGAAATTACCGGCACTTTTGGGGAAAATACTAAAAAAGCAGTGATTGCCTTCCAAGAAAAATACAAAGACGAAATTCTTGTTCCCAATGGATTATCTGCCGGCACTGGGAAAGTAAGCGCAGCTACAATTAAAAAACTAAATGATGTCTGTTTCGTTGTTCCCGCAGAAACAAAAGTCCTTTCTTTTAAAATAAAAACTGGAGATACAACCACCCTGATTACAGCCGCAAATAATTTAAAAGAACAATGGGCAAAATTAGGAATCCAAGTTGAAATTGAAATCTTGAATAGCAGCGAAATGAAAAGAGTAATCAGAGAAAGAGATTTTGAGGTTTTACTTTTTGGAGAAAAATTAGGGATGATCCCCGACCTTCTCTCTTATTGGCATTCTTCGCAAATAATTGATCCTGGTTTGAATTTGGCGATTTATCAAAATACAGACTTGGATACTTTATTGGAAAAACAAAGAACTTATTCCGATTTTATAAACGAAGAACGATTAAAAACCTTGCAATCAATACAAGATATTTTAGTTTCTGACGCTCCAGCAGTTTATTTATATTCACCTAATACTATTTTTATTGCCAATAAAAAATTAAAAGGCATTGAATTAACAAAAATCGCAGATTCAAGCCGAATTTTCTCAAACATTGGAAAATGGTATATTAATGAAAAAAGAGTCTGGAAATAATTTCTTAAAAACAGCATGATTAAAGAATACGATTTAAAAGACATAGCCCCAAATATTAGATTTTTAAATGACATTAAAGACGTTCTTTTTGATCAAAAATGGTATTCTGTTCAAAAAGAAAATTTCGAACTTTATTATATGTATCGAAATTTAGAAAAAAAGGATAATTTAAGATACGATATTACAATAATCCCTCCATTTTTTATGGGCCAAGAGCCAGTAAAAACCTTGGGGCATTTTCATCAGCTCGATTCAAATGAAATGTATATCGTACTTGAAGGAGAGGGGCTGTTTCTTTTACAAAAAGGAAAAGATAAGGTGGAAGAATTTTTCGTAATCAATGGAAAAAAAGGAGATTGCATTATTGTGCCCAAAGGATTCGCCCATGTTACAATTAACCATACTAAAGACAAAACTTTGAAAATGGCTAATTGGGTTAAAGATGAATCCAGTTTTGACTATGAAACCATAAAAAACAAAAAAGGTCTTTGCTATTATTTCACTCTAAATGGCTGGATAAAAAATAACAATTATCAAGATATTCCGGAAATAAAATTCAAAGAACCAGACAGTTATCCAAAAAGCTTAGATTTTCTAAAATAAACAAGCTATTTTAATTTAAAATCAAAAGCGTAAAACGCTAAAAATAATAAACAACCTGACCGGGATTCTCTTCCTGGTCAAAAAATAATTAACCTGAATAATATTTATCAGGAACAAGCTCTCTTCAAATTAAGAGAGCAAAATCTATGGAACAAAAAAATAATACAAAAGAACCTGAGCCTATAAAAGCTTTGGCAAAAAATCCTGAGAAAAAGGGAAAAAGCCAAGCTCAAAGAACAGGTTCAAAAAAAAGATATTCCGGAAATTATAACCGGACACAAAAAAAACAAACAATCAATCGTTCTTTTAACAGAAGCGAAAAACATGGGCAATCGCCAAGCAATCCCGAAAATTTAAAAATAATTCCTTTGGGGGGGTTGGGTGAAGTGGGACGAAACATGAGTATTTTAGAATATAAAAATTCTATTTTAATTATGGACGTGGGCTTTCGAATGCCAGAAGAAGATATGCCAGGAATAGATTATATCATTCCCGATATTTCTTATTTGTTAAAAAATGAAAAATACAAAAAAATAGAAGGTGTTTTAATTACCCACGGACACTATGACCATATCGGCGCTGTGCCATATGTTCTCCACCGCATTGGCAATCCTCCTATTTTTGCTGCACCATTAGCTAAGGGAATTATTTTAAAAAGACAGGAAGAATTTCCAGACCATCAAAAATTAGATATCACTGAAGTAAAAGACGGATCAAAAATAAAATTGGGCGTCTTTGAAGTTGAATTTTTCAGACAAACACACAGTATTCCGGACAACTTAGGAATTATCATAAAAACTCCGGTTGGAAATATTGTTAATACTTCTGATTTCAAATTTGATAATTTTCCAGTAAACGATCTGCCAACAAATTTTGAAAAATTACGCGAAATCGGAAAACGAGGAATAACGGTTTTAATGTCTGATTCTACTGGAGCGGAAGAAGAAGGCCATTCTCTTTCCGAAAAACAAATCTTTGAAAATATGGAACATATTTTTGAAAATGCCAAAGGCCGAATTATTATTGCCACTTTTAGTTCGCTCATTAATAGAGTCCAGCAAGCAATCACTTTATCAGAAAAATACGGACGCCGGGTGGGCTTTATTGGCCACAGCATGAAAAGCAATGTAGAGCTAACAAAAAAACTTGGCTATTTAAAAACCCAAAAAGGAACGCTTTTGAAAAAAGTGGCTGATTCAAATAGCATGCCCGATAAAAATATCACTATTGTCTGTACTGGTGCCCAGGGCGAAGAAAGCGCTGGATTAATGAAAATAATAACCAAACAGCATCCTTCAATCAGTATTAAGCCCGGGGATACAATTGTTTTTTCTTCTTCTGTAATTCCTGGAAACGAAAGAAGCGTTCAAATGATAAAAGATGATATGCTAAGGCAAAAAGCTAATGTTTTCCATTATAAAATGATGGATATTCATGCTGGTGGGCATGCCCAAAAAGAAGAATTAAGAGAAATGATTTTAATGATGCAGCCAAAATTTTTTATGCCTATTCATGGCCAGTTTTCAATGCTTTTTGCTAATTCAAAATTAGCTCAAGAATGCGGCATTCCAGAAAGCAATGTCCTTTTAACTGACAACGGAAAAATAGTAGAAGTATCTCCTGAAAAAGCTTTTGTAAGCAAAAACGAAGTTTCTTCAGAATATATAATGGTTGACGGTTTAGGAATTGGCGATGTGGGAGAAATAGTTTTAAGAGATCGCCAAATGTTGGCACAAGACGGAATTTTTGTGGTAATTGCTGTAGTTAACCGAAAAACCGGAAAAGTACAAGATTCTCCAGATATTATTTCTCGAGGATTTATCTATCTTAGAGAATCAAAAGACTTGCTTTATCAAACCAGAAAAAAAGTAATTCAAACTATTGAAAAAGCCACTGTTTCTGGGCAAGTGGTCAACTGGACATATATCAAAGATAATGTAAAAAATGCTTTAGGCGATTTCTTATTTCAAAAAACCCAAAGAAGACCAATGATTCTGCCAGTAATTATCGAGGTTTAATTAAAATTCAGAAAACCGCTTTTAAAAAGCGGTTTTTGATTAAAGAACAAAAAAACAGCTCCGAGCTTGCTGATTTTTGTAAATAAGAAAAGTGGAGGAGGTTGCCAAATTTAGAACATCCAATCAAAATCAGGCAACCTACCTATCTCCGCGACCCATGAAAAACACCTGAAGACGCTGTTGCTGAACCTGAAGAGCTTTATCATAAAGCCCTCCTGGACTTGGACCAACGTCTTGGGCAATGTTTCCGAATGGAAACTCAAATATTCTTTCATTGATGCGGTTATGAGTGAAAAGAGCTTTTCTCATTATTTTCCTCCTGCCTTTTCTTAAGGCAATAATATAATATCACAATAATTTTTCTTTGGCAAACTTTTGCTAATTTATAAAAAATAAATAACAAAAAACAGCCTTTTTGTGACCGCGATTTTGTTTAAGATAGATCTAGCTTTGCAAAATCTTTCTTGTTGATTTTGCAAAGCCAGATATTTTTGATGAACGCTTAGGAGGCGTTCCATTGATTGAGCATTTTTCTCTGCTCGATCAACATTCTTTCGAGTGGGCCCATACTAGGCCTTATTTCCATAGGCCTGCCTATGCGCACAAACGTGGGAGTGCCAACATTCATTTGACACAGGTGTTCAGGAATTTTGCCAAAAAGCATGTTGTTTGCCATTTCTTGTTCCTCCTATACTCTTATAATATAATATATATTAGATTATTTGTCAATAGGATTTATCCACATTTTAATTTTTGATTATTTTTTCCAGCTCGTTTATTTTTTGCTCAAGCATAAATTTTGTTTTCGCTTCTACCATTAATCGTAAAAGCGGTTCAGTATTGCTGGGTCGAACCAAAAACCACCAATCTTCAAAATCAACTCTTAGTCCATCCATTTCATTAATATTTCCAGATTGATATTTTTCTTTTATCTGTTTAATTTTTTCTTTTACATCAGCCACTTTATAATTTAACTCTTCGGAATGAAAATATTTTCGAAATGGCTCAATCAATTCAGATAAAGAATTCCCGCTTTTTTTCATTTCGCCTAAAACAAAAAATAAAACGGTAAACGGCTCTTCGCTAAAAAAAGCTTTTTTAAAAAAATAATGACCCGAAAACTCGCCTCCAAAAATTGCATTTTCCTGTCTCATTTTTTCTTTAATCAAAGAATGCCCCACCCGCGTCATTACTGCTCGACTCCCCCATTTTTTAATTGTTTCTGGAACAATATTGCCGGAACTTATATCGTATAAAATAGTTTGTTTAAAATTCTTTTTTAAAATAATAGATGACAAAAGAGCAGTTATTAAATCGGGTTTGATTATCTCCCCTTTTCCGTCAACAAAAAAAATTCTATCCCCATCACCGTCAAAAGCTACTCCTAAATCGGCACGAGCAGATTTAACCGCGCTACATAAATCTCTAAGATTTTCTGATTTGGCAGGGTTTGGTTCGTGATTAGGAAATTTTCCATCTAATTCGTCAAAAATATGGATTAGGGCCGTATTTTTAAGCATTTTTTTTATTGGAATCCCAGAAACGCTATTAGCCGTATCCACAACAATGGTAAAATTAAAATCTTCATTGACAAAATTAGCCTCCCAATAATCAAAAAGGATTTCTTTTTTTTCTTTTCGGCCAGGAATAGGGGCCGGAATAAAATCATCTGTCAGAGCCAATTCTTTTATTCGAGCCAAACCAGTTGATTCACTGATTGGCACCCCACCCTTGCTGACAATTTTAAATCCATTGTATTGAGGCGGATTATGAGAAGCAGTAATCATTATCCCGCCATCATAATTAAATTTTGCTACGCTAAAATAAAACATTGGCGTAGTGCAAAAACTAATATCAATTATATCAGCACCTTGTTCTAATATCCCCTTTTCAAGAGCAGCAAACAAATAGCCAGAAGAAAGACGGTTATCCATACCAACAACTATTTTTAATTTCTCTGATCTTGATTCAAAAAGATTTTCTTTCAAAAAACAAACAAAAGCTTGACCAATTTTATAAGCTGTTTCTTCGTTTATTTCCTCTGGAAAAACTCCTCGAATATCATATGCTTTAAAAATTTTTTCATTCATATTTTATCTTTTTGCTATTTGTTTTTGTAATTCAGCCAGCCTTTGGTTATATTCTTGTTCGGATATCTGTCCACTGTTTAAAAGATTGCTTAAACCAGCTAAATATTTTTCCTGAATCTGCGAAACAGTATAAGCTGAACTATAAACACTAACCTCATCTACCAAGCCATTATAAAAATAACTATTACTGGCTCTCGGCAACATTCCAAGCACTGATCGATTTTCGGTTGTAACACCAATCGTGTCGGTATCGGTCATTGACTGCATCACTCCGTCAACCAATATCCTGTGATTATTAGAAGCATATCTAATACCAGTAACTAAATGCCATTTATTATCATTTATTACGTTGTCGCTAAAAATTTGGATAATATTACCAGCATCATCCCGATGCTGGAATATGGCTTTATTGTCAGAATGTTTTCCAATAAGAACAACTGGGTTGACTGAAGCAGTAGAACCATATCCTATAGCCACCTCAAGATTAGCGCTAGTATTTACTTTCATCCAAGCAGAAATGGTATAAGCCGGAAGATTAGAAATATCAGTAAAAGTATTAAAAGTTACGTAATCATTACCATCAAAAGACAAACAGTTATTTTCAACACAAGAACTGCTAGTTGCCCACGAGGCTCCGGTTATGGTGCCATTGTTTTGATAATCACTTGAATCGTGAATCGCGCTACCAGTGCCTTCATAAAATGACCAATCGCCTACTAGATTTTGGGCTAATTTATTTTTTATCGTGCCAGCGAATATTTTTGTCTGTAATAAATCGGCTTGGGATTTTGCCTGAGAATTAGTGTTCAAAGCAACAATCATTGAACTAATTAAAGCCAATATCAGCACCGATACCATAATTTCAATCAATGTAAAGCCAGAGATATTTTTAAAATTAAATCTAATTTTCATAAATATATTATATCATTATCAAAGAAAAAATGGCAATAATGGGCTAAAAATCAAGTTGACCAAAACAAAAAAGATTGCTATATTGGTTATACCTTGTACAAACCGTTTCGCATAAAAACGAAACAAAACCTTCGCAAAAACTTTCTATTTAAAGAAAGTTTATCTAAGATTAATAACCCATAAGAATAAAGACAACATGTCATTCTATGAAATAAATTTGCTGCTATCCGCCAAGATATCAGCTGAAGAAGCCAACTCCCAAATAGGCGACCTGGAAGCTTTTTTGCAAAAAAGCGGAAAATTGGCTTCAGAAAGAAAAATTGAAATGAAAAAATTGGCCTACCCTATTTTAGGGCAAGAAGAGGCCTGGTTTAGTTTTATCACCTTATATCCCAATCCAGGCATTGTGAAAAAAGAAATGCTTAAAGATTTGGAAAAAATAATAAAAGAAAATAAAAATATCATCAGACATTTGATTCTGAAAAAAGAAGAAATCAAAATAAAAAGATCTGATCGAAGAATGGCCGCTAAAGCCGAACAAAAAGAGAAAAATATAGAAGAACAGCAAGCTCCGGCCGATGAAAAAGAAAAATCAAAAGTTGAATTAGAGCAAGTAGAAGAAAAATTGAACGAAATGCTTGGAGAATAAAAATATTAAAAGATTCCCTAGTTTCAAAATAATTATTTGTTCTTAAAAAAAACAAAAATAATCGCTTTTTCCGCTCTTTAGCGAAAAAGTAAAAAAATATGAATCTTAATAAAGTATTTTTATTAGGCAGAGTAGCTACTGATCCAGAATTAAAAAGCACTCCGTCTGGACAAAGTGTTTGCACCTTTAGCTTGGCTACTAACCGTGTTTGGAAAGATGCTAATGGTCAAAAAAAAGAAGAAGCCCAATTTCACAGAATTGTAATGTGGCAAAAACTAGCTCAAACCGCTTCTCAATTTTTAAACAAAGGCTCTCTGGTTTTAATCGAAGGTCGAATTCAAAACAGGTCTTGGGAAGACAAAACAGGAGTTAAAAAATACACCACGGAAATAATTGCGGAAAATATGCAATTAGGGCCAAAAAGTGCTGGCACTTCAAGTAATTTTACTGCCCCGACCCAACCAAAGAATAATAAAGAAATACAAGAAGAGGAGGATATTCCAGTTATCGAAGATGGCGAAGAAATCGATATCAAAGATATTCCCTTTTAAAAATAAATAATATGTATTGTTATTTTTGTAAAAAAAATGTTCAAGAAATTAATTTTCATGAAGTGGAAATTATTTCAAGATATATTACTAAATCTGGAAAAATAAAACCGAAAAAAAAATCCGGGCTCTGTTCAAAGCATCAGCGAGAAGTTGCTGAAGCAATTAAAAGAGCTCGCTTTATGGCCTTTCTTCCATTTGTTGCTAAATAAAAAAACCGCCTTTTAAAAGGCGGTTTTAATTTATAATGAGAGCTTATATTGTTTATGTTTGGAAATTTCCTTCACATAAACTTTTGTTAAATTTTGTTCAGGCCGAGCTCAGAATCGTCAGTCTTCCGCCCTTGATTGAATCAAGTCTCCAAACATTCCCCAATAATCTAAGGAGTAAGATATTTTAAAATTATTATTCCTGATCCACCGCTTCCGGCAGTAGCATTTACTGCTCCGCCACCACCAGATCCTGAATTAGCCGTAGCGCTGTAGCCATTAGGATGAGTTCCATTTATTCCCCCAGCACCCCCACCAGCATTTCCGGCGCCTCCACCAGTATTTCCGGCGCCTCCACCACCGCCAGCATAAAAAATTGCTGTTCCTTTTATTGATGATGATGTTCCTGCTCCTCCTGCACCACCAACGGAAGCACCTGTTCGATCTAATCCTATGCTAGCAGAACCGCCACCGCCACCTCCGCCCACAGGCAATGTATTTGATCCGTTTCCGCCAGCATATCCATTTCCAGATGCTCCACCGATTAAATTATTCCCAGCTGATCCTCCGTTTGCTGTTATGCTTCCAAAAACAGAATTATTACCATTTGCTGCCGGCCCTCCGCCAGCACCAACAGTTAAAGTTTTATTCCCTGATACTGATATTGTTCCTGTTAAAAATTTTCCACCCCCTCCGCCTCCACCATAATTACCACCATTACTACCCCCACCTCCTCCGCCAATCACAAGATATTCAACAGAAGAGACACCCACTGGGGTAGCCCAAGTCATGGTTCCTGCACCAGTAAATTGATCAATGGTATAAAGACCGCTTGTTGTTCTGGTACAGGTTATTCCTCCAGAAGCTGTACAAGCACTTAAAGCAGGATTTCTCGTTGCCGTGCAACTGGCATTAGTTCCAGTATGTAATCCTTGGCAAGTCCAAGTTGTGGAACTTCCTTGAGCTGGGAAAGCAGGAGTGGTTGGAACAGCTGTGCCAGCGGAACAGAAAGTATCCTCTCCATAAGTCGTATCACTGGAAGAATAGTTTTTGTTAGCTGTCCCGCATTCTCCATTAACAATGATTCCAGCGCTGCAAGAAGCTCCGGTTCCACCATTGATACCTAAGCAGTCCCAGGTCCAGGGGCCAGTGCCAAAGACTGGTGGCAAGGAGTTGTCATCGCAAAGGTTTTCCGTAGGAGGATTGTAGGTTTGTTGCCCATTGGCTGAACCACAAGCAACATCAATCTTTTTGTTTGCTGAACAAGAATCAGTTTCTCTGCCATAAGCACCAAGACAGGTCCAGGTCCAAGGGCCAGATCCAGAGACTTCGGTGTTTGTTCCAGTTAAACAAAGGTTTTCCGTAGGAATTTCATAAAAAGAAGAGCCATGAGCTGAACCGCAAGCTCCATCAGAAGGAGCTTCGTAGTAAAAACCAGCCGTGCTGTCATAGCCATAAGCATAAGTATCAGAAAGAACTGATTCAACAGTAAATTCATTACTACCTGGAGAAGAATAAGTATAGAAAGAGCCTGATTTGGGATCAGAGGGAAAGACTGCTAAATACGGACTAAGGATTTCGCCTAAAAGATCATCGCAAGAATTGGTTTCCACCCCAAAGTTACAATCTCCTTCAGGTAAAGTTCCGCCTTGAACAGTGTATTGGATTAAAGCGTTCTTAATCGTGGCCACGTCTGCTTTCCGTCGGGCATCATTAGCAGCATTAGCAGCTGAATTCAAAGAAACCAAGACAAAGCCTGATAAGATGCCAACAATCGCAATCACGACTAAGAGCTCGATTAAAGTAAAAGCAATAAGACGATTTGATTTCATTTGTTTAAGATTGTTTTGTTTTCTTAAAAGATATTATACCAAAAACATGGAAGGTTAGAAATAAAAATAGGTTGGTTTAATTATTTTAATCTTGTTCGGCTGGCTGCTCTTTTTCTTCTTTTATAGGCCCAGTTCCAGATTTAGCTTCAGCTATTTCTTTTTTGATTATTTCGTCTTTAATCTCTTTAAATAATTTTTGATTTTCCCTTAAATATTCTTTTGCTTTTTCCATTCCTTGGCCAAGCTTTTCTTCTTTATATTGGAAAAAAGCGCCAGATTTTTTAATTAAATCATTTTTCACACCCAAGCTAATAATTTCCGCTACCTTGGAAATGCCCTCATTATAATAGATATCAAATTCCGCTGTTTTAAACGGAGCCGCAACTTTATTTTTCACTATTTTCGCTTTAATCCTGTTGCCAATAATATTTTCGCCTTGTTTTATTTGAGCGATTCTTCTTAATTCAATTCGTACCGAACTATAAAATTTTAAAGCTAAACCACCTGGAGTTGTTTCTGGGTTGCCAAAAAGAATTCCAATTTTCATTCTGGTTTGATTGATAAAAATAATAATGGTTTTGGTTTTACTGACAATGCCTGATAATTTCCTTAAAGCTTGAGACATTAATCTAGCCTGTAATCCGATTTGAAGTTCGCCCATCTCTCCGGCAACTTCTGATTTGGGAACTAAAGCAGCCACAGAATCAACTACAATCACATCTACCTCCCCGCTTCGGACTAAAGTTTCTACTATTTGCAATCCTTGTTCAGCCGAATCAGGCTGAGAAATTAAAAGCTCATTAACATTTACCCCGATTCTTTTAGCATAATCAGGGTCTAAAGCATGCTCTGCGTCGACAAAAGCAACAGCGCCACCTTTTTTTTGGGCCTCGGCTAAAATACTTAATGAAAGAGTTGTTTTTCCTGTGCTTTCTCCTCCATAAATTTCAATTATCCTTCCCCGAGGCACACCCATTACTCCCAAAGCTAAATCAATTGAAAGGGATCCGGTAGGGATAACGTCAACATTGGCTTTTTGCGCATCTTTTAATTTCATTATCGCGCCTTCGCCAAATTTTTCTCTAATTTCAGAAATAGCTTCGGCTAAATTTATTTTTTCTTTATCTTCTATTTTTTTTCTGGCCATAGGGCTTAAAAAATTATGAATTATTAATTAAATTATTCTTCAGATTCTTCGCTAACTAAAATATCTCTTGGCTTGGCGCCGTCGGCCGGCCCAACTATTCCCCGCTCTTCTAAGATATCAATTAATCGAGCAGCTCGGGCATAGCCAATTCCCAACCTTCTTTGCAATAATGAAGCCGAAGCTTTTCGTGAAGTAACAACTGTTCTTTTGGCTTCTTCATAAAGAGGATCTTCTTTTGAGTAAAAAGAATCCATTTGGGCCTCAGGAGTTTCCATGGCTTTTTGTAATTCCGTGGAAAGAGATCCAGTTTTTTCTTCTAATTCAATATAATTATTTTCACCTTCAACAGATTCTTCAATTTGATTATTTTCTTGAAGCCAAGTAACCACTTTTTTAATTTCATTTTCAGAAATATATGGACATTGAATTCTTTTTGGTTTACTAAATTCTTTACTCATTACCAACATATCTCCTTTCCCTAAAAGTTTTTCCGCACCAGAAGAATCAAGAATTGTTCTTGAATCAATTAAAGACCCTACTTTTAAAGCAATTCGGCTAGTAATGTTTGCCTTAATCAATCCGGTAATAACTTCTACGGAAGGCCTTTGAGTGGCTAAAATAAGATGAATTCCTGTGGCTCGAGACATTTGCGCTAAACGCACCACATAAGATTCTATCTCTTTGCCTTTTACGCTCATTAAATCAGCTAGTTCATCAATAATCAATGCGATGTAGGGCAATTTTTCTTCTCCTTTTTTTTCTTGTTTTAAATTATAGCTTCCAATGTCCCTACTTTTACCTTCGGCCAAAACAGTGAATCGACGTTCCATTTCTCCAACCAACCATTTTAAAGCAACTAAAGTTTGCTGGGCATCATAAATAACCGGACACATCAAATGCTGCAAAGTGGTATAAATTGGAAATTCTACCCTTTTTGGATCAACTAAAATAAGCTTTAATTCATCGGGACTATTACGATATAACAAGCTCATAATAATCGCATTTAAGCAAATTGTTTTTCCCGAACCAGTTGTTCCTCCAATCAACAAGTGAGGCATTTCTCCCAAATCAGAAAAAGAAGATCTTCCCATAACATCTTTTCCTAAAGCCATTAATAAAGAAGCAGATGATATTTTAAAATCATTATTATCCATAACTTCGCGCAAGCCAACAATCGCTCGCTTGCGATTTGGTATTTCTACGCCCACTAATGAACGGCCCGGGATAGGGGCCTCAATTCTGATACTTTGACTAGCTAGGGCTAAAGCTAAATCATTTTGAAGAGTAGTAATTTTGCTTAATTTTATGCCTTCGGCTGGCTTAAGAGTATACTGCGTTACCGTAGGTCCGATATTAATTTCATCCATTTCTACTGGAATTCCAAAATTCAATAAAGTTTTTTTAATGATTGCGGAGTTAAGCTCAATGTCCCCTCCTTCGGAATTTCCGCCTTTGTTGGAAAGCAATTCCAACGGTGGATATTTATAAATTAAATTCTCTTTTTTTCTTTCTTCAAATCCTTTTTGAGATTTTTTAATTTCTAATGTCGGCAAATCGGAATTATTTGCTTCTTTTTTCTGAAAATCAAGCATTTTTAATTTTTCTTTGGCTTCTTGCTTCATTTTTTCAAGTAAAGCAGCAGACTCTTTAGAAGCAGCTTTGGCTTTAGGCTTTTCTTCTTCATCTTCTCTTTCAAGCGATTCTTTCCATTTTTTCCAAAATGGCTCAACCATAATAATCAAGGAAAAAGAAACAGCAAAAACAAAAATAAAAAAAGTAACCCAAAAATCAAAACCTTTGAAAAGGGGCCAAGAAATAATATAGCCAATCCATCCGCCCGGACCGGAATGATTCCAAATAAAATTATTTTTCAAACTCTCGCTGATTTTAATTTCAGATAAAGAAAAGATTCCGGTTGCTCCAGCCAAAAAAACCAAACCAGAAATAATAAGTGAATTTTTAATATCTTTTAAAGCTTCTTCATTTTGCAAAATAATTATTCCCAAAAGAATAAAAATAACTGGAGCGATATAAACAACAGCCCCGATTATTAATTTTAAAAAATGAGTAAGCCCTGCCCCGATAACTCCAGCACTGCTGGTAAAAGAAAATAAAATAGTAATAGCCAGCAAAAAAAACAATCCAGAAAAAATATATCTTTGAGTTTTTTCAGAAAGCGTAGTTAAAGGATTTTTAATTTCAAATGCTGGTTCATCCTTTCTTTTGTTTTTTAAAATATTATTGCGTTTATTTTTCTTTTTTTTCATAAAAAATCTTGCCTATGGCTAAATAGAATAATTTTGTTATTATGGTTTTATTTTACCATAAAGACGGAAAAACTGCCAAACATAAAAACGCTTTTGTTTTTTTGAACAAAAGCGGTTTTTTAAAAACAATTTATTTAGCAGAAGCCTTTTTCTTTGCAGTAGTGCCCGTGCCAATTGGCACTAATTTTCCAATAATTACGTTTTCTTTCAATCCTCGTAAAAGATCTTCTTCTCCGCGGAGAGATGCTTCTATTAAAACTTTCGATGTTTCTTGGAAAGAGGCAGCTGATAAAAAGCTATCTGTGTTTAGGGCAACTTTGCTTAGTCCTAAAACTATTTCTTCAGCTTCTATTTTTTTCTTGTTTTCTTTGGTTAATTTCTCGTTTTCTTCAAGCATTTTTGCTCGGCTAATAATTTCTTCAGCACTATAAATACTATCCCCTGGATCTTTTATTTTAACTCGGGAAAACATTTGACGAACAATTATTTCTACATGTTTATCATTAATAGAAACTCCCTGAGAAACATAAACTCTTTGAATCTCTTTAATAATGTATAATTGGGTAGCTTCTTTTCCTAAAAGCTTGGCCAATTTTTTTAAATCTAAAGACCCGATACTTAAAGGATCACCTTTTTTAACAATATCCCCTTCTTTTACTAAAATTTCAATATTTAATGGGGCCTTATATTCAACTACTTCTGGTTCTTTTCCAGATTTTCCATTCAAGGGAATAATTTTAATTATTCCAGTTTTTTCGTCGATGCTTTCTACCTTGCCATCTTTTAAACACATTTCTGCTTCTCCTTTAGGGGCTCGACGTTCGAATAATTCTTCTACTCTGGGTAAACCTCGAGTAATATCAGCTTCTCCTGCTACACCTCCGGTATGGAAAGTTCTCATTGTTAGCTGAGTGCCGGGCTCACCAATGGCCTGAGCAGCAACAACTCCTACTGCTTCTCCAAAATCAACAATTTTTTTCCAACCCAAATCCAAGCCATAACATTTTTGACAAATTCCCCTTTTACATTTACAAGTCATTGGAGATCTTACTTTTACGCTAGGAATATGCAAATCTTTTATTCTTTGCGCATCTTTCAAGGTAATTGAATCTCCTTTTTTAACTATTGTTTCATTGGTTTCAGAATCAACTATTTTTTCCAAAGAAACTCGGCCAAAAATTTTATGAACAAAATCTTGATTGATTTCATCAGAATCCTTACGGTACATAACTAAACCGTCTTCATCGCCACAATCTTCTTCATTAATAATCACATCGTGCCCAACATCAACCAATCTTCTGGTTAAATATCCAGAAGTAGAAGTTCGCAAAGCAGTATCAGCTGTACCTTTTCTAGCGCCATGAGTAGAAATAAAATACTCCAATACATCAAACCCTTCTTTGAAAGAATTTTTAATTGCCAATTCAATAATTTTTCCAGCAGGATTAGCTACTAATCCTTTCATTCCGCACATCTGAACTGGCTGAGACCATGATCCTCGAGAACCAGAATCAACAATAGAAAATACTGGGCTATCGCTAGAAATAGCTTTTGGAACAAGTTTTTCAATTTCTCCTTTTACTTTTTTCCAAACTTCAATTACCTGGGTTGCTTTTTCGTCTTTAGTTAAAAGCCCTTTTTCAAAATAATCTTCGATGACTTTTATTTTTTGTTCAGCATCAGAAATTAATTTTGATTTTTCTTTAGGAACAGTTAAATCGTCCATTCCCCAACTAATAGCTGAACGAGTAGCAAATTTAAAACCTAATTCCTTAATTTTATCCAAAGTTTCCGCAGCTTGATTTCCATAAATATCAACGATTTTATTAATCATTCGTTTAACTGCTTTGGAATCCATTTGTTCGTTTTGAAAAGGAAAATCAGAAGGCAAAACTTCGTTGAAAATTATTCGACCAACACTGGTTTCTGTAAAAGACTCTGCATCTAAACGAACCTTGATTGAAGCGCGCAAATCAATCATTTTTAGATTATAGGAAATAAGAGCGTCTTCGCTAGAAGCAAAAACTTTTCCCTCTCCCAAAAGACCAGGTACTATTTTTGTTAAATAATAACAACCTAAAATAATATCTTTAGTTGGAATCATAATCGGGTCTCCAGTAGAAGGTTTTAAAAGGTTAACGCTGGAAAGCATTCTTTCTTGCGCTTCTTGCTGAGCTTCTTCTGATAAAGGCAAATGGATAGCCATTTGATCCCCGTCAAAATCTGCATTAAAAGCGGTACAAACTAAAGGATGCAATCTAATAGCTTCGCCTTCGATTAAAATCGGCTTAAAAGCTTGAACTCCTAAACGATGTAAGGTGGGAGCTCGATTTAATAATACTAATTTTTCTTTAACCACTTCTTCTAAGGCCTCCCAGATGTCATCGCTTTCTTCTTCAATCAAACGGGTAGCTCCTCGAACATTAAAAGCCAATTCTTTTTCCAAAAGATTTTTAATAACAAATGGTTTGAATAATTCCAAAGCCATTTTTTTCGGCACTCCGCATTCATTTAATTTCAAATTCGGACCAACAACAATAACGCTTCGCCCCGAATAATCAACTCTTTTTCCTAAAAGATTCTGCCTAAATCTTCCCTGTTTTCCTTGAAGCATATCGGCCAAACTTTTTAATAGCCTTCGGCCCCCGGTTGAAGCTTGGGTAGTTGTTCCCTTTCTCATTTTGTTATCAATCAAAGCATCAACTGCTTCTTGAAGCATTCTTTTTTCATTTCGAACGATAACATCTGGCGCGCCTATTTCTAATAAATATTTTAAGCGATTGTTTCGATTAATTACTCGACGATATAAATCATTTAAATCAGAAGAAGCATAACGGCCTCCGTCTAATTGAACCATTGGCCTTAAATCAGGTGGCAAAACCGGCAAGACGCTAATAAACATCCATTCTGGCCTAACTCCAGCCTGTTTCATTTCTTGAAGAAGTTTTTGTCTTCGCAAAATCATTTTTTTATCTTCAGATGATTTTTTTGATTCTGCCAGTTCTTTTAATTTATTTATCTCTTTGCCCAAATCCATTTTTTCAAAAATTTCTTTGATTACTTCCGCACCAGTGCCAGCTTCAAAAACTTCTCCGTATTTTAAAGATAATTCATGATATTCCAATTCAGTTAAAACATGGAATGTTTTTAATGAATTTATTTCTTGCTTGGCTTTTTCTTTCGCATTTTTTAATTCCAATAAAGCTTCTTCTAGTTTTTTTTCTTTTACTTTTTCCGAATCAAGAGATGTTTTTATATTGTTCTTTATCTCTTTAGTTTTGTTTTTAAATTCTTCTTCAATCTCTTCAGAAATTTTTTCTTTCATTGGTTCATCAACGCTGGTGATAATATAAGAAATAAAATAAACCACTTCCTCAACTTTATGAACTGGCAAGCCCAAGGCTGTTCCAATTCGAGAAGGCATTCCTTTTAAAAACCAGATATGCGAAACCGGAGCAGCTAATTTAATGTGCCCCATTCTTTCCCGTCGAACTGATGATTTTGTAATTTCTACCCCGCAACGATCACAGATAATTCCTTTATATCTGATTCTTTTATATTTTCCGCAAAAACATTCGTAATCTTTAGTCGGTCCGAATATTTTTTCACAAAATAATCCGTCTTTTTCCGGCCTTTGAGTTCGATAGTTGATTGTTTCCGGTTTGGTTATTTCCCCATGAGACCAATTCAAAATTTCGTCTGGAGAAGCAAGCTTGATTTTAAGAGATTCTAAATTAGAGACAAACATATTATTGGAATTATGAATTATGAATTATGGATAGGTTTTTAGGCCTCTGGTCCTTCTTCTTCGACCTTCCCTTTAATAATTACATTTAAGGAAAGGGCTTTTAGTTCTGCTAAAAGCAAATTGAAAGAAGCAGGAATATTAGGATTTTTTATTTTTTCTCCTTTTAAAATAGATTCATAAGTAGCAGCTCGGCCTAAAACATCATCTGATTTAATAGTAAGCATTTCCTGTAAAGTATAAGCAGCACCATATCCTTCTAGGGCCCAAACTTCCATTTCTCCAAATCTTTGTCCTCCGAATTGAGCTTTTCCTCCCAATGGCTGTTGAGTAATCAAAGAGTATGGACCAATCGAACGCATATGGATTTTGTCTTCTACCATATGGCCCAGTTTCATCATATAAATATAACCAACTGTAATCTTTTCTGGGAAAGCTTCCCCTGTTTCGGGATCAAATAAAGTTAGTTTTCCGTCTCGCGGATAGCCAGCTTTTTCCAATTCTTCTTTAATCGCATTTTCGTTAGCTCCTGAAAGCGATGGTGTTGCGGCTGAATAGCCAAGCTTATTTACCGCCAATCCTAAATGAGTCTCTAAAATCTGACCCAAGTTCATTCTTGAGGCCACGGATAATGGATTTAAAACAATATCAACCGGGGTGCCGTCTTCTAAAAAGGGCATTTCTTCAGCTGGTAAAATTTTGGCAATAATACCTTTGTTTCCATGACGGCCAGCCAATTTATCTCCAACCTGAACTTTTCTTACTTCAGAAATTCTCACTCTGATTCTTTTAATTACTCCTGGCTCTAAACTATAGCCTTCGCTTCGAGCAAAAACTTTTACATCAGTCACTCTTCCTCTTTTTCCATGCTCTAATCTTAAAGAAGTGTCTTTTACTTCTTTAGCTTTTTCTCCAAAAATAGCTCTTAATAATCTTTCTTCAGCACTTAGATCAGCTTCTCCTTTGGGAGAAATTTTCCCAACTAAAATATTATTCGGCCCCACTTCTGCTCCAATGCGGACAATTCCCTCTTCGTCTAAATCTTTTAATTTGTCTTCGCCTACATTCGGAATATCTGAAGTGGTCAATTCTGGTCCAAGTTTTGTTTCTCTAACGTCGCAGAAAAAATCTTCAATGTGAACCGAAGTGAAAACATCTTCTTTAACAATTCTTTCCGATAAAACAATTGCATCTTCAAAAGTATTTCCGCGCCAAGAAATAAAAGAAACCAAAAGATTTCTTCCTAAGGCCAGCTTGCCGTCGCTAACTGATCCGCCCTCGATTAAAGGATCTCCTTTTTTTACTGTTTCTCCCAATTCCACAACTGGCTTTTGATGAAAACAAGTATATTGATTGGTTCGGTCAAAAATTCGAACTGGATAAGAAACAGTGCCAGCTTCTCCTTTTATCTGAACTTCAGTGGCATCAACTTTTACTACTTTACCGCTTGATTGCGCAAGGATTAATTGACCAGAATCTCTGGCCACAACAGCTTCCATTCCAGTCCCCACCAAAGGTGCTTCGGGATTAACCAAAGGCACAGCCTGTCTTTGCATATTAGATCCCATTTGCGCTCGATTAGCGTCATCGTTTTGTAAAAAAGGGATTAAAGATGTTGAAACAGAAATAAATTGCTGAGGAGAAACATCAACATAATCAATGTTTTCTTTTTCGATTTCGCCAGGCTCTCCTTTAATTCTTGCTTCTATTCTTTCTTCTTTTATTTTATTATTTTCGTCTAATTCAATTGAGGCTGGGGCAATATTAAATCTTTCTTCGGCAGTAGCATCTAAATAATAAATTTCTTTAGTTATTTTTGATTTTTCTACACGATAATAAGGAGTTTCTAAAAATCCGTATGGATTTAATCTAGTATAAAGGGATAAATGAGTTACTAATCCAACATTCGGACCTTCTGGGGTTTGAATTGGACAAATTCTTCCATAGTGCGAAGGCTGAACGTCGCGCACATCAAAACCAGCTCTTTCTCTAGTTAGTCCACCAGGGCCAGTAGCAGTTAATCTTCTTTTATGTTCTAATTCGGACAAAGGATTAGTATTGTCCATAAATTGAGAAAATTGGCTAGCTGTAAAAAACTGGGTAACCTGAGCGGAAAAAGGTCTAGGATTAATTAATTGCATTGGCGAAACATTTTCGTGCTCTAAAATAGACATTCGGTCTTTAATGATTCTTGACATTCTTGTTAGGCCGATTCGAAGCTTATTAGATAATAATTCTGATAATGTTCTTACTCGTCTATTGCCCAAATGGTCTATCTGGTCAGGATTAGAATAAGGGTCATTATTCATTCTAATTATTTCCTTGATTGTGGCAACAATGTCTTCTACTGCTAAAATTCGATCTTGTTTTTCTATTTCTCGATCCTTTTTTGGTTTTAATTCTGGCAAACGCGACCATAATTTCCAACGCCCAACCTTGCTTAAATCATATCTATCAAAATTAAAAAACATATTAAAAATAAGCTCACGAGCTGAATCAGGATTTACCATTTCTCCAGATCTTAATCTTTGATAAATTTCCAATAAAGCTTCTTCCTGGGTTTTGGCTGGATCTTTTTTAAGAGTTTCTTCAATATAATTTATTTCGCTTGAATCAAAGCCAGAAAACATTTCTCTAATATCATTATCGCTATATTCGCCCAAAGCCTTAATCAAAGTAGTGGCGGGAACCTTTCTTTTGCGATCTATTTTTACAGAAATAACATCATTTCCTTCGGTTTCAAATTCTAGCCAAGATCCTCGGTTAGGAATTAATTTAGCGCCAAAACATCTTTTTCCCTTATTTATACTTAAAGGAAAGAATACGCCCGGAGAACGAATTAATTGGGAAATTACCACTCTTTCTACTCCGTTTAAAACAAAAGTTCCCCTTTCGGTTAAAAGAGGAAAATTGCCAAAAAATATTTCTTGTTCTTGAGATCTTTTTGTTTTTAGATTAGTTAATTTAGTCCTAACTCGAAGCGGAGCTACAAAAGAGTCATTGTTTTCTTTAGCATCATAGCCAGTAGGATAGTTTGCTTTTCCTAATTTATAGTCAAGAAAATGAAGCTCAAATTCTTTACCAGTATAATCCTTTATAGGAGAAACCTCGCTAAAAAGATCTTTTAACTCTTCTTCCCAAAATTGCCGGCCGCTTTCTTGTTGCAAAAAAATTAAGCTAGGCAATGGATAAAAAATCTTACTCTTGGAAAAGTCTTTCATTTTAGTTTTCATAGGCTGGTTTTTTATTTAATGATGGAACTGAAAACAAATTGGGTGTTTCAAACAAAAAAATACCCTGTTATTTATTTTTAGGGTTGAAACAAAAAATTAACAAAACCGGAATAAAAATTGAAAAATCAAATTGGCTTATTTAATTAATCTTAAAGTTAAAATAACCTTATCAACAAACCAATCTCTTGTCAAGAGTTAAAATGTTCTATTTACTAACTGAAAATGCTTTAATTTTTTGGATTATTTCTTTTGCGTTTAAATCTAAAAAATAGGCTTGAAGTAGCTTTTTTAATAATACTTTTCTTTCAGACTCGTCCATTTGAGGCAATTGTGAGATTAAAAAATCTTTTCTTTCTTGGTCAAGATTAATCAAGTCAATAAAAGATTTTAAAGTGTCATTATATAAAATCACCATAGTTTTCATTATTAATTCTTTTTATTTTTTCCGCCATTCCCCTATTAACACTATTAATAGCATTAAAATCATCGTTCTTGTGGTCATTTTCCGAAATAAATTTTCCGAAAATATTTTTAATGGCGTTCTTTATTTGTTCTATTTTTTCTGTGTGTTGAGCCCTTAAATTTTCTTCTTGGCCAAAATTTTCGATTATCTTCTGAATATCTTCTTTGGTTTTCTTAGTTAATTGAACGTCTTGAAAACTTTCCTGGTTTTTTCTTTTTACATATTCATTGATGTTTTCTTCTGGATTTTCAAGAATTTCCAAAAATTTGGCAAAACGATAATTATTTATTTGTTTTTTGTTTTCTTTTTCTAATTTATCAAAATCATCATTCAAATCTTTTTTAATTTCAGCATGCAAGGTGTTTCGGACAAAATTCTTTTTTTCGTCTCTGTTGTAACTGCCAAAAAGATTTGTTTCAATGTCCCGCATTACTACTCCATTTCTTTTATAAATCGTATGCCCTAAAGAAAATAATCCTGGTTTTTTAATTTCCACCTTCCAGCCATATTTTTTCAAAACATCAACTTCTTCATCAGTTTTTAGATTTTTCATAAGCTCTAACTTTTTCTCTCTAATAGAGTCAAGAGAAACATATTCTTCCCGACTGGTTTTTGGGATTGTTTTTTCTGCTTCTTCTTTGAAATTGCGATCAGTAAAAGATTCTGCTAATTTTACCCCAGCTTCGGCTAAGTCTTGAATTTTTAAATTAGCGGTTATTTGAGCTTTTTCTAATTCTCCAGCTTTTCCTTTTCCAGACAAACTGACTGCCTTTGAGGCATAGCCTTGCTTTTCTTTTTCGATAAAATTATTTATTTCTTTCATGGCTGAATAATAAGTTTCAACCAAAGGTTTTTCTTCAGATAATCCGGCAATAATATTATCGTATCGTTCGCTATCTTTTATTATTTCTAAATATTCTTTATCGTCAGCTAAATCATTCTCCCCTTTTTCATTTAAATAAAAACGGTAAATTGAAAAATCTGTTTCCGAATCAGGAACAATCCCTTTTTTCTCAAGCTGTTTTTTATTTTTTTGATACCAATATTGCGCAGATTTAATTTTAAAATCATCGGCTCGTTCTTTAAAAATAGCTAAAGCTTTAATTTTTATTTTTGAATCAAGTTTTGGCCCTAACAACGGCTCAATCGAATCTATCGCAATTTCGATTAAATCTTTTTCTAAATCACTGGTCTCTATTTGGGGTTCTATTTCTTTGTTTTTTTCTTTTTCTTTTTTTCTTTCTTCTCTTGCTTCTCTTGCTTCTTTCGCTTTTTTGGCTTTTTCTTCAATGTGAGCTTTTGCTGTTTCTTTAAACTCTTGTATTTTTTCCTGTTGTGCTTCTTCTTTAATTCCTTGTTCAATAATTTCTGATCCTGAAATAGTATCAGGGTTTAAATTTTTTATAATCTCTTCGGGGCTGGACTCTGTTTCTTCTTTAAAATCAACATCTTCTTTTATTTCAGAAAAAGCATCTCCAGAAAGAACATCTGGATTAGTTCTTTTTAAAACTTCAAAATTTGGCTCTATTTCTTTTTTTGAATCAGAAGAATCACTAGAAATATCCAAATTTTCTTCTTGGGGATCAAAAAATTCTTTTTTGGCCATAATTTTCTTTTGCTTATTATGCTTTAATTATAAAATAAAAGAATTTAAAAATCAATTTAAATTAAGTATTTCCATAATTTCCGCTTCAACAATAGCTCGAGGACGCCCGTAGCGGCTTCGCGATAATTGTTTTACTAGTTCAGCATTTTCAAGGCTTCCTTTTTCAGGAGGCAAAGTTTTAATTTTAAAAGGAGATGTTAATTTATTATTTAGCATCATTTTTATTAATACTTGAAAATTATCTAAGTTTAATAAATCAAATCTGGAAAATTCTGGAGAAAATTGCTTTTCTAAAAATTCCGCATCATCAGCTCCAACCCGAAAAGCAGCAAAAGTGCCCACATTTCCAATAACCGCATTTTTAATGCTTTCGGAAAGCTGGGGCATATATTGGTGGGCTAAAATTAAATTCAAGCGATATTTTCTAGCTTCAGATAAAATCGTGGCAATGCTTTCTGTGGTAAAGTTTTGAAATTCATCTAAATAAAGATAAAAATCTTTTCGATTTTCAGCTGGAATTTCTGCTCTTCTCATGGCTGCCATTTGCATTTTTGAAACTAAAATCAAGCCCAATAAAGAACTATTCAACTCCCCGGTGCGGCCCTTGCTTAAATTGGCTAAAAATATTTTTTTATTATCCATTATTTCGTCCAAGTTAAATCCAGAACGATTTTGGCCAACAATATTTCGAAGCATTTCATTTTCCACAAATCTTCCAATCTTACTAATTACATATCCCAACATATCTGATTTGGTTGATCCAGTTGTTTGCTTCCATTCCCTAAGCCAAAAACTTCGAACCAATGGATCGGAAACTTTTTGTAATTTTGCCTCCATAAATTTATCATCTGTAAAAATTCTAGGAATCTCGATTAAAGTTCCAGGATTTGTTTTATCTGCCATTATCGCCAGCATGGCGTTTCTCATATAGTGCTCAAACATCGGACCAATCATTTCTGGAGGAAATAATCTATAAAAAATAGAAATCATTTCCGAAACAGCCGTATCTTTTTGTTCTGGAGTATCCCATTCAAGCATATTTAATCCGCAAGGCTTCTCTGTTTGAAACGGCTCAAAAAGGACAACATCCGAAGCCCTTTCTTTAGGAATAATCGCTAAAATATCTTCTACCAATTCTCCATGGGGATCGATTACCCCCACACCATTCCCATTAATAATATCTTGCCTAATCATTTCTGATAAAAATCCTGATTTTCCTACCCCGGTCTGACCAACAATATAAAAATGACGGCGCCTGTCTTCGGCATTAGCAACATAAACATTTTTTTCTTGTCCGCGAAAAACAGTTTTACCTAACAAAATCGGACCAGATAAAAGCAAATCAGCTGGAGGCTCAACTTCCTTTGTTTCCGCCCATTTTATATAAGGGCTTTCCATGTGCGATAAAGGAAGATGATAGATACTGCTTAATTCTTCGCTATTTAAAATAATTTTCTGACTTTCATCAAAATTTCGAAAAATATAATTATAAACCAATTGTCTGGCTTGATTACCTTTTACTCGAATGGAAGAAAAATTATTAAGCGGAGAAAAAAATTGAGAAAATCCTGATTCCATATTTTGCAAAATCTCATCAGCTCGGCCAGAAATTTTCGCGCAAGCCAAAAGCCTGATATTAACATCAAAAAATGGCTTTTGGATTTTTGCCCGTAAAGCGGAAATTGTGGCATCATCAACTTTTTTTTCTTTAATTTTATTTTCCAGTTCTTTTTGTTTAGAAGATGGTGCTGTTAATAACTGGGTAAGAGGATTTTCATTGGCACCAGAAATTGCTGCATTAAGATCTTTGCCTTCAGAAATCAATTGAGAAATAACTGAATTTCCCTGGGAATGAACATCTGTTGTTGCTGCCCGAATAATCAACTGAATTGCGGCTCCTTCATCAGCTTTAATATTGGTTAAAGAGTTGGCAATTGCTTCTAAGGGATCAGTATTCAAATTAGCATAAGTATTCAAAGGAAGTAAAAAAGATTTTTTTAAGCGAAGATAACAAGCGGAAACATTAGCTTCGGGCTCGAAAATTGTATAATCATCAGCAATTTTTTGAACAATAGCCCCAGGATAAGCGCCTTCAACATATTTTGGCAAAGAACTGGCATAATTATTAGGAACAGCAATATAAAAGGAAATATCCTCTCCTCCCAATTCAGAGGCAATTTCTAAAACTGCTCTTGGGCGATCGGAAAATAAAGGCGTATCACTTTTAAAATAAAGAAAATTGGAAAATATTTGTTCCATTTTTCCAATCATTGCTTTAATATCTTTTTTTTCTTCGCCCTGTCTTTCGTATTTTGGCAATTGAATTGAAAATAAAGACATATCCAAGCTGGATTTTAGCCGGCCCTTTTTTCTTTTTAAAAAAAAGAAAAATAACAACGAAAAAATCAAAATTATACCCGAGGCAAGAGCAACATAAAAAACAGGACTTTGAGGATAAATAATTTCCATAATAAACTGTAAATTTTTATTCTTTAGTTTTCGGCTTTTTCTTTTTGCTTAAAAATTTTTGAAACAAGCTTTCTTTAGCCAAAGCATCGTGAAATGAATCTAAAAGTAATGGGTCGTTTTCTTTTTTAATAGCTTTAATTGATTCTGATAATCCTTTTTCTTCAGCTAAATCTAAAAAATATTTCATTTTTTTGCTGATAATCGGATTAAGCCTGCTTAATTTTGCTGGCTCATTGGTTTGTTTTTTAACTACAGGTTGTTTTTCCGAAACAGAATTTTTTTCCTCCTGAAGCGATTCTTTTTCTGGAATAAATTTAGATTCAAAATTTGATTCAAAAAATTCTTGACTTTTTTCTTTTTCTATTCTTTTTTCTCGATTTTCCAAATTATCCATAATTTAATTTTAAGTTATTTTTACAGCTTTATTATAGCAAAGAGGCGCCAAAAACAAAACAAGAAATTAAGAATCGGTCATTTTCATATTTTGCAAAATTCCTAAACCAATAAAATCAAAAAGTAAATTGCTTCCTCCATAGCTGACTAATGGTAAAGGAAGGCCGATAACTGGAAAAACTCCTAAATTCATTCCGATATTTATCAGCATATGGGAAAAAATAGCAATTGCCAGCCCAGAAGCAAATAAACGGGAAAAATTAGAATTGGCATTAAAAGCAATTTTAAAAATTCGCCAGAATAATATCCCAAATAAAGAAAGCAAAACTAAAACTCCGCAAAATCCCATTTCTTCGGCAATCGAAGAAAAGATAAAATCAGTGTGGGCTTCGGGTAAAAATCCATATTGAGTTTGAGATCCTTGGCCAATTCCCTGGCCGAATAGCCCGCCCGAACCAATACTTATTTTTGCTTGATTTTGGCTCCAGCCTTCACCCAAAAGATCTTCTTGAGGAGCAATAAAACTGAATATTCTTTGCTTTTGATAGTCTTTTAATAAAAATTGCCAAACCACGCCTAATAATAATAAAAACACTAAAAAAACAGAAATAAATTCCCTGATTCTAATTCCTGAGACTAAAAGCATTCCAATCCAAATTCCTAATAAAACAGCCACTGAACCAAATTCGGGCTGAAAAAAAATTAAAATTATTGGAAAAATAAAATAAAAACCTGATAAAATAATATGCTTTAAATTATAAAGTTCAATGTGGCGATGAGAAAAATACTTGGCTAAAATCAAAATAAGAATTATTTTCGTTGGCTCAATGGGATCAAAAGAAACCGGACCAATTCGATACCAAGATTTAATGCCTCTTATTTCTGGAGCGAAAAAAAATACTCCAATTAAAAGGACTAAACAAATAAAATAAAGAAAAATTAATAAAAGAGGGTTTTCGCGCAAAATTCTATTATCAATAAAACTAACGCCAATCATGGCTAAAATTGAAATAATAAAAAATATTAATTGCCTGAAAAAATTAGTATAATCTCCAGCCGAAGAAGAACTGTATAAAGAAACGAGCCCAAACCCGACCAAAGCGGCCGCTACACTAAAAAGAATCCAATCAAATTTTTGTAATCTTACTCCTAAGTTCATTTTAATCGTTAAAAATTATTTTTAAAAATTCTTTTTCTTTGATTATTTTTATTCCTAATTCTTTAGCTTTTTCATATTTTGATCCGGGATTTTCTCCAACCACCAAATAATCAAGCTTTTTTGAAATTGAAGCTAAGACCTCTCCGCCCAAAGATTGAATTTTTTCTTTCGCTTGCTCTCGACTCATAGATTCTAATGTCCCAGTTAAAACAAAGGTTTTATTTTTCAATCTTACGCCTTGTTTTTTTTCACCAATAATTTCAATCCCTTTACTAATTAAATTATTTAAAAAATCTAAATTATTCTTGTTATGAAACCAGTCATAAATAGAAAAAGCGACAATCGGACCGATATCAGCTGTATTTTCTAATTCTTCAAGGCTGGTATTTTTTAATGTTTCTAAAGACCCGAATCGATTGGCCAAATCAAAAGCAGTTTTTTCCCCCACATTTCTGATTCCTAAAGCATAAATAAATCGGCTAAAAATAATTTTTTTTCTAGATTGAATTTTTTCCACTATTTTTTGCGCTGATTTTTCGGCAAATCTTTCTAATGGCAAAATATCTCCTTCTTTCAAATCAAATAAATCTGAAGCATCAGAAATAAGCCCTTGTTCTAAAAATCGATTAATTATTTTTAAGCCAAGCCCGTCAATATTAAAAGCGCTTCGAGAAACAAAATGGGCCAAATATCTTCTTTTTCGGCTGAAACAATCGGGATTAGGACAATACCAAATAACTTCTCCTGGTTTTTTTACAAGATTATCTCCACAAGCTGGACATTTTTTGGGCATTAAAAAATCTTTTTCTTTTCCAGTTCTTAATTCTGGAAAAACTTTAATTATTTCTGGAATCACATCTCCAGCCCGACCAACCACAACCGTATCTCCTATTTTTAGCCCTAAACGATTAATTTCATCAGCATTATGTAAAGTAGCTCTGGTAATTATTGTGCCGCTTACAGCAATTGGTTTTAAAATTGCCACTGGAGTCATTGCTCCTGTTCTTCCAACTTGCACAATAATATCATTTACAATTGTCGTTCCCTGCTTTAAAGCAAATTTAAGCGCAATTCCTGCTCGAAACGATTTTCCAACTACTCCTAATTCTTTAAAAATTTTATTATTATTAATTAAAACAACAGCTCCATCTATTTCATACGGCAGATTATCTCTAATTTTATGCAAATGGTCATAATAAGAAAAAACCTGATCAAGATTCGCACAAACCTTATTATATTTATTATTTGTTTTAAATCCCAAGGCTTTCAAAATTAAATGCTCTTGCTCGTGGGTTTCTTGGCCAAAATCTGTAATCAAAGAATAAATATCTGCTTCCATTTTTCTTTGCGCTGTAATTTTCGAATCAAGCTGACGGATTGATCCCGCAGCCAAATTACGAGGATTGGCATAAAGAGGCAGTCCTTGTTTTTCTCTTTGCTGGTTTGTTTTTAGAAATTCTTTTTTAGAAATAATCGCTTCCCCACGCACAATTATTTTCCCCAATCCTTTTTGTTTGATTATTTTTGCAACTTGATTTAATCCTGATTTTTTTAATTCTTTTTCCACTTGTTCAAAATTTCTTAATTTTAAAGGAATAGCTTCAATGGTTTTAATATTCGCGGTTACATTTTCGCCAATCTTGCCATCGCCCCTAGTTGAACCAGCGGTTAAAACCAAGTTTTCGTAAACCAGCTCGATTGCCAGGCCATCTAATTTTGGTTCGCAGTAATAATCTATTTTTTCTTTCTCTGCTTCGGATAATAATTTTTTATTGCGCGATTCCCAATTTTCCATATCTTCCCGAGAAAAAGCATCGAAAAAAGACCGCATCGGCTCTTGATGAATAAATTTTTCAAAAACATCCAGCGATTTCCCGCCAATTCTTTGAGTTGGAGAATCAAGAGTAATTAAATCAGGATATTCTTGTTCTAAATCAAAAAGCTCTTTTTTGAGAGCATCTAAAGCGCTTTCGGAAATTTCTTGCCTGTCTAGAACATGATAAAGGTGGCGATGATAATCAATCAGTTCCCGAAGCTTGGCAATTCTTTGTTTTGCCTCTGATTTGGTCATAGTTTTTAGTAGTTTATCTGTATTTTTCTAGTTGCCTGGTTATAAGCACCCATAGCATCGATAGTAGTTCCGGTTTGAGTACAATCTGCGCTTAAAATCGTATAAGTAAAAGAATAAGCGCTATCTCCGTTCACTGTGCCAGCAACAGGAGTATAATAAACGCAATTATTCAAACTAACATCGTATAGTGCTTTTTCAACTGCCGTATCGGCGCAATGAAAAGCTTTAACCGAATCGCCTGTTCCACCGGTTATTTTTGTTGATCCAACAATTATTCCAGAAACACTTAAAGAAAACCCCATCAAAATTGAGATCATAATAGTGATCATATATAAAGAAACTCCTTTCTGATTCTTTTTTGTTTTTTTAAAAATACTCATATTAAGGACCAAGATTTAAATTTCTTTGCGAAGCAGTTGTTTGAATAATTATTTCTGGAATCGGACTAACCCTTTTACTAGTTGAAAGCATATCCATCATGATTGTTACTTTTGGCTGATTGCCAGTTGAATCTCCAGAAACACTAAAGCTTAATCCTCCAGAGCTTATTTTTACTTGGCTAGAAGTTAGCTCCATAGCTGTAGCCGCATCAGCACTGCCATAAGTCATCCCAGCATCAGTAGATTTTTTAACTTTTATTTTGTTATCGCTTGTGTCTAAATAAAATTTGATACATTTATAAGTAGCGCTAGGGTTGTCATATCCCAAAAAATAAATTGTTCCAGTGCTGACATTATAATTAAGATTGGCAGTGCCGGTGCAAGAACCAGCCACATTTCCTAAATAACCATCGTCACGATAGGCCATTCTAATGGCTTTATACATATATTCCATAGCATGGCTAGACTCATTTAATAATTGCTGGTTTTGTAAAATCCTGGCCTGAGTATTAATTGAATTTGTAAACAAAACAACCAAAGAAACTGACAAAACCAAAAAGATTGCCATTGAAGCCAAGACTTCAACCAAAGTAAATCCTTTAATTTTTGATTTGTTTTTCTTTACCATTTCCAATTATATAAATCTTCTTTAATTGTTGTTTGTCGGTTTCCAGTCCAATAAATATTTACCGTAACATGAAGAATATTTCCGTCAGCATCAATACAAATTTGCCTTCGATAAGGAGTCATTGTGCCAGAACTGCCATATTCATAAAATCCGTTATTAATCCAAAGATAAGAACCATTATTATAAGTTGATAAAAGCGTATCATTATAATCTGCTTGGCACCCATTAGTCTGGCCGCTACAACTTCCGCAAGCAGTTAGCCCTGTATCCCAAGAAACAGCGCTTACCCAATTTGTATCTCTAATATTTCTAACTATTTCTATCCCCTCTTGACCCAATAAAGAAGCAACATAAGTATCTTTAACTTGTTTGGTTTGCTGGGTATATTTTGCAGCCGCAGAATAAATTCCTAAAAAGGCAATTGAGACAATCATAATAGAAATCAAAGTTTCAACCAAAGTAAATCCTTTGGGAAAAAATTTTTTAAAAAAATATTTTGAGACTTTGGATTGAGCGCTCATATTAATTAGTAATGTCTATTCGACCAGCATTATTTATTTTTACCACTTTTTTCCTAGCCGGATTACTGCAATTGGCTTCATTTTCCGGGGCAATCACAATATAAATATCATCATTGTTTACTGCTGAATCCATATAAACAGCTGGCGCCGGGGGTACAGCAGTAACGCTTACTGTTCCAGATCCGATAACCGTGCCATTATTTTTTAATTCGCAAATTTTTGCTCCTTTCTCAATATTAATAATTTCAAAAATAGAATCTGCTGGCGCAGAAGTACTATAAGTAAAATTGCCGGTTCCTTTATTGGTGTTATTTTTAAATAAAATATATGAACTATTGCTGGCCGTATTAAAATAAATTCCATAAGCATTATAATTAGCGCTTAATCCTTGGCCAGAAATAGCCATTCCCATTGTTCGCCTTAAATCCTGAGCTAATTTCTGAGAAACTCTATCTAAAATCAAAGCATCGTTTCCATTTTTATAATTGGCAAACATTATTCCAGATAAAATTACTAAAATAGAAACAACCGTAAGCATTTCTACTAATGTTAGCCCCTGGCAAAGCTTTTTTGAAAAAAAAGAATGTTTTTTATTTTTTGGTTTTAAAATTTTAAGCATATTACCTGCCAAAACTTAAAGAAAGATACCAATTAATAAGACTTGATCCGTAAAAAATCGCCAAGAAACAGCCAATAACCAAAAATGGACCAAAAGGAACTGCTGACTTTAATTTTCTTTTTTTGCCAGCCACTAAGATTAATCCAATTATAGCACCGAAAAGAAAAGAAATGAATAGTCCGGGAATTATGTTTGGCCAGCCAAGTAAAAGCCCGAGAATAAAAGCTAATTTTACGTCCCCGAACCCCATGGCTCGGCCCTGGGAAAAAAACCATAAACAAAAGAAAAAAGCGCAAGCCCCTAGGGCAGAACAAAAATACCAAAGCAAATCATTGACTGAAAATATACCCCAAAAATAATTAAACAAAAGCCAAACAACAATTACAATTAAACCACTAAGGGTAAATTCATCTGGAATAAGATAATGCTTTAAATCATAAATAAAAATAAGCGTAAAAATCGAAGCAATGGCAAAATAAAATAAAGCTTGATAAAAATTAAATCCCAGCCCGATTGTAAAAAGACTTACCTGAAAATAATTATAAATAAATAAAAAAATTAACCCTACTGCTAATTCCACCAAAGGATATTGAAAAGAAATTTTTTTCTGGCAATAACGGCATTTGCCTTTTAAAAAAACAAAACTTAATAAAGGCACAAGATCGTTCCAATAAAGAGTGTGCTTGCAAGCCGGGCAATAAGAGCGACCCTTTAAAAAACTTTGTTTTTTTCCAATTCTCCAGATTACGCAATTCAAAAAACTACCGACAATAAGACCAAAAATAAAAATAAAAATTGTTTCAATAATCATAACTTAATTTTAGCATATTAATATTAATATTCACAAATATTATTATTTTTTAAAAACTACAAATTTATAGCCTAAAAAATTTATAAAAGTGGAGAAAATAATTGCCAAAGCCTTTACTATATTCAACCAGAAATATCCCCCTCCAAAATAGCTGAAAAAAGTAGTGCCCCAAAAAACTATGGCCGTATTAATTAAATTGGCCCCCAAACTGACGGAAAAAAATAAAAAAAGTTCGGGTGATAATTTTTTACCAGAACTTTGAAATGTCCAAAATTTGTTTAAAAAATAAGAATTGATTACCGCCACTCCAAAAGAAAAAGAATTAAAAACAATCATTAATGGTCCGGAAAAAATATTAAAATATGCGGTTAAATAATTTAAAACTAAAAAATCAAGAGCAGTGTTTAAAATTCCTACGATTAAAAATTTGATAAACTCATAAATTCTTCTGCTTAAAATTCGGGCCAAAAACATAATTGTGGCTGTCAGAAATGGCAAAATCAATAAAAGAAAAATTTCTGGACGATGAAAAACAAAAAATATTTTTAAAACTTTAAAAATAAAAAACCCGGAAATTTCAGTTAAAACCAGGGCCCAAAAAAGATCTTTATAAAATCCGGAATCAATTATTTTTTTTGTTCCATAATCACCTCGAAAAATATTTCTTTTTATTTTTAAAGAATCCCAAAAAATATTCCAAATGCTCTTAATTCTTAAAGTGCTTTGTTTTTCATCTTGCCAGGCAATAGGCATTTCTAAAACTTTATAATCTAAAAGATTGGCAATACAAAGCAGTTCTGTATCAAAAGCGAACCCATTAATTTTTGCTTTGGCAAAAATATTCTTACCAGCTTCTTTTCGAAACCCTTTAAATCCGCACTGCGTGTCTTTATAATCAGCTAATCCTAAAATTACTTTTATAAAAAAATTAAATCCTTGACTTAAAATTTGGCGCAAAAAAGGTTGTTTTTTTAAAATTTTTGCGCCCTTTATTCTTCGTGAACCAATAACTAAATCATATCCTTTTGACAAATTAGCAAGCAAGGGAATTATTTCAAAAATCGGCGTAGAATTATCAGCATCTAAAAAAATCAAATAATCCCCTTTGGCTTGGATTATTCCCTCTTTTACCGCCCCACCCTTTCCTTTATTTTTTTCATAACTAATTACTTTTAAAAAAGAGTTGTCTTTTGCTATTTCTTGAGCGACTTTTTTTGTTTGATCTTGCGAGCCATCATTAACAATTAAAATTTCCGCTTCAATCTTTTCTTTGTTTAAAAAAGAAATAATACCGGCCAAAGTTTTCGGCAATCTCTTTTCTTCATTATAAGCGGGAATAATAATCGAAATCATAATGATTATTTATAATTCAAAGTTGTTTCTCCATTGCCAAAAACAAACATTAAAGAAGGTGTAATCCAAAAAATAGTTTGATTTTTTTTAAGGCTTTGCCATTTTGGAAAATAAGAAAAATTAATAAAAATACCCGAATTGCTTGGAGTTTCTAATTGTTCATTTTGAATTTTTCCTTCTAGGGATTTTACTTGCCATTTATTCGGACTGATTTTAGCAATCAAATCATAAACTTGATTAATTTCTAAGGAATCTTCTTTTGTTTTTACGAAATAAAAATTATCACTTGGTTTTGAGCAGTCATTGTCAGAATCAAGAAAAATAATCGGTTTATTAAATTTTTGCCAATATTCCATTTGCGCCATTGAGGGGCAATATTGGCCATCATTATTATAGCTGACTAAATATCCTCCTAAACGCTCTTGGTCTTCTTTAGAAACTGTTTTTAGCCCTTTGGGAGTATAAATAAGTGGATGGTCAAGGGAAAAACCAGAGTTTTGCCACTGAAGAGAAAGGTCGGCAAAACTTAATTTTTTAAATATTCCCCCGCTATCCACGAATAAAAATGGACGATAATCTGTTTCTCCAAAAAAAGGCGATGTGTTTTTTATTTCAATCAAAGTAAAACGGCCAAAAGTATTTTTAATAATAGCCAAATCATTGTCGTCGGAATTTACAAAATCTATAAGCGGAACTGATCGAGCATTTTCCGCCACAATATATTTTATTCCATAAATTGCTAATTTATTTATTTCGTCTTTTATTTTCTTAACTTGGCCAGCATTAATTGCCTCAATTGTTTGAGGATCTTTGTCGTCGCTTTTATTATCAAAATAAACAATACTCATTAAGTTGGAATAATCAAATAAAAGCCCGGTTTCGGAATAAATATAGCGCCCAGAAAGACTAGACTCGTAAAGCAATCCGCGGGCATTATAAATTCCTGCTTTCGGCAAAAGATAATCAAAATAATGCTTGGTTAATAAGGCATTGGAATCAAGGTCAACTAAGACTCGACCAGTTAAATTATTATCTTTTAAATAATTTGTTAATTTAATAGCATCGGAAATATCTTGACGATAAGCATTCGAATCAGGATTAAGATCGTTTTTAAATTTTTTAACATCAAAAAAATTAAGATTAATAGAAACCATCAAACAAGCCAAATAAACAATAAAAATTTTTGCCCAAGGGATGCGAAATAAAAAATGATTTTTTTCCCAAATACTCCAATTATTAATCCAATGACCAAAAGAAACAAATCCACAAGCACTGATAAAAATGTTGATAACCGCCACATCGGAAACAAAACGATAATAATGAATCGGCAATTTAATCAAATAATTAATCACGTCTCTGGGAATAAGCAACAAAGAAGCAATAAATAAAGCTGGTAAAAAATAAGATTTTTGTTTAATTAGCCGAATAATTCCTAAAATTGAAAAAATAAACAAGAAAAGACCAAATAAAAATTTCGGGAAAATGCCAAAAAAAGGATCAACACCAGTTGTGGTTACAATGTTTTGAGCCGAAGTATAGCCAATATTTAAAAGAAAAGGGGCCCACCAAAAACTGGTTAAAATGGCAGAACCAAAACCAAAAATAAACAACTGTTTCCACGTTTGACGGAAATAAAAAAGTGCATAAACAAGTAAAACAAAACAAAAAAATAAGGCTGTAAAAATATGACTTAAAACAAGGATGGAAAATAAAACAATTGACCACAATAAATATTTTTTATTTTTCGTCTGCCGAGTTTTTTCTAGTGTTCCAAGTAAAAAAATCATTATTGGACAGGCAAAAGCATTAAGAAACAAGCCAACATTCATTTGCGAGGTCAATCCCAAACCATTGTTGCCAATAAGGAAAAGGGCTAAAAACCCAAAAATAATACTTGCTTGGGTTATTCTTTTATCGTTAAAGAAAACCCGAGAAGTATAATAAACTGAAATTAAAAAGAAAAACGGCAGAAGAAAAAGAATAAAATTAAAACACAGCGGCAAGGGCAATGTTTTAAAACTAAATAAATGGACCAAACAAACTATTAAATAAGGCAAAGGATTATAAAAAGTAAAAATAGGATAGCCGGCAAATCCATAAATATTAAAAGCGCTTATTCTCCCCTGCTCTAATAAACAAAGCATTTGCTCAACTAAATAATAATGAGCAGGCAGGTCCCAACCAATCAAAATTTGATTAGTTAAAATCGGACTTAAAACATAAATTAAAATCCCGGACACTACTGCCCAGAGTAAAAAATTATCATTAAATATTTTTCTAAAACTAAAATTAAAAGTCATAATAAAAAATATTGATTTTTTAATTAAATCATTATTTTTGGTTTATTGCAACTTTGTTTTTTAAAAAAACAAAACCTCCCAAAAGGGAGGTTAAGTTAAAATTTTAACTAATTGCAAGTGCCATGGCTAACAGTACAAGAAACATTTGTGCTTCCAACTAAGCCATTGCTGTCAACACAGTATGAACCGCCTCCATTTAAAGGGGTTTGGATACAATATCCAGCTCCACTGATAGCAATATTCATAATGCGAGTACCAGTTACTTGAGTGCCAATATCACTGTAAAGCCTAGAGGCATCACCATAAGAAGCATTCATAAAATGAGATGCATCTGTTAAATCTCCTGGAGCAGTAATTGCAGCAGAACAAGCAGTTCCAGAACAATAAGCACCATTGCCAGCAGTAAATTTAAAGAGCTCGGCTGTAGTTCTTATTTGATCCATATTAGCTTTAATTCTAGCATCTCGAGCGGAACTATTAGCTCCGTTCATAGACACGATAATCAAGCCGGACAAAATACCAATGATCGCGATTACGACCAAAAGCTCAATTAAAGTAAAACCTTTTTTTGATGTCATTTTTTTTGAAATGTTTTATTTTTTTATTTATCCGACCTTTGTTATGTTTCCAAATTCATTTTACCAAGGGAGAATAGTTTTCGTCAAGCAATTAGAGAAAATAAAATCCCTTTTTTTAAAAGAAGATTTTATTTTAAAAATTTAGCGACAAGTAGTAACCGCACCAGAACAATTAGATAAAGTTCCGGTTAAACGCGTTGAATTTCCAGCACTATCAACGCACCAATAAGTACTAGTACTTCCTGTGGGCCAAATAGAATAAACCGCGCAATAACCAGTGGCAGTTGGAGCTGGAATTGTCGGCTGAGTTGCCGGAGCTTGAGTAAGAATGTCAGCAATAAGAATCGAAGCTGATGTTCCGGCTCCACTATAACCAACATAAGTATTTGGTGATTGGCCTAAAGAATAAAGCATGGCCACAGTTCTTAGTTGGTCCAAATCAGATTGGATTCTTGCGTTTTTTGCTGAATTATTTGCACTGTTCATAGACACGATAATCAAGCCGGACAAAATACCAATGATCGCGATTACGACCAAAAGCTCAATTAAAGTAAAACCTTTTTTTGATGTCATTTTTTTAAAAATTTGAATTTGTCTTTCGACCTTTTGTTTTTATTTCTTGGTTTATTTTACCAAACATAAACAATTTAAGTCAAGAATTTTTGGAAAATAAAACCCCCTTTTTTTACAAAGAGGGTTAAATTTATTTAAGCTTATGGACAAGCAGTAGCAGCAGCACAAGCAGCTGAACCTACTTTTCCAGTAGAATCAACGCACATTGTGCCTGAATTCATTACCACAGAAAAACAATAAACTCCAGTGCCGACATTAAACACTCTTGCTCCACTGGTTTGATTACCAATATCTGTATAAAGCATCAAGCCATCGCCAGTTCCGGTAAAATTGGTAGCTGCTCCAGCAGCACCAGTTCCATAAGTGCCATTAGTGTTGTAATAAAGAGCACCTACGGTTCTCATTTGATCCATGCTAGTTTTGATTCTGGCATCTTTGGCAGAATTTTGAGCTCCACCCATAGATACAATAATCAAGCCGGACAAAATACCAATGATCGCGATTACGACCAAAAGCTCAATTAAAGTAAAACCTTTTTTTGATGTCATTTTTTTAAAAATTTGAATTTGTCTTTCGACCTTTTGTTTTTATTTCTTGGTTTATTTTACCAAACATAAACAATTTAAGTCAAGAATTTTTGGAAAATAAAACCCCCTTTTTTTACAAAGAGGGTTAAATTTATTTAAGCTTATGGACAAGCAGTAGCAGCAGCACAAGCAGCTGAACCTACTTTTCCAGTAGAATCAACGCACATTGTGCCTGAATTCATTACCACAGAAAAACAATAAACTCCAGTGCCGACATTAAACACTCTTGCTCCACTGGTTTGATTACCAATATCTGTATAAAGCATCAAGCCATCGCCAGTTCCGGTAAAATTGGTAGCTGCTCCAGCAGCACCAGTTCCATAAGTGCCATTAGTGTTGTAATAAAGAGCACCTACGGTTCTCATTTGATCCATGCTAGTTTTGATTCTGGCATCTTTGGCAGAATTTTGAGCTCCACCCATAGATACAATAATCAAGCCGGACAAAATACCAATGATCGCGATTACGACCAAAAGCTCAATTAAAGTAAAACCTTTTTTTGATGTCATTTTTTTAAAATTTTTTATTTTTTTATTTATCCGACCTTTATTTATGTTTCCGAATCCATTTTACCAAGGGAAAATAGTTTTCGTCAAGCAATTAGAAAAAATAAAATCCCCTTTTTTCAAAGGGGATTAAATTAGAAAAATTAATTTGGACAAGCATATACTCCTGATGCACAAATAGCAGTGGTGCTTGTTTTAACAGCTCCAGTAGAATCGATGCATTGGTATAAACTTCCTGAATTCAAAGCTTTAGAAAAACAATAAGCTGTACCATTGGTAGCAATAGTCAAAGCAGCTGCCGCTCCTCCTTGAGAATTGATATCAGTGCACAATAAAGCACCATCTGTAGAAGTAGCAAATCCAGCAGAAGCGCAAGTACCCAAAGCAACAGCTGTACCATAAGATGTTCCTCCTCCGGTTGTCATTTTATAAAGTTCGGCCACGGTTCTCATTTGATCCATGCTAGTTTTGATTCTGGCGTCTTTGGCAGAATTTTGAGCTCCACCCATAGACACGATAATCAAGCCGGACAAAATACCAATGATCGCGATTACGACCAAAAGCTCAATTAAAGTAAAACCTTTTTTTGATGTCATTTTTTTAAAATGTTTTATTTTTTATTTATCCGACCTTTGTTTATGTTTCCGAATCCATTTTATCAAATAATAATTTAATTACAAACATTAAGTAGGAATTGTGGTGCTGATCTGATAAATAGGCAGTAAAACCGCAGCCACTAAAAATCCAACCATAACTGCTAATCCGATAATCATTATCGGTTCTATGATACTGGCCAAAGAGTCAATAAAAATTTCGGCCTCTCTTTTAAAAAATCTAACAATATTCAAAAGCGAAGAATCGAGTCGGCCGGTTTTTTCTCCCACCGAAGCCATTTGCACAAACAAAGGCGTTACTTCCCTTTCATGGATTGTAAGGGCATGACTGATACCTTCTCCCTTAATAACCCTATTTTTGGTATCTAAAATAATCCGGCGATAAACATTATTGCCAATCAAATCAGCTACTACTTCCAAGGCATCGGCAATCGGAATGCCCGCAGAAATTAAAGTTGATAAATTTTCAGCAAAGCGAGCGATATAAAGATTCCTAAAAAAATTGCCGAAAACAGGAAGCTTTAAAATTAAAGCATCAAAAACATCTTTTCCTTCTTTAGTTCTAGGATAATAATAGAAAAAGGCTCCAATTCCTCCGGCCACTGCCACTGCCAAGTACCATTGATTAACAAAAAAATCAGAAATAGCAATTATTGTTTTTGTAGTAAACGGTAACGACTGTCCGCTGGAAGTTAAAACTTTGACCAACCCGGGCACAACAAAAACCATAATCACAATAAAAATTAAAACAAAAATAATTAAAATTACAATCGGATAAGTCATGGCTCCCATGGCTTTGGTTCTAATATTGTACTCGCTTTCCACATGATCCGCTGTTCTTTCTAAAATCTTCGGCAAATCACCTGATATTTCCCCGGATTTTACCATATTCACATAAAAAATAGAAAAAATTTCAGGGTAACGAGAAAAAGCTTTTGATAATAAAGTCCCACCTCGAACATCAGCTGCAACACGAGCAATTTTTTCTTTCATTTTCTTGTTATTTGCTTGATTAGCTAAAGCATCTAATGCTTCGGCTGGGGAAACATTGCTATCAATCATAATTGCCAGCTCTCGAGAAAACATCACAATGTCTTTTTGGTTTATTCGATTAAAAAATGGCAAAGAAAATTTTAAATCGCCAAATGATTGGGTTTCTTTTTCTTCAAGAGAAACAGCAAACAATCCTTTATTGCTTAACGCATCTAAAACTTCTTCTCGATTAGAAGCTTCCATGGTTCCGACAATGGTTCGGCCCTCAAAATCTTTGGCTTGATAAAAATATTTCATTGTAATATTATTTTCTTTAATTCTTTAACATTTGGAGAATAATTTAATGCACTTTCCAAGGTAACTGTTTTTTTTCTGACTAATTCAGCCAAAGCTCTATTTAAAGAAATCATTCCTAAATCTGAAGAAGTATCTATAACTAAAGGCAATTCATAAACCTTATTTTCTCTAATTATATTAGCCACTGCTTGGGTATTAAATAAAATCTCACAAGCAGGCACAGTGCCTCCATTTAAAGAAGGAATCAATCTTTGGGAAACAATGCCCAATAATGAACTTGAAAGCTGGGCCCGAATTTGATTTTGCTGCTCTCCACTAAAGGCATCCACAATTCTATTTATTGTTTGCGAGGCTGAATTAGTGTGCAAAGTAGCAAAAACCAAATGACCTGTTTCAGCTGCGGTTATGGCGGTAGCAATAGTTTCCTGATCTCTCATTTCCCCTACCATAATTACATCTGGATCTTCTCGAAAAGTTGATTTCAATGCTCTGGAAAAAGAAAGCGTATCGGCTGATAACTCTCTTTGACTGATAATTGCTTTATCGTGCTCAAAAATATATTCAATCGGATCTTCAATAGTAATAATATTACAAGCGCGAGTGCGATTGATTTGATCAATCATTCCAGCCAAAGTCGTGCTTTTTCCGTGACTAGCTGGGCCAGTAATTAAGACAAATCCTTGCATTGCTTCTGTGAAACGATTTAATTGCTGAGGTAAACCCAATTCTTCTAATCCTCTAATTTTATTTGAAACAGTTCGAAGCGCAGCAGCAAATGTTCCTAATTGATAATAAATATTAACTCGGAAACGGCCAACCCCGGAAAGCTCATAAGAAAAATCTATTTCTTTTTGTTGAAAAAATTTTTCTTTTTGAATATCGGTTAATAAAGATAAACAAAGCCCTTCTGTGTCAGCAGCTAATAATTTTTTATCTTTAGGCAAAGCTATTAATTTTCGATTTATCCTTAAAACCGGAGGATGACCAGCAACCAAGTGCAAATCCGATGCCCCTTTTTGAATAGCTAAGAATAAAAGTTGTTGTAAATAATTATTATAATCCATTTTTTTAATCAGTAACTCTTAAAACTTCTTCCAAACTCACTTCCCCGGCTAAAACTTTTAAAATCCCATCTTGTCTCATTGTAATCATTCCCTGCCTTTTTGCTTCAGCAGAAATTCTCATTTCACTTGGATCTTTAAGAATAATTACTTCTAATTCTGGTGTCATTTTTAAAATCTCAAAAATTCCTATTCTTCCCTTTTCCCCTTTCATATTACATTTTGGACAACCAACTGGTCGATAAATATGAATATCGCTTAGGTCTACTGATTTTTTAGCTATTTCCGGCATTTCTGCTATTTGATTTAAAATAAATTTTTCAATTTCTTTATTCGGTTTTATTTTTTCTTTACAGTAAGGGCATAAACGCAAAGCTAATCTTTGAGCAATAGCAATGTTTAAACTGGCCGGTAAAAGAAATGGCTTTACTTTCATATCAATCAAACGAGGCACTACCCCATTAGCATTATTAGTATGCAAACTTGATAAAACAACGTGACCTGTTAAAGCAGCTTGCACTGCCAATGAAGCTGATTCTTCATCTCTAATTTCACCAACCATAATAATATCTGGGTCTTGCCTGACTACAGATCTCAACCCCTGGCTAAAATCATATCCGATTTCCGGCCTGATTTGAGATTGATTTATTCCTTCAATAAAATACTCGATTGGATCTTCTAAGGTAATAATATTAAATTCTGGATTATTCATTTCTTTTAAAATAGAATAAAGAGTGGTTGTTTTTCCAGAACCGGTTGGACCAGTGGCCAAAATCATTCCAAATGGCTTTTTAATAGCTTCTCGCAAAATACTAATATTTACACCCATCATTCCTATTTCTTCATAAGTTCGTAATCCCTCGCTTGGATCTAATACCCTGATAACTACTTTTTCGCCTAATTTAGTTGGAAAAGTAGAAACCCTGAAATCAACTTCTTTGCCATCGATTCGAGCAGAAAAACGGCCGTCTTGGGGAATTCTAGTTTCATCTATTCTCATACTACTCAAAATTTTTATTCTGGCCACAATAGAAGGATGAGTATGAATAGGTAAAAAAAGAGAAGAATAAAGAATTCCATCCATTCGAAAACGAATACGAACTTGTTTTTCAGCTGGCTCAATATGAATATCCGAAGCCTTGCCATCAACTGCATGACGCAAAATCACGCCCACCATTTTTATAATCGGGGCTTCATCGTCTAATCTAGCAATATCAACATTTTCGTCTGTTTTTTTAAAAAGAGGGGTTCCGGTCTCTGATCCCAGCTCTATTTCCAATTCGGTTAAAGCTGCTCCCACTTCTTGCTCGGTGCTGCGGTATTGTTTTAAATATTTTTCAAATTGCCGATTATTAATCAAATAAAAATTTACCTTGTATCTTTGCTGTCTGGCTAAAAAATTAATTGCTTCGCGAGCTTTGATATTTTCTGGATTAACAATTCCAAATTGTAAAATTCCTTCTTCTATTTTCAAGGGAACGGCTTGATAAAATTGGGCTGACTCTTCGGGAAATAAAGATAAAATTTTCAAAGGAATGATTAAATCTTCTGCTTCTTCAAAAACAGGCAAATCATAAATCTCTGATTTTACCTTATTAAGTTCTTGCTCGCTTAATATTTTTTTAATTAATAAAAAATCCTCTTCATTGGTTCCAACAAATTCTTCTTTAAATTCCTTTTCCAGGCTAGAGGCCTGGTCTTCGGTAATTATTTTTTTCTCAACTAATTTTTGAATTAACATGAAATAGGGTTAATTAAAGAACTAATCTGCCGGCATTATTTTTGAGTGCTTGGAGGCAAAAATGGATTGACTCGGCCAGGAATAACTTCTAGTCCAGTACTAGGGCGAAAGGCTGGATAATCAGGAAAAGCTTCTAAGTTTAAAAAGTTTTCTGCTTTTAAAAACTCAAAATCAATATTAATTGATGGAAAAGATTGAGTTGAAGATTCTGTGGGTGTTAAAATTGGAGCCAAAGAAGAAGAATTGTTTTTTGTATACCAATAAACACCAAAGCCTATTAAAAGTAAAAGTAAAAGTATCAAGAATATAGGCTTGGTTTTCTGCATTTCTGATTTTTTTGAATCTTGTAAAATGTCCATATTAATAAGAATAAATTTCTACATTAATTGTATAAGGGGTAATAATCGATCCCCCGGAAAAATTAATTGATTGCACAGAAATTAAATAAGCTTGTTTTTCAAATATATTCAATAATCCCTTTAATTGGTCATAGGTACCGCTAACAGAAATAGTTACCTTTGTCGATTTAACAGGACCAGCAATTCCAATAGAAGAGGATGGCCGAGATTCCTGCTGAGACGAAGAAGAGCTTTCTGATGGAGATTTTATTTTTTCCGCTCCAGCATCTACTGCACCAGCCATTAAAGATGATCCGCTAAAGACAAGCGAAGTTAAAGACATGCCGCTTCGCGAAATGATGTCTCTAAAAAATATCTCCATTTTTGAAGCATAAAAAGGATCTGAAGAAAAATTATCATCAATTCTTTTTTCCATTTCTGCCCAATTAGCTTCTTGAAGGGATTGTTCGGCGGTACGAATTTCTAAATTATGGCTAGCCCCAAGCTTTTCAATATTTTTTAAATTATTAATTTCTGATACCTTTTTTTGTGTGGCTACATATTTAGGCATATCCAAAAAATAGACAATCGCTCCAGCTCCGATTAAAAGGATTAAAGAAGCTATTAATAATTTGTTTATTTTTTTATTCATTTTTATTTTAAAATTTCCGGTCTAACAACCAGATTAATAGAAAATGTAACTCCCCCCTTATCTGCCATTCTTATATTGGAAATATCATATCGCTCAATTGTTGTTTGGTTGTTTTTTAAAATCGCAATCTGCTGGATTAATGGCTGAAAATCATTAACTACGCCATCTAGAGCTACTGTTCGAGAAATAGGGTCTAAACTAAAACCAGTAAAATAAACTTGAGGGTGAACCAATTTTTCAAAAGCATCAAAAAATTTTGAAGCAAACGGGCGTTTTTCCATTAAAATTTTATAATCATTAACTTTTTTCCCAATAGCAATCAAATCTTCTTCGGAATAGCCGCTGCTTTCGCTTTTTTGTTTTGCAATTTGCGCTTGAATTTCTTGGATTTCAGCATTTTGCTGTTTTTCAATAAAAAAATGAAAATATGCAAAAATACCTATTGAAGCAATCAAGGCAACAATAGACAGAGCAAAAAGAATATTCGCCACCGGAGAAGAAGGATCTTTTTCTGCTGAATTTAATTCAATAGCCATGTTATTTTTTTAAAAAATATCAAACAAAGAATAATTATCTTTATTTGTTATATTTTATAATAATTTCTTTTTTTTGACAAATAAAATTATCAAGAATCATATTTTTTCAAAGCCTCACCCAAAGAAATTGCAAAAGTAGGATTAATATCTTCTATTTTTTTATTTAAAAGAGATGAATAACTAACAGCACTAAAAGCAGATCCCAAAGAAATTTCTATTCCTGTAAAATCATCTTCGTCAAAAATATTTTTAAAATATTCTACTATCCCCGGCATGCGCGAAGTGCCTCCTGCTAAAATCATCCTTTTGATTCTTACCCGTTCAAGATTTTGAAAATCAATCACTACCTTTTTAATTCTTTTTATGATAATTCCAATCACTGGAGCCAAGATTTGAGCAACATCATCACGTTCATTATTAAGCAATCCGTTTTCTTTTTTTATTTCTTCAGCTTCTTTAAGTCCGATTTCCAAATCTTCGGCTAATTTTTCAGTTAAGTCTTTTCCAGCTGTATCAAAACTATAACTTGTTTTAACAAAACCATTATCAATCACGGAAACAATTGTACTTTGATATCCAATTTCTACAATACAAGTTGTTGGATCTCCAGATTTGATTAAGCATCTTTTTAGCCCCCAGGCCTCAGCTTCTAAAGAGGTTAATTGTAGTCCTACGTTTTCAGCAATAGTTCTGTATTGATCAACCAGCACTCGAGGAATAGCCATTAATAAAATTTTATTATTTTCCTTGGTAGAATCTTTGCTAATACATTGCCAATCCAAAGCCACATCATTCATTGGCAAGGGAATATATTTTCTGGCTTCAAAGCCAACGGCAGTTTGCAATTCTTTTTTAGTCATTGGCGGAAGCTCAAAACTAACAAAAAAAGTTGAAAAATCAGGAAGTGAAAAAATCGCTTTTTTAGCTTTTATTTCCGCTTCATCAATTATCGCTTTTAAAGCTTTGGAAATAATATCAATAGACGGGTTTAAATTATTTTTATCAAAATTTCGAAAAGATTGACTAGCAGCAATATCTAAATTAAGCTCTCCGTAATTTCTTAATTCCGGCAATCCCTTTTTTGCGGCAAGCTCTACCACTCGTATTGATTTTGTTCCAACGTCTATCCCCAAGCTGTTATTTTTTTGTTTATCACCAAAAATAGCCATGTTTTATTTTTTTAAATTATATCATCTTTGTTATAATATTAGCAATATGTTGAAAATTAAAAAAGAGTCATTGAATATAAAGCCCTTATTTTTGTTTTTAAAAAAATATTTATTGGATTTAATTTTCCCTAAAAAATGCCTTAATTGTAGAAAAGAAGGGACTTTTTTTTGCGAAGATTGTTTTTCTTTGATTGATATAAACCCTTTTCAGTATTGCCTTTGCGATCGCCCCCAAAAAATAATAACGCCCGGACAATGTCCAAAGTGTTCTAAAAAAATTTTAAACGGAATATATTCTGCTGTTGATTTTCAAAACCCCCAAGTTAAAAATTTAATTTATAACTTTAAATATCAAAATCAGTTAAAAGAATTGGCCTATTCCCTTTCGCTTTTAATTTTAATACACCTATATTTAATTAAAAAATATTTTCCTCCTAATTCTGTGCTTGTTCCGGTTCCGCTTTTTTTAAAAAAGAAAAAACGCCGAGGATTTAATCAGTCCGAAGAAATAGGAAAAATAATTTCTAAAAAAATAAAAATCCCTTTAATTCTTGATAATTTAATCCGAATTAAAAATACCTTTCCCCAGGCAAAATTGAACAAAGAACAAAGACAGGAAAACATAAAAAATGCTTTTATCGTTAAAAATAAAAAAACTTTTCAGGGAAAGGTAGTTTTTTTATTAGATAATGTTTATACTACTGGAGCGACAATGCAAGAATGCGCTAAAATTTTAAAAAAATCAGGAGCCAAGCAAATTTGGGGCCTTACCGTGGCTAGAGAAATAAAATAAAGCAATTGTTGACCAAAAGGCTTATTTTAGATAGAATGTTTTTATCATTGACGTTTCTTTTATTTTAAAAATCAATGATTTTAGGAGGGATGCCAGAGCGGCCGAATGGGATAGTCTTGAAAACTATTGTGGGGAAACCCACCGAGGGTTCGAATCCCTCTCCCTCCTCATTTTTTTAATATCGTCATTTAGGACGTTATTAAAAAAATATTTAATGAATTAGAGGATTCGAAGGCGGAGGGCCGACGGGCCCGAGCCCGGCCTGAGAGCAATTTCACCAGAAATTGAAGCGAAGGCGAATCCCTCTCCCTCCTCATTTTTTTAATATCGTCATTTAGGACGTTATTAAAAAAATATTTAATGAATTAGAGGATTCGAAGGCGGATTTATTTTTTTATATTTTATTAAAAATTTTTGGAGAGGTGCCAGAGTGGTCGAATGGGGCACCCTGCTAAGGTGTTAGCTGTGAAAACGGCTCGGGAGTTCGAATCTCCCCCTCTCCGCTCTAATTTAAACATTATTTTAGGATGATGTTTAAAATAATAATTAAGATAGATTGGGAGATTCGAAGCCGGAGGTCCGACGGGACTGAGGCCGTACTTGAGAAAACTTCAGCAGAAGTTTATC